>Ga0081455_10007144_pt1 | contig 11818 bp, 8 predicted proteins | sample TabmetS3T2R1_FD_70207 | JGI IMG/M metagenome (GOLD analysis project Ga0081455, IMG submission 70207) | Tabebuia heterophylla rhizosphere microbial communities from the University of Puerto Rico - S3T2R1 | ecosystem: Host-associated > Plants > Roots > Rhizosphere ...
GCGGCCGCTGCGGCTCGGCGACATCGCCATCCTCGTCCCGGCCCGGACGTCGCTGCCGTTCCTCGAAGACGCCCTCGACGCGGCCGGCATCGGCTATCGCGCCGAGTCGAGCTCGCTGGTCTATCAGGCGTCGGAGGTACGCGATCTGCTCGCGACCGCGCGGGTGACCGCCGATCCGAGCGATTTACTGTCGTGCGTGACAGCGCTGCGCTCGCCGCTGTTCGGCTGCGGTGACGACGACCTGTGGACCTGGAAGCGCGACGGCGGCTCGTTCAACATCCTGGCCCGGGTCCCGGAGGAGCGGGCTTGGCATCCGGTGGCGCACGGTCTTGCGTATCTGCGGCGGCTGCACTACGACGCGCGCTGGATGACGCCGAGCGAGATCCTCGGCGCGATCGTCACCGACAGGCGCATGCTCGAGGTCGCCGCGACCAGGCCGCGGGCGCGGGACCAATGGCGGCGGCTGCGGTTCGTCGTCGACCAGGCGCGGGCATGGTCGGAGGCCGAGCACGGCGGGCTGCGGGCGTACCTTGCGTGGGCCGCTCGTCAGGGCGAGGAGACCGCCCGGGTCGCCGAAGCAGTGCTGCCGGAGTCCGACGTCGACGCGGTGCGGGTGATGACCGTGCACGCGGCGAAGGGGCTCGAGTTCCCGATGGTGGTGCTGAGCGGGATGAGCTCGCGGCCGAACAGCCCGAGCGGCGTGCGGCTGCTGTGGACCCCTGACGGCTATGCGGTGAAGCTGACCAAGAACGTGCAGACCAACGACTTCGAGCACGTCGCCCCGATCGACGAGCAGATGGACGGGTACGAGCGACGCCGGCTGCTCTACGTCGCGACGACCCGGGCGCGAGATCATCTCGTTGTGTCGCTGCACCGCAAGGACGGCGGTGGGACGACGAACGCGGACATCCTGGCTGGCGCCGGGGCAGCGACGAAGGTGGAGTCGCTCGGCGGGGCGGCGGCGGTCGGCGAGGTGGCGTCGCGGCCGGCCGCGGACGTAGCCGAACTGCCAGAGTGGAGTGGCTGGCTGGCCTCGATCACCGAGGCTCGGGAGCGGTCGCGTCGAGTCTCGGCGGTCAGCGCCTCGGGTCTCGAGGGCACCGAGCCGGCCGTGGCACTGGACCCGACGGTGTCCGAGGAGACGCCGGGCTCGGCCAAGGGCGCCCGCGACGTCGAGCTCCCCCCGTGGTCCAAGGGCCGATACGGCTCCGCGGTCGGCCGAGCCGTACATGCTGTGTTGCAGTCGATCGACCTCGCATCCGGCGATGGCCTAGATGGCGCGGTCGCGGCCCAGTGCGCCGCCGAAGGCGTGACCGAACACGCTGAGGTCGTCAGAGCCCTGGTTGAGTCGGCCCTCGCGTCCGAGCCAGTCCGCCGGGCCGCGGCGCGACCGCACTGGCGCGAGCCGTACGTCGGCCTCCTCCAAGACGACGGCACCGTCCTCGAAGGCTTCGTCGACCTCGTCTACCGCGACGACGACGGCAGCCTCGTCATCGTCGACTACAAGACCGACGCCATCCCGGCAGCAGCCATCGGCGTTCGGGCGGCGTACTACGCCCCTCAGCTGGCCGCGTACGAGATGGCGCTCACCGAAGCCGCCGACGCGACGGTAGCGACAACGGCCCTCTTCCTCCATCCGGACGGGGAGGCAGTTGGCAGATAGAGCGCCTGTCGCTTCGTCGACCCGACCGAGCATCTATCGTCGCGACCTGGCGGACGGCACCATTGATCGAAGGAGCTCCTGGGTCTCAGGATCGGTTGAGTAGACGACTGAGCCACGCATCCCCCGCGTCAGCAACACCTTGTACGTGTTGCGTACCGCACGGTCGTACTCAGCCGACGTTCCCCGCTTGGCAACCGCGTCGTGACTGTGCTCCGGCCTCACGACCCATTGTTCACCGCGCCACACAAGATCCGGTCCCATGATTACGCCGGCGTAGTCGTACTCGAAGCCCTGTGCCGTGTAGACGCAGCCAACCTGTTCGAATCCAGCAGGATCACTCGCCCAGAAGGCCGTTCCCGGTGCCCCCGCGTGTGAGGTCTGCTTCTTGTTGTTCCACGGCTTGTGCCAGTCTCCGATCTCGACATCGAGAACCAGTCCGCCAGGGATCGGATCACTCCATCGCCAGCAGTATCCCGCCGCCATTCGTGCCCCGTAGCCGTTCTCAGATAGCGACCGCAGCCGGGCCTCCATCTCATTCGGCGTATCGGACACCGCAACCCAGAAGTGATCGTCGCCTTCCCACCGCACCGGGCCACCGGACTCAAGGCCGAGAAGGCGTAGGACCCAGCGTTCGTACGCCCGGCTCCCTCCGCATCGAAACTGGCCGTCAAGCGGAATCACCCGAGTTTCGATGCCAATGCCGTCTGCCGCTGCCTTGATGTCTTCGACCGTCCCGATCTCACCGGGTCGGACAACCTGGTGCTGATCGAGGAGGAAAACGGGTACGCGTGCCGCGTCAATCAGCTCGAGCACTTGTGCCTTGCCGGTACGAAAGGCCGCTCGCGTGTACCTGTTGGCCGACGTCTCCCTGATCCGATGTGACTCGTCGCAGAGCAGGACGTCGAGGCCGTTGGGCTCGGCATCAACGAACTGATTGAAGTACTTGAACATGCCCTTGACCCGCGGCGCTCGCGCACCGGCAACCCGTCGAAGAGTCTGGGTGAAGGCGCTCGATCCGGTCGCATGGAGGACTGTTCGACCTTGACGGGACAGTTCGCCAAGCAGGGACAGGGCAATAACACTCTTCCCCGAGCCCGGTCCGCCGCTGACGACAATGACCTCCTTCGTGTTCGCGCGGTAGGACTGCTCCACTGCGCGGAGCACGAGCGAGTAAGCCGTCTGTTGCTCATCGAGCAAGACGAACTGTTCCCGACGCTGAACCTCGTCGGCTGCCAAAGTCAGCAACTGCTTGCTCGGCCGGATCGCCGATCCGAGAAGCTCGTCAGCGGCATTCGCACCCGACTCCGGCGCAAGTCGCGATTGAAGATACGTGAGGAACTCGCCTCGGCGCTGGCCGGTGAACATGCGCCCGAACTCGCTCTGTGCCACCGACCAGAGATCGTCGACATCCAGGTCAGTGGCGTTGTGGAGGTACGCCGCGCCAACAAGCCGGTCCCGATGTTCCGCGAGCGACGCCGCGAAGTCGCTGATGTGAGTGCAATAGCGCCGTACCTGTTCGACGGGGTGCAGCCGCTCCGCGTGTCCGTCCAGGAGGCAGACGTCGTCAGTGCCGTCGAGCATTGTCGCCCGGCTCCACTGCTTGAGCTCGACGACTACATACGACGGTGTTCGACGAGTCGGATGGATCCCGCAGAGCACCGCATCAGCCCGTTTGCTGGTGAGCGGTAGCTGGTACTCCACCAGCACCTCGACTTGGCCGAGTCCGGCCTCAACAAGATCCCCCGAGAGGACCCGCAGACTGCGCTCCCACGAACGGGCTTCGGCAGGCGGCGCCGCCCGACCGAGCTGATGCCGGTACTGCTCTGACAGGCTCGGCACCAGCGTCCCACCCTCGATCTCGGAACGCAGACGCGCAACCGACGCACGATATAGCGGCACGACCACCCCAGGAAGGCATTGCTGACTTCCCGTGCGGGTGGAGGCTTGTCGACGACGCGCCTGTCGGGCCGCTACGGACTTACAGCACAGGTTAGCGACTAAGATCGGGCTTGGAGGCAAATCGAGCTCGGCCCGACGGGCGGCCCGACGAGGGTGCGCCCCCACCCGATGCGATCCCTGAAGGAATCCATGTCTCGTGGTCGGGTACGTAATCACCGTCGGCACAGGAAAGAAGCAGAACTGGCACCTCGGTAGAGATAACCGTATCTGGGCGATGCGAAAGAACTTCGGCATTCAAGCAGGCGACGACCTCTTCTTCTGGCAGTCGGGCGAGGGACTAATCGCCTACGCGCGGGCGACCACCGACGGGCAACGGGTCCGAGGCTCCGATCGATTGCCCTGGCCTGATCACGCTCACGCTCCATACTGGTGGAAGTTCGGAATTGAAGTCGTGAATGAGCCGGGGACTCCGGTAGAGACCCGATGGCAGGTCATCCAGGATTTGACGGGTAAGCGGAGCCAGGCCAACAACGTCGCCACCCGCATCGACACCGACGACCGAGTACTTCGATTCCTAGCCTTGTTCGGCCGGCAGCCGTCTGACCGACGTCGAGAGACAGGTTGACGATGAGATCCAGGCACTGCGCTCCGAGCAGAATGCTCCTAAGTTCGTTCAGCGCTCCATCGCGCAGCGACGAGGCAAGCGCATGCTTCGGAGATATCTTGCTCCGCGCTTGGGCGGCACATGCTGCGTGACCTCAAGCCAGAGGTTCACCTTCATATGCGGGATGGCGTGGAAGCCAACGCAGCCGCAGTTGGCTAGTCCTAGCGCTCGTTGACCTGCGCGGTCGGCGTGATCGTGACCTGCAGATCGAGGCTCTCGAGCAGCCGAAGCACCAAGCCGAGCTCGGCCGTCGCCTTGCCGCGCTCGAACTCCGACACCCACTTACGCGACACACCGATCCGCTCGGCGAGCTGCGCCTGCGAGAGCCCAAGCTCCCGGCGTCGTCCCAGCACCGCAGCCCTGATGCTCTGCACCGTCGCCACGAGGACCTCCAGGATTGACACCGTACGGTTACAGAATAGCCATGTAACCGTACGGTCCCAAGTCGCCTCTGTCACCGAACGGTGTCAGCAGACCTGGCGCCGCGCCCACTCGCCGGTGACGATGCCCAACCAGGCCGATACGACGACGTCGCCGAGAGGCGTCAGACGGATGCCGACGTCGGACTCCTCGAGGATGCCCGTGTCGGCCACGGCAGCGATGCCCAAGTCGGCCATCGCCCGCAGGAACGGACCGGAGTCCCAGCCGCTCGCGGCGATCCTTTCGCGATCCGCGGCCGACTCGTTCCAGTAGCCCACGAAGTCCACGATCTCGTCCCACGGCACGAGGGCGCATTGACGGCAGTACGAACGAAGCAGCGCATAGGCGAGCCCGCTCATAGCGAACTCCCGGTCGCTCAGATCCTCGAGTAGCTGCACGATCGCGAGTACGCCGATCGACAGCCACCGCTCGTCGTCCATGACGTCGTCGATCGTCGAGCCCGCCTTCCGACCCTCGATCTCTATCGCACCGCTGGCAAGGGACCCTCGCCAGAGCCGGTCCAGGGCCTCGCAGTCAGCGGCGTTTCGCCACGGATCGGCGGCCCGCTCGTCGACCCACGCGTCAAGGCCGATGCGCTCGGCGAGCGGCGGTGGATGGAGCTCGCCGCTTCGACGCCACTTCGCCTTGGTCCACTCGACCAGGCCGAGCTCGTCGTACGCCTCGTGCGCTGCGGCCGGTCGCAGCACCGACGTACTGGTCACCTCGGCTCCATCGCCGACCCATTGGCACAGTGCCACGAGCGATCGCGTGTACGCCGAGTCGCGTACGAGAGGAGCCGTCACCTCGACCGGGGGCAGCGTGCCGTCGGGCAGCTCGTACCTGAATCCAAGAATCAGGGCCTCGATCGGGTCGTCGATGCCATACTCGTCCATCGCCTGCTCGGCGCCGGTCAGCTCGGGATCGTCGCTCGGGCTGGGCATCCGGCGTCGGCGTTCATGGATCGGGAGTGCGTTCCACGAGTCGTTGATCTGGTCCAGCTTCGCCTGCAGAGACTCGATGTTCGGTGCACTGTCGAGGTCGATGCCGATCTCGCGACCGTACTCGTTCAGCGTCTTGCCAGCCGACCAGGTGGACCTGTCCGCGGCGGCTTCGGCCATGCGCGCCGCGCTACGTCTGGCCTCCTTGCGCAGTTCGTTCGGCGACGCGGACTTTGCCATCATCCGACCCGTGCCGCGGAGGAATCGCACGTAGGCATCGAGCGACGTCACAACGGTTTCGGCGTCGGGTGGGGTGACGTCGCCTTTGCCCGGCCACAGCCGCAACAACAAGTCCTCGATCGATCCAGCCGGCCAATACGTCGCGGGCTGCTCGTCGTAGGCGAATCGCAGATCGAGCAAGCGGCCTACCAAGTCGAGGTCGACGTCACGCTTCCTGGCCTCTGCCCAGGCGGCGAAGTGCCGCATAAGGAGCTCGTGCTCGGAACGATCGGGCATCGCGCGCCAGTCTAGAGCCGTCGCGAGGTCCAATCGCCGTCGTCCTCTACCCCAGCCCCACGAGCCCCCGGATCTCCTCCACCGTCAGCGCTCCCGACAGCGCCCCGTCGTCGGCCATGACGCGGTCGAACAGGGCCTGCTTGCGCTCCTTCAGCGCCATGACCTTCTCCTCGATCGTGTCCGCCGACACCATCCGGTAGACCATGACCGTCCGCTCCTGGCCGATCCGATGCGCCCGATCGACCGCCTGCGCCTCGGTCGCCGGGTTCCACCAGGGATCCAACACGAAGCAGTAGTCTGCCTCGGCCAGGTTCAGCCCGAACCCGCCGGCCTTGAGGCTGATCAAGAACACCGGCACCTCGCCCCGCTTGAACGCCCCGATCGGCTCGTCACGCCGCCGCGTACGCCCATCCAGATACGAGTACGCGACGCCTTCCATGTCCAGCCGAGCCCGCACCAGCCGCAAGAACCCGGTGAACTGGCTGAACACCAGCGCCCGATGCCCCTCGCTCACCGCCTCCAACAAGTACTCGGCCAGCGCGTCGATCTTGGCCGAGGAGACCGAGGCGTACTTCTCGTCCACCAACCCCGGATGCAGACTGAGCTGCCGCAACAGCGTCAAGGACCGGAAGATCGCGATCCGGTTCCGATCCACATCGCCCAACAACCCCAACAGCTTCTGCCGCTCGCGCTGCAGATGCGTCTCGTACACCTGACGGTGCCGCGGCCCCAAAGCGATCTCGAGCACCTGCTCCTGCTTCGGCGGAAGCTCCGAGGCGACCTGCTCCTTCGTACGCCGTCGCATCAGGGGCCGGATCCGCTGCCGCAGGGTTGCCAGCAGCTCCGCATCGCCCCGCTCGATCGGCTTGCGGAAGTGCTCGCCGAACCGCTTCGGGTCCGGGAACAGGCCCGGCGCCACGATCGACAGCAGCGACCAGAGGTCCATCAGGGAGTTCTCCAACGGCGTACCCGTCAGGGCGAGCTTGAACGGCGCCGGGATCATGCGCACGCTGCGATACGACTTCGCTCGATGGTTCTTGACCATCTGCGCCTCGTCGAGCACGACACCACCCCACGGCAGCTCCGCGTAGTCGGATGCCTCCAGCCGCAGCAGCGTGTACGACGTGATCACGACATGGGACTCCCCCGCGAGCTCGTCGAGCGACCGGGCGCGCTTGGCGGCCGTCTCGCTCACCACGCCGACCCGCAAGCCCGGAGCGAACCGCTCGGCCTCGTGGGCCCAGTTGGGCACCACGCTGGTCGGCGCGACGACGAGGAACGGTGCGGTCGCCTCGCCCGACTCGATCGCCCGGCACATCATCGCCAGCGTCTGAAGGGTCTTGCCGAGGCCCATGTCGTCGGCCAGGATGCCGCCGAGCTCGTGCTGCCACAGGAACGAGAGCCACTGATAGCCGTCGAGCTGGTACGGCCGGAGCTCGGCCTTGATGCCCTGCGGAACGTCCTCCGCCGGCGCCTCGTCGAGCCGGAGCAGACCCTCGACGGCACGGCGCCAGCGCTCGCTCTGCACGTCCACGACGCCGAGCTGCGTCAGCTCCTCCCACATGCCGACCTGGTAGGTGCTGAGCCGGATCGTGCCATCCGCGCCGGTGGCCCCGTCGGTCAGCGCCCGCGCCTCGTCGACCAGCCGCCGCAGCCGTTCGAGCTCCGGCTGGTCCAGTGGCAGATAGGTGCCGTTCTCGAGTACGAGCAGCGTCTGGCCACTCGCCAAGGCGCCGAGCAGCGTCGCCAGCGGTACGTCGTGTCCGTCGACCGACACGGATACCCGCAGGTCGAACCAGTCGATCTCGTCGTCGGACTCGGTCGCCGAGATCTCGATGACCGGCGCCGCCTCGGCCGGACGGTAGTCGGGCAGCGACCCGAGCACCTCGACGTCGACGCCCTGTTCGCGGAGGCTGTCGAGACCCCACTCGACGAGGAGAACCGCGTCGTAGCCGGTCAGCCGCTGCGCCGGGACGAGTCGCGTCCCCACGCCTTCGGTCAGCAGGCTCGGCGCCAGGTCGTCGGGGATCGTCAGCTCGGTGAGCAGGCGCCGCTCGGCATCGGTGTCTCGCGCCGGGAAGCGGTCGGGTGCGCCGGCCAGCGGAACTCGGCGAGCGGCGTACGCGTAGGACCACTCGATCCAGAGCGCGTCGTGCGACTCCGGCCGTACCTCGAGCAGCAGCCGCGGCGGCACGATCTCGGGCAGCTCGATGCTGTCGTTCGACGAGGTGACGGTGATCTGCTGCCGCAGCGCTGGGTAGTAGTCGCCGAGGAAACGGTCGACCTCGGCGGCCGGGATGTCGACGTGGCGTTGCTGTCCGAGCAGTGCTGCGATGCGCGGGCTCGGAGGCTGGTCGAAACGCGCCAGCAGGACGCCCTGGCTGAGATCGGCGACACCGTGTGGTGGACTCCCGATCAGCGCGAGCGCGGTGTCCGGGATCCGGCGGCCGTCGATCGTCACCTCGGCCGCCAGGGTCGCGTCGGCCGCCGCCTCGCGGGTCAGGTCGAGCCGTACCTCGGCGGTCGCCGTGGCCAGCCGGATCGGTCCGTCGTCGGGTCGCGCCGGAACGAACTCGACGCCGGCGTTGCGGGCCCGCTCGAGCAGCCCCCACAGGCCTGGCCCGAACTCGCCGAGGTCCAGAGCGTCGGCGGTCTGACTGGCGCGCCATCCCGAGCGATGCGTGTCGTACGCGGACATCAGCTGCCGCATCACGTCGCGCTGCGCGCCGATGAAGCCGCGAGTGCCGTACGCGTGCCGCATCTCCTGCCAGGTCGCGCCGGTCTTGATCCAGCGCCCACTGCGGCCGCGGGTGACCGGGCGCATCTTGACCAGCCGACCGGACATCTCGCCCCCGGCGGCCCAGCGGAAGCTCGTCCGCGGCGTGGTCCGCTCGAACTGCAAGGCGATCGCCTGGTCGCCGGCCGGCTCGCGTGACTCGAGCAGCGCGTTGACCTCGCGCTCCCAAGCGGACTCGCCGTCCGGCGCCTGCGGGGGCAGATCGTCCCTGGCCGCGATCATCACCGCGACGGCGTGCTTGCACTCGACGCCGACCGGGCAACTGCAATGCGTCGCGATGACGGTCGTCGCATGGGCCACGTCGGCGTCGAGGATGATCACCGTGCGGTACGGCGTCGCCCGAGTGCCACGCACTTCGGCGACCACCATGCGCGAATCGTTCGCCGTCGACAGCTCGCCGACCCGACCGGCCCGGGCGTACGCGGCACCCCGCTCATACGTCGCATCCCCGAACCGACGACGGAGGGCGTCGTCGGTCCACGCATCCGCCCAGCCGTCTGTCATCGAAGCAAGAATAATCGCCGATCGGCGTCAACCCACGACTTCTCGCAGCACCTGTCTCGTGCCGACCCGGGCGAGACAAGTTGCCGTCGGCCCTGCCGTTCAGCGGGGCTAGGGCTGTGGACGCCGGTCAGCCTGTGGGGCCTTCGACGGCGGGGTGGCGTCGGAATCGGTGTGTCGGCGGACCCGGCGAGCCGGGGGCGGCACCTGATTGCGAAACGAGCAGACCACACAGTTGCAGCGGCCACGCCGCAGTCCGAGGCCGATCAGCGCCCAAAGCGTAGCGATCAGCACCGCGACGGCTAGCCACAAGGCGAGAATGATCAGCACGACTGACAAGGCGTCCCCGACTCCTCCCGAGTCGTCAGGGTTCAGGCCCTCGGCGTCCTCGGACGCAAACCCCGTGAGTTCCTGGGCCTGGTAGAACGGTAAGCAAACGGCCAGGTCAGTCACTATCGACACAAGCCCCATGTGATCGGGTCGAAGGTCCCTCCACCTCGCGGCGGCGGGCCAGGCGGATGCGACCGCGACCGGCGCCGGGTCCGAGGCGGACGCGATCCAGCCGCATTCGGGACCTTCGACCCATGTGAGGCTGTGACCGGCGTGGTTGGGTGACCGCGTCCCATCTGTGCCCGCATCGGCGACCACTGCAGAGGCGTCCCGGCTAAGCTCCGATCGGTCCGACACCGAGCCCGGACAGCGCGACAGACTCGGGTGGCGCCGTGGCCGTCAGCTGACCGATTCGATCGTGGGCGCAGCGATGACGAGATCGCAGGAGTAGTGGTGTACGAGATCGACTTCCTGCCGTCGCGAGGCAGGAGTGCCGACGGCGTCAAGGGCGCCAGCGCTATCACGGTCCGGTTCACCGTCGACGGCGAGGACGACGACGCGGTCGTGGTCATCGACGGCGGCGACACCCGTACCGGCGAGGCGATCGTCGATCACGTACCCACCTACTACGACTCGGGCCGGGTCGACCTGGTCATCGCCACGCGTACGAGTGCCGAGGGGCAGCTCGCCGGGCTCGCCGTCGTGCTCGACAAGCTCGAGGTCCGCGAGCTGATGATCCATCAGCCGAGGCGGCACGGCGCGGAGGAGTCGACGTCGGGCGAGCTCGACGCGGTCGACGAGCTGCTCGACGTGGCCCGACGCCGGGGCGTGACAGTCACTGAGCCGTTCACCGGTGCGTTCCGGGCTAGCGGGCAGGTCGCGATCCTGGGGCCGTCGCAGTCGTACTACGAGCGGGTCGTCCAGGAGGCTGCCGAGTCGACGGACGACGCTGGTGGCGACGGCGGGAGGTTCCTCGGCCGCGCGCTCAGGCGACTCCATGTCGACGGCCTCGCCGAGCGCGAGCAGGCGTCGATCGGAGACGACCGCTCGGTGGTGACCATGATCCAGGTCGGCGACCACCGGCTGCTGTTCACCGGCGACGCCGGCGCGGGGGCACTCGGGGAGGCACTTGACTTCTACGAGTCGTGGTACGGCGAGTTCGACGCGATGCCGCTGCGGTTCTTCCAGGCACCTCATCACGGGAATCCGAAGGTGCTCGGATCGGCCGTCCTGGACCGCGTGTTCGGCACGACCCGCGCGCCGCACGGCGACGGCTGCGCGGTGTTCATCAGCAGTGCCGGCGGCGAGCAGGGTCAGGCGTCGCCCAAGCTGATCAGCGCCCTGAACCGCCGTGGCTGCGCCGTCAGCGCGACCGACGGGCGAGCGGCCTGCCACGCGTTCGAGGCGCCGCCGCGGCCCGAGTGGCTGCAGCTGCCCTCGGCGCATCGGTCGCGGGGCCGCACGACGACCCAGCCGCAGTCGGGTTAGCGCCTCCGGCGCGGCTTTCGGTCTTGCGCGCTAGTTGTTGATTCGCAGGACCTCAAACCAACGACAAGTGCGCAAAAACGGGATCCCACCACGCACCTGGCGGATCTGCGCACCGGCCACTGGTGGGTCGAAAGTCCCACAAGGTCGGGAGATCCGATACATCCCGATTGTTCGTTGCGCCAGGCATCCTGAATCCGGCGAAGCGCTCGCTCGTCGACTCCACCTCTCCGGCCGGATACCGGCCAGCCCGAAAGGAACCGTGCCCGCATGTCCGCACCCTTGTCGCCGCCCCCGCAGTCGTCTCCGATCGCGTACGACAGCCACCCGACGCCGGCGCCCGAGCCGAAGAACGGGTTCGCGATCACCGCACTCGTGCTGGGTCTGGTCGGCATCGTGTTCGCTCTCATCCCGCTGACCGGCTTCATCGCGAAGGGGTCATGACCTGGTTCGGCTCGATCATCAGCGCACTCGTCCTGGCGGCCGGCATCGTGGGCATGGTGATCGTCTTCACCGCCGTCGACAAGTTCGACGAGGACCTGAACTGCATCGACCAGGCCAAGACGGCCAAGCAGATCGAGGCTTGCTGACGGCTCGTTGAGCCG
>Ga0081455_10007145_pt1 | contig 11818 bp, 14 predicted proteins | sample TabmetS3T2R1_FD_70207 | JGI IMG/M metagenome (GOLD analysis project Ga0081455, IMG submission 70207) | Tabebuia heterophylla rhizosphere microbial communities from the University of Puerto Rico - S3T2R1 | ecosystem: Host-associated > Plants > Roots > Rhizosphere ...
AACGAGATCGGGTTCCGTCCGTTCGCGGCCCCGACAGCCCGCGGCGCATCGGGGCGTCCGATCCGCCGAGCGAGCTCGCCGTAGCTGACCGTCTCGCCGTACGGGATCTCCTGGAGCGCACGCCAGACGCGCCGCTGAAACGGTGTCCCATCGGGCTCGAGCGAGAGGTCGAACGACGCGCGCCGCCCGTCGAAGTACTCGCCGAGCTGGTCGCGGACATCGTCGAAGCGTGTGTCGTCTCGGGCCCACTCCGAACGGAGCGGGAGACCGGTTCGTCCCTCCTGCATGTAGAGCCCACGGAGCGCGCGACCGTCGCCAAGCAAGAGCAGCTCGCCGACCGGGCTGTCGATCGTGGTGTAGAGAAGCGGGGTCACGGTCACGATGATGAAACGCGTGGGCGAACCGCTGTGTGAGATCGCGCCGAACCGTAGCCGCACCTCGAGCGAATGCAGGGCATGGTCGAGCGGGTCGTCTACGCGGAGTCTCCGGAGGACGCGGTGGCGGCACTACGCGAGCGCGGCATGGACAACTCGGCCGCCCAGAGGCTCGTGCGCGAGGCGCTAGTCGCCGCGGCGGGGCGGACGCCGAACTTCGAGGCGGGCGCCGTCTACCGGCTGTACGTGCTCGCCGCTGCGGTCGCCGCCGCAGTGAGCACGGCACTCATCGCTCTCGACTGAGTCGAGCCGACGCACCCCGAGTGCCGGTGCGGCGCTATGGCCCCGGGAGGAGTCGAACCTCCGCACACAGATTCGAAGTCTGCCGCTCTATCCACTGAGCTACGGGGCCGGTTCGGGCAGAGTAGCGAGGTGGAAACCACGGCTGCGGTCCGCCGCTGGATCGAGACCTGGGCCCGCGCCTGGCCGGCCAAGGACGCCGGCGCGATCGCGGCGCTGTACGCCGACGGTGCCGCCTTTCGCTCGCAACCGTTCCGCGACCTCCGGAGCCCCCGGGAGTACGCCGAATGGGCGTTTTCCGAGCAGGACGCGGCGGAGTGCTGGTTCGGCGAGCCCGTGATCGACGACCCTCGGGCCGCCGTCGAGTACTGGGCGATCGTCCGGTTCGAAGGCCGCGACGAGACGATCGCCGGCATTTCCGTCCTCAAGTTCGGGCCCGACGGCCTCGTCGCCGAGCAGCGGGATTGCTGGAACTCGCAGGCGGGACGCGTCGAGCCGCCGCGGGGCTGGGGTCTCTAGACCTCGTTCGGGAGGGGCCGGCCGTCCTCGGCCGCAAGCAGGTTGTCGACGAGGACGCGCGTCATCGCCTCTCGCGTCGCCTGCGTCGCCGTGCCCAGGTGCGGGGTCATGACGACGTTCGGAAGCCCGAAGAGCTCAGGCGGAACTCTCGGCTCGTTCGCGAAGACGTCGAGGCCGGCCTGGAGCCGCCCGGAGACGAGCTCGGCGACGAGCGCGGGCTCGTCGACGACCTGACCGCGCGCCGTGTTGATCAGGCAGCTCCCGTCGCGCATGAGCGCGAGTCGGTCGGCGTCGATCACGCCGCGCGTCTCGTCGGTCAGCGGAAGATGGAGCGAGACGATGTCGGACTCGGCGAGCAGGTCCTCGAGCGGCCGGTACGCGGGATCATCCTGCGGACGGCTCCGGGTGAAGAGGACACGCATGTCGAACCCGCGTGCCCGCCGCGCGACCGCGCTGCCGATCTTGCCGTGGCCGATGATGCCGAGCGTCGAACCCGCGACCTCGTCGCCCTTGAGCGGCTCGTGCGCCCAGTCGCTGCCCCAGCGGCCCGAGCGCACGAACGAGTCGCCGGCGACGATCCGGCGCCGGACGGCGAGGATCAGGCCGAAGGCCAGATCGGCGGTCGCCGCGGACGTCACGCCGGGTGTGTTCGTGACCGCCACGCCCCGACGCCGGCATGCCTCGGTGTCGACGAGGTCGTAGCCCGCCCCGTAATTGGCAACGAGGCGCAGGTTCGGAAGGAGACCGAGCATCCGCTCGTCCACCGGCTCGGCGACGATCGCCAGCGCCTCGACGTCGGCGCGCTCTCCGTCGAGCTGCCCGTCCAGGTACTCGACGTCGGCTAGCGCGTCCCAGGCGGCGCCGGGAAAGCGTCGGGTGGCGAGGATCTTCAGCGGAAGGGGTGGCGGAGGGGACTCGAACCCCCGACCACCGGGACCACAACCCGGGGCTCTACCAACTGAGCTACCGCCACCGTGCTACGAGAAGGATAGCGGTGCCTCCTCTCGATTCCTGCTCGATCAAAGCGACGGGGAACTCAGCACGGCCCGGCGCTACCCTTTTCGTCGAGCGCCCGTAGCTCAGTGGAAGAGCAGCGGACTTCTAATCCGCGGGTCGCAGGTTCGAATCCTGCCGGGCGCGTCAGACGAAGTTCCTGGCCGTGCTCAAACCTGTTCCGCGGCCGATCTTGTACGTGACCTCGCGCTCGCCGGCGTCGCTCCACGACCCGATCGTTCCGGCGACCTCGCCGTCGACGAGGATGGCTCTGTTGATCAGGGTCTCATCGGCCATCAGACCGAATCCACGGGTGTTCCCCTACCCGGACACGGCGTTCGCCGCGGTCACGATCCGCTCATGCGTCTCCTCCGGGTGGGAGACCATCGCGCAGTGTCCTGTCGTGACCTCGATCGTGTCGGCGCCCATCCGCTGTGCGAACTGCCTCTCGGCGTCGGGCGGAATCACTTCGTCATTCTCCGCGACCAGAGACCACGAGGGCTGTGACTTCCATGCGGGGACGCCCATCACGTCTTCGAGCGTGGATGCGTGGAGAGGCTTCTGCACGGCGTACATGACCTTCGCCCTGACCGGGTCGATGTCGGGAGCGAAGTGAGCGAGGAAGGCCTCCTCGGGGAGCCAGGCGAAACCCTCCGAGTCGATCTCGATATTCGCTATCGCCGGGGGCGGGGGACCCTGCTGTAGCAGCGCGCCGATCGACTCACCCTGGTCGAGCCCGAAGGCCGCGATGTAGACGAGAGCGATGACGTTTGGTGCGTCGGTGCCAAGAGACGTGATGACCTGGCCGCCGTAGGAATGCGCCGCGAGAACGGTCGGGCCGCTTTGGCGGGTGAGCACGTGGCGGACCCTCGCGACGTCATCCGCAAGCGAGGTCTCCGGAAGCTGAGCCGCCGTGACGTTGTAGCCGTCGGCCTGCAGGCGCTCGATGACGTCGCTCCAGCACGAGGCGTCTGCCCAGGCTCCGTGGACAAGGACGATGTTCGGTAATGCGGCCATGAGTCGAGTCCTTTCGTGGGGATTCCGAGCCTATAGACGCGGCTGCGTCTCACCTTTCGAGAGCGACGCGGCACTGTCAGAGTTGCGGCGTGGCGAAGACGCAGTACTACACGGCAACCACGCTCGACGGATTCATCGCCGACGAGAACCACTCCCTTGCCTGGCTCTTCGAGGTCGACCGCGAGCAAGCCGGCGAGCATTCCTTCGGCGCCTTCTTCGCCGACGTCGGTGCGATGGCGATGGGGGCGACGACCTACGAGTGGGTGCTCGAGCACGACCGCCTACTCGAGGAGCCGGACAAGTGGCGCGGCTACTACGGAGAAACGCCCTGCTGGGTCTTCACGCACAGGACGATCCCGCCGATTCCGGGGATACAGATTCACTTCGTCGAGGGCGACGTCGCGCCGGTGCACGAGGAGCTGACGCGTGCGGCCGGGGACAAGAACATCTGGCTCGTCGGGGGCGGCGACCTCGTCGGGCAGTTCGCCGACCACGGGCTCCTGGACGAGATCCTCGTCGGCGTCGCGCCGGTCACGCTGGGGCGCGGAGCTCCACTCCTTCCCCGCAGGCTCACCGCCGCGCAGCTCGAGCTCGTCGACGTTGCCCGCGACAGGCAGTTCGCGCGGCTCAGCTACCGCGTGCGGAGATAACGGGCCGTCTCGGGAGCTCGCCTAGGAGCGGGCGCCGAAGTCGGTCGTGACGATCGTGACCGCTCGGCCCTCGTACTCACCGGGCGCACTCGCGATGTACACAGCGCCAATCCCGACCTCGCGCCAGGTGCGAGAGAGGATGTTCTTGCGGTGCGGCCGGCTCTTCATCCACTCCCGGACCGCGAATGCAGCGCCGAAGCGGTCCGTGGCCCACAGGAGGTTCTCGCCGACGGTCCAGGTGCGGAAGCCTCTGGACCCGTAGAAGCGCTGAATACGTCGCCAGAAGGCCGTGCCGTCTGCGCTTTCGTGCTCGAAGTACCCGCGCCGGCCCATGTCACGCGAGTGGAAGTCGGCCGCTGCGGCGAGACGCCGCTGCGTTCTCAGCGGCGCGAGGCCCCGAGCCTGGCGAACCTGATTGATACGACGCCCGATCGCCGCTTCCAGGCCGTCCATCCCTGCGGTCGCCTCGCTCCGCGTCGCCGGTGCAGCCGGAGAGCTGCCCGCGGCGACGGCGCTCGCCAAGGCGAGCGCAAGGAGGGCGGTCACGATCCCAGCACGACGGCGCATGCACGCGGTATCGGCCACGGTCACCCCGATCATGCCTGCTCGAACGAGTGGTTGCTACGTCGGCGCCGTTGTCTCCGGCGCCGTGTCCTGTCGTCGCCGCTCCGCGAACCACGCGACGAGCAGCACCTGGATCGTCCCTGCCACGGGGATCGCCGCGAGCGCGCCGAGAATGCCGGCGAGCTTCGCGCCGATGAGCACGGCGATCAGGATCGCGAGCGGCGACAGTTGCACGGTCCGGCTGTAGACGAGCGGCTGCAGGAGGTGGTTCTCGACCTGCTGGTAGACGATGAAGAAGACCAGGACGATGATCCCCGCGGGAATCGAATGGATGAAGGCGACGGTGCTGACGATGATCGCCGCCAGAGTCGCGCCGGCCAGCGGAATCAGGTCGAGGATCGCCACGAGCACCCCGAGAGCGACGGCGTACGGAACGCCCAAGATGAGAAGCACGAGCGTGGTTGTGACCCCCGCGATCACGCTGATCAGCAGATTCCCGGTGACGTAACCACCCACGGTCCGGTAGATGTCATGGCCGATCCCACGCCACGTTTCTCGCGATCGCTCCGGGAGCATGGCGAAGAACCGTTCCATCCACCGCGGCCCCTCGAGCAGCATGAAGAAGGTCATGAAGGCGATCGTGACGATCGCGACGACGAACGTCAGCACGCCTCTCGTGACCGCGACGGCCGTGCCCGAGATGCCGAGCAGCCGCTCGGCCCCGCCCTCCCGCTCGATCGCGTCCCGCACCTTCTGCTCGAGGTCGTAGCGCTCGGCAAGGCGTCCGAGCGGCCCGCGGCCCTGAGAGACGTCGTTGACGTAGCCGGGCACCGCCTCGGCGAAGCCACGCCCCTCGTTCACAAGCGTTGGGATGAAGAGGGAGCCCAACGCGACGATGGCGCCGATCGTCAAAAGGACCGTGACGGCTGTCGCGGCGCCTCGACGCGCCAGTCCGTGACGCTGGAAGAACTCGACCGCAGGGTTGAGGGCCAGCGTGAGAAAGACCGCGACGATGATCCAGGTCAACACCTGCCGGGAGACCCAGACGACGGCTAGGACAGCCGCGACCGCGAGGACAAGCCCGATGACGGCGAGGACCGTGCGTGGCCGAATGATGAGGACCCGCTCTTCGGGCACGGTGTGAGCATCGCGGCAGGATCGGACGGCCAGGCCGCGGGATGATCAAATGCAGGGGTGAGCCTGCGCGGTCAGCCGGTCGTCGAGGAAACGACACTCCCCGACGGCCGTTCGCTCACTGTCCGCATCGCCGTGGCGGCAGACGCCTACATCCCTCGGCGCGACCTGACGACAGTGACGATGGAGCTCATCGCCGACGGCCTCGTCGAGGCAACCGTCAATACGCTGCTCGGCCCCAACCACGTCGGCGAAGCGCGTACCCTGGCACGTGACGTGGCGGCGAAACTCCATTCCGGCGAGCTCCTACCGACCGCGGCGGCGATCGAGCCGCTCGCCGACAGCATGCCGTGAGCTCGGTCATATTGCATACGAGCGAGGGCGCGATCGAACTCGAGCTCTACCCAGATGCCGCGCCGACGACAGTGGAGAACTTCCTCAAGCTGTCACGGGACGGCTTCTACGACGGCGTGATTTTCCACCGGGTGATCCCGGACTTCATGATCCAGGGCGGCGATCCGACCGGGACGGGCACGGGCGGGCCGGGCTACCAGTTCGAGGACGAGTTCAACGAGCACCGGGTCGTCCGGGGAGCGCTCGCGATGGCGAACGCGGGGCCGAACACGAACGGCAGCCAGTTCTTCATCGTCACCGCAGAGGCGACGCCGTGGCTCGACGGAAAGCACACGGTCTTCGGCCGCGTCACTACCGGCATGGACGTCGTCGACCGGATCTCCGACGCCGACCGAGACGCCAACGACCGGCCGCGCGAGACGATCACAATCGAGCGCGTCGAGCTCGGCGAGAGCTGAAAGCGGGCGGCGGGAATCGAACCCGCATAACTAGCTTGGAAGGCTAGGGCTCTACCATTGAGCTACGCCCGCGCGCGCCGTCTAGCGTAGCGGGATCAACCGTCCGGACCCATACGCGTGGACGCCGCATCTCGAGGCGACGCTCCCCGTCCTCGCTCTCGCCGTCGCGTACGCCCTCGCCGTTCGCGGACGCCCCACGGAGCGCTGGCGGGTCGCCGCGTTCGCCGCCGGCTGTGTGCTGCTCGTCGTCGCCGCGGTCACGCCCCTCGACGCGCTGACGTATCACCTGCTGTCGGCGCACCTGCTCCAGAACGTCGTCCTCGCCGAGTGGGCGCCGGCCCTTCTTGTCCTCGGAATTCCTCCTGCCCTCGCCGCACAGCTTGGGCGCCTTCCAGGCGCGCGCGTGCTGACGTTTGCTCCGATTGCCCTGGGGCTCTGGCTCCTCACGTACTTCGCCTGGCACCTACCGGCGGCCTATGACGTCGCCCTCGAGAATCAGGCGCTCCTGCACCTCGAGCACGTCTGTTACCTCGCAGCGGGCTGCCTGCTCTGGTGGCCCGTCTTCCAGGACGTCCCGCACCGGCTGTCGAGCGCCGTGCGGGCGCTCTACCTCTTCGTTGCGTTCGTGCTGGCGAGCCCGATCGGTCTCCTGCTGGCCCTCCTTCCGGAGCCCGTGTACGACTGGTACATCGAGGGGGATCGTCTCTGGGACCTCTCGGCGCACGTCGATCAACAGATCGCCGGCGTGACGATGTCGGTCGAGCAGGCAATCGTGTTCTTCGCGATCTTCGCCGTCTTCTTCTTCCGCTTCCTGGCCGAGGAGGAGGCGCCGGAGCGGTCGCGTTCCGAAGAGATCGGTCGCTCTGCCTATTGAACTTCCAGGCTGCCGGTGAGAAAGTGACTGTGCCGCTCAATGCCGACTGGCCCTGTGTACGTGGATCAAGATGCCGTCCAGGAGACGCTCCTCGGGGAAGCGCTCGAATACGGTCCGGTGGCGGCGCTCGTATTCGATGAGAACGGCACGTTCCTCGCAGCGAACCGAATGGCATGTGAGCTGACCGGGTACGAGCGCGAGGAATTACTGACGAAACGCTCGCCCGACCTGGCTGCCGACCCGACCGTGGTTCCAACGCGTCTCAGGGAGGTTGCGACTGGACGTCTCGAGCACGGGATCGGGAAGCTTCGGCGCAAGGACGGGGAGATCTTCGACGTGCAGTACCGCGTCGGCGCAACCAGGAGCGGCGGTCTTCCGTACTTCGTCTTCGTCTTCTGGGAGCACGAAGCCGAGAACGAGTGACCCGCCGACCCGACGGCGATGGTCGTCCGACTCGGTGTCTAGCATGACAACATGGAGTCGAAGCGCTGCGGTAGCTGCGGGATTGTCCGATCCATCGATGAGTTCCATCGCAGAGGCAGCATCCGCCAATCCTGGTGCAAGGCGTGCCGACTGGTCTACGACGCCGCGTACCATCGCCGCACGCGAACGCTCGGGCTAGAACAGAAGCGTCGGTACCGAAATGACCTGGTCATCTGGTACCGGAACCTGAAGCGCGATCGTCCGTGCGCCGACTGTGGTGGGGTGTTCGACCCCGCTGCGATGGCGTGGGATCACCGACCGGGCGTCATCAAGACGGCCAACGTCAGCGACCTCGTCGAGAAAACCCGAAGCAGGAGACGTGTGCTGGCGGAAATCGCCAAATGCGATCTGGTGTGTGCAAACTGTCACGCTGTACAAACTGTTAATCGGCTGCGGGGTGTAGCTCAGCCTGGTAGAGCGCCGCCTTTGGGAGGCGGAAGTCGCCGGTTCGAATCCGGCCACCCCGACTTACGGGGCTCAATGGCCTCAAGCGCCAGCTCAGACGAGATGTAGAACTGCCGCTGGTTAGGCTCGGGTCGTGGCCGAGTCAGTGCGGCACCCGAGGCTCGGCTATGCGATGGCGCTCACGGCCGCGTCGCTCTGGGCGATCAACGGCGTCATCTCGAAGGTGATCATCGAGTCCGGCGGTGTGCCCGCTCAACGGCTGACCGAGGTGCGGACGACCGGCGGGTTCCTCATCCTCTTCCTCGCGCTGGTACTGGTGCGGCCCTCGAGCCTGCGCGTCCGCCGCGAGGAGCTGCCCATGCTGCTCATCTTTGGCGTCCTCGGCCTTGCGCTCGTCCAATGGTTCTACTTCGAGGCGATCAGCCGGCTCGACATCGGCGTCGCCCTGCTGATCCAGTACGTCGCTCCGGTCCTCGTCGCGCTCTGGGCCAGGTTCGTCTACCACGAGCCGGTACGACGGCGGATCTGGGCCGCACTGGCGCTGTCCGTCACCGGGATTGCGCTGCTCGTCCAGCTCTGGGAGGGGCTCACGCTTGACGGACTGGGCGTCGCCGCCGCGCTCGGCTCCGCGATCACGTTCTCGGTCTACGTGCTGTCCGCTGAGCGGGCCGTCCTCCGCCGGGACCCGGTCTCGCTCGTCTGTTACGGCTTCCTGCTCGCGTCGATCTTCTGGGCCATCGTCCAGCCGCTCCAGTCGTTCCCCATCGACCGCGTCGACGACACCGTCTCGCTGCTCGGGCGGCTCGCGGACCTCTCGCTGCCGGTCTGGCTGCTGATGACCTGGATGGTCGTGCTCGGGACGATCATTCCGTTTGCCCTGCTCGCCGCATCGCTCCAGCACATCCCCGCCTCGCGGGCCGCGATCACGGCGATGTTCGAGCCCGTGGCGGCCACTGTCTTCGCGTACGCCTGGCTGGGAGAGTCGTTGACGGCCGCGCAGCTCCTCGGAGCGTTCGTCGTCCTCGGCGCGATCATCCTGGCCCAGACCGCACGCTGAGGCGAGCTACTCGATCAGGAGATCCCTGAGCTCGGCGATCTTCTCCTGGCGCAGCTCGTCCCGCTCGCCGCGCCTGACCCGGTCGAGCAGGCCCTGAACGACCGAGGCGAGCTCCACGGGGTTGAACGGCTTGGTGATGTAGTCGACGCCGCCGAGCTCCAGCCCGCGCGCCCGATCGCGCAGCTCGGCCCGCGCCGTGAGGAACACCAGCGGGATCTCGCCGGCCTGCGCATCGTCGAAGAGCTCCTCCGCGACCTGCCAGCCGTCCATCGCCGGCATCATCACGTCGAGGAGGATCACGTCAGGCCGTTCGGATCGCGCGAGCGCGAGACCCGCGTTGCCGTCGGCCGCCTCGATCACCTCCATGCCCTCCGCTTCCAGGTTGACGCGGCAGAGCAGACGGATCGGCGCTTCGTCGTCGACGACAAGCACCTTGGTCATGCCAGCTCCTCGTGCACGCGCACGCTCATGTCATCCCCGCCTTGCTCGTGGGGCGAACGTTCTTCGGCCGGCAGCTCGAAGACGAAGCTCGCTCCCTGTGCGCTCTCGGAGTCCATCCAGAGCCGGCCGCCCATCGCGGTCGCCAACCCGCGGGCGATGAAGAGCCCGAGACCCGTGCCGGCGCCGTGCATCCCGGCGACGTCGGCTCGGTAGAACTTTCGGAAGATGTGCTCCTGCTCGCCGGCCGGGACACCGGCGCCCTCGTCGAGCACCCGCACCTGGACGCCGCCGGAGGTTCGGCGGGCCGCGACGGTGACGGTCCCGCCGTGGGGCGAGAACTTGACTGCGTTGTCGACGAGGTTCACGAGGATCTGGCGAACCTTGTCACGATCGGCAGCCGCGTCGAGCGGTTCTTCGGGGACGTCGATCACGAACCGCCGGCCGTCGGGAACCTCCTGCTGCGCGCTCGTAACCACGTCCGTCACCACGTCGCGCAGGTCGGTCTTCGCAAGCTGCAGCTGAAGGTCGCCCGACTCGAGTCGCGCGACGTTGAGCAACGCGTCGACGATTCCGGCGAGCTGCTCCGTCTCCGTGGCGATGTACTGCAGGAAGGTGCGCCGATCCTCTTCACCGAAGGCCACATCCTCTCGCAGTAGCGTTTCGGCGAAGCCGTAGATCGACGTCAGCGGGGCGCGCAGCTCATGAGAGACCGCCGAGACGAACCCCGATTTCAGCTGCTCGACCAGGTGGTCGGACGAGACGTCACGGAAGCCGTAGATGCGCCCGGCGACGGCTCCTGCAGGGTCGCGCATGATCGCCTCGCTCACGGACAGCCAGATCTCCTCGCCGTCACGGCGAATCTGGATCAGGCCGCGTCCCTCCGACGTCTCGTCGGGGTCGAGACTGCGCTGGAGGACGTCCGTCGGCGCCCGGCCGAGCGCCTCTGAGGCGGGGACACCGGTGATCTCCTCGGCGGCAGCGTTCCAGAGGACGACGTCGCCCTCGCGGTCGACGGCGACGATGCCGTCAGCGACGTTGCCGAGGATCGCGAGGCTCCGCTCGCGTTCGAGGACGACGCGCTGGTAGAGCTCCGCGTTCGAGAGGAACGAAGAGGCGCTTCCGGCGAGGGCGCTCACGGCCTCGATCTCCTCCTCGCGCCAGCTGCGCGGCGTCCTGCCGTACACCGCGAGAACACCGTGGACTGTTCCCTCGCTACCGCTCAGCGGTGCGCCGAGAAAAGCCCGATACCCGGCTTCGAGGATCGGATCTGAGGCGGCCGACACGCCCTCGACCTCGCCGATCGCGAGCGGCTGGCGCGACTGGATGATCTCGCTTGCCAACTCACCGACTGCTGAGGTGCGCGAGCCGAGCGCAGCCTGAGCCTCCTCCCCGTGCACGGCGCTGACGACGAGCTCATCCCCTTCGAGCAGGCTGACGGCGGCCGCGTCGGCAGAGACGAGCGCCGGCGCACGGACGACGATCTCGTCGAGGATCGCGTCCGGGTCGAGCTCGCTCGCCAGGACCTGACCGGTTCGGGCCAGCTGCTGCGCGATCGCGCGGGACTGGCGTTCACCCTCGTAGAGCTCGGCCCGCTCGAGCGCCCCACGGGCCGCCCCGGCGAGGCTGTTGGCCAGCTCGATCTCGTCGTCGGTGAACGCCTGCTCTTCGGCGAAGAACACGAGACCGAGGCCCGGGCCGTCCCGCTTCGGAGATTCGACCGGAACGGCGAGGAGCGACGCGACCCCCGAGTCCGCCGCCAACGCACGCCAATCGGGCCCGAATCGGTCATCCGAGTCGATCGTCGGCGCCGCGAGCACGCGTCGCCGCTCAGCCGCGGCGAGGAGCGGCGAGTCTTCGGGGAGGCCGCGTGCGAGCACCCCAGTGAGACTCTCCGGGAGCTCGTGGGCCCCGGCGAGTCGGAGCTCGCGCGGCTCGGGCATCAGGACCGCGGCGAACGAGCCGCCGAGCGCCTCCGAGGCGGCCTGGGCGACGGCGTCCATCGTCTCGGACAGCGACAGCGGCTGCGCCAGGACCGACGCGATCCGGAAGAAGCCGCGCTGGATCCGCACCTGCCGAGCGCTCTGTTCGATGCTGGCGACGTTTCTCAGCGCGACCGAGCCCAGGTTCGCGAACGCCTCGAGCACGTCAACGTCCTCGGGACTGAACGACCGGTTGGGATCGCGCGTCCCGACGCC
>Ga0081455_10007146_pt1 | contig 11816 bp, 13 predicted proteins | sample TabmetS3T2R1_FD_70207 | JGI IMG/M metagenome (GOLD analysis project Ga0081455, IMG submission 70207) | Tabebuia heterophylla rhizosphere microbial communities from the University of Puerto Rico - S3T2R1 | ecosystem: Host-associated > Plants > Roots > Rhizosphere ...
CCTCGGGGTGGCGCAGCACGGCCTCCGGCTCGCCCTCGGCCAGCATCCTCCCGAAGTTGAGGACGATCACTCGCTCGGCCAGGCGCATCACCGCCTTCATCACGTGCTCCACCCAGATGATGGTGATCCCGAGGCTGTCGCGGGCGGTGCGCACGATCTGCACGGAGGCGGCCAGCTCCCTGTCGTTGAGCCCTGCCATCACCTCGTCGACCAGCAGCAGCCGCGGCCGACCGGCCAGCGCCTTGGCCATCTCCAGGAACCGCTGCTGGTGGAGGTTGAGGCTGGCGACGGGCCGGTCGGCGCGGCCTTCGAGGTCGACGAAGGCCAGCGCCTCCCGCGCGCGCCGGATCGCCTCCGACTCCCTCACGACGCCGTCGCCGCCGCCGAACATGGCGCCCAGCGCGACGTTCTCCAGGACCGTCATGGACCCGAAGGTCAGCGGGGTCTGCATCACCATCGCGATCCCCCGCTGCCGGACCCGGTGGGTGGCCATCCCGTCCACCCGCTCGCCGGCCAGCGTCACCGTCCCGGCGGAGGGGCGCTCGAGGCCGCCGATGGTCTTCAGCAGGGTGCTCTTGCCGGCGCCGTTGGGGCCGACGACGGCGAGGATCTCGCCCTCGTCGACCCCGAACGTGACGCCGTCGACCGCCGGGAGACCGCCGAAGCGCTTCTCCACCGCGTCGACCGCGAGCAGGGCCATGTCCCCGCTACGACGGCGGCCGGAACGGCTCGAGCGGCTCGGAGACCAGCAGCCGCTCCGGGTACCAGGCGCCTGCCTCGTTCACCCCCTCCGGGGCCGGGCCGCGGCCGATCAGGTCGAACGCGATGCGGGCGTCGGCCAGCTCGCCCCACTCCGTCCAGCGCAGCTCGAAGGAGTAGCCGGGGATGTCGAAGGTGTTCTCGTGCAGGTGCTTGGCGATGGCGGCGGGATCGTCGCCCGCCGCGGCGACCGCCTGGCCCACCATCGTGACGATCCCGTAGCCGGCCAGGGCGTCGTCCTCGAAGAACTTGTTGTTCTGGGAGAACGCCAGGAAGCGCCGGGCCAGGTCCTGGTACTCCTTGCTCTGGACGTCGGCGCAACCGAAGTCGGCGTAGCGGTCGAGGGCCGCGTCCTTCGCTCCGCTCATCACCAGCGAGCGGGGGGTGTAGGCGCCGGTGACCGGCACGTCGAAGCCGAGGTCGGCCGACTGGACGGTGATCGGCCCGGCGCCGGGCGGATGCCCGGTGGCCACGATCATCTGCGGGTCGAGGCGCTCCAGCGAACGGAGGTAGGTGGTGAAGTCCTGCTCGGGCACCGGGGCCACCTCGATCTGGAGCTTGATGTCGGGGGCCGCCGCGAACGCGTCCTCCAGCGCCGCCTTGATCGCCTGTCCCCAGGCGTAGTCGGCGACGATCGCGCCCACCCTGGTCAGGTTCTTGCTCTGCACGTACTCGAGGATCGGGCCGGCGACCATGGGCGCGGCGGGCAGGCAGGTGCGGAAGGTGTACCGGCTGTTGGCGTTCAGGATGCCGCCCGCTCCGGCCTTCACCAGGAACAGCGGGACCTTGCTCTGCTCCGCGATCCGAGCCGTGGCCAGCCCGACGTCGCTCGAGATGATCCCGCCGACCGCCACCACGCCGTCCCGCTCGATCAGCCGCTCGAGCGCGCGGGTCCCTTCCTCGGCCTTGGACTGGTCGTCGGCCACCACCAGCTCCAGCTGGCGGCCGTCGACGCCGCCGCGCTGGTTGATCTCGTTCACCGCGAGTTGCATCCCGTCGCGCACCTGCACGCCCCATGGCGTGAAGTTGCCCGTCAGCGACGTGAGCGCGCCGATGCGGATCGGCTCGCCGCCGCCCTCCTGGCCTCCTCCCTCGTCGCCGTCACCGCACGCCGCCAGCAGCAGGGCCGCCACCAGCCAGAGCGAGAACAGCCCGACCCTGGAACGATGCCTCATTTCCTCCTCCTGTCTCCGGGCTTCCGCTGCGACGGGTCAGATTCTCTGACCGACTGGTCAGCGTGCCGGACGATATCAGCAGTCTGATCGGCCGCGTCTGCGGATCCGCTCGAAGGGGCTCTTGCAGGCGGTGCAGATCCACTGGGAGGTCATCACCGTCGGTCCGACCTCGCCGACCCGCTCGACCGCCTCGGAGCCGCACCACGGGCAGCTCACGCGGTCGCTGGCTTGGGGTCCAGGCGGCGTTGCAGGCGGTTCCATCGCTCCCATGGCAGCCGAGACTCCTCCCATCGTTCGGGACGCAGCCGGACGCCGACCTCCTCGAGCAGGGGGCCGACCCGGTCGAGGTAGACCTGGCGCAGCTCGGTGTTGCCCCGACCGAGCAGCCCCAGGCCGCGCAGGGTCTCCACTCCCTGCTCGCCGGGGGGGCCGAACCAGCACAGCAGCTCCTCCAGGGACTGGTCCACGCGCGCCTGGAGCTGTGGGAGGCCGCCGGGCAGCCGGGCCAGCTCGCGGACGCGGCCTTCGGCGAAGTCCCAGTGGAAGGCCTCCTCCTCCAGCATCCGGGGCACGCGTCTGGCCAGCGCCTCGTAGGGTCCGCCGACCATCGCCTCCAGCATGGTGGTGACGGCGCCGTCGACCAGCAGCAGCGCGGCCACCGCGTGCGGCCAGGTCGGGAACGGCCGGTCGAGCAGCGAGACCTGGTAGGCGCGCTCGCGCTCGGTCGGGTCGACCGGGCCGGGAAACGGGAGCTCCTCCAGCAGCGGGTACAGCACCCGGGCCTGGCCGAGCTCGCCCTGGGCGATCGCGGCGCTGGCCACCGCCACCTCCAGGCTCGGCGCCCCCACCGCCCACTCCGACAGGTGCCGGCCCAGCCAGTACTTGTTGTCGGCCAGGACGACCAGCAGGTTCACCAGGGCGGCCAGGGCCTCGTCGTCGTCGATCACCCAGGCGGTCGCGTTGCTCGCCCGCAGCTCACCCATCGGTGGACCCCTGCCGATCCACCGGGGCCTGCGGGCCGAGGATCCAGTGGATCGCCCGCTCGGGGATCAGCACCAGCTCAACCCACCGGGGGCCGTGGCGCTCCAGCGCCGCTCTGGCCGCGGCGTCGTCGTCGGCCGCGGTCAGCGTCTCCTGGTACTCCAGCGGCTCCGGGTAGCTGGTGCGGCCGAACACGCGATACTGCTCCACCGGCCGCACCTACTCGGGGGCGACGACGGAGACGACGGCCGCCCGCGGCACCACGAACATCTCCTGCCAGCGGCGCTCGTCGTACATCATGAAGGCGAAGACGCGGGCGTCCTTGGGCCCGACCGCCCGGACCGTGCCCACGTGGTGGGCCCGCTCCTCGCGGTCGTGGCGCGCGTAGACCTCCCAGACCTGCAGCCCCGGGTCGTCCTCCATCCGCCTACGTCACCCCCAGGGCGAGCAGCGCCAGACGGCCCTCCTCGGTCATGTCCCCACGGCTCCAGGCCTCGAAGACCTCCTCCACCTCGACGTGGGCGACGCCGTCCAGCCGGCGCAGGCGCGCCTCGACGTCCTCGCGGAGCACGTCGGTGCAGGGGCAGGCGATCGAGGTGAACGTGATCCCGACGCTCACCGTCGCGCCGTCGACCGCGATCGACCGGACCAGCCCCAGGTCGACGATGCTGACCGGCAGCTCGGGGTCGGTGACCTCGGCGAGGGCCGCGCGGACGTCGTCGACCGAGACCATGGTCACGCAGCGTCCCGCCGCAGCTGGCGACGCCCACGCTGGATCATGCCGACGAACTCCTCGTTGCACGGCCCGCGCCGCCGCCAGCGCGCCAGCACGTCGTCCCAGGAGATGGCGCCCCCCTCGAGGTCCCAACGCTTGGCGTCCTCGTCGAAGCGCATCGGGAAGGGACAGTCGATCACGTGCTGGCCGCTTGTCTGGTCCAGGTGGGCGGGCACCGAGAAACCCAGCCGCTCGCACAGCGGCACCGTGGCCGACATCCACGTCTGGCGGAGCTGGTCGTTGGTCAGGCCCTTGAGCTGGTAGCCGACCTGCTCCTTGTGCCGCTTGAGGTCGTCGGGGAGCCCGAACCACTCCAGGGTGAGCACGAACATCCAGTCGACCGCCCGCTGCACCGCCGCCTTGCGGTCCGGGTCATCGGCGAGGATCTTCATCCAGCGCTCCCCGTGGCGCAGGTGGAAGGTCTCCTCCCGGTCGACCTTGACCAGGGCCCGCTTCCACGGCCCGTAGCTGGTGTTCTGGTAGATGTCGCTGAGCAGCACGAAGCCGGCGCGGTCGTAGAAGGCGTTGGCCACCACCAGCTCCTCCCATCGGTCCAGCGGCACGTCGAAGGCGTACGGGTACTTGAACGCCTTGGGCTCGCGCTCGTAGACCAGCTGGTCGGTGTCGACGCCCAGGTCGCGCAGCATCCGGTAGGCGATGTGGGCGTGGCCGAGCTCGTCCTGGATGATGCTCACGGCCGACATGTAGGAGTTGATCGAGGGGGCGTCCCTGGCCGCCCGCAGGTAGGCGGGGGCGCTGATCAGCTCGGTGTCGGCCGACACGATCAGGGTGCGCTTGAGTCCCTCCACGTAGGCCTCGGTGGCGGTGTCCAGCCCTTCGATCAGCCTGCCCGTCCGCAGGCGCTCGAGCAGCTCAGCCTCGGTCTTCAGCATCTCGCTCCTCCGGCCGGCCCTGCCCCGGGCCTCATCATGGCCTCAATCTGACCGGTCAGTCAACCTCCATGGGGTCGAGGCCGCGGTAGACCTTGCGGGCGTTGCCGGCCAGCACGCCGGGCAGATCCTCCTCGTCGATGTCGAGCTTGGCGACCGCCCGCGCGTTGGCGGCGATGCCGGGCACGCCAGGCCAGTCACTGCCGAAGATGAACTTCCGGGCCAGGCGGCGCAGACCGGGGCGGGCGTAGTAGTCGGGCAGCCGCTGCGGCGGCAGCCCCGACAGCTCGATCCAGACGTTCTCGCGGGCCAGGGCCAGGAACGCCGCCGCCTCGTACCACCAGCCGCGGCCGCCGTGGGCCAGCACCACCTTGAGGTCGGGGACGTGCTGGAGCACCTCGTCGATCGGGGCCGGGTCGCCGTACCGGTTGACCGCGCCGGGAAAGGTGCTGGTGCCGCAGTGGAAGACCACCGGGACGCCCAGGTCGGCGCAGCGCCCGTAGACGAGATAGAGCGCGCCCTCGGTGGGCGAGAACCCGCCGTGCACCGGGTGCAGCTTGACCGCCACCGCGCCCAGCGCCAGCTGGCGCTCCAGTTCCTCGGCGATCGGGTGATGCAGGTGCGGGTTGAGGTTGGCGATCAGGCGGAACCTCCGAGGGTTGTGCTCCAGCAGCGGCAGCAGGTCCTCGACCGGCTGGATGCCGGTCACCCTCGGGCTGTACTCGCTCATCAGCAGGGCCACGTCGACACCCTCGGCCTCCAGGAAGGCTTCGAAGCGGTCGGGGCGGACCACACCCGCCTCGTCGTACAGCTCGCCCAACACGCCGGCGTCGGCGAACGGCGCCCAGGTGGGCCGGGGGAGCTTCAGCGTCGGCAGGCGGGCCACGTGCAGGTGCGCGTCGATCAGGGGCAGGCCGTCGATCATGCGCCCGTCCCGGCGGCGGCCTCGCGCAGCTTGTAGCGCTGGATCTTGCCGGTGGTGGTCTTGGGCAGCTCGTCGACGTACTCGACGATGTGCGGGTACTCGTAACGCTGCAGCCGCTGCTTGCACCATTCCTGCAGCTCGGGGGTGAGCCGTTCGGGGTCCGCCCGGCTGGTCACCACCACCGCCTTGATCCTGGTGAGTCCGTCGACCAGGACCTGGACGACCGCGCACTCGTTGACCGCGTCGTGCTCGCCCAGCGCCTGCTCCATCTCGACCGGCGAGACCCAGTTGCCGCCCACCTTGAGCATGTCGTCGGCGCGGCCCTGGTGCCACCAGAAGCCGTCGGCGTCCTGCCGGTAGCGGTCGCCGGTGTAGATCCAGTCGCCCAGCACGGTCTGCTTGGTCTTCTCGTGCTGCCGCCAGTAGAAGGCCAGCGCGCTGTCGCCGCGGACGTACAGGTTGCCGGTCTCGCCGGGCGGGGTGCTGGCGAGCTGCTCGTCGAGCAGCTTCAGCTCGTAGCCGGGGACGGGCTTGCCGCTGGAGCCGGGCTGCAGCTCGGTGAGCGTGTTGGAGCAGAAGATGTGCAGCATCTCGGTGGAGCCGATGCCGTCCAGGATGGTGAGCCCGTAGGCGCCGTGCCAGCGACGCCAGATGTCGGCCGGCAGCGACTCGGCGGCCGAGACGCACAGCCGCACCGACGACAGGTCGCGCCCCTCGGCGCCCGGACCGCGCAGCATCGCGTTGTAGAGCGTCGGCACGGAGAAGAACAGCGTCGGCCGGAAGCGCTCGACCGCCTCGAAGACCCGGTCGGGAGTCGGACGGCCGCGGAGCTGCACCGCCGTGGCCCCCACCCAGAAGGGGAACGAGAGGCAGTTGCCGAACCCGTAGGCATGGAACAGCTTGGTCGTGGACAGGCAGACGTCGTCCTCGCGGATGCCCAGCACCTGGCCGGCATAGGTCTGGCAGGTGTAGGGAAGGTCGTGCTGGAGGTGGACGACCCCCTTGGGCCTGCCGGTGGAGCCGGAGCTGTAGAGCCAGAACGCCGGGTCGTCACGGTGGGTGCTGGCCGGGGCGAGCTCGCCGGTGTGCTCGGCCAGCAGCTCGGAGAAGCCGTGGGCGCCCTCGGTGGCCCCGCCGACGACGATCAGCTCCACCCGCTCGGGATGGACGGCCAGCGCCTCCCGGACCTTGTCCAGCAGCTCCAGGTCGACGATCACGGCCTGGGCGTCGCTGTCGGCCAGCAGGTAGCGGTAGTCGTCGGCCTTGAACAAGGGGTTGAGCGGGACCGGGACCATCCCGGCGCGGATGGCCCCCAGGAACGCGGCCACGAACGCCAGGCTGTCGTCCTGCACCAGCAGCACGCGCTGCTCGCGCTGCACCCCCAGCGCGCGCAGGGCGCGCCCGGCGGCGCAGGCGTCATCGAGGAGCTGCTGGTAGGTGGCCTCGCCGCCGGCGCCGCGAAGCGCGACCTTGGCGCCACGCCCGGCCTCCAGGTTGCGGTCCAGGATCGTGCTGACGTTGTAGCGCTCGGGCAGGGAGGTGCTCGTCGACTGGGACACCGTCGGGACCGTCATCTTCGCCTCACCCCCGGGTCAGTGCTTGACGACCAGCGATTTGGTCTCCTGGTAGTAGTCGAGCGCCTCGACACCGTGCTCCTTGCCGAAGCCGCTCTGTTTGACGCCGCCGAAGGGCAGCTCGTCGTAGACCTTGTTGGTGGCGTTGACCCAGGTGTAGCCGGCTTCCAGCCGCTCGGCGGCCACCGAGGCCCGGTGCAGGTCGCGGGTCCAGATCGCCGAGCCGAGCCCATAGGGTGAGGCGTTGGCCCGCTCGATGGCCTCGTCGAGGCCGGCCACCCGCCAGATCGGCAGGGCCGGGCCGAAGGTCTCCTCCAGCGCCACGCGCGAGTCGGCCGGCGGCTCCAGCAGCAGGGTGGGCTCGTAGAACCAGCCGCGGTCGTACGGCTCACCTCGCGGCCGAACGGCGCCGTGCAGGACCTTGGCGCCGCGGTCGACCGCGTCGGCGACCTGCTCCTCGAGCCGTGCCCGTTGCCGCTCGGTGTGCAGCGGCCCCATCAGCACCCGATCGGCGGTGCCGGGGCCGATGCGCAGCTTGGCCGCCTTGCCGACCAGCTTGTCGATCACCTCCTCGGCGACCCGCTCGAAGACGAACAGTCGCTTGGTGGCAAGGCAAGCCTGGCCGCAGTTGAAGAAGCGCCCCACGCTGGCGGCGCTGACGGCGCGGTCGAGGTCGGCGTCGTCGCAGATGATCATCGGGTCGGAGCCGCCCAGCTCCAGGGTGACCCGCTTGAGGTGCTCGGCGGCGGAAGCCATCGTCTGCTTGCCGACCGCGGTGGAGCCGGTGAAGGCGATCTTGCGGACCAGCGGGTGGGCGACCAGGGCGGCGCCGGCGACCGGGCCGGTGCCGGGCACGACGTTGAGCACCCCGGCGGGGATGCCGCCCTCGTGCAGCAGCTCGGCCAGGCGCAGCGTGGTCAGCGGCGTGGTCTCGGCGGGTTTGGCGACCACCGTGTTGCCGGTCACGATCGCCGGGCCGAGCTTGTTGGCCAGCAGGGTGGTGGGGAAGTTCCACGGCACGATCGCCCCGACCACCCCCAGCGGGCGGCGCAGCACCACCCCGTAGGTGCCCTCGTCCAGGTTGGGGACGTAGCCGCCCCGCAGGTTCTTGGCCAGGCCCGCGTAGTGGTCGAGCGTCTCCAGGCAGCGGTCGACCTCCAGGCGCGCCTCCCGCAGCGGCTTGCCCTGCTCCTGGGTGAGCTGCCTGGCGAGCTCCTCGAGGTGGTCCCGCGCGTGCGTGGCGGCCTCGTGCAGCGCCTCCCCGCGCCTGGCGGCCGCGGTGTCCCACCACCCCGGGAAGGCCGCGTGGGCCGCGCCCACCGCGGCGTCGATGTCGGCGGCCGTGCCCGCCGGGACCGTCCCGGCCACCTCGCCGGTCGCCGGGTCGCGGACCTCGAGCTGGTCGGACCCGGAGCTCTCGCGGAAGCGGCCGTCCACGAACATCTTCCTCATGTGCCCTCTATCCCTTCGGATGGTCGGCGACGTGCCACAGCCGGACCTGGCCGCTGGCGACCAGCGCGTCGTCGCCGGCGCGGCGTACCTCCGCCGACCAGAGCTGCTCGCGCTCGCCGACGTGCTCGGGCCGGGCGCGGGCCCGCAGCCGCCCGGAGGTGTGGGCCAGCAGGGTCTCGGTGGTGTTGGCGATGCCGACCACCTGCTGACCCCGGTCCTCCACCGCCAGCCAGGCGCCGACGCTGGCGATGGTCTCCACCAGCGAGGCATGGACGCCGTGGTGGACGTCGCCGGCCGGGCCGAGGTGCCGGTCGTCGGGTTCGAGCTCGGCGACCACCTCCTCGGCGGTCGCCGAGACCAGCTGGATGCCGATCCGGCCGGCGAAGCCGGGCAGCTGGGGCCGGCCCGGCGCGCTCATGGCGCCGGGCTCCGGTCGACGCCCAGGAGCCGCAGCAGGCTGGCGTGGCAGAGCGCCTTGAAGCGTGGGTGGGACTCCCGCCAGTCGTCCCGCGGGAGCCAGGTCAGGAAGGTGCCGTCGATCATGGCCCGCATGGCGGCCGCGGCCTCCACGGGATCCCCCACCGCCAGGCCACCCCGGGCCACGCCGTCGCGGATCAGCTCCTCGTACAGGCCGTTGATGATCTCCGTGGCCAGGCTGGAGACCTGGCCGAACGACGGCACCCTGGCGGCGTGCTCGACCAGGTCCACGTAGAGCAGGTAGAAGTCGCGGTTGCGCTCGGCGTCGATGAAGATCGCGTCGACCAGCGCGGCGATCACCCGGTGGGGGTCGTCCACGCCGGCGATCCGTTCGCGGATGCGGGCGCCGGTCCGCTCCAGGGCGTAGCGCATGGTCGTGAGGAAGAGGTTCTCCTTGGTCTTGAAGTAGTAGAGGACCATGCCCTTGCTGACGCCCGCCTCGTCGGCCACGTCCTGCAGCGACAGTCGATGGCTGCCCTGGCGGGTGATCACCCGGTAGGCGCTGCGCAGCAGCGCCTGGGCGCGGGGCGACAGCTCCGTGGGATCCTCGACCGCGACCTGCGCGCGAGCCATGCCGTCCTCCTCAGCGGCCGGCGTACTTGGGTGGCCGCTTCTCGGTGAAGGCCATCATGCCCTCACGGGCGTCCTCGGAGGCGAACAGCGGGGCAAGCTGCTCGAGCTCGGTTTGCAGGCCGTCGGCGAGCGGGCGGTCGAGGCCCTGGCGCGCCGCGCGCTTGACGGCGGCGATGGCGAGCGGCGCGCCGCCCCCGAGCTTGGCCGCCAGCTCGGCCACGGTGCGGTCCAGCTCGTCGGCGGGAACCAGCCGGTCGACCATCCCCAGCCGCTCGGCCTCCTGGGGGGTGACGGCACGACCGGTCGTCATCAGCTCCAACGCGCGGCCGATGCCGATCAGGCGGGGCAGGCGCTGGGTGCCGCCCGTGCCGGGCAGCAGCCCGAGCGTCACCTCCGGCAGGCCGAGCCGGTGACCGCCCTCGGCGGCGACGCGGATGTCGCAGGCCAGCGCGATCTCGAAGCCGCCGCCGAGCGCATGCCCCGCGATCACGGCGATGAACACCGGCGCCTCGGCGGCGAAGCGGTCGAACACCTGGTGGGCTCGGCGGACCATGGCCATGTTCTCGTCGGCGGAACGCGCCAGGAACCCCTTCACGTCCGCGCCGGCGGAGAAGAACCTCTCGCTGGCCGACCTGACCACCCCGACCGCCACGCCGGCGTCGACGACCTGGCCGATCGCGTCGTCCAGCTCCTCCAGGAAGGGCGGGTCGTAGCTGTTGGCGGGCGGACGGTCCAGCGTGATCCAGCCGACCCCATCCTCGACGCTGGCGGTCACCGACATCGCTGCTCCTCTCATCCGCTCGGCCATCCCTCAGGCAAGGCCGCCGACGACGACCGACTTCGGCTCCGTGTACTCGGCCAGCGCCTCCAGCCCGTGCTCGCGGCCGAACCCGCTCTGCTTGGTGCCGCCGAACGGCAGCTCGTCATAGCCGTAGTGGAGCTGGTTCACCCAGGTCACCCCCGCCTCCAGCTCCCGGGTGGCCCGGTCGATCGCGACCGCCGAGCGGGTCCAGATCGACGATCCCAGCCCGTACTCGCTGGCGTTCGCGCGCTCGATCGCCTCGTCGAGGTCGTCCACCTTCCACACGGGCAGGACGGGACCGAACACCTCCTCGGTGGCCAGCCGCGAGTCGGCCGGGACGTCGACCACCACGGCCGGCTGGAAGAGGTGCCCTGGCCCGTCCAGCGCCTCGCCGCCGATCAGCACCTTGGCACCACGGTCGACGGCGTCCTTGAGCTGGGCGACCAGCAGGTCGCGCTGCGCGCCGGTGTGCAGCGGACCGATCCGCAGCTTCGGCTTCTCGGCGCGGGTGTCCCCGGGCCCGGGCTCGTAGCGGCCGACCCGGGCGACCAGCTGGTCGACGAACGCGTCGTAGACCTCGGCCTGGATGAACGCCCGCTTGGGAGCCAGGCATGCCTGCCCGCAGTTCCAGTAGCGGCCGATCTGGATGTTCTTGACGGCGGCGTCCAGGTCGGCGTCGCCGAGCACGATCGTCGGGTCGGAGCCGCCCAGCTCCAGGCTCACGTGCTTGAGCGCCGGCCCGGCCAGGGCCATGATGCGCCGGCCCGTGCTGGTCTGACCGGTGAAGGCCACCCGGCGGACGCCCGGATGGGCGACCAGGGCCTCGCCGGTCTCGGCCCCGCCGGTGACCACGTTGAGCACGCCGGGTGGCATGCCGGCCTCGGCGGCCAGCTGCGCCACTCGCAGGGTGGTCAGCGGGGTCGTCTCGGCCGGCTTGGCGACCACGGTGTTGCCGGCGGCCAAGGCGGGTCCGACCTTGTTGGCGAGCAGGGTGAGGGGGAAGTTCCACGGCGTGATCGCGCCCACCACCCCGAGGGGGCGCCGCACGACCAGGCCGTAGGCGGGCCCGAACTGGCTGGGCAGCTCCTGATGGCTGCCGCGGACCTTGGTGGCGGCCTCGGCGTAGTAGCGCAGGCCGGCCAGGAAGTGCCGCAGCTCGCCCTGGGCCTCCAGCGTCGGCTTGCCCTGCTCGCGGGTGAGCAGGGCGACCAGCTCGTCGGCGTGGTCCTCCGCCAGGTCGGCGAGCCGGCGCAGGTGACCCGCCCGCTCGGCGGCGTCGGTGCGCCGCCAGGTCGTGAACGCGGCCGCCGCGGCCCGGACGGCGGCGTCGACCTCCTCCCCCGTCGCGGCGGGCACCTCGTCGACGGTCTCGCCGGCTGCCGGGTTGCTCACGGGGAGGCGTTGTCCCGTGCCGGCCACCGCCGTGCCGCCTA
>Ga0081455_10007147_pt1 | contig 11815 bp, 8 predicted proteins | sample TabmetS3T2R1_FD_70207 | JGI IMG/M metagenome (GOLD analysis project Ga0081455, IMG submission 70207) | Tabebuia heterophylla rhizosphere microbial communities from the University of Puerto Rico - S3T2R1 | ecosystem: Host-associated > Plants > Roots > Rhizosphere ...
ATCTGTTTGCCGGTGGTCTCGTCGAGATTGCCGGTCGGTTCGTCGGCGAGCAGCATTGAGGGCTCCACCACGAGCGCGCGTGCCAATGCGACGCGCTGCTGTTCGCCGCCCGAGAGTTGCGAGGGATAATGCTGCAGCCGGTCGCCGAGACCGACCGCGCGAAGTTCGCGCGCGGCGCGTTGCTGCGCGTCGCTCGCGCCGGCGAGTTCAAGCGGCACCGCGACATTTTCAAGCGCCGTCATCGTGGGGATCAGATGAAACGACTGGAACACGATGCCGATATGGCGGCCCCGAAAGCGCGCGAGCGCGTCTTCGCCCAAATCCTTGAACGCCGTTCCGTTCACGACCACATCACCCCTATCCGGGCGTTCCAGTCCTGCCATCACCATCAGCAGCGTGGATTTGCCGGAGCCGGAGGGGCCGACCAATCCAACGGCTTGTCCCGCGGTCACGGTGAGGCTGATATCTTTAAGGATATGAACGCGCGCGGCGCCGGTCCCCAATGCGAGATTGACGCCGGCAATCTGGATGGCGGTTTGCGCGCGGCTTGCGCGCGGCGAGGAGTCAATGAGAGTATTCATCAGCGTGTCATATGGGAGTTCGCAGCCGCCGGTCGAGAGGCTTCGGAGGCGCAGAATGGTGGCGGCGGTTCTCGCCGGGCTGAGCCTGCTGACCGCGCTTGGCGCGACAGGCATGCCCGTGCGCGCCTCGGCTGAGGATTCGCCTCCGATGATTCAAAGCCAAAAGCCGATCAAACTGGTGGCGTTCGGCGATTCCCTGACCGCCGGCTACGGCCTGCAGCTGACATCGGCGTTTCCGGCGCGGCTGGAAAAAGCGCTGCGCGAGAAGGGCTACAACGTCGATGTCCACAATGCCGGCGTCTCCGGCGATACCGTGGCCGACGGGCTTGCGCGGCTGGACTGGTCGATTCCGGAAGGCACCGAAGCCGCGATTGTTGAACTCGGCGCGAACGATGCCTTGCGCGGACTGGACCCCAAGAACACCCGGGCGGGGCTTGACGAAATCGTGAAGCGGCTGCGCCAGCGCAACATCTCCGTGATGCTGGCCGGGATGTACGCGCCGCGCAATTATGGCGCAGATTACGCGGGCGACTTTGATCGGATCTATCCCGACCTGGCCAAAGCCTATGGCCTGACGCTGTATCCGTTCTTCCTGGACGGCGTCGTGACCGACCCGAAGCTCAACCAGGGCGATGGGCTGCACCCGACGGCCGCGGGCGTCGATGTCATCGTCGCGCGAATCCTGCCGACAGTTGAGGCATTCCTGACCAAGCTGACGGCAGCTTCGCGTTAAAACCCGCGCTTCGCGGGCCGGCCATGGTCTGTTACAAAATTGTGCCGGCGAATCGGTTACGATTCCATACCGCTGACCAGCATCGAGGAGTTTCGCGATGCCCCGCCTCTTTACCGGTCTGGAGATTCCCGAAGACATCGGACAGTCGCTGTCGAGCCTGCGCGGCGGATTGCCCGGGGCGCGCTGGATCGATCCGGAAAATTATCACGTGACGCTGCGCTTCATCGGCGACATCGACGGCACGATCGCCAACGAGGTTGCTTACACGCTGTTCAGCGTCAAACGGAAGCCATTCGAGGTCGCGCTGCAGGGGCTGTCGTCATTCGGCGGCAACAAGCCGCGCGCGGTGGTCGCCTCGATCGCGCCAAGCCGCCCGCTGATGGAATTGCAGGCGGAGCTGGAGCGGCTGATGCAGCGGGTCGGGCTTGATCCGGAAGGGCGCAAATTCACGCCGCATGTGACCTTGGCGCGGCTGCGCAACGCGTCGAACCGCGATGTCGCCGATTATCTTTCGGTGCGCGGCTACTTTCCGACCAAGGCTTTCACGGTCGACCGCTTTGTGCTGTTTTCCTCGCGCGCCTCGGTCGGCGGCGGGCCTTACATCGTCGAGGATGCCTACGCCTTGCAGGCATAACGACCCTCGCGTTTCAGCCCTTGCATTTTGTCGAGATTTTAGGCCGTTAGGGCGCCATGAATGCGTCTGCCGGCCCGATCTCCTTCCTCTCGCAATATCAGGCCGCCGTCGCCAGCGGCGAACTGGAGGCCGACCCGGCGCAGGCGCGGGCGGCGCGCGCGTTCAGCGAGCTCGAAGCGCGGCTTTCGGATTACCGGCCGCCGCGTGCGGGCGGATTGCTCGGCCGGCTGTTCGGCAAAAAGAGCAGCAGGAGCGGCGAGCCAATCAAGGGTCTGTATGTCCATGGCGAGGTCGGCCGCGGCAAGACCATGCTGATGGATTTGTTCTTCGAGACCAGTCCGGTCGAACACAAGCGGCGCGCGCATTTTCATGAATTCATGGCCGACGTTCATGAGCGTGTCCACGGCTTTCGCCAGAAGATCACGAGCGGCGCCATATCGGACACCGATCCGGTCCTGCTGACGGCTGCGAGTATTTTCGAGGAAGCGTGGCTCCTGTGCTTCGATGAATTCCACGTCACCGACATTGCGGACGCAATGATTCTCGGCCGCCTGTTCTCGCGGCTGTTCGAATTGGGAACCGTCGTCGTCGCGACCTCGAACGTCGCGCCGGACGATCTGTACAGAGGCGGCCTCAATCGTGGATTGTTTCTGCCGTTCATTGGCCAGCTCAAGACGCACATGGATGTCATCCTGCTGGATGCCCGTACCGACTTCCGGCTGGAAAAGCTCGCAGGCGTCGCGGTCTGGCACGTGCCGGCGGATGCCCGCGCGGCCGCGGCGCTCGATGGCGCCTGGGCCAAGCTGACGGGCGGGGCGCGCGGGCATGGGCTCGACCTGATGGTCAAGGGCCGGCGGCTGCATGTGCCGAAGGCGGCACGCGGCGTCGCCAGGTTCTCGTTTCACGAGCTGTGCGAGACGCCGCTCGGCGCGTCCGATTACTTGAGGATCGCGCACGACTTTCATTCCGTGATCATCGATCATGTGCCGGTCATGCGCTACGAAAACCGGAATGCCGCCAAGCGTTTCATCACCCTGATCGACACGCTCTACGACAATGCGGTGAAGCTCGTCGCCTCGGCGGAGGCCGATCCGATGGCGCTGTACCGCGGCGAAGACGGCATCGAGGTGGCGGAATTCAAGCGGACCTCGTCGCGGCTGATCGAGATGGGGTCGGACTCCTATCTGGCCTTGCCTCATGGCGGGCCGGACCGGCTGGCGACCGGATCGCGCGAGGGGCTGGTGGAGTGAATTTCAAGCCATTGGCCGAGACCTCATCGCGGCCCGTGCGCGCAATTTATCAGCGGTCGGCAGCTTGAACCCAATGGCCGAAAGAGCTAGTGCTGCATTGCGAAGCAATGCCTGCGACAGCGGCGGTTTCGAGCGGAATTCCCTTTCCCTTCTTCGTTGAGTTCAAAGGACAAACTCTCCATGGCGCGCGACAAGATTGCTTTGATTGGCTCCGGTCAGATTGGCGGCACACTTGCCCATCTCGTTGGCCTGAAACAACTGGGCGATGTGGTGATGTTCGACATCGCCGAAGGCGTGCCGCAGGGCAAGTCGCTCGACATCGCGCAATCGTCGCCGGTCGACGGCTTTGACGCGCATTACACCGGCGCCAACTCGTATGAGGCGATCGACGGCGCTTCGGTCTGCATCGTCACCGCCGGCGTGCCGCGCAAGCCCGGCATGAGCCGTGACGACCTTCTCAGCATCAATCTGAAGGTGATGGAACAGGTCGGCGCCGGCATCAAGAAATACGCCCCGGATGCCTTCATCATCTGCATCACCAATCCGCTGGATGCGATGGTCTGGGCGCTGCAGAAAGCGGCCGGTCTGCCGCCGAAGAAGGTGGTCGGCATGGCCGGCGTGCTGGATTCGGCCCGGTTCCGCCATTTCCTGGCCGACGAGTTCAACGTTTCGGTGAAGGACGTCACCGCCTTCGTGCTCGGCGGTCACGGCGACACCATGGTGCCGTTGACCAAATATTCGACCGTCGCCGGCATTCCGCTGCCTGATCTCGTGAAGATGGGCTGGACCTCGCAGGCGCGGATCGACGAGATCGTCGATCGCACCCGCAATGGCGGCGCCGAGATCGTCAACCTGCTGAAGACAGGCTCGGCCTATTACGCGCCGGCGGCGTCGGCCATCGCCATGGCCGAGAGCTATTTGATGGACCAGAAGCGCGTGCTGCCCTGCGCGGCATGGCTGAATGGCGAGTACGGCATGAAGGACATCTATGTCGGCGTTCCCGTCGTGATCGGCGCGCGCGGCGTCGAGCGCGTCGTCGAGATCGAACTCTCCGGCGCCGATCGCGCGGCATTCGAGAAATCGGCCGATTCGGTTCGCGGGCTGATCGACGCGTGCAAGAAGATCGCGCCGGATCTGCTGGGGAAATAAATCCGAACAAGTCGGCGATACGAGAAGAGTGAGGTTGGCATTCGCGATCGCTTGGCCGGCGCGGCCGAGATGCGAAGGTCGAACGGCGTGGGCGGGGATTGATCGATGAATATCCACGAATATCAGGCAAAGGCGTTGCTGGCGGAGTTCGGCGCGCCGGTCTCGCGCGGCGTTGCGGTGCTTGCGGCCAAGGACGCGGAGGCTGCGGCCAAACAGCTCGGCGGACCGATCTGGGTGGTGAAGAGCCAGATTCACGCTGGCGGTCGCGGCAAAGGGAAATTCAAGGAAGCCTCGGCCGGCGCCGGGGGCGGTGTGCGGCTTGCGAAGTCGATCGATGAGGTGAAGACTTTTGCCAGCCAGATGCTGGGCGCGACGCTCGTCACGGTCCAGACCGGCGCGCAGGGCAAGCAGGTCAACCGGCTCTATCTTGAAGACGGCTCCGACATCGACAAGGAGTTCTATCTGTCCTTGCTGGTCGACCGTGAGACCTCCCGCGTCTCATTCGTGGTGTCGACGGAAGGCGGCGTCAACATCGAGGACGTCGCGCACAACACGCCCGACAAGATCGTGACGTTCTCGGTGGATCCCGCGACCGGCGTGATGGCGCATCACGGCCGTGCCGTCGCCAAGGCGCTGCAACTCACCGGCGATCTCGCCAAGCAGGCCGTTGCGCTGGCCTCGCAGCTTTACGCGGCCTTCATCGCCAAGGACATGGCGATGCTGGAGATCAATCCGCTGGTCGTGACCAAGCAAGGCAAGCTTGTCGTGCTCGACGCGAAAGTCTCGTTCGACGATAACGCGCTGTTTCGCCATCCCGAGGTCGTCGCCCTGCGCGACGAGACCGAGGAAGACCCGAAAGAAATCGAAGCCTCGAAATACGATCTCAATTACGTCGCGCTCGACGGCTCGATCGGCTGCATGGTCAATGGCGCGGGCCTTGCGATGGCGACCATGGACATCATCAAGCTGTACGGCATGGCGCCGGCGAACTTCCTTGACGTCGGCGGCAGCGCCACCAAGGAAAAGGTCACCGCCGCGTTCAAGATCATCACGGCCGATCCGAACGTGAAGGGCATCCTGATCAACATCTTCGGCGGCATCATGCGCTGCGACATCGTCGCCGAAGGCGTCGTGACCGCGGTGAAGGAGGTCGGCCTGAAGATCCCTCTGGTGGTGCGGCTTGAGGGCACCAATGTCGATCTCGGCAAGAAGATCATCAAGGAGTCCGGGCTCAACGTCGTGCCGGCCGACAACCTCGATGATGCCGCGCAAAAGATCGTCAATGCCGTGAAGAAGGCCTGAGCCGATGGCTCAGAAGGTGCCGCAAACCCTGACACCTCCCCCTGAAAGGGGGAGGTCGACCAGCGAAGCTGGTCGGGTGGGGGTCGGCTTAGGCCGCTTCAATCGAACGGTCGAAAAGACAGCGCATGCGCGCCGCCTTCGGCGTGATGCGACCGATGTTGAGAATCGCCTTTGGCAGAAGCTGCGGAACAAGCAGCTCGGGTTCGATTTTCGCCGCCAACACCCGGCAGGCGCTTACGTCCTGGACTTTTATTGTCCGACTCTGCGGCTTGCGATCGAGCTTGATGGCGGACAGCACGCCTTTGCACAAAACAAGATGAGAGATGCTGCTAGGGCGCGTTGGTTGAATGAGCGAGGCGTTGTCGTGCTTCGTTTCTGGAATTCTGATATCACGCAAAACCTTGTCGGCGTCCTTGAGACAATCTCGAGGAAGGTCGCCGACCTTCAAGGTGAGCAAGTGACCCCCACCCGACGCGCGTCTCGCGCCGACCTCCCCCTTTCAGGGGGAGGTGCAAAAGCACGTTGGCAGAAGCCCTGAGGTTTTAGAATGTCCATTCTGATCGACAAGACCACCAAGGTCATCTGCCAGGGCTTCACCGGCAAGAACGGCACGTTCCATTCCGAAGCCGCGATCGCTTACGGCACCAGGATGGTCGGCGGCACCTCGCCCGGCAAAGGCGGCAGCACGCATCTCGGCCTGCCGGTGTTCGACACGGTGAAGGAAGCGCGCGAGAAGACCGGCGCGGATGCAAGCGTCATCTACGTGCCGCCGGCGGGCGCTGCGGACGCGATCTGCGAGGCGATCGACGCGGACGTGCCGTTGATCATCACCATCACCGAAGGCATTCCGGTGCTCGACATGCAGCGCGTCAAGCGCTCGCTGGCCGGGTCGAAGTCGCGGCTGATCGGGCCGAACTGTCCCGGCGTGATGACCGCGGGCGAATGCAAGATCGGAATCATGCCGGGCAATATTTTCGTGCCGGGCACGGTCGGCATCGTGTCGCGCTCGGGCACGTTGACTTACGAGGCGGTGTTTCAGACGAGTCAGGAAGGTCTGGGACAGACGACAGCGGTCGGTATCGGAGGCGATCCGATCAAGGGCACGGAGTTCATCGACGTGCTGGAGATGTTTCTCGCCGACGAAGCCACGAAGTCGATCGTGATGATCGGCGAGATCGGCGGCGCGGCCGAAGAAGACGCCGCGCAGTTTCTGAAAGACGAAGCGCGTCGCGGCCGCAAGAAACCGATGGTTGGATTCATCGCCGGTCGCACCGCGCCGCCAGGCCGTCGCATGGGCCATGCCGGCGCGATCATTTCCGGCGGCAAGGGCGATGCCGAATCAAAAATCGCGGCGATGGAGCAGGCGGGCATCAAAGTCTCGCCATCGCCGGCGCGACTCGGCCATACCCTGGCTGAATTGCTGCGCGGCTAGCGCCGGCAAAGTGATCGGCTGAGGATTGCAGCGGCATTTTTGCCCGAATTTGCCTGGCCCCGCCGGTTCTGGGGCGGTTCGCTCTCCAAAAAGGCCGACTCGCGGCTCGATCATTGCAGCAAGTCATTGTTTTTTAATCATAAATTTCCGCCCACACTTTGGCCCTGTGTGTGGCTTCCGGGGCACAGCTTTTTCCCCCGAGATCAACTATCAATTGGCCATCGAGAGCCGCGGCTCACTGCGGCACATTTGGTCAATGACGATTTTGAAATACGGGGGTTCCCAATGAAGAAACTTGGTATCGCGCTGATCACGGCGATGACCATCTCCGCGCCGGCTTTTGCCGCCGACATGGCTGCTCGCCCGATGAAGGCTCCCCCGATGGTTGCGCCTCCGGTCGCAAGCTGGACCGGCTGCTACATCGGCGCCGGCGGTGGCGGTGCTTATACCACCGATGACCACTACAGCTTGAACGGGGCAGGGGTGCAAAATACCGTCAGCACCACGAACGGCGCCCGCGGCTGGTTCGGTACCGTGCAGGCCGGTTGCGATTATCAGTTCAACAACTTCGTGGTCGGCGCCTTCGGTGACTACGACTTCATGGATGTGAAGGGTGACGCGATTTCTCCCTTTGTCCCCGCAACTGGCTCGGCCAAGCAGGACTGGCAGTGGTCGGTCGGTGGTCGCGTCGGTTATCTCGTGTTCCCGCAACTGCTCACCTATGTGTCCGGCGGTTACACACAAGCTCATTACAAGGCGATCGATCTGACGACCTTCGGCGCGGTCACGCCGACGGTGACGATCGCGTCACATACCCGCAATGGCTGGTTCATTGGTACCGGTGATGAATATGCCATGAGCTTCCTGCCCGGCCTTTTCTGGAAGACCGAATATCGCTACTCCGAATTCGATCGTGCCAATATCCCGGGATATGCTTTTGGAACGACGAACCAGGTCACGACTTGGAACGAAAAGAACCGCGAACACAGCGTTCGTTCAGAGCTGGTTTATCGCTTCAACTGGAACGGCCGCTAAGCCTCGAGCGACGACTTCAACGGAAAAGGCCTCGCGCAAGCGGGGCCTTTTTCATGTTTGGGCCTGCGGTCGGCGCCGCAGCAGTCCGCTTCGTCCAGAGCGGGGTATTGAGAATATCCTTTGGCTGGTCCCACCCACTCGCCTGACATGGCGGCCTTTCCACATAAGTTGAATTACGATTCATCTTATGGTCTTTTTCGACGCGCGTCTCATCGCCAAATAGGTTAAGACGGTGCTCGCGAGTGCGGTCCGAGGATCGCGGTCCACCTCGCCTCGCCGCCACCGACGATGCCAACCTCCAGGGTTTTCCGATGTCACGCCAGGACGCGAACGCTGCTTTCGCCCTTTCCTCGTTCCTTTACGGTGCCAACGCCGGTTACATCGAGGACATTTACGCCCGTTACGAGCAGGACCCTGCGTCCGTCGACAAGGAATGGCAGGAGTTCTTCGGCAGCCTGCGCGACCAGCCCGACGACGTGCTCCGCAATGCGACCGGCCCTTCCTGGGAAAAGCCGAACTGGCCCATGCTGCCGCGCGACGAGACGGTGCAGGCGCTCGATGGCAACTGGGTCGAGATTGAAAAGGCCGTCGGTGCGCGGCTGCAGGCGCGCGCGCAGGGCCAAGGCACCGAACTCTCGGCGGCCGACGTGCAGCAGGCGACCCGCGATTCGGTCCGCGCCCTGATGCTGATTCGCGCCTACCGGATGCGCGGGCATTTTCACGCCAATCTCGACCCGCTCGGTCTGGAGCCGCCGAAGGACACTGACGAACTCGATCCGCGGTCCTACGGCTTTACGGATGCCGATCTCGACCGCCGGATTTTCCTCGATCGCGTGCTCGGCCTCGAATTCGGCTCGCTTCGCGAGATCGTGGCGATCTGCCGGCGGACTTACTGCCAGACGCTCGGCGTCGAATTCATGCACATCACCAATGGCGCACAGAAAGCCTGGATCCAGGAGCGGATCGAAGGTCCCGACAAGGAGATCAGCTTCACGCGCGAGGGACGCCGCGCGATTCTGCAGAAGCTGGTTGAGTCCGAGGGTTTCGAAAAATTCTGCGACGTCAAATTCACCGGCACCAAGCGCTTCGGTCTCGACGGCGGCGAATCGCTCATTCCCGCGCTCGAGCAGATCATCAAGCGCGGCGGCAATCTCGGCATCAAGGAGATCGTGCTCGGCATGCCGCATCGCGGTCGGCTCAACGTGCTGACGCAAGTCATGGGCAAGCCGCACCGCGCCCTGTTCCATGAATTCCGCGGCGGCTCGTCGACGCCTGACGACGTCGAGGGATCGGGCGACGTGAAGTATCATCTCGGCGCCTCGTCGGACCGCGAGTTCGACGGCAATCGCGTGCATTTGTCGCTGACCGCCAACCCCTCGCATCTGGAGATCGTCGATCCGGTCGTGCTCGGCAAATCGCGCGCGAAGCAGGACCAGCACGGCGATCCGCCGGATCAGCGCATCTCCGTGATGCCCCTGCTGCTGCATGGCGACGCGGCCTTCGCCGGACAGGGCGTGGTGTCCGAATGCTTCGGTCTGTCCGATCTGAAGGGTTATCGCACCGGCGGCTCGATCCATTTCATCGTCAACAATCAGATCGGCTTCACGACCTATCCGCGCTATTCGCGCTCGTCGCCTTATCCCTCCGACGTCGCGAAAATGATCGATGCGCCGATCTTCCACGTCAATGGCGACGATCCGGAAGCGGTGGTGTTCGCCGCCAAGGTCGCGACGGAATTCCGGCAGAAATTCCACAAGCCTGTCGTCATCGACATGTTCTGCTACCGACGCCACGGCCATAATGAAGGCGACGAGCCGGGTTTCACCCAGCCCTTGATGTACAAGAAGATCAAGGCGCACCCCTCCACCATGGAGATCTACTCGAAGAAGCTCGTTGCCGAGGCTGTCATCACCGACGGCGAATTCGAGAAGATGAAGGCCGATTGGCGCGCCCGGCTCGATGCCGAGTTCGAGGCGGCCAATGGTTACAAGGCCAACAAGGCTGACTGGCTCGACGGCCGGTGGGCCGGCATGAAGATCGCCGACACGATCGATGACCCGCGCAAGGGCAACACCGGCGTCGCGCTGGCGACGTTGCGCGACGTCGGCAAGAAGATCACCGCGGTGCCGGACGGCTTCCGGGTCCACCGCACCATCCAGCGCTTCCTCGAATCGCGCGCCAAGGCGATCGCGACCGGCGACGATATCGACTGGGCCACCGCCGAGGCGCTCGCCTTCTGCACCATCCTGCGCGAGGGCCATCGCGTCCGCCTCTCCGGCCAGGATTGCGAGCGTGGCACGTTCTCGCAGCGCCATTCCGTGCTGTTCGACCAGGAAGACGAGAGCCGCTACACCCCGTTCAACCATGTGGCGCCCGACCAGGCGCGCTATGAGGTGCTGAATTCCAGCCTCTCGGAAGAAGCCGTGCTCGGTTTCGAATATGGCTATTCGCTCGCCGAGCCGAACGCGCTGACGCTGTGGGAAGCGCAGTTCGGCGATTTCGCCAATGGCGCGCAGGTGCTGTTCGACCAGTTCATCTCGTCGGGTGAGCGCAAATGGCTGCGCATGTCCGGCCTCGTCTGCCTGCTGCCGCATGGCTATGAGGGGCAGGGCCCGGAGCACTCCTCTGCGCGGCTCGAGCGTTACCTGCAGATGTGCGCCGAAGACAATTTGCAGGTCGCCAACTGCACCACGCCCGCCAATCTGTTCCACATCCTGCGGCGCCAGCTCAAACGCGAAATCAGGAAACCCTTGATCCTGATGACGCCGAAGTCGCTGCTGCGCCACAAGCGTGCGGTGTCTCGCCTCGACGAATTCATGGAAGGCACCTCGTTCCACCGCGTGCTTTATGATGACGCGCAGATGTTGCCGAACCAGGCGATCAAGCTGGTCGACGACAAGAAGATTCGCCGCGTCATCCTCTGCTCGGGCAAGGTCTATTACGACCTTTACGAGGAGCGCGAAAAGCGCGGCATCGACGACATCTACATCATGCGCGTCGAGCAGCTTTATCCGGTGCCGATGAAGGCGCTGGTGCATGAGCTCGCGCGCTTCAAGGATGCCGAGTTCGTCTGGTGCCAGGAGGAACCGCGCAACATGGGCGGCTGGCATTTCATCGAGCCTTACCTCGAATGGGTGCTGAACCAGATCGGCGCGTCACACAAGCGGCCGCGTTACGCCGGCCGCGCCGCGATGGCCGCCACCGCGACCGGGTTGATGTCGAAACATCTCGCACAATTGAAGGCGTTTCTCGAAGAGGCGCTGGGCTGACTTTCATCGTGATGCCCCGCTTCAGGCGGGGCATCAGTCATCTGCGCCGCTCTCTGTAAACCGGGGCAGCTCCGATGACCGGATCGCCCGCTTTCGCGGGCGACCACTTCAGAGAATGACCGAGGACATATCCATGACTGACATCCGCGTGCCGACCTTGGGCGAATCCGTCACCGAGGCGACAATCGGCAAATGGTTCAAGAAGCCCGGCGACAGCGTCGCGGTGGACGAGCCCCTGGTTGAACTGGAGACCGACAAGGTCACGATCGAGGTGCCGGCGCCTGCCGCCGGCGTGCTCGGCGAGATCGCCGCGAAAGACGGCGATACGGTCGCCGTCGGCGCGCTGCTTGGTCAGATCACGGACGGCGCCGGAGGCGCCAAGCCGGCGGCCGCCGCTGCGCCGGCCGCAAAAGCGCCTCCGCCGCCCGCC
>Ga0081455_10007148_pt1 | contig 11813 bp, 10 predicted proteins | sample TabmetS3T2R1_FD_70207 | JGI IMG/M metagenome (GOLD analysis project Ga0081455, IMG submission 70207) | Tabebuia heterophylla rhizosphere microbial communities from the University of Puerto Rico - S3T2R1 | ecosystem: Host-associated > Plants > Roots > Rhizosphere ...
GAGCAGCCGGTCGCGGTAGACGACGACCGGGTCGTACCGCATCCACGCCTCGACCTCGGCGGCCGGCCACACCCGTTCGGTCGTGTAGTCGTCGAACCCGATGAACCCCCACCACTCCTCGCCCACCGAGACCGGGACCACGATCCGCGACCGAACCCCGTCGCCCTCGAGGAGCCGCCGCTCGTGCTCGGGGAAGTCCCGGGTCAGCCCGTGGAGCTCCCGGCCCTCCGACAGCACGGAGCGCCACCGTTCGAAGCCGTCGTCGTACGACAGGGTCGTCGTGATGCCGTCGTCGACTCCTGCGATGCCGGGCCCGAACCACTGCTGGTACGGGCGCATGCCCGGGCGCCCGTCCTCGAGCGTGACGTTCTCGAACACGTAGACGCGGCCGGCGCTCGACGCCGTCCCCAGTCGCTCCAGGACATCGGGCAGGGCGGCGGCCCAGTCGGCGCTCTTGAGGAACCGCTCGGCCGCGAACCCGATCGCCTGCAGGACCACGTCGCGACGGGTGAGCGCGTCCTCGGCGTGCTTGCGGGCCGTCACGTCGAGCAGGACCCCTTGCCACATCATCGGTTGCCCCTGGGCGTCGCGCAGCAGCTCCGCCTCGTCGCGCACCCACACGACGCGTCCGTCGCGACCGAGGAAGCGGTACTCGGCCGAGAAGGGCTCACCGGTCTCGTTCGTCCACTTCGAGAGCTCGACGACGCGGTCCCGGTCCTCCGGATGCAGGTGGTCGACCCAGAACTTCGGGTCGCGCAGACGGGCGCCCGGCGGGAAGCCGAACAGCCGTTCGTACTGCGGGCTGATATAGAGCGCGGTGCTCACGTCGTCGATCGCGTCCTGGTAGACCACGACCGGGAGCTGTTCGACCAGTGTCCGGTACTTGGCCTCGGCCTTCTGGAGGCGCTGCTCCGCGCCCTTGCGCTCGGTGATGTCGAACATCACGCCCTGATAGAACGCATGGCCGTCATCGTCGCGTCGGACGGGGACCGCCTCGTCGCGAACCCAGAGGTCGCGACCGTCGCGCGTCCGCATCCGATACTCCGAACGGAATGCCCCCTTGTCTCGTTGGCACGTCGCCCACTCGGCCCGGACACGCTGCAGGTCATCCGGGTGCACGAGCTTGGACCACAGCAGGGGATCTCGGAACTCGTCCGCCGGATACCCGAGCATCTCCTCGACCTGGGGGCTGATGAACGACGCGGCCGACTCGCCGCCGCGGAGGGCGCCGACCCACGTGTACGTCACCGCCGGCACGCGCTCCACGAGCGTGCGATAGCGCGCCTCCGTCTCGGCGAGATCCTGCTCGGCGCGCTTGCGCTCGGTGGCGTCGTAGATCACTCCTTGCGACAACGACGGGTGGCCCCGGCGATCGCGTTCGATCGTGACCGCCTCCTCGTGGACCCAGATGACGGTGCCGTCCTTGCGGATGTGGCGATATTCGATCGTGAGCGGTTCGCCGGTCTGGTCGGCCAGGTCCGACGCCGCCAGCACGCGGTCCCGATCCTCATCGTGGATGCTACGGATCCACAGGGCGGGGTCGTCGGTCCACTCCCGGGCGGTGAACCCCAGGATCTGCTCGACCTGCGGGCTCACATACGGCGTGGCCATCGGGCCGGCGGGCCGGCGGGGGTCCCGCGTGTAGATGACGGCCGGCATCTGCTCGACGAGCGCCCGATACCGGCTTTCCGCCCGGTGACGAGCCGAGCTCTCGCGTCGGTTCGATCGGCCCTGCACGAGCGCGAACAGCGAGAGCCCCGCCGCGAGGAACACGAGCGCCCCGACGGCCTCGCCGACCTGACCCCGGAGCAGCGCGTCGAGCCAGCCGTAGAACGGTTCGAACAACCCGGTCGCCGAGCCGAGCACCAGCACGATGAGCACGGCGAGCAGGATCCACAGCAGATCCCGCAGCGCGGCGGACCTGCCGCCCGAGCCACCGGGTCGATCGTCCATGGTCGTGCCTGAGGTATCGGAACTCTCGGGGATTTCCCTGAGCCGGGAGGGGGAGACCGAAGGTCGATGCGGCCCGGACAGGCTCCGTGACCGCGTGCTCGGCTAGAACCGGGCGAGCTCGAGCATCCGTTCGCCGATCTCGTCGGCGTTGAGCATGAAGGCGTGCTCGAGGTTGCTCGCGAATCCCATCGCCGGGACGTCCGGGCCCCCGATCCGGACGATCGGCCCGTCGAGGTCGAACATCGCCTCCTCGGCGATCGTCGCTGCGATCTCTGCACCGGCCCCGTAGGTACGGTTGTCCTCGTAGACGACCATCGCCTTGCCGGTCTTCCTGACGGAGGACAGGATCGTCTCCTTGTCGAGCGGGCTGATCGTCCGGACGTCCACCACCTCGACCGAGATGCCCTGCTCGTCCTGGAGCCGGGAGGCGGCCTCCAGGCACAGGTGCAGGGACAGGCCGTAGGCGACCGCCGTCAGGTCCTCACCCTCGCGCTTCACGTCCGCCTTGCCCAGCGGCACCTCGAACGGCTCGTCCGGGACGTCGCCCTTGATCAGCCGGTAGGTGCGCTTGTGCTCGAGGAACAGGACCGGGTCCGGGTCCTTGATGGCCGCCCGCAGCATCCCGGACGCGTCGTACGGCGTCCCGGGGACGACCACCTTGAGGCCGGGAATGTGCCCGTACGTCGCCTCGATCGACTGCGAGTGGTACAGCGCCCCATGCACGCCCCCACCCCAGGGCGCACGGATGACCATGGGCAGACCGAAGTCCCCGTTGCTCCGGTAGCGCATCCTCGCGACCTCCGAGACCATCTGGTCGTACGCGGGGTGGATGAAGTCCGCGAACTCGATCTCGGCCACCGGCAGGAGTCCGTGCAGCGCCATGCCCACCGCGATCCCGATGATGCCGGCCTCGGCCAGCGGCGTATCGATCACGCGCTGGTCGCCGAACTCGTCGAGGAACCCCTGCGTCACGCGGAAGACCCCGCCGCGCGTCGCGATGTCCTCGCCGAGCACCACGACGCGTTCGTCCGCGGCCATCTCGTCGTGCAGGGTGTCGTGGATCGCCGTGACGACGTTCTTCTGGGTCACTCGCCGTCCCGTTCGAAGAACACGTGCCGGCCGAGGGTCGACGGGTCGGGATCGGCCGCGTTCCAGGCCTGATCGATCTGGGTGTCGACGTCCGCCTTGGTCTCGGCCCACAGGGCGTCGAGCTGTTCGACATCCATGATGCCGAGATCGGTGAGCGTCTCGGCGAAGCGGGTGATCGGGTCGCGCTCCTTGGCGTGTTGGACCTCCTCGCGAGACCGGTACGACCGGTCGTCGTCGTCGGAGGTGTGCGGGAAGAACCGGTAGGTCTTGGCCTCGATCAGGGTCGGACCCTCGCCCGACCGCGCGCGTTCGACCGCGGTCTTCATCGCCGCGAACGAGGCGAGGACGTCGTTCCCGTCCACGACCACGCCCGGGAACCCGTAGCCGGCCGCACGATCGGCGACGTTCTCGATCGCCATCTGCAGCGGTTGACCCACGCTGATCGCGTAGTAGTTGTTCTCGCACACGAAGACCACCGGCAGCTTGTGGATCCCCGCGAAGTTCAGGCCCTCGTGCCAGGCGCCGGCGCTGGTCGCCCCCTCGCCGAACCAGCAGCCGACCACGGCGTCCTCTCCTCGATACTTCGCCGCGTACGCTATCCCCGCGGCGTGCGGGACCTGCGTCGCGATGGGGGAGGAATGGCTGATGATCCCCAGCCGGCGCGAACCCCAGTGGCTCGGCATCTGGCGGCCGCCCGAGGAAGGGTCCTCGGCCTTGGCGAACAGGCCGAGGAAGATCTCGTACGGCGTCATCCCGGCGATCAGGACGATCGCGACGTCGCGGTAGTACGGGACCCAGATGTCCTGCCCCGGCCGCAGTGGCCACCCCGTGCCGACCTGACATCCCTCGTGACCCGAAACCGGAACGACGAATGGCGCCTTGCCCTGGCGGTTGAGACGGAACGCGGCCTCGTCGACGAGCCTCGCCGTCACCATCGTGCGATACATCGAGCGGAGGTCCTCGGACGTGAGGCCGAGGGCCTCGTGCGACGGTTCCGTCGTGACTCGGGTCGCCACACGGCGAGTCTAGCATCGGGCCGTGCGTGGTCCCGGTGCCGCGACACTCGTCTCGAGCGTCGATACCTCGCATCCATCGCGATCGCCTCGGACCGAACACGGCCGCACGCGGATCGGCTCCGGCCGGCATCCGTTCCCACCGCATATACCCCCCTAGGGTATAGTGCCGGATGCTGACGAACACGGTGGAGGAGCGGATGTACGGGTACACGATGAACAAGAAGGCGGTCTCGGACCGCCTCCGGCGGATCGAGGGCCAGGTACGCGGGATCCAGCGGATGGTCGAGGAGGACAAGTACTGCATCGACATCCTCACGCAGGTGAACTCGGCCGCGTCGGCGCTCAAGTCGGTCGGCATGGGCGTGCTCGATGATCACGTGCGCCACTGCGTCAAGGAGGCCGTCGAGAGCGGCGAGAGCGACGAGAAGCTGGAGGAGCTCCTGACGGCGGTCGCGCGGTTCGCGGGGAAGTAGCCGGTGCTCGCGTCGGTGCTGTCGCAGATCGCGGAAGCGCTCGACTTCGCGTTCGCGATGACGTGGGAGATCCTGTGGGCGCTGGTCCTGGGTTTCGTGTTGTCCGCGGTGGTGCAGGCGGTGGTGTCGAAGAACGAGATGAGCGGGCTGTTGCCCGACGACTCGGCTCGCTCGATCGCGATCGCGTGTGGGCTGGGGGCCGCCTCCTCGTCGTGCTCCTACGCGGCGGTCGCGCTCGCGCGCTCGATCTTCCGCAAGGGCGCCGACTTCTCCGCGGCGATGGCGTTCGAGTTCGCCTCGACCAACCTCGTGATCGAGCTGGGGATCATCCTGGCCGTCCTGCTCGGCTGGCAGTTCACACTGGCCGAGTTCGTCGGCGGGCCGATCATGATCGCGATCCTGGTGGTCCTGTTCCGGTTGTTCCTCAGGCCGGAGATGGTCCAGGAGGCTCGCGTGCAGGCGGACCGTGGCCTCGCCGGCGTGATGGAGGGGCACGCCGAGATGGACATGGCCGTGACGGGGGGATCGATCCTGACCCGCCTCACGTCGCCGCGCGGGATCACGGCCATCAGCCACTACTACGTCATGGACTGGGCCTCGATCTGGAAGGACATCGCCGCCGGCCTCGTGATCGCGGGCGCGCTCGCGGCCTGGGTGCCCGAGTCGTTCTGGCAGAGCTTCTTCCTGGTCGACCACCCGCTGCTCTCGAAGATCTGGGGCCCGATGGTCGGTCCGATCGTCGCCATGCTGTCGTTCGTCTGCTCGATCGGGAACGTGCCGCTCGCGGCCGTGCTGTGGAACGGGGGGATCAGCTTCGGCGGCGTGGCGGCGTTCATCTTCGCCGACCTGATCGTTCTGCCGATCCTGAACATCTACCGCAAGTACTACGGCCGCCGAATGTCGCTGTTCCTGCTCGCGACGTTCTACGTCTCGATGGTGCTCGCGGGGATCGCGGTCGAGGTGCTGTTCCAGGCGTTCGGGCTGGTCCCGGACGAACGCAATGCGAAGGTGGTCGAGGCGAGCGTCACGTGGAACTACGCCACGATCCTGAACATCGTGTTCCTCGCGCTCTCGGCCCTCCTGCTGATTCGGTTCCTGAGGACCGGTGGGCCGGCAATGCTGCGGATGATGAACGCGCCCGCCGGGCGTCCGATCGCCGAGGGGGTGAGGATGGTGACCGAACAGACGGACGGCGAGTACACCTGTCCGATGCATCCCGAGGTTCGGGGAGGCAGAGACGACCGGTGCCCGGAGTGCGGGATGAACCTCGTACCGGTCGACGAATCACACGCGCACTGACTACCCTGGGGACGTGCAGGAGACCCAGGAGCAGACGGGCTCGGGCGGGCCGGTCGTCGTCGAGGCGACCGACCAGAACTTCCTCGAGACCGTGATCGAGGAGTCGAAGAGGCGCCCCGTGGTCGTCGACCTCTGGGCGTCGTGGTGCGGACCCTGCCGGACGCTCGGCCCGATCCTGGAGCGGGTCGCGGGCGAACGCGGGGGCGCGTTCCTGCTCGCCAAGCTGGACGTGGACGCCAACCCGTACACGGCGGGCCAGTTCGGCGTCCAGAGCATCCCGACCGTGGTGGCGTTCCGCGACGGACAGCCGATCGACGGGTTCGTCGGCGCGATCCCCGAGCCGATGGTGAACGAGTTCGTCGACCGGCTCATGCCGAGCGAGGCCGAGCTGGAGGCGGAGGAGGCGCTCGAGGAGGAGCTCGAGGGACACCTGGACGACGCCGAGCAGAAGTACCGGGAGGCGCTCGAGGTCGACCCCACCAATCGGGACGCGCGGGTCGGGCTCGCCCGGATCTACGCCGAGACCGCACGCGAGGCCCAGGCACGCGAGACGCTCGCCCCCGTTCTCCCCGACCCCGAGGCCGAGCGCATCCTTTCGATGCTCGAGGTCCGCGACTGGGCGAAGCTGACCGAACCCGGGACGCTCGCCTCGGCCAAACGGCTGGCCGCCCGGGGGAGCTGGCGGGAGTCGCTCGACGCGATGCTGGGTGCCCTACCCGACGATCCGGACGCCCGCCAGGCGATGCTCGAGGTCTTCGCGGTGCTCGGGGAGGACGACGAGATGGTCGCCGAGTACCGCCGGAAGCTCGCCTCCGCCCTGTTCTGAGGCCGCGATGACCGGCGACGTCCACGATCGGATCCGTGACTACTGGGACCGCGACTCCGACACCTACGACGAGACCCGCTCGCATGCGATCTCGGATCCGCTCGAGGCCGCGGCGTGGCGGCAGGCGCTCGCGGACGCCCTCCCCGAACCCGGTTCGAAGGTGCTGGACGTCGGCGCGGGGACCGGCGCGCTCTCGCTGCTCGCCGCCGAGCTCGGCTACGAGGTGACGGCGCTCGACCTGTCACCCGGGATGCTCGGGAGGGCCGAGCTGAAGGCCAAGGAGCGCGGGCTCCGGGAGCGGATGCGGTTCGTCGTCGGTTCGGGGACCGAGGCGCCCGAGGGACCGTTCGACGCCGTGATGGAGCGGCACGTCCTGTGGACGTTGCCCGACCCGGTGGATGCGCTCGCGCGGTGGCGCGAGGTGTCGAGCCGGGTCGTGCTGTTCGAGGGGGTCTGGGGCGAGGACGACCTCCGCCGCCGGGCCAAGGACCTCGCCGCCGAGTTGATCCGTCGGTTCCTGCGCCTGCCCGACGACCACCACGCCCCCTACCCGGAGGAGGTGCTGGCCGAGCTGCCGCTGGCGCGGCTGCCCTCGCCCGTCCCGCTGATCGACGCGGTGTACGAGGCCGGGTGGTCGGCGGTGCGCATCAAGCGCCTCCGCGACGTCGAGTGGGCGGCCAAGCTCCACGAGCCGTGGCCCCTGGGCTCGCTCGAACAGCGCCCCCGCTACACGATCGTCGCCGACGCCTGACGAGAGGGGGCATCGGGGCGCTTCCGGTGGCCTGTTGCTCCGAGATGGACGACCTGGAGGTCGTTCACGGGGCGGGACGCTCAGCGGGGCCGCGTCCAGAACACGTCGGTGCGGTAGGGCATCGCGATCTCGGGCTTGCCACGCAGTTCGGGGTCGCTCGCGAGCAGCTCCTCGACCTCGGCGCGGACGCGAGCGCGCTCGTCGTCGGCTGCGGCCGCGACGAAGCTCACCGAAAGGACCCGGTCCAAGAAGGCCTCAGGCGTGACGTGGTGCACGTGGTAGGCCACGCGGTGGTGGAGCGGTCCGAACAGGTCGTCGACCTCGAACGCCCGCCGCCAACGGCCGGTCCGGTCGGTCTGGTAGCGGGGCGCGTCCTCTGCCGCGAGTCGGTCGAAGATCGCGGTCAATCGCTCTGCCCAGTCGCTCGCCTCGTCGCGGACGTTCCAGATCAGGCCGAGCGCGCCGTCGCGGCGCAGGACGCGATGGATCTCCGGAAGCGCGCGCTCTCCGTCGAACCAGTGGAACGCCTGGGCGGCGAGCACCGCATCCGCCGAGGCGTCGGCAACCGGGATCGCCTCGGCGGTGCCGTCGAGCGCCGTCACCGTCGGGCAGTTTCGTTCGAGGACCGTCCGCATCGCCGCGACCGGCTCGACGGCCGTGATCCTCGCACCCGTGAGGACGATCAGCTCGGTGAACTTCCCCGTCCCGGCCCCGAGCTCCAGGACGTCGCGGTCCTCGGCGATGCCGAGCTCCCGGACCAGGTAGGAGACCGCGTCGTCGGGGTAGGTGGGCCGGCCCCGCTCGTAGTGCTCGACGGCGGCCTCGAAGCCATGCATCGCCGCGTGGTGGATGCGGTCACCTTCCACGGTTCAGACGCCGACGGGCGTCAACGCTTCGACGGAACGATGGGGCTCGAGCCGGCGTTCGAAGACCTCCTCGAAACGCCGGGCCACGCGCGGAGCCACCTCCTCGACCGTGATCTCGCGACCGGCGAGTCGGGACAGGGAGGTCACGCCCTCCCCGGCGAGACCGCAGGGCACGATCGCGTCGTACCAGGAGAGATCGGTCGTGCAGTTGAGGGCGAACCCGTGCAGCGAGACCCGCATCCGCATCAGCCGTACGCCGATCGCACACACCTTGCTCGGTCCGGACCACACGCCGGTCTGCACCTCGCTGCGGTGCAGCTCGACGCCGACGTCGGTCGCGGCCCTGATCACCACCTCCTCGAGGTCGCGCACGAACCGCATCGCGTCGGGCCGGGCGCCGAGATCGAGCACCGGGTACCCGACGAGCTGTCCCGGCCCGTGGAACGTGAGCGAGCCTCCGCGATCGATGAACCGGAGCTCGGCGCCGGCGGCCGCGATCCGTTCCTCGGTCCACACGATGTGGTCGGGCCGCCAGCTCCGGCCCGCGGTGTAGACCGGCGGGTGCTCGAGCAGGATCAGCGTGTCGTCGGCGTCGCCGGCGAGCCGGCGTTCGGCGAGCGCGTGCATCCGTGCGTTCGCGGCGTCGTAGTCGACGAGACCGACGGGCGCGATCAGGCGTGCCATCGGGCTAGAGCGCCAGATCCTCGGCGAAGTCCCACGTCTCGAGGTTCTGTTTGACCCTCGCCAGGAACTGCGACGCGAGCGCGCCGTCGATCACCCGGTGGTCCCACGACATCGAGATGTAGACCATGTGACGGATCGCGATCGTGTCGTCGATCACGACCGGGCGCTTCTCGACGGTGTCGAACCCGAGGATGCCGGTCTGCGGCTGGTTGATGATGGGAACCGAGATCAACGACCCGAACGGTCCCGGGTTCGTGATCGTGAACGTGCCGCCGTGAACCTCGTCGGGCAGGAGCTTCTTGGCCCGCGCCCGGGTGGCGAGATCGTTGATCCCTCTCGCGATCCCCAGGAGGTTCATCGTGTCGGAGCCCTTCAGGACCGGGACGATGAGCCCCTCGTCGTAGCTCACGGCGATCCCCATGTTGACGAAGTGCTTGACCGCGATCTGATCGCCGCGGAGCTCGCTGTTCACCATGGGGTGGGCCAGCAACGCCTCGGTGACCGCCCGCGTCACGAACGGCATGTACGTGAGGCCGAAGCCCTCGCGCGCCTTGAAGGCGTCCTTCGTGCGTTCGCGCACGCGGGCGACGTTCTCCATGTTGACCTCGACCGCGTTCCAGGCGCGTGCCGAGATCTCGAGCGAGGCCTTCATGTGCTGGGCGATCGTCCGCCGGATATGCGAGACGGGAACGAGCTCCTCCCCGCCCCCCACCGCGGGTGCAGCCTGCGCGGCCGCCGGGGCGGGTGCGGGCTGGGCGGGCAGAGCGGCCGGGGCAGCCGCAGGCGCCGGCTGGGGGGCGGGGGTAGCCACGTCGGTGCTCGTGACGGGTGCCGCCTGGCCTTGAGCGGCTACGAACCCCAACACGTCGTTCTTCGTGATCCGGCCACCGGTGCCGGTTCCCGAGACCTGCCCGAGATCGACGCCGTGCTCGCTCGCCAACCTGCGAACGAGCGGTGACAGGATCTGCGACCGAGGTCCCCGATCCGGCAGCGCGGTCTGCGTCGAAGCCGCCATCTGCGAAGGCACCTGCTCGGCAACCGGGGCGGCTTCCGGCGTCGGAGCCGGCGCAGCGGGTGGTGCCGGGGCGGAGGGAGCATCGTCGCCGCGTTCGGGAGCCGACGGGGCCTCCGCTTCTCCGGAGCTCTCCGAAGCCGGCTGCGACGCGGCTCCCGGAGCTTCGGCGTCACCCGCCCCACCCTCGGAGATCTCTGCGAGCTCGGTCCCCACCGCGACCGTCTCGCCCTCCGGTACCAGGATCTTCGTCAGCGTGCCCGCCGCCGACGACGGCACCTCCGTGTCGACCTTGTCGGTCGAGATCTCGAACAGCGGTTCATCGAGCGCGACCTGTTCGCCCTCCTGCTTGAGCCACTTCAGGATCGTTCCCTCGATCACGGTCTCGCCGAGCTGCGGCATCTTGACGGCGGTCATCCTGCCTCCGGGTTCACCATGCGGACAGCTTGCGGACGGCGTCCTCGATGTCGGACACCTGCGGCAGGTACGCGTCCTCGAGCGGCGGGGAGAACGGCACCGGGACGTGGGGCGGCGAGAGCCGGACGACCGGCGCGTCGAGCGACTCGAACGCTTCCTCGGCGATCAACGAGGCGACTTCCGCGCCCGTGCCCAGGTAGCGCTGGCTCTCGTAGAGCACGACCGCACGGCTCGTCTTGGTCACCGTGGCGAGGATCGCCTCCACGTCGAGCGGCTGAACGGTCCGCAGGTCGAGCACCTCGACCTGGATGCCCTCGTTCGCCAGGTTCTCGGCCGCCTCGAGCGCGAGATGCACCATCATCCCGTGCGCGATCACCGAGACGTCCGTGCCCTCGCGCTTGACGTCGGCCTTGCCGATCGGGACGAGGTGGTCGGGGTCGTCCGAGACGATCTCCTTGATCCGCCGGTAGATCCACTTGTGCTCGAGGAACACGCATGGGTTGTCGTCTCGGATCGCCGCCTTCAGCAGGCCCTTGGCGTCCGAGGGGAAGGCGGGGCAGATGACCTTCAGGCCGGGCGCCTGCGAGAGCCACGGCTCGGGGTTCGTCGAGTGGAAGCTCGAGGCCCTGACGCCGCCGCCCGACGGCCCCCGCAACACGACCGGGACCGGCACCCCGCTCCGGTAGTGATAGCGGGCCATCGCGGTCGTGATCTCGTCGTAACCGCTCGACATGAAGTCCGCGTACTGGAACTCGGCGACCGGACGCAGGCCCTCCATCGCCGCGCCGAGCGCGGTCCCGACGATCGTCTCCTCGACGATGGGGGTGTCCATCACGCGCGACGGGCCGAACCGCTCGATGAAGCCCTCGGTCACCTTGAACGCACCGCCGTACACGCCGATGTCCTCGCCGAGCAGGAACACCCGTTCGTCCCGCTCCATCTCCTCCCACAGCGCCTCGGCGATCGCGACGAGGTAGGTGGCCTCGCCCTGGTCGGTCCGTTTGCCCCGAGGCTCGGCGCCGTGGCCTGCCGCGGACGCCTCGACGGCTCGGGTCGCCATCAGGCCTCGGTCCCGCCGCCGCGGCCGGGCGCGCCGGCCCAGTAGCCGTCGTCGGTGAACAGTCCCTTGGTGACGTCGCCGGGCTCGGGGAACGGCGAGGACAGCGCGTACTCGTAGCCGGCCTCGAACGCCGCGCGCGCCCGCTCGTCGAGGTCCGACACGTCCTGCTCGCTCACGACGCCTCGGGATCGGAGCAGCTCCTCGAACCGCTTGACGGGATCCTTGTCCCGCATGTACTCCTCGAGCAGCTCCTTGGGGACGTACTTCGCGGGATCGTGGCCCGCGTGCCCGCGCCAGCGAAGCGAGACGCTCTCGATCAGCGTCGGCCCGCCGCCCTCGCGGGCGCGTTCGACGGCGTCGTTCGCGA
>Ga0081455_10007149_pt1 | contig 11812 bp, 8 predicted proteins | sample TabmetS3T2R1_FD_70207 | JGI IMG/M metagenome (GOLD analysis project Ga0081455, IMG submission 70207) | Tabebuia heterophylla rhizosphere microbial communities from the University of Puerto Rico - S3T2R1 | ecosystem: Host-associated > Plants > Roots > Rhizosphere ...
GCCAGCGGTGAACAAAGACATCATCAACCGCATGGTGAAAAAGCGGGAGGGTTACCGGCCCTTCGCGCCTTCGGTGCCGAGGGAGGACGTAGATCGTTACTTCGTCACGACCGTCGCACAAAAGGATTTTCCGTACATGGGCGTCGTCCTGGACGTCCGTCCTGAATGGCGTGATGGGCTGGCGGCCATCACGCATGTCGACGGCACCGCCCGGATACAGACCGTTGCCCGCGACGCGAACCCGCGGTATTGGGAGCTGCTCCGCAGCTTCGGCGACCGCGCTGGCGTGTCGGTCCTCCTCAACACGTCTTTCAACAACCACGCCGAGCCCATCGTGGATTCGGCGCGCGACGCGGTGGCGTGCTTTCTCACAACCGATTTGAACGCCTTGGTGATCGGCGACTGGCTCATTCGAAAGCGGGTTGCCGACCCTGACGCCTGGCAAAATCTTCGCGTGCGGCTACCGGAGGCCGTCGCGCTCTCCGCGGAACGAGATGCGTACGTGCATAACGGGTCTGACTGGATGTACCAGGTCCGCTTTGCCCACCACCGCGGGCGCAGCACCCAGATCTCGCTCAATAGTTATCGGCTCCTTGCAGAAGCCGACGGTGCGCTCTCCATCGGCGACTTCAGCCGCCAAGCCGAGCAGTCTGCGGCAGAGACCGAGGATCTTGTCTCCGAGCTGCGCTCTCTTTGGTCAGGCCGATTCGTCGAACTCGACCCGCCGCGCTGAAACCTTGGCGGGGCGCCCCGCCATTGCACGTTTGTTCCAAAACTCGGCGATCTCCTCGAGGCTCTTGGCCTTCGTTTCAGGAAGTGCCCGCATGAGATAAAGCGCGCCTACGATGCCGATCACCGCGTAGCCGAGCAGGGTGATGGTCAACCCCAGCCCATCGAGCAGTAGCGGAAAGGTCAACGTAAAAACGATCGCAAACACGCCGTGCATGGTGGAACTCAGGCTGGTGGCCCGGCCGCGGATCGACTGTGGATAGATTTCGGAGCTCACGATTCCGCTGATCGGACCCACGGTCAACCAGAAGGCCGCGACGAAAACGGCGAGGCATGCAACCTGGCCCCAGCGCACCACCGCGATTGCCTGCGGCGCCGTGGTCAATGCGGCCATGGCCAGCAGAGCGGCGGCCAGCACGAACAAGCCGCCGATCATCATCGGTTTGCGCCCGGTTTGGTCGATGACGGCAAGCGCGATCAGGGTCGCGATAAGGCCGACCACCCCAAGCCCCAGCGTGGCGGCGAATGACACCGCGGTGTCGGTGAAGCCGATCTCCTCCAAAATGGTTGGCGCATAGAACGCCACCATGCTCTCGCCCGAAAACACGGCCAGGAACACCAACGCGAGCCCGACCAACACCACCGGCCGATGCGCCGGCAGCCACAGCCGCGCTCGCGTGCCTCCCGTGTCGCCGTGATCTGAGTCCGGGCCCGCGCGCTCGGCGGTGATCTCCGCCAATTCGCGATCGGCCTCATTGCCGAATAGCCGCCGCAAGGAGCGGCGCGCCGCGTTGGGTTGACCCACGGCGATCAGCCAGCGCGGTGATTCCATCAGCGGCAGCAGGGCCAAGCCGTAGATCGCTGCCGGCAGCGCGATGAAGCCAAACATGAGGCGCCACCCTGAGTGCTGGTTCACCAGCGCCAGGCCTACGCAGTAGGCGAGGATGACGCCCAGCGAAGTCGCCACAAGTTGTATGGAAAGCATCCGGCCCCGAATGACGGCCGGGGCCACCTCCGCAACGTAGACACCAACCGTCGGGGCCGACACACCCATGGCGATACCGGCAGCTGCCCGGGCGACGATCAGCCAACCCAACGATGGGGCAAGCGCGGCGCCGAAGCCGCTGGTGACGAACAACGCGGCCATCGACATCAGCACATAGCGGCGACCGAAACGATCTGACAGCAGGCCCGCAATAGATGCGCCCGCCGCTCCTCCCGCCACCACGGCGCTGGTCAGCAGACCTTGATGGATGCCGCTGAGTTCCCAGTCGTCGGTGACGAGCACCAGCGTGACCGCGGCGATCGCGAAGTTGTATCCGTTGAGCACTCCCGACAGGGAGCCCAGCACCCCCACCGCATACTGAGCGAAGCGGGTTTGTCTCACCTGTGCAGCCCAGACGGTGAAGTAGCGATCGATCGCCGCCAGCGATCGGTCCTTTGTCTCCGGAAAACGCTGGCGGAAGACGACGAACCCGCCTATAGCAGTGCACATATAGACCACGAGCAGCGGGTACAGGCCGAGCTGATCGCCCAGCAACAGGCCCGTCGGGGCCGCCAGGCCGTCGAACAGCCAGTGCGACGCGACCACCATGCCCATCGCGATCCCGCGCACCCGGATCGGCAACATCTCCGCCGCGGCGACCCAGGCAATCGGTCCGAGCCCTATCGCGAACGAAACAATGAACAGGTACAGGCCTGTGACGGAAAGGATGTGACCGGTGCCCGTTGAATGCATGCCGGCCCCCACCGCCATAGCGGCACAGCAGACAGCAACCCCGACGAGGCTCACCAGCAACAATGGGCGGCGCCCGACCCGATCGACCAGCACAACGGCCACGAACGTTGCCACCACATTGACCGCCGCAAGCAATACGCCGGTCGAGTTGGCCACACCGAATTCCGACGTCGTGCCGGCCAATGTCTGCAGGTTTGCGGTCGAGTAGTAAATCACGGCGTTGATGCCGACGAACTGTTGCACGAAAAACAGCCCGATGCCGATAAAGATCGCCCCGCGACCCGCCAGGGAGAACACCGCGGACAGGCCGTCTAAGCGAGGATCGCGAGCAGGCGGGACGACCTCGTGAAGCTGCTGATGCGAGCTGCCAAGACCCAACCGGGTCTCCACCGCCTTCGCGGTCTCGCGATCGCCCATGAGAGCCAGCCACACCGGCGATTCCACCAACACCAGGGCCAGCCCGCTCAAGATCAGGCCCGGGACCGCGCCGACGCCCAAAAGGAATCTCCACTCGGTCTCGTCCGGGAACACCGCAAGGCCGATGTATGCGAGCAGGATGCCGATCGTGATCATCAACTGGAAGATGCAGATCGCCGTGCCGCGGCGGGCAATGGGCGCGATCTCGGCGATATACAACGGGGCCGCGACCGATATGGCCCCCACGCCGATTCCGACGACCAGTCCTCCGATCAAGTTCACCAGTTCTGACGGCGCGATAGCGCTCACGAATGCGCCGAGGGTGAATAGGGCGCCGGTGGCCATGATGACGTCGCGGCGTCCGACCAGGTCGGCGATGCGTCCGGCGGCCAACGCGCCGATCAGCGCGCCGATCAGCGTGGCCGTGCTCAGCCAGGAGGACTCGCCCCGCTCCAAGGCGCCGGCCGTTACGCCGGTCTCGTAGCCGAAGAGCAGCCCGCCCAGCGAGGCGATGCCGACCATGAGGTGACGCATGCGCATTACTCGGGCACCGCCGTGCGGCTACCGAAGTGGTCGATGCCCTCGATAACGCCCCGGGCATATTCTGGGGAAACTGAATATGCCTGCACGATTTCGGGCACGCCGTCAAGTTCGTCATCGAAGTTCCGCACAAAGATGGCCCGCGGGTGGGTGCGAAGCATCTCGATGTCGCTAGCCGTGTCGTTTGCCACGAACACCTGGTCTTCGGTCAGGCCGTAGCAATTGCACACGTAGGTGACCGTACCGTTGCGATTGTGGGCGAACACCTAATCGTGTGCGAAGACCAACAGCAGCCGCGACGTGTCGCGGAGGCGGCGGCGGTGTGCGGGCTTCCACCGCGGTGTCGTTGCCGGGGTGGCTGGCCGCCAAGATCGCCGACTACCTAGGCAAAGTTCATCCGCGGGCGGTCGACCCGAATGCGCCGTTGTGGCCTGCGCATGCGGCAACCGCCTCGTGGGCTCGGGGCTACAGCCGGCCGTGCGCTGTGCACGTCATGCATGGCCACATTCCAGGCACTCCTCTCCGCGAGGTGCTCCATGTCCCGCTGGGGTGACCTTCGCGGCGCCCAAACCTGCGCATACCGACGATCATGCGTCGGCCGGATGACGATGATCCGTCACTCTGCGCGCTCTGCCCGCGCAGCCAGTGCAGCGATCACCTCAGGGAAATCGGCACTCACCGCAGCACCAACCTCGGCAGCAACCTTGTCCGGCCCCTCAGCGACGCAACGGTAGACGATGCGAGTACCACCATCCACTGGGATGAGTTCATGCCGAACCCGAACGACCACACCAGTGTCGGGAACCGCGGTTTCATCCTCGAAGCCGCGGCCGGCCTCGACCCAGATAAAGCGGAACGGCAGGGCAGTGTCGTCCGGCAACACCATGACCGCCTCAGTGCCTTCAGCAAACGGGCCGCTCATGTCGACGCGCGAGACCCCGGCATTCCATTCCGGCCACGCCGCCGTGTCGGCCAAGATGTTAAACAGTCGCTCCGCGCCGGCTGTGCTCTCTCCGGTGTAGTCCTTGGTCCACACAGCAAACCCCCTCGAACCGATGAAATTGATATAACCGTACTCACCTGAGAAACCGCGCTTCCGCCGGCAAGAATCAGCGCGGAGTTCTGCCGCTACGTATGCAGCGGGCTCCTACGATGCGCATGGCGTCCGTAGCGTCCCTTATGAGAACGGGCAGGTTGCGCGTGCGGGCGGTGAGGCCGACGGCGCCCACGCCGAGTCGGCGACCGAAGCGACCACGCACCAGCCAGCAGATCGGGGGGCCGGCTTCCCTGATCGGCGAAGCTTGCGCCGCGGATCGACCCACGGCACATTGAGAAAGAGGTGCGGCAATGGGTGCCAGGATGTGCATGAAATGGCTGGTGCCGGCAATGTATGAGGAATTCAACGGCATGCCATGACCAAACGACTGCGTGCTTCAGCTCATCCAAGGGGCGCCGCCGACCGAGCAGCATGCGGTTGATTGCACGTCTAGTATTCCGTCGTCTAGCCATAGAACCGGCGCAAACTCGGCCATACCTGCGACCACACCACCGGATTGCATACGGCGATCTCGGTACCATCCTCTTCGTTCTCGACGATAGCGTGGTGCACGACGATCACACGGCAACCGGTGAAGATCGGGTGGCGAACTCCGACAACCACGACGTTGCCGTCCGCCGAATCCGGCGGCGGACCCCAGGCCCAGTAGGACATGTGGCCCGAATACGGTTGCGGCAGCCCGAGTTCCGATCCATACCGCTCGACTGCGCCCGCCTGACCGTAGTTGCGGGTGAAGATCACCGCGTCTGGACCGGCCTGCCTCCAGGCGTGCGCGACCGATATCGTCAGTTCACGCCAGCCGACCTGCTCACCCTGCTCGGCATTGATGGCGAGCACAGGACCGAGCGCGGTGACCGGAAGCAGGGGTAACGCAATCACGACCGACATGATCACGCCAACGGCCCCGATGACCGACGCCCATCCGCGGTGCCCGCTCGCCCACCGCCAGGTGGGTGCGGCGCCGGCGGCGACGAGCAGCACCAGCAGAGGCATCGTGTAGTAGGGCTTGCCGCCCAATGCCAGAACCAGGACGCATTAGGAAGGCGTGCCCCCGATGTTCGCCCTCCGTGACCTCGACGGCAACGGGCTGGAGATAACCCAGGAAGAGAGTTGATCATGACAAATAAACATCGCGCTCGACGAGCAATTCACCGCGCGCCTTCAGAAGAGCCCCAATAATGGCGGCTGCACCTATGCGGTGATGCTCACGACAGCGGGCGCCGTGAACGGGGTACGAGTCGTCCACCGCGACAACGCCGTTGAGACTGCTGTGGAACCCGACGGCGTCGACCTGTCCAAGCACGTCATTCAGATCGCTCGCTGCCTGGTGAAGCGTGGAGGCCAATTGCGCCAATTCTCTGGATATTTCGCCGACATCGTCGGCGAACTGAATCGAAGTACCACCTGCGCTACTTCGTCTGCCAGGCATCTTTCGCGTTACGCACCCAGAAGCCACCACGCCGCCTCTCACATCAAAACAAACGAGGCCGATCAGACCATGTCTCACTTGGCTGGCGGCGAAACGGGCATATACCCGGACCGTCGAGAAGGAGCCGGCAGGGGTTTGGCTGTGGTGCCAGTCGCCCGGCCACCGTCACTTCAATGTCGCGGAATTGTGTTGGTATTGGTCGAGACCCGCGCGGATGGCGGCCGCGAGCTTCTCGTCGATCAGCGGCTCGCGGTCGAGGAATAGGCGGGCCCGGCCGATGCGGGCTACCGCCGAAGGATCCCGCTCGTCAGTACCCAGCTGGCGATACACATGTTTTGCCAGGATCGTTAGTCCGAGTTGCATTGCCGTGTACACGGCCGCGATCGCGTCGACATCTTCTTCGTCTGGCGGGGGCGGGCCGATCTCGCCGCTGACCAGGACTTCGCGATACCACGCAGCGAGTTCATCGAACCATTTCGACGCCGATGGCGCGTTGCTGGTCAGCGCCGTCGCAAGATAGGGCGCCACCGCGGCGACGGCGTGGTGGGTATCGGCGACGAAACCGCTGTCGGCGACCGCGTTGTCCCGCACGCCCTGCTGAAGTGCTTCCCGCAGGAAGGTGAAAACGTAAACGTCGCATTCTGCGCGGAGCTGCTCCTTGGACGGGAAATGGTACTGCAGCAGCCCCACGGACACCCCCGCGTCGTGCGCGATTGCCCGGATGGTCGCCCCCTTGAACCCATGGGCGGCGAACTGTCGCAGCGCCGCCTGCAGAATCCGCGCACGCGGATTCACGGATTCCTGTTCCACAGCCATCGCCCAACACATTAATACAGACGTATTGAAACTGATAATACACTTGTATTACCATCGGACGGTGGACCTCGAAACGGTCACATTGACTGGGGCGGAGGAGACGGCCCTGGCCACGCTGTATGGCAAGGGGATGGAAAGCCGCGAGCCAGACTCGATCCTTGCCGATCGCGAGGCCTACCAGGCGATGCAACGCCTCGACTATGACTTCAGCAAGCTGCGACTGCGCCGTCGCGATATCAAATCGGCCGCGGTGCGGGCTAAGGGATACGACTGGTGGGTGGAGCGGTTCCTTGCCACCTGCCCCGAGTGCACGGTGTTGCATCTGGGCTGCGGTCTGGATACGCGGGTCTACCGGGTCAACCCGCCCTCCACCGTCTCCTGGTATGACATCGACCTTTCCGACGTCATCGTTTTGCGGCGGCGCCTGTTCCCCGCACGCGCGGGTCTGCACACCATTGCCGCGTCAGTCAACGATCCGCACCTGCTCGATGCAATTGCCGGCGATACGCCGGTGCTGGTGGTCGCCGAGGGGTTGACCTGTTACCTGCGCGCCAGCGATGGGGTGGCGATGCTGCGGGGGATCACCGAGCACTTCCCCAGTGGCGACATGGTGATCGATGGCTACAGCCGGTTAGGGGTGTGGCTCACGGCGCACTACAGGCCGGTGAAAGCCACCGGCGCGCAGCTGGACTGGAGCATCGGCGATCCCCATGAACTCGAAAAGGCCGTCCCAGGTCTGGTGTTCGGCTCCGAATGGTGGTTCGCCAACGCACCGGAGATCGAGCGGCATTACTCGTGGCTCTACCGCCAACTGCTTCGTATCCTCTTTCGTATCACCGCGATTCGGCAACTCGGCCGCGGTCTGCACTACCACTTCGACCAGCCTGGCCCTTCTTCCGGGAAGAGTTCATGAGTCATTCCGCCTGAGTTATGCGCTGCACGGTTTCGACCGCGTCTGGTGCCTTCCCGCGTGTCACGCCGCTTGAGGTCGTGGCGGTGATCGCGCGAAGCCTAAGAATCCGGGTTCTGTCCCCGGTGAGCATTTTCGGCTCCGACAGCCTGCCGTGGGATTCAGGCACACTGCTAGCGCTATGAGTGGCGCCCGCCGGTCACGACACCTGACCAAAAATGATCCAGAGTGACCAGTCGCGCGACAGCATCGGCGGAGGCGGAACCGGATCACGTTGTGGTGGTGTGTGGTTGAGGGTTCAGGCGGCGGGTCCCGGTCCAAGCAGATCAGCCGGTAGCGGACAACCCGATCGCTAAGAGCGGATCGCTTGGCGGAGGTAGGCTAAACCGGCATCTGGGTGAATCGCAGGTGGCCGATGGCGGATCGGGATCTGTTGAATACGCAGCGCGACGAGGGCCCTGCCGTCGTTTCGGAGTTGAGCGCGGCCGGATTCAATGACGCCGAGGAGATCGGTCGGGGCGGTTTCGGGATCGTCTACCGGTGCACTCAGGTCGCCCTGGACCGCACGGTGGCGGTCAAGGTGCTCACCGCCGATCTCGACGAGAACAGGGAGCGGTTCCTGCGCGAACAGCGGGCGATGGGTCGGCTGACCGGGCATCCCAACATCGTCGGCGTGCTGCAGGTCGGCGAAACAACCACCGGTCATCCGTATTTGGTGATGCAGTATCACCGTCGCGGTTCGCTGGAAGCGCGGATCCGCCGGGTCGGAGCGCTGCCGCTCGAGGAGGTGCTGCGGCTCGGCGTGAAGATGGCCGGCGCGTTGGCGACCGCGCACCGGGTCGGGATCCTGCACCGCGACATCAAACCGGCGAACATTCTCTACACCGACTACGGTGAGCCGGCGTTGAGCGACTTCGGCATCGCCCACATCACCGGCGGGTTCAAGACCGCGACCGGCACCTTCACTGGCTCACCGGCGTTCACCGCGCCCGAAGTCCTCAGCGGCGATGCGCCGAGTGAGGCCTCCGACGTGTACGGGCTGGGCTCTACCTTGTTTTGCGCGCTCACCGGTCATGCCGCCTTCGAGCGCCGCAGCGGCGAGCAGGTGGTGGCGCAGTTCTTGCGGATCGCGACCGAGGCGGCGCCGGACCTGCGCGAAAACGGGATCTCCGACGATGTCGCCGCTGTCATAGAGAAGGCGATGTCGCGCGACCCGCGCGATCGCCCGTCCCCGCTGGTGCTGGGTGAAGAAATCCAGCAGGCCCAAACGCGCCACGGCTTCCCCCAGGACGAGATGGCGACGGGCACAGAAGGGGAGCTCGATAGACGGGAGCGACAGTCGACCGCTGCTGTCGGTGCCCGCCGCACGCTCAGCAACATCCCGCTGGAGCTGACCAGCTTTATCGGTCGCCGTGCGGAGTTGGCCGAGGTGAAGGATCTCTTGATGACGTCGCGGCTGGTGACCTTGACCGGGATCGGCGGGGTTGGCAAGACCCGGCTGGCGCTGCGGGCTGCAGCCGACGTGGCCGCCGATTTCCCCGACGGCGTGCGGCTGGTCGAATTGGGTGAGCTACGCGACGCGTCCTCCCTGGAGGATGTCGTCGCAGCGGGATTGGGGTTGCGCGACGAGCCAGCCAAACCACTGGGGGACGTGCTCATCGACTTCCTGTGCTCACGCAAGCAACTCCTGGTGCTCGACAACTGCGAGCAGGTCGTCGACACCGTCGCGAAGCTGGTGGAGACGCTGCTGCGCGCTTGCCCGGACCTGTGGATCCTGGCCACCACCCGCGAAGCCCTCGGTGTCGGCGGGGAAGCGGTGCTGCGACTGTCCCCGTTGGCATTTCCCGAAGCCCAGCCCGAGCCGACCCTCGGCGGGCTGCCCAGATTCGACGCGGTGGCCTTGTTCACCGAGCGCGCGGCCGCCGCGGTGCCAGGATTTCAACTCACCGAGGACAACAAGGCGACCGTCACACAGATTTGCTCCCGCCTGGATGGGCTGCCGCTCGCGATCGAGCTGGCCGCGGCGCGGTTGCGCGCAATGTCCCCCGAACAGCTTCTGAAGCGGCTGGCCGACAGGTATGCGGTGCTGACTCGCGGCCGCCGGGGGGCGCCGACGCGACAGCAAACGCTTGGCTGGAGCGTCGGCTGGAGCTACGACTTGTGCAATCCGGCCGAGCAGCAGCTGTGGGGCCGGCTGTCTGTGTTCGCCGGCAGCTTCGAACTCGAAGCCGCAGAAGACATTTGCGGCGGCGAACTGGAGCCGGAGGATGTGGACGATCTGCTCACCGTGCTAGTCGACAAGTCCGTTCTGATCCGCACGGAATCACAAGGCGCGGTGCGGTTCCGGCTCCTTGAGACCCTTCGCGACTACGGCCGCGAAAAGATGAGAGAAACCGCGGAGTATCCGGAACTCCGCCGTCGACACCTGAACTGGTACCAACGATTAGCGCGTCACGCCGCCGACGAGTGGTTCAGCGCCCGACAGACCGAGTGGATAAAGCGCCTCGACCAGGAGATGCCAAATGTGCGCGAGGCGGTGGAGTTCAGCCTGTCCAACTCTCCCGGGCCCGCAGCCGGGATGGCCGCCGACCTCAGCCCATTTTGGATTGCCCATGGACTGGTTGGTGAGGGCCGCCGCTGGCTCGACCAGGCGTTGGCCCGTACGCCACCTGAGCCGACATATGAACGGGTCGAAGCGATCTACTACGCCAGCGTGCTGGCCAGCCTCCAGGGTGATGTGCAGGAAGCGGCGGCTCGGACGCGAGAGGCACAGGAGGTGGCCGACCTGATGGCCGGGCAGCTGGCCGACCCGGCGGCGCACGCGCTTGTTGCCATCGCGGACGGGTTCGCAGCAATGTTGGGCGGCGACCCGGATCGCGCATGCAGGCGCCTCGGGGAGGCCGTCGATGCATGCGGCAACCTCACCGTTCGTGCCTCCGCACAGCTGTTGCTCGCACGGGCGCACGAAATCCGAGGGGATGCCGCAGAGGCGCTCGCATGGAATCAAAAAGTGCACGCCCTAGCCGAATTGCACGGCGAATCGGTGTATCGCTCATGGGCGTTATTGGGCATCGGCCTCGATAGCCTGCTCAAGAGCGACCGCGACCACGCCGCCGATGTGTTCAAACAGGGACTCCGGCTGGCCCAGCAGCTGGACGATAGGCGAACGGCCGCGACCTACATTGAGGCGCTGGCCTGGATAGCTGCCGGGGGCGGTAAGCCGGTTCGCGCCGTGGCCCTGATGGGAGCCGCCGAGACAGTGGGTCGCGCCGTCGGCAATTATGTATTCCTGTTCCCGAATTTGCCTGTCTTCCATGAGGAGTGCGATCGCCGCGCCCGGGACGCGCTTGATGTCGGGAAATACGACGCCGCTCGCGAGGAGGGCCGCTCACTCAGTTTCGACGACGCGGTGGCCTACGCCCTCGCTGAGTGATCGCGGTGTTTCACACCGGAGGCAGTCATCGGTTGACTATCTCATTCGAGTTGACGAAGCGCGGTTTTGGGTGGCGGCCGGCTGGTTGGCATCGTTTCGCGCAAAGGCCGCACGATAAACCTGCGTCAAGTACTGCACGAGCGTGCTCTTGCCGTTGCTGGGAGCATCGGTGATCACCAAGTAGCGCGCCGGCGGCGGATTGGTTGCCCGCCACAGCGATCCACTCAGCACTTGATTACCTCGCTCTATCACCGACTCGATACCCCTTCCCGCGTTTCTCTGTCTTGGTCACGCGCGGGAAGGTCGACGATGACATGCTCGACAGATCGGCTGTGGAAGTCGTCGCCTGCCTCGTCGAAGCGCACCCAGCGACTACGGGCCGGCGCAACTTGGGAATGGTCGACTAACAGAGCCGGAATCTGATCGGCAGGGATCAGCCCTGGTAGCCGACCCCCGACACCGACAATCAGAACCCGAAGCAAACTTCCACCCGATAGCAAACCCGAAATTCTCCACAAGCCAGCGTGCTGTCGTGAATGGTCCGTCTCCACCGGTGGGACTGAAGGAACGGAGTTGCGTGCGACGTCACCGACGCCGTGCCGGCCGGGGTCCCTCATGTTTCCTTGTGTGGTCGGCCCGCGGCGGGTTCAATCGCTCCATGGGTGACAAGACAATTATCAAGGTCGACAGCAGGCACTCCCCGCACGGCCCGCTGGGCCAGCTTTACCTGGCGACGGGGGTCG
>Ga0081455_10007150_pt1 | contig 11812 bp, 13 predicted proteins | sample TabmetS3T2R1_FD_70207 | JGI IMG/M metagenome (GOLD analysis project Ga0081455, IMG submission 70207) | Tabebuia heterophylla rhizosphere microbial communities from the University of Puerto Rico - S3T2R1 | ecosystem: Host-associated > Plants > Roots > Rhizosphere ...
AGCGTTCGCATGTCGTAAATCGAATCGATTGCGACACCCGCCATGCCAACGTCGCCGGATACACGCGGATGATCGCTGTCGTAACCTCGGTGCGTGGCAAGATCGAAGGCGATCGACAGACCTTTCTGTCCTGCCGCGAGATTGCGCCGGTAGAATGCGTTCGAATCTTCTGCAGTCGAAAAGCCGGCATATTGCCGGATGGTCCAGGGCTGAGCTGCGTACATCGCAGGGTAGGGGCCGCGCAGATACGGTGGCCTGCCCGGATAAGTATTCAGAAAATCCAATCCCGCGACGTCTTGCTCGGTGTAAACCGACTTTACGGCAATGCCTTCCGGGGTCATCCAGGATTCAGAGTCTCGCGTGCCGGCAGGCGAAGCTGTGTCGGCGAAATCGATCTTCGTGAAATCGGGCAGCTGACTCATTTGACGCCCAGAATATCATGCGTGGCCTGCAGGGTCGCAAGCGTGTCGCAGCCCGTATAAATGAAGGCTTTAACGCCCGCCTGTCGCCATGCTGCCTCGTTCTCCCCGGGGCGGCCGGCAAGCTGAACGACCGCGCCGGCGGCCGTTAGCGCCTTAGCCGCCTGCGCTGCATCGCTGGCGTAGACCTTGTCCGAGGAGCACAGGCAGGCAAGCCTTGCGCCGGAGGCTTTGAAAGCGGCGATCATCTCTGCCTGGTCCTTAAAACCGTCATTGCTGTCGGCGGCAATGCCACCGGCGGCGTAGAAATTCCTGGCGTACGTTGTCCGCGCGGTGAAGTCAGAGGCTTTTCCTAGATTGGCAAGAAACACCTTTGGACGGCTGCCGGTTGTTTCCAACATTCGGTCGGAAGCGTCGCGCAAGCGTTCGAACGGCTCTGCGAGACGAATGCGCGGCAAGGCTTCCGTGGTAATCGCCGGGCCGGCCTCTTTTGGTGGTATTATCGGAGCCACATCGAGTGCAGTTGCCGGAGCTTCATTCAGATCAGGATAGTCGCTCGTGCCTGTCAGTACGTCTCTACGTTTCGCCACCGCGTGCTCGCGTTCCGAACGCACGGCAGCAACTTTCCTCTGAATCAATCCGCGTTCGAGCGCCGCCCATGCTCCGCCAGTGGACTCGATTTCCTGAAAAAAAGTCCAGGCTGCAGCACACAGCTTGCCTGTGAGATCTTCTATGGCCCCCGATCCCGCTGCCGGATCGTTCACTTTCGCGAGATTCGATTCCTCGAGCAAAATGAGTTGCGTGTTTCGCGCAATCCGACGAGCGAAACTGTCAGGCAATCCAAGTGCAGCAGTGTGCGGCAAGGCCGTAATGCTGTCGGCGCCACCAAGTCCTGCAGCAGCTATCGCAACTGTCGTGCGCAACATGTTCACGTAGGGATCGCGCCGGGTCATCGTCCGCCAGGCGGTCTCCGCCGTCAGATAGGCGGGTGCTGGATTGAGTCCGGATGTCTGCTCAATGCGGGCCCATAGCTTTCGCAACGCGCGGAATTTCGCAATCGTCAGAAATTCGTCGGCATCGGCAGACAGGCGGAAATAAATCATTCCACGGGCGGCATCGATTGAAATGCCTCCTTGCTCGAGCGCGCGCAAATATTCGACGGCGGCAGCGATCGCAAAAGCGAGTTCCTGGGCTTCGGAGCCTGCGGCATTGTGAATGACACGCCCGTCGGCAAGCGCGAACCGGCCACGAAAGCCTTGCGATGCCAGTTCGCCAACAGTGTCGGCGAACTTTTTGGTTACCGTATTCCACGGCTGTGGACTCGCGCCCGAAGCAGCAAAGCCGCCAATCGGATTGACGCCGGCCCGGATGTCGATGGATGCCGGGGAAAGCTTGCGCTTTTTCGCTAGCAAAGCGAAATGCTGCAAGACTGTAGTGGTCGCCGGAACCAAATCGAAGTCAATCGTAATGCCGGCGTCGAGTTTTACCTCGTTGAGGATACGCGCCAATGCGTCCGGAGAGGGATCGAGACCATAGCCGTTGGCGCTGACAGAACCGGTCATGACCAGCACCAGCCCGGTGGCACCGTTCTCCAGGTCCTGCAATGCTTGCGCGTTCGCGGCCGCCGGGTCCGGATGGTCGACACGTTGTATCAGCGCCCAACCCGACCCTGGCACGCGTCCGATTACGGGCTTTGCTCCAGCCGCCCGTGGATAGAGTGGCTCGACCCTCAGGCCGTCGTAGGTCCGGCTTACCAGCCGCTTGTCGAATGCGGCACCTTTGAGCGCAGTTTCGACCAGCCTCCGCCATTCCGCTTCCGACGTCGGCGGGAACTCGGTTGCGAAGGGCATTTCGTCAGTCATCCGGGCAAAATGACACAGTCGGCACGATCGAGCCATTGCGTCGAAGCAACTTGCATATTCGGTCCGGCCGCGTCGGTTAGGGCATCCGGTGGATTCCACCGGCATCGACCGCCTTGGCAGCCTCAGCCAACCGACGTCCTGCGATGACCCGGTCGCCTGCAATTTCGGCCAGGGGCACCAGCACAAAAGCCCGCTCAAACAGACGCGGGTGCGGCAGCGTCAGATTTGGTTCGTTCATCGTCACGTCGTCATACGCGATGATGTCGATATCGGCAGTGCGAGGACCGTTCCGCTTTTCGTGTGCGCGGTCTCGGCCCAGCCGAAGTTCGACCTGTTGAGCGCGCGCGAGTAATTCGCGGGGATCAAGCGTGGTTTCAACGGCGATGGCAAGATTCACGAAATGAGGCTGATACTTGAAGCCCCATGGAGGTGTCCGGTAGTCGGACGACCGCGCTATCAGGCGAACGTCCTTGCCGTCGCAAAGCAGGGCGATGGCACGATCAAGTATCGCCCGGCTGTTTCCGACATTACCACCAAGCGCGAGCAGCGCTTCAACCATGACGGCTCCGCACCAGCGTTACGCCGACGTCGTCAAATGTCGCAGCAATAGGGGCATGCGGCTTGTGAATGGTGACCCGCACGGCGCGCACGCGATGAAAAGATGAAAGGACGGAGTCAGCGACGCGGCCCGCAGCCGCCTCAATCAGCCTACAGCGTTGTGCACAGAATGTTTTGGTGATGCATTCGACAACCTTGTCGTACGAAACGGTATCGACAACCTTGTCGGACCGTGCGGCGGCTGAAAGATCAATTTCAAGATCGACGTCGATCGTGAAGCTTTGACCCACCTTGGCCTCGTGCGCCATGACGCCATGATTGGCGTGCAGCGACAAGCCGCGGATGAATATGCGGTCAGTCATTGCGCTGCCTCGATTGCAGCACTCACGCGCAAGGCCTGCACCGTTTCCGCAACGTCATGGGCGCGCACAATTGCCGCCCCTTTTTGCACGGCGAGCAGATGGGCGGAAATCGAGCCGCCGATGCGTCCGTCAGGTGACGACGGAGTGATGGTGTTGATGAAACGCTTGCGGGATGCACCAACCAGAAGCGGTAACCCGAAACGCGTGAACTCGCCGAGCCGTGCAAGACAAGTGATGCTTTGCTCGGGCGTTTTGCCAAAGCCGATGCCAGGGTCGAGCACGATACATTCGCGCGCGATGCCGGCTTGGGCAGCGATTTCGAGCGAGCGGGAAAAGAAAGCGATTACGTCCGAAACGATGTCGATATCCGGGTCGGCGCTCTCGCGGTTGTGCATCACTATGACAGGCACGTCTCGCTTGGCGACCAGCGTCGCCATGTCGGCATCGCGTTGCAAGCCCCACACGTCGTTGACAATGGCTGCGCCCATGTCGATTGCCCAGGCGGCGAGCGAAGATTTGATCGTGTCGATCGAAACCGGCAAGCCAAGTTTGATCACTTCCGGCAGAATGGGGGCGAGGCGGGCCTTTTCCTCTTCCGCCGATACCGGAACAGCGCCGCCATACGGCCGCGTCGACTCTGCCCCCACGTCAAGGATATCGGCGCCCTGTTTCATCATTTGGGCAGCACGCGCGTTTGCCGCAGTCGGTTCCAGAAACTGGCCGCCGTCCGAAAACGAATCCGGGGTCACATTGAGTATGCCCATGACGAGCGGGCGGCCGGCCGAGAGCAATGACGGCAGTACCGTTCGTGCGGGTTTGCCAGCGGTCCCGGTGGCTTTATCGAGCTTAGGCAGGCTTCCCATGCCGGTCGCTTTGCGCGGTCGGCGCGGGACTGTCAAGGAGCCTCAGGGGCCCTAATAGGTTATCTTCAGCGGCAATAGCCTGGCGTTTTCGATCCAGCGTTTGACCACTTTTTCGGACGGCAGCACGCGGACCAACTTCCGCTTCTTGTTGGCATCGGCCATGGCCTTGGCCAGGTTGCCCGGATTTCGATACTTCAGCTCTTTCACGGTATCGACCCCGGCAGCCTGCAGCAGTTCAGAATATTCCTTGCGGACGCCCTTTATGCGCATGCGGTCGGCGACATTGGCCCAGTAGAGTAGTTGTTTCTCTCCAAAGCCGGTTTTCGCGGCAAGCTCCTTGCGTCCCTTTACCGTTCGAGCGGCTTCTAAAAGACGGTCAGTCGACCTAATTCCCACCGACTTGAGAACAACCGCGACTTCGCCGTTGATCCCGTCGATATCAGTGATGGGATAGGACATTGTGCCTCCTCCGCTTTTTATTATCTTTTTCGTGTCGCAAACGGTTCAAACAAACTGACTCAGCCCTGGGATAGCACCCACGATTTCCCCGACAGCATCGTCGCCAATCTTTTCTCGCGCATACGCGATGGTTTCTCGGGTCACCCCTTGCACCTGCCCCATGCTCAGCCCCACTGCCATCATTTTGGTACCAGCACCCATGATGCCACCCATGGGAAACATGCCGCCACTTTCGGACTCTGTCGCCAGCAAGGCGTCCGCCCCAGGAAGCCTTTCGATTAGCGCCTCGACCTTTTCTGCCGGGCCTTCCTTGCGAAGGAAGTCGAGGATAATGGCGACCGCTTTTTCTGCGGCATTTCGATCAATGCCGACGTTGGCGACGAGACGGCCAATCAGCTCATCCATGATCCCCTCGCGCTCCGCACTTGTGGCGGAATTGCGATCATATTGAACGCCGTTTTTGGCGATGACAAGCGTGACGCCGGCTAATTTGTGACCGGAGTCATGATCTGGCAACTGTCGCAACAGCAACAGTCAAGTGAAAATGAGTCATTGCTAACAAAATATCGTGCAGGTGTATCCGCGATGCACTATTGCGGGCGCGAGACTGTTCATCACTTCAAAATGAAACGAGTGCCGTCGACGATCGCGATTTAGGCTGACTCGATGACTGTTCGTAGTTTTACGATCCGGTGACTCGAAATTTGATAACTCCGATCAGCCCGTGTATCTTGGGAATAATCCAGAGAGAAGAACGATATACCGACCGGCCCGGAGGGGGCCCGCCAATTCCGTGTGCGGGCGTTTCACGAATAAACCGGGCCAGGTCGTGGGGGCTTGAAAAAGGGGGGCGTTGATGAAGTCGCTAAGCGTTTCGCGGATCGTTGTCGTCGCCGACAGCGGTCAGAGTGAGTTTTTGACTACGCGTCTTCGGCGGATGAACGTAGCAGAGGTTAGGGCGGTTACTGAACTCGAGGAGGCGAGGCGGTTGTGTCAATCCGGCCATGCCGATGCTTGCCTGGTGGCGGTCGATGCGCCAGTTCCCGATTGCGTACCGCCCCCTGAAAGCGATGCGCCAGGGCGCTCTTGCGGCGTTCCGGCGTTGATGGTCGCTCCAGTTGTCACGCCCCACTTACGGCGCACGGCCCGTCGCTGCGGGTATCTGGCCGCCGTCCCCGTCACGATTCCTCCGCGCCTGCTTTACCGCCGTCTCGGTGCCGCCCTTCAGCATCGCCGCGCCGCGCCTGCCAGTTCGCGCCCATTGACAATGATAATTCCGCCTTCCGGACGGCCAGGTACAGCCGTTCTGGCAAAGCCAACGCTGCATTGAGGCTCCTTTTCAGCCTCGGTCGCCATTGCTAGCCTCGGACTCCGCTCGCAAGGAGTCCCCTCATGAAAGCTCTCGAGGCGGTGCTCGACCGCGTCGACCAGGATATTGATCAAAGCGTGGCTCGATTGTTCGCGCTGCTGCGGATCGCTTCGATTTCCACTGATCCGGCCTACAAGGACCAGTGCCGCGCGGCAGCCGAACATGTTGCTGCCGATCTCAAGTCGATCGGTTTTGAGGCGTCCGTGCGCCCAACGGCCGGCCATCCGGTCGTGGTCGGCAAGTCGAACAGCGCTACAGGTCCGCGGGTGCTGTTCTATGGGCACTACGACGTCCAGCCGGTCGATCCCCTAAATTTGTGGAAGACGCCGCCTTTCGAGCCACGCATTGAAACGTTGCCGGATGGCCGCAAGATCATTGTTGCGCGTGGCGCATGCGACGACAAAGGCCAGGCGATGACGTTCATTGAGGCCTGCCGTGCATTCAAAGTCGTTACCGGCAGGCTGCCATTGCCTATCACCATGCTGATAGAGGGCGAAGAGGAATGTGGCTCCAAGAATTTGTTCGGCTTCGTTCGCGACAATGCGGCTGAGCTCAAACTGGACTTGGCGCTCGTGTGCGATACGGCCATGTGGGATCAAAAGACGCCGGCCGTGACCACCTCACTGCGAGGCCTCATTTACGAAGACGTCAAGATCATCTGCGCGGATCGCGATCTTCATTCCGGCGTCTTCGGGGGCGCCGCACAAAATCCACTCCGGCTCCTGGCCGAAATTCTCGGTGCGATGTGGGACGATAAAGGCCGCGTCACCATTCCCGGCTTTTACGACGGCGTGAAAGATCTGCCATCCGACATCAAGGCCGATCTCAAGGCCCTCGATCTGACGGCAGAGAAATTCCTGGGTCCGATCGGGCTCAAGAATCCGGCCGGTGAAAAAGACCGCCTCGTAATCGAGCAGGTGACGACCAGGCCGACAGCCGAGATCAACGGCATCATTGGCGGATACACGGGGGAGGGCGCGAAAACCGTCATCCCCGGCGAAGCGAGCGCGAAGGTTTCGTTCCGTCTTGTCGGCGAGCAGGATCCCGAGAAAATCCGCGATGCCTTTCGTGACTTTGTACGGGCGCGCCTGCCTGGCGACTGCAAGGTCGAGTTCGGCAATTTCGCCCTGGCGCCAGCGATTCAACTCTCCTTTGACAATCCGGCGCTCACCAAGGCGCGGGGCGTCCTCGCTGAAGAATGGGGGCACAAGGCGGTGGCAGTGGGCGCAGGAGGGTCGATCCCGATTGTGGCGGACTTCAAAAATGTGCTGGGGATGGATTCTTTGCTCGTCGGCTTCGCGCTTGACGACGATCGCGTCCATTCTCCGAACGAGAAGTTCGACCTCAAGTGCTTCCACAAAGGCATCAGGAGCTGGGCGCGCATTCTCCATGCCCTGGCGAGCTAGCAATGGACATACCGGCTCAAATTCGTATCAACAACTACTTTTTGAGCTTGTAGCCAGTCCTGAACATCCACCACACTGTCACAAGGCAGGCTGCAAAAAAGAGCAGTGTCATGCCGATGCTGACGGCATGGCTCACGTCGGCAATTTCGAAAAAGCTCCAACGAAATCCGCTCACCAAATATACGACTGGATTGAACAGCGATATGGTCTGCCAGACTGGCGGCAACACGCTGGTCGAGTAAAAGGTCCCTCCGAGGAAGGTCAACGGGGTGATGATCAGTAGCGGCACGATTTGCAGCTGTTCAAAGCCGTCCGCCCAGATTCCGATAATGAAGCCGAGAAGGCTGAAGGTCGCCGCCGTGAGCACCAGAAAGGTCACCATCCAGAACGGATGCGCTATGTGCAGGGGCACAAACAGCCAGGACGTCGCCAGGATAATCAGACCAAGAATGATCGATTTGGTCGCTGCTGCACCGACGTAACCAAGAACGACCTCGAACGGCGACACTGGCGCTGACAGGATCTCGTAGATGGTGCCCGTGAAGCGCGGAAAATAAATTCCGAAAGATGCGTTCATGGTGCTCTGGGTAAGCAGCGTAAGCATGATGAGTCCGGGCACGATAAAGGAGCCGTAGGGAACACCTTCAATTTCGGTAATCCGTGAACCGATCGCTGCACCGAACACCACGAAGTAGAGCGAAGTGGAAAGAACCGGCGAAACAATGCTTTGCCAGATGGTCCGGCCTGTCCGCGCCATTTCAAAACCATAAATTGCTTTGACAGCTCGCAGGTTCATTGTCTGTCGCTCACCAGTCCAACAAAGATATCTTCCAGCGAACTCTGGTTTGTCTGCAGGTCTCGAATCCGCAAGCCTGCGCGCGAAAGCTCGCCGAGGAGCGTTGCCACTCCCGTCCGCTCCGCCTGGGTATCGTAATCGTAAATCAGTGTGCTCCCGTCCTCGGCAATCGAGAGCTTAAATCCGGAGAGCTCTGGCGGAATCGCAGAGAGTCTCTGCTGAAGTTCTAATGTCAGCTGCTTCTTCCCGAGTTTGCGCATCAATTCGACCTTTTCCTCAACCAGGATGATCTCACCCTTGTTGATGACCCCAATCCGGTCGGCCATATCTTCCGCCTCTTCGATGTAATGAGTGGTCAGGATAATGGTGACGCCGGAATTTCGCAGGTCGCGTACGACTTGCCACATATCCTTTCGCAGCTCGACATCGACACCTGCTGTGGGTTCATCGAGGAAGAGAATTTGCGGCTCGTGCGAAAGCGCTTTGGCAATCAGTACGCGGCGCTTCATGCCGCCCGACAGCGTCATAATCTGGTTGTCTTTCTTGTCCCAAAGCGATAGTGCGCGCAGCACCTTTTCGATATGGGCCGGGTTTTTTGGCTTGTTGAAGAGACCCCGACTGAACGACACGGTCGTCCACACGCTCTCGAAGGCGTCGGTGTGCAATTCCTGTGGCACAAGCCCTATCAAGGAGCGGGCGGCCCGATAGTCGGTGATGATGTCGTGACCGCCGACCGTGACCTTGCCCTCGGTCGGCACCAGGATTCCGCAGATGATCCCGATCAACGTGGTCTTGCCTGCGCCATTGGGTCCAAGCAGAGCGAATATCTCGCCACGCCGAATGTCGAGATTGACTTCTTTCAGAGCCCGGAAACCGGACGCGTAGCTTTTTGACAGATTTCTGATCGAAATAATCGATTGCATGGGAACGCGTCAGAGGTGGGATGCAACGCGGCATATAGGCCGCAAAACCTGATAGCGCCAGTGCGTGGAACTGCGACCAAAGTGCTAGGCGTATTCCGCCAAGCCGCCAAGGTCGCGCAAGGTCTGCGATGCCGGAAAGTCTAAGTATTCGTCAGGCATATTCGCACGATTGACCCACAACGCCCTGAAGCCAACCGAGACACCAGCCATTACGTCCCACCTATTGGAGGATACGAATGTCACGTCGCCAGGTTTGCAATTGAAATGATCAGTGACCAGACGATAGACCTCGGGCTGCGGCTTGAACATTTTCAACGTGTCGACAGACAACACTGCATCGAGATCGCTGCCTATGCCGGCCGCTTCCACCGCACCTTTCAGCATCGCAGGCGAGCCGTTCGACAGAATGCCGGTTTCTCGCCCTTTGCTTTTCAGTGCGCGTAAGGTCGAGCGCGCGTCGGGGAATGCGTCAAGCGCGAAATAAGCATCCAGGAGCTTGGAGCGCACGGATTTATCTACGCCCGGAATCAAAGCGAGCGCGTAGTCAAGTGCGCGCTCGGTGACCCACCAGAAATCCCTGTAGTGTCCGGCAAGTGTAAGCGTCCAGGTGTATTCGAGCTGTTTGGTTCGCCAGACCGCCGAGATGCGATCGGCGTCAGATCCTACCTGGTCGCGGTGACGTGCAATGGCAGCGTGCACATCGAAGAGCGTGCCATACGCATCGAAGATGAAAACTGACATCGACTTCCCCCATCGCGGGCCGATAGCTCTTTCCGCCGGTGATGGCGTAAGATCGTGCTCGAAACTTGGCGGGCCAGCCCGACCAATCCATGACGTCTCTGGACGGGTGAAAGTGCGTCATGGAGGCGCGGGGGCGCCTGACAAGTAATGGAGATTGCAGAATGCCCGGACAGCCTTGGTCGAAGACCTGGACCTTTTACGAAGGGGATTGGCACGAGGGCAATATCCCGATCATGGGAGTACGCGATCATGCCGCATGGCTGTGCTCATCGGTATTTGACGGCGCCCGCACCTTCGAAGGCGTTTCGCCGGATCTCGATCTGCATTGCGCCCGGGTAAACGCCTCGGCTGAAACAATGCATCTCAAGCCATTGGTCTCGGAAGAAACGTGGATGGGCCTTGCATGGGACGGCAGCAAACGGTTCGAGAAGGACGCAGCCCTATACATCCGCCCGATGTATTGGGCAGAGCGCAGTGGGACCTTGCTGGTCGCCCCCGATCCTGAGTCGACAAAGTGGTGCTTGAGTCTTTACGAGGCACCAATGCGCAAGCCGGAGGGTTTTTCGATCACGTTGTCCCCGTATCGCAAACCGAGCCTTGAATGCATGCCAGTCAATGCCAAGGCCGGCTGCCTCTACCCCAACAATGCACGCGCGTTGCTTGAGGCGAATGCGCGCGGTTATGGAAATTGTGTCGTGCTCGACCTTCTCGGCAATGTGGCGGAGCTCGCCACTGCCAACATTTTTATCGCGAAGGACGGGGTGGTGTTTACACCTGCGCCGAACGGAACATTTCTCAACGGAATTACCCGTCAACGGGTGATCAAGCTCTTGCGAGAGGCTGGCGTTACCGTGATCGAGACTGCGTTGAGCTATCGTGACGTCCAGAACGCCGACGAAATTTTTTCTTCCGGCAATTATTCCAAGGTGATGCCGGTCATTCGTATCGACGAACGCTCGCTGCAGCCAGGGCCGCTCTATCGCAAGGCGCGGGAGGTCTATTGGGACTATGCGCATGCGTGAGCGCAACACGCGCGCGCCCATTGGCATTGTCGGCCTAGGCCTGATGGGTGAGGTCTACGCGCAACGCCTGATCGACGCGAAATTTTCAGTTATTGGTTTTGACATAGATCCCGTCCGACGCAATCGGCTTGCCGAAATCGGAGGTTCACCTGTGTCCTCCGTCGCCGAGCTGGCGCATCCGTCGTATTGCATCATCGTTGCCGTATTTAACACGGAGCAGGTTGAGGATGTGATCGAAAACAAGATTTTGCCGGCGCTTGGCGATGGCTCGGGAAAAATCGTGCTGTGCATGAGCACGTGCGATCCCGACCGCGTGACGGCACTTGCACGACGCGTTATCCCACGCGGCATCCGCTATCTGGATGTGCCTGTCTCGGGCACAAGTGATCAGGTGCGCCGTGGCGACGGGGTTGCACTTATTGGGGGCGATACTGCGATCGCTGACGAAACGAAGGACGTACTCGATACATTGTTCGCCCGCCGCTTTCACGTGGGACAGGTGGGTGACGGCGGTCGCGCGAAGCTGGCGGTCAATCTCGTTCTTGGTCTGAATCGACTGGCACTGGCCGAGGGTCTCGTGTTCGCAGAATGTCTAGGCCTTGATCCGGCGGTTTTCCTCGACCTGGCACGCGGTTCAGCATCTTATTCGCAGGTGATGGACACCAAAGGGCCAAAAATGGTGCGAGGCGACTTTTCGGCGGAAGGACGTGTCAGGCAGACCCTCAAGGATGCGCATTTGATGCTCGATCAAGCTGCCGCAGCGGGGCAAAAGCTTTCAGTGCTTGAGCTGCATACGGATATTCTGGAAGCCTGCGTGCGCGCCGGCGAAGCGGACCTCGACAACAGCGCCATAATCAATGAAGTGCGCCGCCGAAGCGGCAAACCGGATGGAAACGGGGGAGCAGGAAGATGATAAAACCGTTATTGGCGGCGGTGTCAGCGCTCATACTGACTCTTGCCAACCAAGCCGTCGCTCAGGATTGGCCGCAGAAACCGGTCCGCATCATCGTATCTTTCGGGCCCGGCGGGGGT
>Ga0081455_10007151_pt1 | contig 11812 bp, 14 predicted proteins | sample TabmetS3T2R1_FD_70207 | JGI IMG/M metagenome (GOLD analysis project Ga0081455, IMG submission 70207) | Tabebuia heterophylla rhizosphere microbial communities from the University of Puerto Rico - S3T2R1 | ecosystem: Host-associated > Plants > Roots > Rhizosphere ...
CGACGTAGAGCAGAACGTCAGCGCCTGCCGACCCGGAGATCTGCACGTCGTAGGCGAAATGGCCGATGGCGAGTATCACGACCGCCACGGCGCCGACGGTGGAGTGCACGTCGCCGCAGGGCGCCGTGGTGACGCTCGACGGTTCGAGCAGCAGCGATCCCGACAGCAACATCGCGTTGTACACCTGGAGGCTCGGATCCGACACCGGGCAGCAGGTGGCCCCGCCGTCGCGGATTCCGGTCGTCACGACGTCGCAGGCGATCGGCCAGACGACCTACGACCTGCGGGTCGTGGACACGCGATTCGCGGCGGACCACATCCCGGTCACGGTCAGCGTCGTCGACAGCACCGCGCCGACGATTGCCTGCAACGCGCCCGGGACGATCACGCCGAGCGACGTGCCGGAAAACCCGAAGAAGGGGACCGTCTCGTTCAAGGCGACTGCCACCGATGTCTGCAGCGGCGTGTCCGGCGTCACGATCACCGGCTTCACGTGTACCAGGCCGACGTCGTGCAAGGTGCAAATCCAGGGTGATACCATCACCATCCTCGATTCCGGCGGCATCGGCGACACGATCACCTGGACCGTGGTGGCAGGTGACGGGACGGGCAACGTCGGCCAGACGACGTGTCGCCTGGACGTGATCAAGAAATAGGGGGGACGCGCCGGCGGTCCTCGATCGATCCGACGACCCCGCTCACCGACGCCGTCGTCGTGTCGCCCCCGTCGACGCCGCCGCACGCCGGGTTGTCGTTCGTGCACGGCTCGACGCTCGTGACCTCGCCGACGTTCACGCCGGCCTTCTCCGCCAGCTCCTTGGTCGTGGTGCCGATGAAGCCCTTGCGCGAGGCGCCGATGAGAAGCGGCAGGCCGAACGACTTGAGCTCACCGAGCCGCGCGATCGCGGTGATGCTCTGCTCTGGCGTCTTGCCGAAGCCGATGCCGGGGTCGAGCACGATATTCTGGCGTGCAATGCCGGCGCGTTCCGCGATCTCGAGCGAGCGGGCGAAGAAGGCCGCGATGTCGGCCATGATGTCGATCGCCGGATCGGCGGCGTCACGGTTGTGCATGATGATCACCGGCACGGCACGCTCGGCGACCACGCGCGCCATGTCGGGGTCGCGCTGCAGGCCCCACACGTCGTTGACAATGCTGGCGCCGGCGTCGAGCGCCACGCTTGCCACCGACGCCTTCATGGTATCGATCGAGACCGGCCCGCCGAACGCGATGATGTCCGGCAGGACTGGTGTGAGCCGCTGCAACTCCTCCTCGCGTGAGACCGCGATGGCGCCGCCATAGGGGCGAGTCGATTCCGCACCGATGTCGAGAATGTCGGCCCCCGCTGCCGAAAGCTGCCGCGCGTGCTCGATCGCGCGTTGCGGCTCAAGAAAATGTCCGCCGTCGGAGAAGCTGTCAGGAGTGACGTTGACCACGCCCATCACCGCCGGGCGGCCAAGATTCAACAGCCGCGCCAGCGTGTCTTGCGCTGGCCGCGCATGCATGCCGGCGGCACGCGGCGGCAAATGGTCAGCCTGGGTCACGGCGCTGGCTTTGCGCCGGACGGACCCGCGAAGTCAAGACGCGCTGCCGATATGGTTAAGTGAGGCCCATTCCCTGGAATGGAACAAAGATCTCACGCCTCCAGGGCTCTTCGGCGTCCGAAGCGTGGGGCTTCGGCCTGATCCTTGTAGCTGATCTTGAGGGGAAGCTTCTTGGCGTGCTCGATCCAGCGCACGACGAGCTTTTCCGATGGGAGAAAACGGACGAGCCGCTTCTTCTTGTTGGCTTCGGCCATCGCGCGCGCGAGATTCTCAGGCTTGCGGTAGCGCAGCTCGCGCACCGTGTCGACACCGACCTCCTGCAACAGCCCCACATAGCCCTTACCCATTCCCTTGATCCGCATGTGGTCGCACGCATTGGCAAACTTCAGTAGGCGCTTCTCGTTGATGCCGCACTTCCCAGCCAGTCGCCGCCGCGCCTTGGGGCTCTTGGCTTCGTCCAAGAGCCGCTCCGTGGTGCGGATACCGAGTGATTTGAGGGTTTTGATCTCATCCGCATCGAGACCGTCGATGTGGGTGATTGGGTAGCTCGTCATCGAATTCTCCTCACTTCCCTCGTCATCCATCTGGCGCCAGCGAGCGTCAGACGAACTGACCAAGGCCAGGGATCGCACCGACGATCTCGCCGAGCGCGTCTTCCCCGGCTTTCTCTCGTGCGTAGGCGATCGTTTCGCGGGTCACGGCCTGGACTTGGCCCATGCTGAGACCGGTCGCCATCATGCGGGTTCCCGCCGCCAGCACACCTCCACCGAACATTCCGCCGCCGCCTTCGTCAGGTGGTGCCGATTGAATGAGCGCGTCGGCGCCAGGCAGCTGGGCCAGGAGGGCCTGAACCTTCTCGGCAGGCCCTTCCTTCACCAGAAACTGCAAGATGATACCAACGGCCTTCTCGGCAGTCGCCTGATCGATGCCGACATTGGCAACCAGACGTCCGATCAGCTCGTTCATACCCCACCCTTGGAGCTCATGGTTAACGATTGTATGGGGCGGAAAGGAGAGACGAAACCGTTGCCCGAAAGACGCGTTTACGAATATGGCTAGGCGTTGCATTCTTGCATCAGTGCGGGATGACGGTAACGCGGGCGAATTCTGGAACATTTGTGTCATGTCACAAACTTGACGCAAACTACTCGGTGATAAGGCCTTTTGTGGTCTGGAAGGAGGCGTGTAGATGGCGTAGTTAACCGAGGTGCTGAACCCAGAAGCGATGTCGATAGACCAATAATGGGAGTTAACTGCGCAGGTCGGTCCCTACAACTATACCGACATTACGAAGAAAAGCAGGTCTATAATTAAAAACAAGTGCGGCGGACAATGGCGAGGCCAAAAACAACAAAGCGAACCTCGTCGAGCAACGGGACCCATGGCCAGGACTTGCGTTTAAAAACAAGCGGTTTGTGGCTGTGACCAATGGGATAAGGGCACCATGATCTCATTCTCGAATGCACGGGTCGTCGTAGTGGCGGGAGCAGAGACCGGCCGGCCACTAGTGCAGACTTTAACGCGTATGGGGCTTGCGAGTGTGCGTTTGGTTGCAAGCCCGGACCAAGCTCAACAGCTTTGCACCGCCAAAGGGGCGGATGCATGTGTGGTCGTGCTGCCGCGTCCGGTTCCGGACGAGGCACCCCCATGGACGCCCGAAACCCGGGCGCCCGGACGTGAGGCAGGGATCCCATCCTTGCTGCTGGCGCAGGTGGTCACGCCTTATGTGGCAAGGTCAGCCCGCCGGGCCGGCTATGTAGCCTCGGTTCCAGCGGACGTGTCGTCCCGGCTGCTCTATCGCTGGATGGGCGCACTGTTGCAGAAGCAGCGGCGTGCGCAGGACAGCAGCAACGAGCGGTCGCGTCCAAAGGTGCCGATGGCCGACGCGATGCAAGCTCACAGCCACGAGACGTGGGGCGGCAAGTTTAAGCTGCAATAGTCAGCAAACAAAATCTACTCGGAGCACTCGCCCTGCTGCTGACCGCCGCAGGGCGATGGCGTTAAACCTTTGGCATGGCGGACGAACAATGTCCGCCAGTGCCCAGCTTTTGAATTTCGTGATACATCGCAGCCCGCAAGGGAGGTACTAGCATCTCGCTAGTGCCCATCTAGTGCCGCTTTTCAATTTGAAGTTTCTGACCGGTTTGCCGTAACCGTTGCAGGAATTTCTAATCGGCGGCACCAAACTCAGGGGCACGCGATGGGTGACGATCGCCCGGACGACGGAACCATTCTCGTTGGTCGCAGCCACAAGCCGGAAGTGCTTGCGCTGGCGCTGGCCAACCGGCACGGCCTCGTTACCGGTGCGACCGGAACCGGCAAGACCGTGACGCTGCAGGTCCTGGCGGAAGGTTTTTCCAACGCCGGCGTGTCAGTGTTCGCTGCCGATATCAAAGGTGACCTGTCCGGCATTGCCGAGCAAGGCGAGGCCAAGGACGCGTTTGTCAGCCGTGCCAAGAGCCTTGGCATCGACTACGAGGCGGACCGGTTCCCGGTCATCTTCTGGGATCTGTTCGGCGAGGAAGGCCACCCCGTTCGGGCGACGATCTCGGAGATGGGCCCGCTCCTTCTTTCACGGCTCATGGACCTCAATGAGGTGCAGGAGGGCGTGCTCAACATCTGCTTCCGCGTCGCCGACGAGCAGGGTCTTCTGCTGCTCGACCTCAAGGATCTGCGCGCGATGCTCGGCTTCATCGCCGACCATGCAGCGGAGCTCACGGTCGCGTATGGCAATGTCTCGAAGCAATCGATCGGGACCATCCAGCGCCAGGTACTGGTGCTGGAGAACCAGGGCGGAGCCAAGTTCTTCAGCGAGCCGGCGGTTGCGCTCAAGGACTTCATCCGTACCGATCGCGACGGGCGCGGCTACGTCAACATTCTGGCGGCCGACAAGTTGATGGAGAATCCGCGGCTCTACGCCACGTTTCTGCTGTGGCTCCTGTCCGAGCTGTTCGAGGAGTTGCCCGAGGTCGGTGATCTCGACAAGCCGAAGCTCGTGTTCTTCTTCGACGAGGCGCATCTGTTGTTCACCGACGCGCCCAAGGCGCTGCTCGACAAGATCGAGCGGGTGGTACGGCTGATCCGCTCGAAGGGGGTCGGCGTCTATTTCGTTACCCAGAACCCGCTCGACGTGCCAGACAAGGTGCTGGCACAGCTCGGCAACCGCGTGCAGCACGCGCTGCGCGCGTTTACGCCGCGCGATCAGAAGGCGGTGCGGGCGGCAGCGGAGACGTTCCGGGCCAATCCGAAGCTCGATACCGCGCGCGTCATAAGCGAGCTCGGCAAGGGTGAAGCGCTGGTGTCGTTCCTGGAAGGAAACGGCACGCCGTCGGTGGTCGAGCGCTGCATGGTGCGGCCGCCGTCAGCGCGGGTCGGGCCGGTGACGCCGGAGGAGCGGCGCGCGGTCATGGCGACAAGCCCGGTCAAGGGCAAATACGATGTCGAGATCGATTCCGAGTCAGCCTACGAGGTGCTGCTCCAGCGCGTGCAGGAGACCGCGCCGCCTCCCGGCAGTGAGCAGACAGGCGGGGCCGGGGGCTGGATCAGCGATATTGGCGCTACGATCGGCAACCTGTTCGGCACGACGCGGCCGCGCGGGCAAAGGCTCTCAGTCGGCCAGCACGTCGCGCGCGATGTGACGCGCTCGGTGGTGAACCGCGTTGCCGGCAAGGTCGCCGGCGACCTCGGCAAGCAGGTCGCCGGCTCGATGGGCAATACCATCGGCCGCGCCATCGTGCGGGGAACCCTGGGCGGCTTGCTGCGACGGTAGGTGCACTTGGCGCGGCAGGCTTGTGCCAGCGCCCTGTCCCATTAAAGTCGAGTTTCGCAACTCTTTGTGGGCACGCGTTGCCCGCAAACGTCGCCTGTTTCACGACCACCGATATCACGACCACCCGCACCAGGTCCCTTGCCATGACATCATCGTCCAACGTGCTTCCGGCCGTCCTCGATCGCATCGATGCCGAGCTCGACAAGAGCCTCGATCGCCTGTTCGCGTTCCTCAAGATCAAGTCGATCTCGACCGATCCGGCCTACAAGGACGAATGCCGCACGGCCGCGGAGTTCGTCGCGCGCGACCTCACGGGCATCGGCTTCGACACCAGCGTGCGTGCAACCGAAGGGCATCCGGTCGTTGTCGCCAAAGGCGCCGGCGGGAACGGCAAGAGCCCGCGCGTCCTGTTCTACGGCCACTACGACGTGCAGCCGGTCGACCCGCTCGATCTTTGGCAGGAACCGCCGTTCTCGCCGCGCATTGCGATCACGCCCGACGGCCGCAAGATCATCGTGGCGCGCGGCGCCTGCGACGACAAAGGCCAGGTGATGACCTTCATCGAGGCCTGCCGCGCCTACAAGGCCGTCACCGGCGCCTTGCCGCTGCCGATCACCGCCATGATCGAGGGCGAGGAGGAGTGCGGCTCCGCGCATCTGTTCGGCTTCGTCAAGGATAACGCCCGCGAGCTCAAGCAGGACCTGGCGCTCATCTGCGACACCAGCATGTGGGACGCCAAGACGCCGGCGATCACGACGTCGCTGCGCGGCCTCGTCTATGAGGAGGTGAGGGTCACCTGCGCCGACCGCGACCTGCATTCCGGGCTGTTCGGCGGCGCGGCGCAGAATCCGCTGCGCGTGCTCGCGAACATTCTCGGTGCGATGCACGACAAGAACGGAAAGGTCACCATCCCGGGCTTCTATGACGGCGTGAAGGAGCTGCCGAAGGACATCAAAGCCGACCTGAAGCGGCTCAAATTGACGCCGAAGGATTTCCTCGGCGAGGTCGGCCTCAAGCTCCCGGCGGGCGAAAAGGGCCGCATGGTGATCGAGCAGATCGCGACGCGGCCGACCGCCGAGATTAACGGGCTCATCGGCGGCTATACCGGCGAAGGCGCCAAGACCGTGATCCCCGGCCAGGCGACTGCGAAAGTGTCGTTCCGCCTGGTCGGCGCGCAGAACCCCAAGAAGGTGCGCGACGCCTTCCGCAAGTTCGTGCGCGATCGGCTGCCGGCCGACGCCAAGGTCGAGTTCGCGAATTTTGGTCTCGCGCCGCCGATGCAGCTTCCGTTCGATAATCCGGCGTTGGTGAAGGCGCGCGCGGCGCTAGCAGCCGAATGGGGCCGCAAGGCGGTGACGGTGGGCGAGGGCGGCTCGATCCCGATCGTGGGCGACTTCAAGCGCGTGCTCGGCATGGACACGATCATGGTCGGCTTCGCGCTCGACGACGACCGCGTGCATTCGCCGAACGAGAAGTACGACCTCACCTCGTTCCACAAGGGCACGCGCAGCTGGGCGCGGATATTGGCGGCGCTGGCGGGGTAAGACCCGCGCACCTGAACGCCTCTACGCCGCTCGCGGCCTGATCGCCTTGAGCTGCGCGCCAATCTCCCTTCGCCGCTGCATCAGTTCATAGTCGGTCTGCAGGCCGAGGAAGTATCCATCGGACATCTTGAAGTAGCGCGCGAGCCGCAGATCCGTGTCGGCAGTGATGGCCCGCTTGCCCAATACGATCTCGTTGATGCGGCGCGGGGGGACGCCAATGGCGTTGGCAAGTGCAGTCTGCGACAGTCGCATCGGTTTCAAGAACTCCTCCATCAGGATTTCGCCTGGATGCGGATTGTGAAGGAGCTCAGTGGTAGTCGACGATTTCGACTTGGTGCGCATGTCCATCTCTCCAGACAAAACAGATCCGCCATTGGTCGTTGATACGGATCGAATGCTGGCCATATCGGTCCTTCGCCAGCGCCTCGAGCCGGTTACCGGGCGGCACTCGAAGATCATCGAGCGTCCGCGCGTTGTTGATGAGACGAAGCTTTCGGAGCGCCGCGGTCTGGATGTCCGGCGGAAGCTTTCGACTGCGCCGACCTTCCCAGATCATCGCCGCCTCGGCATCGCGAAAGCTCGCAATCATGGTCCCGAATATAACGCAGAACGTTATGCGTTACAAGGTCTTTGGAGGGTCGGCAGTGTCGGCGGCAGTTCAGCCGAGCCGTGGGAACACCAACCATATCGGGGCGTTATTTCTCCAATCAATGGAGGATTGCATGGTTGCACCTATATCGATCAAGGAACACATGGAAGTCGTCGGTTCCGACGGCGTGCATGTGGGAACCGTGGATCATTTGGAGGGGCGCGACACGGTCAAGCTCACCAAGGATGATCCGGATGCAGGCGGTGAGCACCACTTGATTCCGCTCGCTTGGGTCGAGCACGTCGAGACGAAGGTCCATCTCAAGCAGTCGGCCGCCGAGGCCAAGGCGCGCTGGAAAAGCGCCCATTGACGGCAAGACGGCGGCACTTCAATTAGTCAGCGCCCGCAGCCGGGGTTTTCGGCTGTGGGCGCAACTTTGTTAGATGTGCCTCGGGGTTGCGGCGGCAGAATTACAGCGGCTTGTACCAACGCTGGTCGTAGAGCGCGCCGGTGAGCGGGCCGAGTGTCGCGCGGAATTCCTTGGTGTGGGTGGCGATCTCGTGCGCGTCGTTCGCCGCCTGGTCGCTCCACGCCTCCACCACCGTGAAGTGGTTGGTGCGGTTCTTCTGCTGCAGCACGTCGTAGCGCACGTTGCCTTTATCCTTGCGCGTCGGCTCGGAGAGCGCCTTCAGCGCAACGATGATCTTGTCGCGGTTGGGGGGAGCGACGTCGACATGGGTCACCACGTAGAGGCCGGCCCCCGTCGCCGCCGCGATCGGGTTCGCCGTTGTTACGATCGACAGACGATCGTCGATCGGCGCCATCAGATGCGGCTGCATCTTGTCGCGGAATTGCTTGGCGTGCGCGGTGCCCGCGTGGGCGGTGAGCGCGGCCTCGTCCTTCCACGCTTCGACGATCACGAACTGGTTGGAGGGAGCCGTGCGCTCGAGGACCTCGAAACGCATGAGGCCCGCGTCCTGCTTGCTTGCGGCGGCGAGCTCCTTGAGCAGAGCAGTGGCCTGTGCCTTGGCGGCCGGAATCACCTCGATATAGGTGATCATGTGGCCGGTAGTCTCCTCCTGCGCGGACGCCTGCGGCGCCAGGGCAAGCGGCATGATCGTCATTGCCAACATTAGGTGGCTGAGCAAACGCATGGTCTATCCTCCCGATGAACCTCAGTTATGAGCGTGACCGTGGCAGCGCTCGTCACATCGCCTTGTACCAGCGCTGGTCATAGAGCGCGCCAGTGATCGGCGTCAGCACGTTGCGGAATTCGCGCGTATGGGCCGCGAGCTCATGCGTGTCATTGGCGGCCTGGTCCTTCCAGGTCTCCATGACGGTGAAATGGTTGGTTCGCGTTTTCTGGTACGAGACATCGAAGCGCAAGTTGCCGGCTTCCTTGCGGCTGTGCTCGGCGAGCGCCCCGAGCGCGGGCATGATCTTGTCGCGATGGATGCCGGGGACGTCGACATGCGTCACCACATACAACGATCCACCGCCGGGCTTCTGTGCTGCGACGAAGGTCGGGATGCTGAGGCGATCGTCCACCGGGGCGATCAGGTGGGTGGTGAGCTGGCTGCGGAATTGCTTGTAGTGCGCCGCGGCTTCATGGGCGTCGAGCGCCTGCTGATCTTTCCAGGTGGCGAGGATCACGAACTGGTGGGCCGGCGCGGTTCGCTGCAGGATCTGAAACAGCTGGTTGCCTGCGTCCTTCCGGCTCGCTACGGCCAGCGGCCGCAGCAGGGCGGCGGCCTGCTCCTTGGCGGCAGGCGCGACATCGATGTAGGTGATCATGTGGACGGTGGGATCGTTCTGCGCGCGTGCGGCCGGCGTGGCGGCGAGCGGTATGAGGATCGTGGCCAAGACGGCGGACGCATATCGCATTGATGGCATTGACCCCTCCCAGCGCTCTGTTTGCTTGATCGTAATCTGGCGGCGCCGGTGCCGTCAAAGGCTTGGAAGCCCCGGTTGGGTCAGCAGGGTGTCATAGGAACGGCCGCGGATATCGTAGACACGCGCATAAACGGCGCCGGCGCGCGCGACTTCGACCCAGAGCGGGGCGTCGAGCCTGCGGCAATAGAACTCGCCCAGCATCAGGGCGAAATCGGCCCCTTTGGGGTCCCAGGTGGTCTCGAAGTCGGGCCCGAGCTCGACCTGCGGCGAGCGGTGGGGGCCGCAGGTCGCGAGCTTCCAGCGCCGGTCGGATGGCTTCTGGAGGCCAAGCTCGGCGATCCTCGCCTTCAATCCGAGCGCCGCCTCTTTGAACGAGAGCCCCCAATAGTCGAGCATGTAGCGCTCGCGCGCGCCCGCAACGCCACCGGCGATGCGGTTGAAGTGCGTGTACTCGTAGGGGTGCACCCGGACCATCTCGATGACCGGCGACGCGACACCAAGCACAAACAGCCCAGCCAAGGCGGCGACTGCAGCACCGGTCCTTGCGCGCTCGAACAGCCAGGCCCCGGCAAGCCCGCCAAGCACGGCCAGTGGCGGCAGCACGAATATGAAATGCCGGACGCCGTTATACATTGCGGGCCGCGCCAGGACCGTGACGACGAGCGGCAGCACCGCGGCGAGGGCGATCAGTGCAAGCATGGCGCGGCGGTTGGGCGTAACGTCGCGCCGCGCCGCGGCGACGAGTGCGCCGAAAGCGCCGCCAAAGCCGAGCAGCAGGAACAGCTCCGGCAATTGCAGCGCCAGCAATGTCGGCGCGTAGCTGCGCGGCATGTCGGTGACCCGGATGAGCGTGCCGCCGAACAGCTCCTGCCACGGCTCCTCGAAGAAGCGTGAGAAATACTCGATCGCGTGAAACAGATTGAGCGGACCGGAGACCACCCACGGCCAGATCAGCGCGATCACAACGAGCGTCAGAATGACACCTGGCAGCATCGCCAGCACAAACCGGCCGAGCTTGGCTGTGGCCGAATGCAAGCCATCCGCACGCGCATCGATGCTGACGATGAGCGCCAGCGCGCCGAGCGCGCTCAAGGCGCCGAAGCCGCCCATGATGCGTGAGCCGATCGCAAGGCCGAAGCCAATCCCAGTGATCGCCACAGTCCCGGCGCAGGGGCGGGGGTACTGATCGAAGGCGCGCACCAGGCCAAGGAGCAGGATCGCCATCGCGACTGCAAACGGCCCGTCCTTGGCGTTCATGAGTTGATGCCCGACAAATAGCGGGCAGCTGGCGAGGAGGGCGAGGGCGATGAGCCCGGCAACCGAGCCGCCAACCCGGCGCGCCGTGCGCCATACGACGATCAATCCAACGAGGCCGACCACGGCGCCCAGCAGTCGGCGTGTCTCGAACACGGTGAACGGCAAAAACTTGGCGGCGAGCGCGGCCAGGAGGTCGAAGCCGCCGCCATACATGTAGAGGTTGACGAAGGAGAGCGCCCGTTGGTCGGCGAAGCCGGACGCGTAAAAGGCGACCAGGAGGTCGCCATATTCGGCGTGGGTGTAGTCGTCCCAGCCAAGGCCATAGTCACGAAAGGTGGCGGCTGCGACCAGCGCCGCGACCGCGATCAACGCGACCGCGACCCGATCGCAAATTAATGACACGGCGGCGCCGGCCTCGGCCGAGGCCGGCAATCTCGTGCTCTGCTCCATTCACCGATTATGGCGCGATTCCGCCTGGACGTCGCGCCGCGGCCGCATCCTTGCTAGGCCGCGGCAGAGAGCCCCTTCATGGCGGCCTCATGCATCTTGGCGACGTGCTCCCAGTTCACCAGATGGTCGACAAACGCCTTGATGTAGTCGGGCCGCCGATTGCGATAATCGATGTAGTAGGAGTGCTCCCATACGTCACAGCCCAGGATCGGCGATGCGCCATGAACGAGCGGGCTCTCCCCGTTGGGCGTCTTGGTGACGATGATCTTCCCGTCCTTGACCGCGAGCCAACACCATCCCGAGCCGAACTGGGTGACGCCAGCCTGGATGAAGTCCTCCTTCATCTTGTCCAGCGAGCCGAGGTCGGCCTTGATCTGCTTCTCGAGATTGCCGGGGAGCTTGTTGCCGCCACCGTTCGGCTTCATCCAGAGCCAGAAATGGGTGTGATTGAAATGCTGGCCGGCATTGTTGAACAGGCCGGGGTTCTTGCCGAATGAGCCCTTGACGATCTGTTCAAGCGATTTGCCCTCCCATTCGCTCCCTTTCAGCAGGTTGTTGCCGTTGTTGACGTAGGCGAGGTGATGCTTGTCGTGATGGTATTCGAGTGTCTCGCGCGACATGTAGGGCGCCAGCGCATCGTGGGAGTAGGGGAGATCGGGGAGCGAGAACGTCATGGGCAGACTCCTGACACACACGGAAGGATACGAAGGGTAATAGGTGACAACTCAGAGCCGCCTTTGGGCGTTCCGCGGGTCCACCAAGGCGTTA
>Ga0081455_10007152_pt1 | contig 11811 bp, 6 predicted proteins | sample TabmetS3T2R1_FD_70207 | JGI IMG/M metagenome (GOLD analysis project Ga0081455, IMG submission 70207) | Tabebuia heterophylla rhizosphere microbial communities from the University of Puerto Rico - S3T2R1 | ecosystem: Host-associated > Plants > Roots > Rhizosphere ...
GGCTTTCCGGTGCTCGTCGGCTTTCCGAGAGCGCCCTCCGGCGCCTCGTATAATCCCGGTCCTTGACCAAGTCCCGCTACGCCGACGCCGGCGTCGACATCGACGCAAAAGCCGCTGCGCTGGCGCGCGCGAAGGAGGCCATCCGCTCGACGTTCACGCCGGGCGTGCTCGGCGACGTCGGCGGCTTCGGAGGTCTCTTCCGTCCGGACTTTTCCAGGTATCGCGACCCTGTGCTCGTCGCGTCGACGGATGGTGTCGGCACCAAGCTCAAGGTCGCGATCGAGATGGGCCGGCACGACACCTGCGGCGCGGACCTCGTCAATCACTGCGTCAACGACATCCTCGTGCAGGGCGCTCGGCCTCTGTTCTTCCTGGACTACGTCGCCACGGGGCGGGTCGAGCCGGGGCTGGTCGAGAGCGTGATCGATGGCATCGCGCGGGCGTGCCGCGAGAACGGCACGGCGCTCCTGGGGGGCGAGACTGCGGAGATGCCGGGCTTCTATGCGGCGGGGGAGTACGACGTCGCGGGAACCATCGTGGGCGTCGTGGATCGGGAAAAGATCCTGGACGGATCGCGCATCGCCGCCGGCGACATCGCCCTCGGCCTCGCCTCGGTCGGCCTCCAGACCAACGGATACACGCTCGCGCGCAAAGTCTTCTTCGAGACGATGCAGAAGAAGCCGTCGGATCGTCTGCCGGAGCTGGACGGGCGGGCGGTCGGCGACGTGCTGCTCGCCCCGCACCTCTCGTACCTGAAGCCTCTCGAGCCGCTGCTCGACGCGGACCTCGTCCACGGGCTCGCGCACCTGACGGGCGGGGGTTTCTACGACAACATCCCGCGCGTGCTGCCGGAAGGCCTGGACGTGGTCGTGAAGAGCGGCGCGTGGCCGGTGCCTGCCGTCTTCGACGTCATCGCGCGCGAAGGCGACGTGTCGTTCGAGGAGATGCACCGCGTCTTCAACATGGGCATCGGCATGGTGGTCTTCCTCGCGCCGTCGGATCTGGCGCGCGTCGCCGAGCTGCTCCAGGGCACGGGCCAGCGCTGGTACGCGATCGGCAACGTCAAGCCCGGAAGCCGCCGCGTCGTCGTCGAGCCGCGGCCCGCCTGAGCGTGGCCCGGCACCGCCTCGCGATCCTGCTCTCGGGGCGAGGTTCCAACTTCGAGGCGATCGCCGACGCGATCGAAGGCGGAACGATTCCGGGCGCCGAGATCGTCGCCGTGATCTCGGACGTTCCCGAGGCGCGCGGCCTCGCGCGCGCGAAGGAGCGCGGCCTTCCGGCGTTCGCGGTCGACCGGCGCGCGTTCCCGGCGCGTCGCGCGCACGAAGACGCGATGCTCGCGATCCTCGAGAGCGAGAAGCCCGAGCTCATCTGCCTGGCGGGCTACATGCGGCTGCTCTCGCCCGAATTCGTGCGGCGGTACCGCGGGCGGATCCTCAACATCCACCCGGCGCTGCTGCCCAGGTACCCGGGCCTGGACTCCCAGCGCCGGGCGCTCGAGGCGGGGGAGTCCGAATCGGGATGTACCGTCCACTTCGTCGACGAGGGGACGGATACCGGCCCCATCGTCCTCCAGAGGAAAGTCCCTATCCTTCAAGGAGATACGGAGGAGAGCCTGTCCGCCCGGATCCTGGTCGAGGAGCACCGGGCCTATCCCCAGGCCATCCGCGAGGTCCTTTCGAGGCTCGGAAAAAGCGCCTGAAATTGCACCGGAACGTGTGCACGCCGGGGCCGAGAAAAGGCCCGTCGTTATTGATCTTTTTGCATTTTTTAGAATTTGCTTGACAGGGTCGATTCCGACCCCTATATTCCCCTTCCCCAATACGGGTTGGTTCTTTCCAAGGGGATCTCTCTCTGCGTGAGCCGTCGCGCGACGGGCAGCGGGAGCATAAAATCGGAAGTTCCGCCCTCAGGGGCGTGTTTCAACTTCTCGCGCCGGTGGGACGGCGCGGCTTTCGGGTTCCGAAAGGGCTCGGGGGTTCGGTTCCTTGAAAACTGAGTAGAGCGTGCCAGACGTCTTTTTCCTGCTTTTTATGAAAAAGCAGAGTTTTCAGAACTACAGGGTTTGACTCGCATCAATCGGTACGCGCGCAAGCGCGGACCGTGCGAACACTTTTAAGTGGAGAGTTTGATCCTGGCTCAGAATGAACGCTGGCGGCGTGCTTAACACATGCAAGTCGAACGAGGCGGAAGGGGGCAACTCCTTCCAGTCGAGTGGCGGACGGGTGAGTAACACGTGGGTAACCTGCCCGGAAGTGGGGAATACCTCGGGGAAACTCGAGCTAATTCCGCATGACATCTACGGGACGAAAGTCCTGACGATCAAAGCGGGGTCGCAAGATCTCGCGCTACCGGATGGGCCCGCGCCCGATTAGCTAGTTGGTGAGGTAACGGCTCACCAAGGCGACGATCGGTAACCGGCCTGAGAGGGCGATCGGTCACACCGGAACTGAGACACGGTCCGGACTCCTACGGGAGGCAGCAGTGGGGAATCTTGCGCAATGGGCGAAAGCCTGACGCAGCAACGCCGCGTGGAGGATGAAGGCCTTTGGGTTGTAAACTCCTGTCGGCTGGGAAGAAATCATACGGTGCTCATACCACCGTGTGTTGACTGTACCAGCAAAGGAAGCCCCGGCTAACTCTGTGCCAGCAGCCGCGGTAATACAGAGGGGGCCAGCGTTATTCGGAATTATTGGGCGTAAAGGGCGCGTAGGCGGCCATGCGTGTCTTCCGTGAAATCCCTCGGCTTAACTGAGGACGTGCGGAAGAAACTGCAAGGCTCGAGTCCGGGAGAGGGGGGTGGAATTCCCAGTGTAGCGGTGAAATGCGTAGATATTGGGAGGAACACCGGTGGCGAAGGCGGCCCCCTGGACCGGTACTGACGCTGAGGCGCGAAAGCGTGGGTAGCAAACGGGATTAGATACCCCGGTAGTCCACGCCGTAAACGATGGGCACTTGGTGTCGCGGGTATCGACCCCTGCGGTGCCGAAGCTAACGCATTAAGTGCCCCGCCTGGGGAGTACGGTCGCAAGGCTGAAACTCAAAGGAATTGACGGGGGCCCGCACAAGCGGTGGAGCATGTGGTTCAATTCGAAGCAACGCGAAGAACCTTACCTGGGTTTGAAGATCAGTTGATCGGGGGCGAAATCTCCCTTTCCCGCAAGGGACAGCTGGTTAGGTGCTGCATGGCTGTCGTCAGCTCGTGTCGTGAGATGTTGGGTTAAGTCCCGCAACGAGCGCAACCCCTGCTGCTAGTTGCCAACGGTTCGGCCGGGCACTCTAGTGGGACTGCCGGTGATAAACCGGAGGAAGGTGGGGATGACGTCAAGTCCTCATGGCCTTTATGTCCAGGGCGACACACGTGCTACAATGGCCGGTACAAACCGTCGCTAAAGCGCAAGCTGGAGCCAATCGGAAAAAGCCGGTCTCAGTTCGGATTGGGGTCTGCAACTCGACCCCATGAAGCTGGAATCGCTAGTAATCGCGGATCAGCACGCCGCGGTGAATACGTTCCCGGGCCTTGTACACACCGCCCGTCACATCACGAAAGTCGGCTGTACCAGAAGTCGGTGTTCCAACCCGCAAGGGAGGAAGCCGCCTAAGGTATGGTCGGTAATTGGGGTGAAGTCGTAACAAGGTAGCTGTAGGAGAACCTGTGGCTGGATCACCTCCTTTCTAGAGTTCTTCTCACTGGCTGCTCTCATGCAATCAGACGAGACACTCAATGGTCGATCGTCTGGACTGGAGTCAGGGACCTTACGGTCCCCGAACCCAGCGCTCGCGTAAGCGAGCAAACGCCTCTACTCAGTTTTGAAGGTATCGGCTCTCGGAGTCCTTTCCAGGACCCGACGGACGCTGATCTTTGAAGTCATTGAGCTCCACCTGGGCCTATAGCTCAGTTGGTTTAGAGCACACGCCTGATAAGCGTGAGGTCGGTAGTTCGAATCTACCTAGGCCCACCAGTTTCAGTCGACCTCACGTGGGGCTGTAGCTCAGCTGGGAGAGCGGCGGCTTTGCAAGCCGTAGGTCGCCGGTTCGATTCCGGTCAGCTCCACCAATTTCCGGGGAGCGCCGGAACGCTCAATGACTGATCAGGACAGCGCGGATGAGAAAGCTCCTGAGCCTTGCGCCAGGGACCTTGCGGTCCCCGGACCCCAGGCGAGGGGCTTTTTGATCCGCGGTGATCACGATCTTTGACAAGAGAGTCGGGTAAACGAAAACAATTCGCGTCTTAGGTATTTTATGGTCAAGCTACTAAGGGTGGACGGTGGATGCCTTGGCGCAGAGAAGCGATGAAGGACGTGGCAAGCTGCGATAAGCCTCGGGGAGCCGCAAACAGGCTTCGATCCGGGGATTTCCGAATGGGGCAACCCCTCTGAAGGCAAGTTCAGAGATCCCCTGCTGAATGCATAGGCAGGGAGAAGCAAACCCGGGGAAGTGAACCATCTCAGTACCCGGAGGAAAAGAAAGCAAACGCGATTCCGTCAGTAGCGGCGAGCGAAAGCGGACGAGCCCAAACCTCGAGGGCTTCGGTTCTCGGGGGGTTGTGGGGCGGAGCACGGCGCAAGCCAGGAAGTTAACAAGAACCCGTCTAGTCGAAGGTCACTGGAAAGTGCCGCCGAAGAGGGTGACAGCCCCGTAGGCGAAAGACGAGGTTCCTTCCCGCTCCGTTCCCGAGTACCACGGGGCACGAGAAACCCTGTGGGAATCCGGGTGGACCATCACCCAAGGCTAAACATTACTCTGCGACCGATAGTGAACCAGTACCGTGAGGGAAAGGTGAAAAGAACCCCTGTGAGGGGAGTGAAATAGTACCTGAACCCGTCCATCTACAAGCAGTGGAACCACCATGTCGCAAGACGGTGGAACCGCGTGCCTTTTGCATAATGAGCCGGCTAGTTAATTTCAGCGGCAAGGCGAAGCGTCGTGCCGAGCCGAAGCGAAAGCGAGTCTGAATAGGGCGATTGAGTCGCTGGGATTACACGCGAAGCGGGATGATCTAACCATGGCCAGGGTGAAGCTGCGGTAACACGCAGTGAAGGCCCGAACTGGTGTTGGTTGAAAACAACTCGGATGAGCTGTGGTTAGGGGTGAAAGGCTAATCAAATTCCGTTATAGCTCGTTCTCTCCGAAATAGCTTTAGGGCTAGCCTCGCATGATTGACGACGGTGGTAGAGCTCTGGATGGACTAGGGGTGTTTCCACATTACCAAATCCAACCAAACTCCGAATGCCGTCGATCACAGTGCGGGAGTCAGACAGTGGGGGATAAGCTTCATTGTCGAGAGGGAAAGAACCCAGACCGCCCGCTAAGGTCCCCAAATCGTTGCTAAGTGGAAAAGGATGTGGAGACGCCCAGACAGCCAGGAGGTTGGCTTAGAAGCAGCCATCCTTTAAAGAAAGCGTAACAGCTCACTGGTCAAGCGGCTCCGTGCCGACAATTCAACGGGGCTAAAGCAACGTACCGAAGCGGCGGATGTCTCGAGGCTTCGGCCGAGAGACGTGGTAGGAGAGCATTCTTAGCGCAGTGAAGTCGGACCGCGAGGACCGGTGGAGCGCTAGGAAGAGACCCTGCCGGCACAAGTAGCGAGAAAGCAGATGAGAGCTCTGCTCGCCGTAAATCTAAGGATTCCTGAGCAAGGTTAATCCGCTCAGGGTCAGTCGGTCCCTAAGGCGAGGCCGAAAGGCGTAGCCGATGGAAATCCGGTCAATATTCCGGAACCGCTCGATTGTCGTTATCACGAAGGGGGGACGCAGGAGGCTAGGTGTACCGGGTGTTGGATGTCCCGGGCCAAGCTGGTAGGCGGAAGGGGTAGGTAAATCCGCTCCTTCATTCAACGCCGAGAAGCGACGGGGAGGCCGTCAGGCCGCAAACTCGCCGATGCCACGCTGCCGAGAAAATCCCCTAAGGAGATGATCGGGTGACCGTACCGCAAACCGACACAGGTAGATGAGGAGAAAATCCTAAGGCGCTCGAGTGAAGCGTTGCGAAGGAACTCGGCAAATTAACACCGTAACTTCGGGAGAAGGTGTGCCCCGGAACGTGAAGAGGTTCGCCCTCGGAGCGTCCTGGGGTCTCAGTAAAATGGGCCAAGCGACTGTTTACTAAAAACACAGGACTCTGCAAAGTCGTAAAACGACGTATAGGGTCTGACGCCTGCCCGGTGCTGGAAGGTTAAGGGGAGAGGTTAGCCGCAAGGCAAAGCTTTGAACCGAAGCCCCAGTAAACGGCGGCCGTAACTATAACGGTCCTAAGGTAGCGAAATTCCTTGTCGGGTAAGTTCCGACCTGCACGAATGGCGTAACGATTTGGTCACTGTCTCCGCAACGCGCTCGGCGAATCTGTAGCACCGGTGAAGATGCCGGTTACCCGCACGTAGACGGAAAGACCCTGTGCACCTTTACTATACCCAGGCATTGAATTTTGGCGTTGTCTGCGCAGGATAGGTGGGACACTTTGAACCTGGGGTTTCGGCCTCGGGGGAGTGGACGGTGAGATACCACCCTGATGGCGCCGGAGTTCTAACTGAGACCCGTAATCCGGGTCCAGGACCATGCCTGGCGGGTAGTTTGACTGGGGCGGTCGCCTCCTAAACTGTAACGGAGGCGCCCAAAGGTTCTCTCAGGCTGATTGGAAACCAGCCGTAGAGTGCAAAGGCAGAAGAGAGCTTGACTGCGAGACCTACAAGTCGAGCAGGGACGAAAGTCGGGCTTAGTGATCCGGTGGTTCTGCATGGAAGGGCCATCGCTCAACGGATAAAAGGTACGCCGGGGATAACAGGCTGATCTTGCCCAAGAGTTCACATCGACGGCAAGGTTTGGCACCTCGATGTCGGCTCATCGCATCCTGGGGCTGAAGCAGGTCCCAAGGGTCCGGCTGTTCGCCGGTTAAAGCGGTACGTGAGCTGGGTTTAGAACGTCGTGAGACAGTTCGGTCCCTATCTCGTGTGGGCGCAGGAAATTTGTGAGGATCCGTCCTTAGTACGAGAGGACCGGGACGGGCGAACCTCTTGTGCACCGGTTGTCGCGCCAGCGGCACGGCCGGGTAGCGATGTTCGAAAGGATAACCGCTGAAAGCATATAAGCGGGAAGCCTTCCTCAAGATGAGATTTCCCGGGAGCAATCCCCTGTAGGCCCGTGGGAGACGACCACGTTGATAGGCGGGGTGTGGAAGCGCTGTGAGGCGTGAAGCTGACCCGTACTAATCGGCCGTGCGGCTTGACCATAAAATATTTAAGGCGCGAATCGAAAACGTTTACATACCGACTCTCTTGCATGTACGGCGGCGACTACGCCGCGTGCAGAACTGAACAGGGAAACCAGTAAGCAAAGTTTCCCGGTGACCTTAGCGAAGGGGCCACACCCGTTCCCATTCCGAACACGGCCGTTAAGCCCTTCAGCCCCGATGGTACTTCGTGGGAAACCACGTGGGAGAGTAGGACGTTGCCGGGGATTAATTTCGGAGCTCGGGACTCGTTCCCGAGCTTTTCTTTTTCCGGCCGGACTCAGACGTGCCGGAGAACGGCCTCGGCGAGCGCGAGCAGTCCGAGCAACACGATCAGCGCGGCGATGAGCAAGGCCACGGGCAGAGGCGATTTCGCGTACTGAGGCTTCAGCCTCTCCACGGCCTGGCGGTACTGGACCGTCGCGAGGATGAGCCCGGCGAGGCCGGCGAAGATCATCACGATGCCGAAGCCGCGCGCCGTGAGGATGCGGTTGCGGACGCGGCCCGGATCGAGCGCGTTCAGGTAGTCGAACACCTTGAACAGGGCGAAGCCGAACGTGATCAGCGAGGCCGACGTGCGGATCCAGGCCTGCAGCGTCCGCTCGCAGGCGAGGTAGGTGCGCTCGAGGGCGAGCTGCAGCTGCTCCCGGGCGTCCGCGGCAGGAGACGGGTCCTCGGCCAACGCGGCCTAAGATATTCGAAGACCGCTCCGAACGCCGGAACGGTGGCTGACGTCACTGCGTTCGGCGCGCGCGGCCGCTATCCTGCTCGCATCCACCGGGAGACAAGATGCGAGTCGGGCGCGCGTGGCTATTCGTCTGTGCTTCGTTCGCCTTCGGGGCGATGCCGGTTCTGGCCAGGGCGCCGGAGCCGCCGCTGCCCGCTCCCGCCTGGGGGACCGGTGCCTACGATGCACGCAAGATTCAAGCGCAGCAGATGGCCGCGTCCCTCGGCACGGAGCTCGGCCGGCACTTCTCCGGCTGACCGGAGATCCCGCGTCAGCGCGGGTGCGTCGGAAGGCGCGCCGGCGCGGCGGTCTCGGGTGCGGGCGTGCCGCGCAGGCGGTAGAGCGCCGTGCGCCTCTCGCCGCAGCTCGCGCACGTTCCGATGGGATGACCCGCGCGCAGGCCGTCCCGGATGCGCGCGAGCGGCGCGCCTCCCGCGATCCGCTCCAGCGAGTCGGCGGGATAGAAGCCGATCGGGTCCTGCTCCCAGTAGATGCACGGGTTGACCGCGCCGTTCGGGCGGATCACGTAGTTGCGGTCGGGGTACGCGCAGCCGAAGAGCCCCTGGTACCAGGAGTACCGCCAGTACTCGGGCCGGTCGAGCCCCGCGCGCAGGCGCCAGAGCCTGCGCCGGGTCCTCGCGAAGAGCCCTTCTTCGACGTGGGCCGGCTCGAACTGGGGGTACGACGCGAGCTTGATTCCGCGCCGCACGGCATCGTGCGCCGCGGAGGCGAGCTCCGCGTTGAGCTCCCCGGGGTCGACGCCGGAAAGCAGCTCGGGCGTCACGTCCACGCCGGGAGTCGTGGAGACGAAGCGCACGTCGATCTCGGTGGCTCCGTGATCCGCAGCGAACTCCGGCAGGCGGGCCAGATCGCCCCGGTTCGAGCGCATCCACGTGAAGATGATCCGCAGTCTCGGCGTCTTCGAGCGCTTCGCGGTGCGGACGCGCCGCAGCGTCTCCAGGCAGGCGAGCAGGCGCTCCCACTTCGCGGGAACGCGGATCTTCTCGTACGTCTCCTTCGTCATGCCGTCGATGGAAGCGGCGACCGTCGCGACGCGCGCGGCGACGAGGGACTCGGCCGTCGCGTCGGTCAGGGCAAGAAGATTCGTCGGGAACCAGAGGTCGGGAATGCCGTAGCGCCCCGCGATCGCCACGATCTCCTTGAACTTCGGGTGGATCATGGGCTCGGCCGCGCAGCCGAGGGCCACGCGCCAGGCCCGCGGGAAGAGGTCGGCAGCGATCTTCTCGAAGACCTCGACCGGCATGTTCCCGTCGGAGGACAGCTCCTTGTCGAACGGCGGGAAGGAGAGACGGTCGGTGTTGGCGAAGTAGCACATGACGCACTTCAGATTGCAGCGCGCCGTGAGGTCGAGGATGACGTTGAGCGGGCGGGGCATAGGCGTTCGCGGTGTCCGATTATGTCATCCAGCGCTCAGGCGGGGCGCCGGCCGACGAAGATCGTGAACAGCGGCGACAGCATGCGGAGGGACGTGGCGCGCGCTTCGGCGGCGCACAGGACGTCGAGCAGGCGTTCGTCTTCGGCCGAGCCGGGCCGAAACCCGCTCTCCAGGCCCGCAAGAAGAGGGTGCAGGAGGCCCTCGCCGCCGGAGAGCTCGGCGTCCACGCCAAAGAGCCGGCGCGCGAGAGGCAGGAGGGCGTCGGTCGCGGCTTCGTGGGGATTCTCGCGCTCGAGCCGCGCGGCGTCCGCCCGTTCGCGGCGCCACAGGATGCGCCCGGTCCGCGGATCGGTTCGGATGCGGTCCGGCAGGACCCGGAAGTACCGGTCGACGAGCTCCATCGCGGCCTCGCCGTGCTGGAAGCGCGGCGGGCCGGTGTACTCGTAGAACACGAACCGCCCTCCCGGAGCGAGCGCGCCGCGAATCGAACGCAGGAGCGGATCGAGCGCCGGGACGTGGTGGAGCACGTCGTGGGCGATGATGAAACTCCATCCGGTTCCGGGAAGGGCCTCGCTTCCCGGCTCCCAGCGCGCGTGGCGGATCGATGCGAACCCCTCGTGCTGCGCCGCCTTCGCCGCCGCCTCGAGCGACGCCGGATCGCCGTCGGTCGCGAGGATCTCCCCGATCCCTTCGTACCGCGCGAGCGCGCGCTCGAGAAACCCGTATCCGCATCCGATGACGAGCGTCCTCGGCACGCGCGCCGGCAGGTGCGCCGCCCGCACGTGCGTGAGCCAGTCGCATTCGTCGCGTCCCGTCGCGGTGCGGTTGAGGTGGCGCTGCAGCGCCGCGGACGGAACCCAGAACGGCGTGCCGGGATGAGAGCCGTTCACGCCGGCCTCCGGAGCCGGCGGCGCCGGACCGCCAGCGCGGCGAGCACGATCACCGTCGCCACCGAGAGGGCGGTGCCCGCGCGGAAGCCCGGCGGCGAGTACTCGAGACGAACGCGCGTATGCCCGGGAGCGAGTCGGAGCGCGAGGAACGGTCCGTTGGCTCGATGGAGCGGGATCTCCGCTCCGGCGGCGTCCTTCGCCGACCACCCTCCGTCCTGAACGATGGAGAGCACGATCCACGCGGGCCCTCCTTCGGCGACGTCCGCGACGAACGAGGCGCCGTTGGTCGTCTCGCGATATTCCGTGAGGGAGGCCGCTCCGCCCGGCTCGTCGCCCGGGTTCCCGCCCAGGACCCACGCGGTCGCGCGGAAGTCGCGGTTCCCCGCGATGTCCGCGAAGGCCGGACCGAAGGCCGCGTTGGCGTCGACGAGCGGCTCCCGGCCTCCCGTGACGGCGACCCGCCGCACGCGCTCGGGAACGAACGCCCGCGGCAGGACCGCGGGGTTCTCGTAGACGTCGCCGTCCGCGCCGGAGTACGTCCTCGTCCAGCGTCCGCCGGGCGGATCCTTGCCCTTCTCGACCACGAGCGCGCGCACGTTGAGGAAGTCGAGCGCGGGAGCGTGGAGGTTCTCGAGCTGCTTGAAGTAGTCGCCCGGTCCGAAGCCGGCCGTCGCGTCGAGGAACATGACGTAGTCGCGGCGCTCGACGGGATCGTGGGTCCGGATGTCCTCCAGGCCCGCGAAGACGTTCGTGTTGGGGTAGAGCGCGGTTCCGGCGGCCGCCGTGCGGAACGGTCCGGGAAGGCCGCGGAGGTGGCGGAGGAGCGGAGTCTCGGGGTAGAGCATCGCGCGCGGAAACGTCCGGTAATGGCTGCGCCACTGGTACCCGAGGTCCGCCGCGCACAGAACCGCCAGGCCCGTCGCGTAGGCCTCCCGGCGCGCGCCCGCGGCGAGAGCCACCGCCGCCGTGGCGACCATCATCCCGACCGCGATCGCGAGTTGCTTCTGCTGGAAGCCGACGGCGGCCGGATACGTCCACTCCGGACGGAGATGAAGAAACCAGAGCACCGCCGCGGCTCCCAGCGCGAGCGGCGCAGCCACGGCCGCCCAGGCCGCTCGAGGATCCCGGGCCCGGTCGCGCGCGTACCGATCCAGCTCCAGCGCCGCGAGGGCCGGTCCGGCGAGCGCGATCCAGGAGTAGAAGCGCAGCGGAAAAACGTGGCGGATGCCGGGGATGGCACCGAAGATCTCGGCGAAGGGCCACAGGGCCACGGCGACTCCGAGGCCGCAGACGAGCAGCGCGGCGAGCGCCCAGGAGGCGCGGGAACGCGGCGAGCCCGGGCGGAGGAAGAGGAGCGCGGCCGCCCAGGCCGGGAGGCCGAAGTAGCCCAGCGCCATCTCCGGGAAACCGCCCGTCGCTCCGGCGAGCTGTGGCACGTGGATCAGGTCGCCGAGCGACTTCGGAAAGAACGCCGTCGCGATGCCGCGCCAGAAGGCGCCGTGCGGCTGGAGCGAGAAGACGGCGGTCCAGTGCGGAAGCGCGGCGAGGACCATGCGGTTCGACGCGCGGATCGC
>Ga0081455_10007153_pt1 | contig 11809 bp, 13 predicted proteins | sample TabmetS3T2R1_FD_70207 | JGI IMG/M metagenome (GOLD analysis project Ga0081455, IMG submission 70207) | Tabebuia heterophylla rhizosphere microbial communities from the University of Puerto Rico - S3T2R1 | ecosystem: Host-associated > Plants > Roots > Rhizosphere ...
CCGAGCCAGTAAAGCCCCGCTTCGACCGGCCGCAGCACCGGCGAAAGGAACGTGCGCTCGCCGTTGAACACGCGCGTCATGTAGCCGCCGAGCGGCACCACCAGCGCGGCGACGATGGCGCAGAACAGCAGGATTTGCATCCAACCGATGACGGTCATGGTCGCCACCCTCTCACAGCCGCTCGGGGCGCAGCAGCGCGTAAACGAGGTAGATCATCAGCCCCACGGTCACGAGGCCGGCGAGCGAATAGTCGAAGATCATGACGGCCTCCTCACAGACGATCGCAGGCGATGGTGTAGCCGACCGACAGCGCGAAGAAGGCGACGGCGGCCGCCACCAAGATGATGTCCAGCATGGGGGATGAATAGTTGCGGTGCGCGCAGTAGGAGACTCGCGACGGGGTGCGCTGCGCTCCGCTTACGCGCGATTACGTGTCACTGACGGCATAGGAATTCGAGAGGAACGCCGGCGCGGCGTTATAGGAATCCCATAAAGATCAGCTAGGCCGCCGCGGCGCGCACTCGGCCGTGTCAGTTTCGGCGGCGCGCGGGCAATTTTTATATCCCGCTTATGACTCGCGGGCGTTCCTCTCGAATTCATATGCGCTGCTCTGCACATTGATGGCGCCAAATAGATTCGAAAGGAGAAGTGCCATGGACAAGAAAGGCGAACCTCCCTCTACATGTCGTGCGAAGTCGTTTCGCATCGGCAGGAACAGTCGCGGCAACTGGGTCGTCCAGGATCAAAGCGGACTTTGCGGCGGCTTGTTCGTGGACCGCGCCGAAGCGGTGAAGTTCGCGATGTTCGAAAACGGGAATCGGCCGCAGGCGGTGATCATGGTTCCCGACACTCTCGAGCTCGACCTGAGCGGCAAGACGCATGCCGCGTCCACGTCTGGCACTCGACTGCCAGTCGCGCGAGCCGCCTAATCATGCCCTCACGCGTCAGCATGGAACATGCATTCGAATGGTGCGATCATGAGTCAGTCGCGTCTCCCGCCTGCAGGCGAGCGCATCATCGAACCGATGATCGAGCTTGCCCGTTACTCGAAGCATAACCGAATCATCGTAGCCGGCGCCAAGAGCGCCGCGCTCATGTTCGAGCTGCACCGTCGCGGCTATGTGCGCGTTGCGACGACGGCGAACTGCGGCCTCCCGTCCCGACAGTACGATGTGGCTTTGGTCGATTGGCGGGAGCGCTCGATCAAAGCCCTCGACACGACGCTCGATTGGCTCGTGGATTTTTTAAGTCCCGCAGGCGTGCTGGTCGTCTGGATCGATCCGCAGGAGCCTGCAGGCAATCGAAAGCTCCGCGTTATGCTGGAAAAGCATGGGCTAATCGTCGAAGCAGGTATTGTGCGTGAACACGGCTGCGCTGTTTCGGCGCAACACTCCGGAAAGAAGGCGATCTCCAGGGTGGCAACTCAAAGCCAGCCGTTGCGACGAAATCGCCAGTAGAGCGTGCCGCAGATCGCGGCGATCACGCCAATGACGAGAAAATACCCATGGCTCCATTTGAGCTCCGGCATGAACTCGAAGTTCATACCGTAGATACCGGCGATCGCGGTCGGCACCGCGAGGATCGCGGCCCAGGCCGCGAGCCTCCTGGTGATAGCTGTCTGCTGCGCCTGGCCGCGCATGAGGCTGGCCTCGAAAGCGAACGCGAGGACTTCGCGCAGCGAATCGATTTCCTCCCGCACGCGCCGTACATGATCGGTGACGTCGCGAAACAGCGGCTGCATGGCAGCGTCGATCGGCATCACCTCGGCGTGTTCGAGCCGGCGGCACACTTCGACCAGCGGCACGACGGCATTGCGGATGCGCAAGAGGTCGCGGCGGATCATGTAGAGCCGCTGCACGTCGACCGCCTCGCCGGATTTGGAGAATACGCTGTCCTCGATCGCTTCCACTTCCGCGTGAAGCGTCTCCAGGACCGGCATGTAGTTGTCGACGATGAAATCGAGAATGGCATAGAGGATGTAGTCTTCGCCTTGGGAGAGGACGGCGGGACAGGACTCGCAACGCTCGCGCACGGCGGCGTAGGAACTCGAAGCGCCGTGGCGGACCGACACCACGTAACCGCGCCCGACGAATAAATGCGTTTCGCCGAAGGCGATACGCCCGTCGATCATTTGCGTCGTGCGCGCGACGACGAACAGCGCCTCGCCATACTGCTCGATCTTGGGATGTTGATGCGCCTTGCCGGCATCCTCGATCGCCAGATAATGCAGGCCGAGCTGCGCCTGCACGCGCCCCAAGAGATCGGCGCTCGGCTCCCATAGCCCGATCCATACGACGTGCCCCGGCCGCTTCGACCATTCGCCCGCTTCCTCGATCGCGATATCTTTGACGCGGCGTCCGCCGGCGTAAACGCTCGCGGCGACGACACCGGCTTCGCTCTCGCCAGGGGGCGCTCTCCTCGCGTCTGTTCGGGCGTCCATAGCTTCCCTAGTGCGGCGCGTTTGTTGTGTTCGGGAGAGTATTCATCTTCCGCGCGGTCCTGTCGATTCCAGCGCGAATCCTTGCCCGCGCCTCTCATGGCGCTGCAACGCATGGAGGTGTCTGACAACACTTCGGCGCGGCAACAGGTTCCGGCTGCGGCATCAACGGCCTGGCCGGTAGACCCACATGTCGACGATCACGTCGGTGCCCGGGATGGGCAGTGCCGGCGCGCGCACCGCCGCAAACGGAATCGGCGCGCCCGCGAGCTTCTCCTGCCAGATCCGCAGCGCCGGATAGACCACGCCGAGGTCGCCGACGAAATGGTGCGCGCGCAGCAGATTGGCGAGCGAGCCGCCGCTCGCGGCGCAGATCTCTTCCGCGGCACCAAGGATGGCGCGCATCTGGTGCTGCACCGGCACGCCGAAATAGCGCAGCGCCGCCGAAGCGAGCGCGGCGGGAATGGCGCCGCGCTCATCGGCAGCGTACAGCGCGGAGAGGCAGAGAAGATCGCCGGCGCGCACGGCGGCCGGTCCGAGCCGCATCGCCGCCGAGCCCTTGTGCTCGATGATCTCCTTCTTGACCGCGCCGCGGTCGCGCACGCCGAACACGTTGATCTCGATCTTCGACTCCAACAGCGCGAGGCCCTTGGTGGCGACGACGGTGAGCGCGCACGGGCTTTCGGCGAAATGGCTGTTCCAGACGTCGAGGAATTCCGGCAGGTCGTTGATGTCGGTGAGATAGACCTGCGCCTTGATGGCATTGCGCAGCGAGCTGCCGCCGGCTTCCAGCGCCGGCTTGAGCCGGCCCGTGATGAGAAACTCGGCCTGCAGGCGAATGTCGGTTCCGTTCCACACCGCATTGGGCGGCCGGTAGGCTTTCGGGTCGAGCCCGGTCATCGCCTCGTTGTTCGGCATCTGCCCGGCGACGAAAACATAGTCACCGCAGACCAGCGAGGCGACGAAGCCGGAATGCTGCGGCACCGGCACGCCTTCCGGGCGCGCCGGCTTCGGCTCGCGGCCCTCGCCGGGCAGCACCGCGAGCATCGACACGTCCATGTTGGCGCCCTGCACCAGCAGTTCTTCCATCAGCACCGAGGTGCTCGGCGGCACGTAATCCCCCAACATCGCCTTGCGCGCCCGCTGATACGGGTTCACGCATTCGGCCCGCGGATAATATTGATCCACACGCACGATATGGCGCAGGTCGCCGCCTTGCGCCGCGATCAGCTTGGCGAAGCGGGTGTAGAGAAAGTCGCCCTCGCGACGGTAGCGCGGAGCGCCGCCGAGCGGCAGTCCCGGCGTGCGCGCCACTGGCGGCGCGATGCCGTGCGTGAAATCGGTCGCCTCGTGGCCGGTGAAGAACAGCCATGGCCCGGCACGCATGCCTTGGGCGAATTCGATCTCGGTTTGACCGATGCGCACCGGAGCGATCGGCGTGACCTCGGCCATGCGGCACCTCCTCACATGATTTTATGAGCGAAGCGACATCGCGTGCCGGACGAGCGATGCGCGAGAGAGGGATTTGTCGGGGCGAGATTGGCAAGCGGCCATCGCCAAGTCCACTGGTTTGACAGCTATTCCCGCGAACTCTAACGTTTGCTCGCACAGCCTTGCGCCCCTCGGAGGCAGGTTTGCTCCGCGTCGAGAACGTGCGGAAAGTGTTCGAATCCGCGCGCGGCAATTACGTCGCGCTCGACGGCGTCTCGCTCGACATCGTCGACGGCGAATTCCTCTGCCTGCTGGGACCGTCGGGCTGCGGCAAGTCCACCCTGCTCAACATCCTCGCCGGGTTCGAGCCGGCCACGGCCGGAGTGGTGACGGCGAACGGCGCGCCGGTGACCGGCGCCGGCCGCGACCGGGTGATGTTCTTCCAGGACGCGGGCTCGGCGCTGTTTCCCTGGCTCACGGCGGAGGAGAACGTGCGCTTTGGCCTGCGCGTGCGCAAGGTGCCGAAGGCGGGGTGGAGCGCGATCGTCGACAAATATCTGCAAATGGTCGAGCTCGACCGCCACCGCCACAAGTTCCCGGCCGAGCTGTCCGGCGGCATGCGCCAGCGGCTGCAGATCGCCCGTGCGCTCGCGGTGGAGCCGGCGGTGCTGCTGATGGACGAGCCGTTCGCGGCGCTCGACGCCCTGACCCGCAGGCGCATGCATTCGGTGCTGCTCGAAATCTGGCAGCGCACCGGCAAGACCATCGTCTTCGTCACCCACGACATCGCCGAGGCGATCGCGCTGGGGGACCGCATCGGCATGATGTCGGTCGGGCCGCGCTCGGTGATCACCAAGGTGCTCGACATCGACCTGCCGCGCCCACGCGACTTGGGCAATCCGCAGGTGGCGCGCCTGTTCAACGAGATCGAGACGCTGCTCGCCCCCGATCTCGCCCGATCCGATGAGCTCGCACACTGAGAAACGACGGCATGATCCGGCGAAGGCGATCCTGATGACGATCGAGAGCACGCCGCAAGGTGTAGACCGGTGGTGAACGTTCCCGACAGCAGAGCGGCTCGCTACACGGCGCGATCCTGGGCCGGCGCGCCGCTGCGCGCGCTGCGCGAGTTCGCCGGGAGAGGCAACAAGCGCGCACTCCTGCTCACCATCGCCTCGCTCCTCATTGCGTTTCTCGGCTGGCAATTCCTGTCCACTTTCGTGTTCAATCCGTTCCTCATCCCGCCGCCGCTGGAGGTCATCCGCACGGCCATTCCGATGCTGGCGAGCGGCGAGATCCTCGCCGACATTTCGATCAGCATGACCCGAATACTCGTCGGCTTCCTGACCGGTTCTCTCGTCGGCGTGGTCATGGGCGTACTACTCGGACGCATCCGCCTGCTGCACGACCTGCTCGACCCGATCATCGAGCTGTTGCGCTATCTCTCGCCGACGGCGATGATTCCGATCGCCGTGATCTGGTTCGGCATCGGCGAGATGTCGAAGTACTTTCTCATTTTCTGGGGTACGTTCTTCATCGTCATCATCAATACCGTGGCCGGCGTGTGGCGGGCGCCGATCGCGCGCCAACGCGCCGCGGAATGCCTCGGCGCTAACCAGCTGCAGATCTTCGTACTGGTGGTGATCCCGTCGGCGGTGCCGTACATCGTCACCGGCATGCGGGTGGCGATGGCGTCCTCGTTCATGAGCATTATTCCGGCCGAGATTCTCGCCGCCGATTCCGGCATCGGCTACCTGTTGCAGAAATCCTCGATGCTGCTGCAGACCAATCGCATCTTCGTCGCGCTGCTGACCATCTGTCTGCTCGGCTTCGCGGTCGACCGGCTGTTCCGCCTGTTCGTCGACCGCGTGCTGGCGCGCTACATGGCCTTCGTATCGGTAAGCTGAAAACGGGAGAGGACCTATGTTGGACGTCAGGACGGTACTCGCGGCTGCCGCGGCCGCAAGCGCGCTCGCGCTCGCACCCGCAACGAGCCAGGCACAACCGGCGCCGTTGAAGATGACGCTGTTCGGCCAACCTTCGGTGAACAACGACGCGATCTGGATGGCGATCGAGAAAGGCTTCTATCAGCAGGAGGGCCTGGACGTGACCTACCGGCTGTTCCCGTCGGGAACGACCGCGTTCCAGACCTTTCAGACCGGCCAGGGCGACATCGTCATGAGTGGAGATCTGCCAAGCGTGCAGTACTTCTTTCGGGTCAAGGGAGATTATCGCACCATCGCGGTGATCGAGCGGGACGCCAAGGGCTATGTCGTCGTGGCGCGCAAGGACATCGCCAAGCCGCAGGACCTCGCCGGAAAAACGGTAGCCACCCGCGTCGGCTCGACCGGATCCTGGTTCATCTCCGAGTATCTCGCCAAGAACAAGGTCGACGCCAAGACCGTGACGGTGAAGAACCTGGACACGCAGGTGCTGCCGACAGCGCTGTGCGGGGGCGAGATCGCGGCGTTCTTCATCTGGCAGCCGATCGGCTCGCGCACGCTCGAGATCTGCCCCGACAAGGCGCACTACCTCAGCGACGCGAGCGGCTACATCCAGGGCTATCTGGTCGCCGGCGCGCGCCCCGCCTGGCTCGCGACGCCGCAGGGCAAAGAGACCGCCACGCGCTGGCTTCGCGCGACGATCAAGGGCCGCGACGTGGCGGAAAAGGACTTTCCCGCGGTCGCAGCCTACGCCAAGGCCAAGCTCGATCTCAGCGAGAAGGCGACCCGCGAGCAGTGGGAGACGAATACGCGGCCGCTCGCGATCGACAAAGTCTATTACGACGATTTCTGCAGCCTGAGCCGCTGGGCGCACGGCGAGAAGCTCACCGAGGAGAAGATCGACTTCAGCAAGCTGACCTGGACCGAGGGACTAAGCGCCATCAACTCGAAACTGGTCGACGCCCCGCCGCCGCCGTGCTGAGCCGCCGGTTTCGCGTCATTGGGTACCTCGGGCGCCAGCCGCCTTCAGGATCGGGGTCCAGCGCGCCACCTCACTCTTTACCAGTTCGGCCAGCGCCTCGGGCGAGCGTGCAGGCCCTTCCGGCAGCACGCTGCCGAGTTCGAGAAGCCGCTTGCGCGTGGCCGCATCATCAAGGCCCTTCGACAGCGTGTTATTGAGCTGCGTGACGATCTCCTTGGGCGTTCCCTTGGGGGCGAACAAGGCGTTCCAGGCGCTCACCTCATACTCGGGAAGCCCTGCCTCCTTCGTGGTGGGAATGTCGGGCAGCGCCGGCGAGCGCTGCTCGGTGGCGATGCCATAGGCCTTGATCGCACCGCCTCGGATCTGCTCGGCCAGGTTGACGATCTGGTCGCACATGTAGTCGACCTGTCCACCGACCAAGTCGTTGAGAGCGGGCCCGGTGCCGCGATAGGCCACAACGCGATGGTGCTTGACGCCGAGAATTGAGTTCAACAGCGTGCACGTGGTGAACGATACCGAGCCGACCCCTGCGTGTGCCTGACTGATCCGGGTGCTCGTATCCTTCGCCTTGACGACGAATTCTTTGAGATCGGCGGCGGGGAAGTCCTTCCTTGCGACGATCAAGATCGGGGTCCCGGCGGCCATGCCGATCGGCTCGAAGTCCTTGCTCGGATCGTATTTGAGGTTGGGATAGAGCGCGGGAGCAGCACCGTGCGTCCCCATGTGACCCATCATGATCGTGTAGCCATCGGCTTTCGCCTGTGCGCCACGGGTAATGCCGGTAGTCCCGCCAGCGCCGGCAACATTCTCGACAATGAACTGCTGGCCGAGGGTGCGGGAGAAATGTTCGCCCACAATGCGGGCGATGATATCGGTGGGGCCGCCCGCGGCGAAAGGTACGACAACAGTGACCGGGCGGGTGGGATAGTTTTGCGCGGCGGCCGATGTCGCGGTCACCGCGAGTGCGGCGGTAAGCACCGCAATAAAAGGTTTCATCGATTTTTTCCCTTGTGAAACGGATGTCCCCGCTGGCGCATTCGCGGCCGTGTCGGGCACATCCCTGAGTACTCAACGCTGGAACGAGGGGCCGGTTGCACGGCCACGCATTGACTCCGATCAAACCCGAACGACCAAGTCACCTTGCGGCTCATTCCTGGAAGGCTTCCTCGCGGCCCTTGCGCACCGCCGGCAGGACCGCAATCACCATGATCGCCACGGCCAGTAACAGAAGCATCGCGGACAAGGGCCGTTCCAGGAAGGTCATGAAGCTGCCCTCGGAAAGCGCGAGTGCCTGTCGCAGCTTTTCCTCCATCAACCGGCCCAGCACAAAGCCGAGCAACATGGGAGCCGGTTCGAGCCCGAGCTTGATCAGCGCGTAACCGACTAAGCCGAAGAACGCGGTGAAGTACACGTCGTAAGGATTGTTGTTGATCGAGTAGATGCCGATGCAACAGAACAGCAGGATGATGGTGAACAGCAGCCGATATGGCACCTTCAGCAGGCGTACCCACAGCCCGATGAGCGGGAGGTTGATGATCAACAGCATCAGATTGCCGATCCACATCGAGGCGACCATGCCCCAGAACAAGGTGGGGCTCTTGGTCATCACCAACGGGCCGGGGATGATGCCGTGGATGGTCATCGCGCCCACCATCAGCGCCATCACGGCGTTGGGCGGGATGCCGAGCGTCAGTAACGGTATGAAGGCCGTTTGAGCGCCGGAATTGTTGGCGGCCTCCGGCCCTGCAACGCCTTCGATTGCGCCCTGGCCGAAGCGCGAGGGATCCTTGGCAAGCTTCTTTTCCAAGGTATAGGAGGCGAACGGCGCCAGCACAGCGCCGTTGCCGGGCAGGATGCCAAGCACCGATCCAAGCCCGGTCGCCCGCACGATCGGGCCGAATGCCGTGCGTAGATCGGCAAGCGAGGGCAGCAGCCGGCCAATATGACCACGCACGACTGCGCGGGCTTCCGGGTTCTCCAGGTTGCGCAAGATCTCGGCAATGCCGAACACGCCCATTGCCAGCACCGCGAAGTCGATACCGTCGGACAGCTCGGCAATGCCCAGCGTCAGGCGTTCCTCGCCGGTCTCGAGATCCTGGCCAACCGTGGCGAGCAGCAGTCCGAACACGACCATGATGACAGCTTTGAGGACCGAGCCGCTCGCCAGCACGACAGCCAGTGCAAGGCCGAGTACCATTAGCCCAAAATATTCGGCCGGCCCGAACAGTAGCGCGAGCTTGGTCAAGGGTGCGCCGATGCCCGCAATCACCAGTGTGGCGACGGTGCCGGCGAAAAATGAAGCGATCGCGGCAACGCCGAGCGCGATTCCGGCCTGACCCTTTCTTGCCATGGCGTGGCCGTCGAGCGTCGTCACCACGGACGTGGCTTCCCCTGGGATGTTGACCAGGATCGCCGTGGTCGACCCGCCATACTGGGCGCCGTAGTAAATCCCGGCGAGCATGATCAGTGCACCGGTCGGATCGACCTTGAACGTCAGTGGCAGCAGCATCGCAATGGTCGCGATCGGTCCCACGCCCGGCAACACACCAATCAACGTGCCGACCAGGCAACCGAGAAAGCAGAGCGCGAGATTGATGGGGGACAGAGCGGTGGCAAAGCCGAGCCCGAGGTTGCCGATCAGGTCGAACATGGGCCGTCCTCAATATCCGAACAGCCACGGTGCGAGCGGGATGGGTAACCCGAGTGCAAACTTGAACAACCCGATGCAGAACGCGGTCATCAAGGTCCCCGACACAAGCGTTTCGCGCCAGCGGACCTCTTCGCTGGCGAACGCGCCGATCACGATGGCAAGTGGCCCGGCGATGATCAGCCCCAGCGGACGCACAGCGGCACCGAAAGCGACCACCGCGCCAAGCACGAAGAGGGGACCGCGGAGCGACCAGCGATCGAGTGCGCGACCTCCTCCTTCAATGACGGCGTCGGCGGCAAGCAGCACCCCGAGCAGGCCAAGCAGCACCGCAAGGCCGCGCGGCAGCATTCCCGGCCCCATCCCGCCAAGGGTTCCGATGGGCAGATCCGCGCCCTGCCAGAAAGCGAAGGCGGCGACCGCGATCACCACCAATCCGCCAATGAAATCTTGTTGCAGCCACACCGGACGCGGCGATCGGGTTGATCTGAGACTGTCCGCGCTCACGATGACCCTCGCGCTACTCAGCTTGACAGAACTCTATTTCACCACAGGGAAAGGTACCAGTGCCGACGATGAGGCAACTTTGGCTCGCTCCTGAATGTCGTGCGCAACAGGCGCATTTGATGCGCCGCTGCTAGCCGGCATTTGCTGGTACACTCACCGCACGGATGGAGCGCATGGACGTTGTAGTCGATGACGTCACGCAAATCTGGGGAGAGGCGCTCGATCGCTTTTCGCTCTGGTCGCTTCTCTTGCCTGCTCGGACCGAGCGGCTGCGGAAAGAGCACGCTGATCCAAATCGTCGGCGGTCTCGAGCCGGCGGAGGGCCGGGTGCGCATCCAAAACTCTGAGACACCGGACCGACAGCGCCCGCTCGGCGCCGATTCAGTCATGGTCTGGCAGAACCTGAATCTTTTTCCCTGGCGCAACGTGATCGACAATGTCGCCTTCGGCCTCGAAATGCGCGGCGTTTCGCGCGCCGAACGATATCAGCAGGCGAAGACGCTCATTGCATCGGTGGGCTTGCGCGGGTTCGAGCACCATCTGCCAGGCCAGTTGTCCGGAGGCATGCGTCAGCGGGTAGCGCTAGCGCGCGCCTTGATCTTGGAACGGCCGATCCTGCTGATGGACGAGCCATTTGCGGCACTCGACGCGCAGACGAAGATCGTCATGCAGGAAGAGCTGCTGAAGATTTTCGACCAGACTCATAAAACCGTGCTGTTCGTCACCCACGCGATCGAAGAGGCAATTCTACTCGGCGACGAGGTGGTCGTGATGACAGCGCGCCCCGGCCGCATCAAGGAAGTCATTGATATCGACCTTCCGCGCCCACGATCGCTGGAAATGATCAATTCCAAGGAATTTGGCGCGCTCTTCGACCGCACATTCCACCTTATCCGCGAGGAGGTCACGGCAGCGATGGCGCAGCAGGCGGCCATGGTCGCGGGGCAAGCATGAAACCCCGCGCCGATCGAATGACGAAGCTTGCCGAAAAGATTCTTCCCGCCCTTAGCATCGTGATTTTTGTGCTGGTTTGGGAACTCGTGGTGCGCTGGCGCGGAATTGCCCCGATCTTTCTTCCAGCGCCCACGTCAATCGCGATTCAAATGTGGCAGATGATAGCCGCCGGAACCATGGAATTTCATCTTGGGGTCACGCTGCTGCGCATCTTTGCTGGATTTTTCGTCGCTGCGGTGACCGGTATCGCGCTCGGCCTGCTAATGGGCATGTCTCGCATCGTTTCGCGCGTTGCCGACATCTGGATTGCCGCACTCTACCCGCTGCCGAAAATTTCATTGATCCCGCTGCTGATCATCTGGCTCGGCACCGGCGAGGCCTATCGCATCGTCATCAGTGCGATCACCGCGTTTTTCCCGATCGTGATCAGCACCTATGCCGGCATTCGGCAGGTGGACCGCGGGCTCATCAAGGCCGCCGAAGATCTCGGCGCCAACGCGCGACAGATTCAATTGAAGGTGGTCATCCCCGCTGCCATGCCGAGTATCCTGGCCGGTCTGCAACTCGGCATGGGGGTCACCATAATCCTGATCGTGGCGGCGGAGATGATCGGCGGATCGAGCCAGAGCGGCATGGGCTATCTCCTGATCAACTCGGGCCAGATCATGGAGACCGAGAAGGTTTTCGCGAGCCTCGTGGTGCTCGCTGTGCTGGGTGCCGTCATCATCAAGCTGCAGCAATGGGGCGACCGCAAGATCGCGCCATGGGCCGAGACCGAAGACCGCTAGCACAAAGACCGATAGCACGAGGAGAATGGGCATGATCGGATTTGCAAGATTGATGGGGGCCGTTGCGCTTGCGGCTCTGGCGCTCACGGACGTGGCGCAGGCCGCGGACAAGATCCGGAT
>Ga0081455_10007154_pt1 | contig 11808 bp, 14 predicted proteins | sample TabmetS3T2R1_FD_70207 | JGI IMG/M metagenome (GOLD analysis project Ga0081455, IMG submission 70207) | Tabebuia heterophylla rhizosphere microbial communities from the University of Puerto Rico - S3T2R1 | ecosystem: Host-associated > Plants > Roots > Rhizosphere ...
CCGCCGCGACTCGTCGATGATCTCCTGCGCCTGCCGCTCGGCGAGCTTGACGATCTCCGTCTGCGACGCCTCGCGGGCCGCCTGCTCCCGCGCCTCGCCGAGGATCCGGTCGCACTCTCGCTTGGCTTCGGCCAGCATCTCCTGCCGTTCCTTGACGATCCAGCGGGCCTGCTTGATCTCCTCGGGAATCGTCGCGCGCATCTGGTCGAGGATCTCGTAGATCTCCTCACGGTCGATCCGCACCTGGTCGGTGAGCGGAACGGCCTTCGCGTTGTGGACGAGGTCGTCGAGCTTGTCGATGAGAACGAGGACGTCCATGGCCGGGCAGTCTACTCAGAGGGGCTGACGGGAGCGCCCGGGCGACCGTCGGGGAAGAGCTCGCGGATCCGCTTCGCCACCAGATCGGGGACGAGGCCCCCGATGTCCCCGCCGTAGGCGGCGATCTCCTTGACCCCGCTGGACGAGACGAAGCTCACCTCCGGGCTCGCCATCACGTAGACGGTCTCGATGTCGGGCGCGAGGGTCCGGTTCAGCTGGTTCATCTGGAACTCCCACTCGAAGTCGGAGATCACACGCAGGCCCTTGACGATCACCTTCGCGTCCCACTTGCGGGCGAACTCGACGACCAGTTCCTTGAAGACGTCCACCTCGACGTTCTGCAGCCCGGAGAGCGCGTCGCGCAGGAACTCAACCCGCTCGTCGACGGAGAACATCGGCTGCTTGTGGGACGGCATCCCGACGACGCCGACGACGACGCGGTCGAAGATGCCGGCCGCGCGCCGGATCACGTCGACATGGCCGTTCGTGACGGGGTCGTACGTCCCCGGAGAGATCGCCGTGATCATTCGTGCTCGAAGAGCGTGAGGCGGGCGGAGCCGTAACGCCGGCTCGTCCTCAGCGCGAGCGGCAGCTCCGGCTCCTCCTTTGCATGCGTCTCGATCACGGCGAGGCCGTCCTCGGCCAGGACCTTCGGCAGATAGGCAGCGAGACCGGTTTGCACCGAGGAAAACATCCGGTAAGGCGGGTCGACGAGGACGAGATCGTACAGCCTGCCTGCTCTCACCTCCTCCGAGAGAACCAGCATCGCGTCGCGGCAAAGCACCGTCGCACCGGGGAGGCGCAGCTTCTCGAGGTTCTGTCCGATCGCGGCGCAGGCGGCGCGATCGTCGTCGGCGAAGACCGCCGAGGCGGCGCCCCTGGAGAGCGCCTCGAGCCCGTAGGCGCCCGAGCCGGCGAAGAGGTCGAGCACGTTGGCGCCGTCCACGGGGCCGATCAGGTTGAACGCGGCTTCCCGGACGCGGTCGGCAGTCGGCCGCGTGTCGCGCCCCTTCGGCGCGACGATCCTCGTGCCACGCTTCTCGCCCGCGATGATTCGCACGGGCGCATTCTGCGGGTCAGGGCGTGATCAACCAGCCGAGTCGAGAGACGTCGATCCGGTCGTCGTAACCGCCGGCCACCAGTACGCGGCCGTCGGCGAGTACGGTCGCTGTCGAGAACGCGAGCGACCTCCCGAGGACGCCGATCGTTCGAAAGCGCCTCGGTCCTGGATCGTAGAGCTCAACGGAGGAACCGCCGCCCGCGACGACGACTCGGCCGGAGGGAAGCCGCACGACCGCGTCGGGAAGCTTGTAGCGCCGCTCGGCCATCGTGGCGACCCGCCGGAACCGTCGCGATCTCGGGTCGTACCGCTCGGCACTCGAGTAGCGGCCGTAGAAGTCGCGTGCGTTCGAGCCGCCGACGAGCAGCACCGAGCCGTCGCGAAGCGCGACGGCGGCGTGCTTGTAACGCGGGATCGTCATCCGCGGGCCGCGTGAGAAGCGGCCCGTGCGCGGGTTGTAGAGCTCGGTCGACGAGAGCACCACGTCGTTGTCGTCGCTGCCGCCTGCGACGAGCACGCGCCCTCCGGGAAGACGGGTAGCCGAATGCGCCGAACGCGGGGTCAACATCCTGCCGGTGCGCAGGAATCGTCGACGCACCAAGTCGAAGATCTCCGCGCTCGCCACGACCTGACCGCCGCTGGTGCCGCCGGCAAAGAGGAACCGGCCCCGTCCCAACGGCGTGGCCGTGGAGCCGCCGCGCGGCGTCGTCATCGGCGGGCCGGCGACGACGGAGCCCCGCACGGGGTCGTAGAGCTCGGTGGTCGCCGTGGGCCGGCTGCCGCCGGTCCAGCCGCCCGCAATCAGCACGCGGCCGTCCGGAAGTCGGACCGCGACCTGCCCCACTCTCTCCCGCAGGAGCGCGGGCCCTGGCCGAAACCGGCCGGTCTGCGGGTCGAAGAGCTCTGTCTCCGCGCCGTGGCGGTCGAGCTCGCAGCTGTCGACCGTGCAGCCGCCGGCGATGAAGACCTCACCCGACCGAAGGAGTGTCGCCGAGTGCGCGGCGCGCGGGCTCGACATCGACCCGGTCGGCGTGACGGCCGTGGGTGTCGCCATGAGCGCGAGAATCGAGAATCCCAGCGCGAGGCGCATCGGTTCTTCTACACCTCGATCGCCGAGCTCGTTCCCGGCCCCGGCGCTCCGACGGTGCCAGGCACCGGACATGGCGGCTGTGGATCGGCGCGGGATTAACCGAGCGGAGCCTTCATGCGGCCAGGTCGTGCTCGGCGAAAAGGCGTTCGACCTCGTCGTTCAGCGGGCCCTCGTAGTGGACGAGCTCCTCGGCCACTGTTCGCGCTTGCTCCAGCAAGTCGCGGTCGGCACGCAGCCTGGTGAACCGGAAGTCGGACAGGCCCGACTGGCGCGTCCCGAGCAGCTGGCCCTCGCCGCGCAGCTCGAGATCCACCTCGGCCAGCTCGAAGCCGTCAGTGGTCGCGACGAGCGCCTCCAGACGGGCCTGTGCCGACTCCGTCAACTCCTCACGCCGCCGTGAGACGAGCAGGCAGTACGACTGCTCCGCCCCCCGCCCGACGCGGCCGCGCAGCTGGTGGAGCTGCGCGAGGCCGAACCGGTCCGCCTCCTGGACGATCATCACCGTCGCGTTCGGAACGTCGACGCCTACCTCGATCACCGTCGTCGCAACGAGGACGTCGAGCTGCCGAGCCTTGAACCGCGCCATCAGGTCGCGACGATCGTCCGGCTTGAGCTTTCCGTGCAGGCAGCCCACGCGAAAGCCGCGCAGCTCCGCGCGCTGCAGCCGCTCCGCCTCCTGCTCGGCCGCCCGGGCGCGGCTCGTCTCCGAAGCCTCGATCAGCGGACAAACGACGTACGCCTGGCGACCATCCCTCAACAGCCGCGTGAGCCGCCGGTACGCCTCGGACGCGCGTTCCTCCGGGATCCATCGCGTGACGATCGGCTTCCGGTTTGCCGGAGGCTTCGTGATCTCGGTCACCGAGAGGTCGCCGTAGACAGTCAGGGCGAGTGTCCTGGGAATCGGCGTCGCGGTCATGTGGAGCGTGTGCGGGCGGCTTCCGGCCCTGATCGCCGCACGCTGCTCGACCCCGAACCGGTGTTGCTCGTCCACGACGGCCACCGCGAGGTCGGGCAGGTCGACGCCTTCCTGGATCAGCGCGTGCGTCCCGACGACAATCTGCGCGCTCGGCGCCGCACGCCGCGCCCGTGCTCCGACGGAGCTCGTCAGCAGGGCACACGAGACGCCGAGCTCGGCGCAAATCGGCTCGATCGTGAGGAAGTGCTGTTCGGCGAGCGTCTCCGTCGGAGCCATCAACGCGCCCTGACGGCCGGCCCCGACGGCGCGCAGGAGCACGTACAGCGCCACGACCGTCTTCCCGGAGCCAACGTCGCCCTGGAGGAGTCGTTCCATCGGCCGCTCGTCTTCGAGGTCGGCGTCGATCTCCGCGATCGCCCGCTCCTGGTCCGGAGTGAGCTGGAACGGCAGGACGGCGCGATACCGCTCCACGAGCTCCCCGGGTGCGCCGAGCGCCGTCGCGCGCTCCTGCTCGCGCCCCACCCGCCGGCGGGCGAGGCCGAGCTGAAGCACGAGCAACTCGTCGAAGGCGAGGCGGCGCCGGGCGCGCTCGCCGTCTGCCTCCTCCCGGGGGCGATGGAGAGCGACGAGCGCATCGGCTTTCCCCGGAAGCCCAGCCGCCGCCTTGAGCGTCGCCGGCAGTGGATCGACGACGTCGGGGGCGTGCTCGAGAGCCGCGCCGACAACGTCGCGCAGCTTCTTGACGGTTACCTCTTCGGTTGCCGGATAGACGGGGGCGAAATCGGCCGTGGCCGAGACGCCGTCGAGGTCGTAGGAACGAACCGCGAAATCACTGCCGCGCAGGTTCCCCCGCAGCCGGACGCGCATGCCCGGCCGAAGGCGGTCGGCGAGCCAGGCCTGGTTGAACCACACGGCGGTGATCTCGCCGGATTCGTCGGCCACGCGCGCCTTGACGAGCTTCAGCCGCCGGGCCCGCTGGAGGCGCGTGCTCCGAACCTCGCCGGCAATGACCGCCTCGTCCTCGCCGAAGAGATCGGCGATCGGCCGCTCGGGAGCTGCGGGCTCGTAGCGGCGCGGCCGGTACTCGAGAGCGTCACCGACGGCCCGCAAACCGAGCTTCGCGAGCCGTTTCTTGACGGTCGGGCCCACCCCCGGGAGGACGTCGATGGGACGCTCGAGCCGCTCGGGCCGCGGGGTCCCCGGAAGCACCGGCCACGACGGAGGCACGGCGGCCCCGGCGAAGCCGCGGTGACGACTCAGGCGCTCTCCGCGGCGGCCGGAGGTTCCGACTCCTCGAGCGTTTCCTCGAGGAACTCGACCTGGAGCTTTTCGATGCGCGCGCCTTCGATCTCGACGACAGTGAATTTCAGGGCGTCCCAGGAGATCTCGTCCCCGGTCTCCGGAGCACGTCCGAGCTGTCCGAAAACGAAGCCAGCGAGCGTGTGGAAGTCCTCGTGCGGCATCTCCTTCTCGAACTGCTCGTTGAAGTCGTCGATCGGGAACGTCCCATGGACCCGGACCGTCCGGTCGTCGATCCGCTCGATCGTCTCGTCCGGGAGATCGAACTCGTCTTCGATCTCACCGACGATCTCCTCGAGCAGGTCCTCCAGGGTGACGATGCCCTCCATCGCGCCGTACTCGTCGACCACGATCGCCATGTGCTGGTTCGTCCGCCGAAACTCTTTCAGCATCGCCGCCAGATCCTTCGTCTCCGGCACCATCGGCGCCGGGCGGACGAGCTCCTCGACTCGAACGTCCATGAGCTGGCCATTCGTCACGACCGAGAAGAGGTCGCGGACGTGGAGGATGCCGGCGATCTCATCGAGGGAGCCGCGATAGACGGGGTAGCGGGTGTACGGCGACTCGATCACGGCGGCGAGACACTCCTCCGGCGGCAGGTCGACGGCTAGCGCGACCACCTCGGGCCGAGGGACCATCACGTCGGCGACTTCCTTGTCGGCGAAGTCGAAGACCTTGTAGAGCATCTCCTGCTCGTCCTCGGCGAGCTCACCGTGCTCCGTCGAGCGCGAGAGGAGCATCTTGAGCTCAGCTTCTGAGTGCACAGCGCCCTCCGCCCCCGGCGGCTCGAGACCGAGCAGGCGCAGGAAGAAATCGGACGACTGCTGCAACACCCAGATCAGCGGCTTGAAGACCCAGAAGAACGCGCGGACTGGGCCCGAGACGGCGAGCGCAACGGATTCGGAGTGCCCCAAGGCAACCCCTTTCGGCACGAGCTCGCCCACGACCACGTGGAGATACGTGATCAGAAGGAAGGCGATCAGGAACGCGAACACGGCCGCAAGGAACGGGTCGAACAGGCGCGCCAGTACCGGCTCGCCGATGGCGCCGATGGCCAGGCTTGTTGCGGTGACGCCGAGTTGCATCGCTGCGATGAACCGCGGCGGATCCCCGGTGATCGCGAGCGCGGTGCGCGCTCGGCGGCTACCGGCGTCCTCGAGCTCCCGCAGTCGAGTCCGCCTCGCCGTGACGAGTGCGTACTCGCCCGCGACGAAAAATGCGTTCATGAGCAGCAGCGCCGCGACGGCGAGAAGTTCGAGGAAAAGCGTCACGCCCCGCACCTCGGGGCGCGAGTACTAGGCGGTCGGTCGTCGTCCAAGGAAGTCTTCAGATTATAGGGACGACTCCGGCGGTCCCCGGAGAGAACGAACGTATGTTCTAGACTATCGGGATGCGGGTCGAATACCGCGAGGAGCCCTGCCGCAACGCCCTCAATCGAGTCAGGGGCATGATGTTCGAGTGGTCGCTGAATCCGTACATGGGCTGCGTCCATCGCTGCACGTTCTGCTACGTGCGGGCCTTCGAGCGCCGTGCCGACCGCCCCTCGGATGATCGCTACGGGACTTCGATTCGCGTCAAGGTCAACGTCGCTGAGGTGCTGCGGCGCGAGCTCGGCCGGGCGTCGTGGGAGGGTGAGACGGTCGCCGTCGGCGCCGCCACCGACCCGTACCAGCCTGCGGAGGGCAAATACCGGCTCACGCGCGGCTGCATCGAGGCCTTCGCCGAGTTCTCGAACCCGTTCAGCCTCATCACGCGCGGCCCGATGATCGTGCGCGACCTCGACGTCCTCTCGGATGCTGCGCGGCGCGCGCTTGTCTCGATCACGTTCTCGATTCCGACGATCGACGACGAGGTCTGGCGGAAGACCGAGCCGAGCACCGCGCACCCGAGGCAGCGGCTTCGCGCGGTCAAAGAGCTCGTCGACGCGGGGATCAAGGTCGGCGTCGGCATGGCGCCGATCCTGCCGGGGATCTCCGACAAGCCCGAGCAGCTGCGCGATGTCGTCAAAGCGGCGCGGGAGGCCGGCGCTACCGGCGTCTGGACGAACCTCCTCTTCCTCCGGCCCGGGACGCGCGAGCACTTCCTCGAGCATCTGGCGGAGGACTGGCCCGAGCAGCTTGGCCATTACCTGGAGCTGTACGAGGGTCGCGAGTACCTGAGGAGCGGCGAGGCGAAGCCGATTCGCGAGCAGGTCGCCGCGTTCGCCCGCGAGTACGGGATCAAGGATCGTCGCCGCAGGCCTCTCGACGGCACGCAGCACGACCAGCAGCTGGCCTTGGCCGTGTGAGGACAGGCCTACAATTCACAGAGCCGTGGCTCAGGACCCAAGCGCGGACGGGAAGAACGAAATCACCTGCCTGATCGTCGACGACCACGAGGTCGTCCGCGAAGGGCTGCGCCTGTCCTTGTCCCGTGCTCCGCACATTCGGGTGATCGGGGAGGCGTCCGACGGCGCCTCAGCGGTCTCCCTGGCCGAGCGCCGGAAGCCGAAGGTGGTGGTCATGGACGTCCGGATGCCCGGAATGGACGGGCTCGAGGCGACGAAGGAGCTGACCGCGCGCGTCCCCGACGTCTCGGTGCTGATCTTCACCGCCTACAGCGAGCGGAGCCTGCTCAGCCGCGGCCTCGAGTCGGGCGCGAAGGGCTACATCCTCAAGGAAGCTCCGCACCAGACGCTCGTCAGGGCGATCGAGAAGGTCGCGGCCGGGGACGGTTACGTGGATCCCGCGCTCATGCCGGCGTTCCTCCCGGGCGACCGCGAGGACCTGCTCACCGCCCGGGAGCGCGAGATCCTGCAGCTCCTCGCGGACGGGATGTCCAACGCAGACGTGGCGGCTCGCCTCTTCATCAGCCAGGAGACGGTGAAGAGCCACGTCCGCCACATCCTCACGAAGCTCGAGGCGGACACGCGCACGCACGCGGTGGCGATTGCGCTTCGCGAAGCGATCATCGACTGACGCCGCCGGTTGGGCCGGACTGGCCGGCCTTGCCGCAGTGATCCTGCTCGCGCGTCATCTTCTGCGCCGCGAACGTCAGCGCCACGCGCTCATGGAAGCCGAGCGCGCCCGCCTCTCCGACCAGCTCATCGCCGCCGAGCAGGAGGAGCGGCGAAGGATCGCTTTGTTCCTGCACGACGTTCCCGTCCAGTCCATGTCCGGCATCGCGCTGATGCTCGACGGCGTCGGCGAGGCGATCGACCGGGGAGCCGATGCGGAAGCCCGGCGGATCCTCGGGATGGCGCTCGCGCGGCAGCGCGAGACGATTCGAGAGCTCCGCAACCTGTCATTTGCGCTCGAGCCGGTGGTGCTTCGGGATCAGGGCTTCGGGCCGGCGGTTGCCGCGCTCGCCGAGCAGGTCGGCCTCTCACACCGGATCCAGGTCGACCTCGACGTCGGCGCCGGAGAGGCACTCTCCGAACAGGCACAGGCCACGCTGTACCAGATCATCCGCGGCGCGATCGACCAGGCGGTGCGCCGCGGGCCGCCGACTCGGATCACCGTCCGCGTCGCTTCGCTCGACGGCGGCGGCGTGGAGGCAGTGATCGCCGACGACAGCCCCGGCGAGCGGCGGCGGCGGAGCTTCGACGAGCTCGAGGAGCGCGCGCGGGCGCTGCAGGGCAGCGTGTCGGTCGAGACGAGCCCCGACGGCGCTGGGACTGCCGTGCGAGTGACGCTCCCGTCCTACAGGGCGCAAAGTTAGAGTCCCGCGGCGATGGCGTACCTTCTCTTCGTCTCGAAGCCGACTGGCTACGAGCTCCGCGAGCGGGACGGCGAGCTACCTCAGGTGGGCACCTTCGTCGACGAGGAAGAGGGCAGGATGATCGTCACGCGGGTCGGGCCCTCGCCTCTTCCCGGCGACGATCGCCGCTGCGCCTACCTCCAGGACGTTTAGGAGCCTCAGGCCAGAGCGGATTCGGCGGCGATCCGGCCGAGCACAAGCGCCGTCGCGAGGCCGCTCGACCAGCCGCCCGTCGAGATCCCACCGACATCGGCACCGGCGACGAAGAGGCCGTCGATCGCTCGCGTGTCGGTGTCGACGCGAATTCCGCCGAGGGTCTGCGTGACGGCGGCTCGCACGAGCACGGCAATGCGGCCATCCTCCCCCACCTCTACGGGCGCGCCAGCCGCTCTCGCCGCCTCGACCATGTCGCCGACGCTGCGGTCGCGTACCCGCTCATCGAGCACGGCCGGTTCGAGGATTAGCCAGGCGAGGCCGTCCGGCCAGCGCGCGATCTGCTGTACGAGATCGATCTCCGACCAGTTCGGAGGTCCCTCGAAGCGCTCGCTCATGTCATGCGCCCACACCTCGGCAAAGCGTCCGTACAGCTGGCTCAGCCGGACGAAGTCGTCCTCGGCGACGTTGTCGACGGCAGGCATCGCTCGCCCGTAGAACTCGTCGAGATCGCCGGCCGTCTGCGCGCCGCGCTCGAGCGCGAAGTCGAGGCCGTCACCTTCGCTCCACGGGTTGGCACGCAGGAGCAGTCCCTGCTCGCGCGCGAGCCTGACGGGGAAGCCGCCGGTCGCGAGGATCGTCGGGTCGTCGGTCGCCTCGCCCAGCCGGACATCGCGCGCGAGGACTGCCACGAGCTGGCGCGGATCGAACCGCGCACCGACGGTAAGCGGGTTCCCAGTCTCGCGGGTCAGAAGCTCGACCCCCGCGGCCTCGAGCCAGTCGAGCGCTTCGTCGAAACGCTCCAGGATCAGACGCTGGAGCTCCGGATCGCCGCCCGGGCACTGCTCACGGAAGAGCTCGTACGAGCGGTAGCGCCACGCAAAGCCGCTGGACAGGAGCATCGAGCCGCCCGGCCGCGTCCCCTTCTCGTAGACAACCGGCGCCGCGCCCAGCTCGCGTGCCCGCTGTGCGGCGACCAGGCCGGCCATGCCGGCCCCGGCGATGGCTACTTCAGGGCGAACGTCGGTTTGTGCTCGACGTACTCGAGCCGGACCCGCTCGGGCAGCCACACGAAGACGGCGAGCGTGTTGGGCGCGTCGACGAAGTCCTGGACTTCGATGTGACGCTCCTCGGCCTCGGCCTGATGCTCCTCGGCAGAGTCGACGAGTACTGCGAGATGGTTGAGGAGCGGCTTCTCCGGATCTCCCGGGTCGCCGTCGTGGAACTCGACGAAGGCGCCGGAGACCTCGACGCGCGGCGCGCCGCTCGGGCCTGGATCGGCCTCATGGAAGCCGTAGTCGCGATAGCGGTCTGCGGTCGCCTGCGGATCTCGAGACAAGAGCGCAACGTGGTCGAGGTCGTAGTCCGTCTCCGTCTCCGCCTCGACGAGTCCGAGTCGGATCCCGTCGCCGACGTCGAACAGTGCCGTTCCGTTCTGGCGGTCGACGGAAAGGTCCTCCGGGAGCTCACGAAGAGCGGCGTCGAGATCGTTGACGCGGAGCGCGACGTGCTCGAGCGCCGCGCGCTCGCGCGGACCCTCTGCGGCGAACAACGTCAGCTTGCCCTTGCGCGCGTCGGACCCGACGAGCGTGAAGGCGTCGGTCCGCTCGATCACGTGCATGCCGAGGTAGTCCGTGAGGAAGTCCGCAACCCGGTCGCGGTCTTCCAGCCAGTAAGCGACGTGATCGAGAGTCTTGGGGCGCACGGAGCCGGGAAGGATAGTTACCCGACTCCGTGTCGCAGAAACGGCATTACTTACGTCTGTTGACGGCGCGCTGGAGCTGCTGCTTGTTCATCTTCGAGCGCCCGGAGATCTTCATCCGCTTGGCCTCGTTGTACAGCTGCTCCTTCGTGCGGCCCTTCTGGCGGTTCGTGCCAGACCGCTGACCGCCGCGGCGGCTCGAGGACATGTCGCGTCTCGAGGTGCGCGACGAGGTGCGTGCCTCACCAGAACGAGCCCGCTCCTTGTTCACCGTACGCGCCGCGATCTCCTTGGCGCGCTTCGTCGAAGTGCCCCGTTTCTTCTCGCCCTGCTTGATGTGCCCGTACTGACGTTCGCGTTTGTTGCTCCATGCTTGCTGCGGCATACGAACCTCCTTTGTTTGCCAGAAGGTCCGTACCCGTTTCGCGTGAAGCTATTCCAGGGGTGGGTTCTGGACGTTGTGCTCTTCGGCGTACTCGTCCGTGAGCTTGTTCACGACCTCCGCGCCGTCGCCGTACGCGTAGTTGATCTTGACGAACGGCTCCCATTTCTCCGGAAGTGCGTCCTCGGGGAAGATCGCCTCGACGGGGCACTCCGGCTCGCAGGCGCCGCAGTCGATGCACTCCTCCGGATCGATGATCAGGATCCGCTCGAACTCGTGGATGCAGTCGACCGGACAGACGTCCACGCAAGAGAGATCTTTGATGTCGATGCATGGCTCGGCGATGATGTAGGTCACGTTGCGAGCCTACCTAGGCGATCAAGTCATCGACCAGCTGTGGGGCCCGCTCGACGAGCGCCGACTTCGCGATCACCTGGTCGAAGCCCGCTTCGTGCGCTTGACGTAGCCCCATCGTGTCCGCGTGGTTCGTGAAGCCGAGAATCGGAATCTCCGGATAGGCGTCGGCGACCTCGTCCGGATCCACCCGCGCGATGTCCGCGATCACCAGATCGGGAAGGTCGGCGCTGTCCTGAGTCACGAAATGATGGCCCGGCAGCTTTGCTTCGAGCTTTCCGCGGAAGAAGAGATCGACCCCAGTCAGCAGGATCGTCGCCACACCGCTTTCGAGCGTAACACTCCAGCCGTGGAAGAGGGGTTACTGCGTGGTATCGAGCAAATGCGCCGCGGCGAGTACTTCGAAGCGCACGAGTCCTTCGAGGACGTCTGGCGCGCGTCCGATCCCGCCGAGAAGGACTTCTTCCAGGGCCTCGTCCACGTAACGGTCGCCTGGTACCAGGCGGGGCGCGGGAATCGGACGGGCTGCGAGCGCCAGCTCGCGAAGGCGCAGCGGCGGCTCGCAGCATTCGTCCCCGAGCACCGCGGCGTCGACGTCGCCCTGCTGTTGACGTCGGTTGAGAACGCCGTGCTGACCGCCGCCGCCGGCTCGCTCGACCTGTTCCCTCCGCTCCTGAGCTCGACGACGTGGGACGGGCGCCCGATAGCGCGGGAGGCGCCCTACGGCTGCTCCGTCGTGGTCTGGCGTCGCCACGGGAGTAAGCGCGAGTACCTCGTCCTCCACAGGCGGGGACCC
>Ga0081455_10007155_pt1 | contig 11808 bp, 10 predicted proteins | sample TabmetS3T2R1_FD_70207 | JGI IMG/M metagenome (GOLD analysis project Ga0081455, IMG submission 70207) | Tabebuia heterophylla rhizosphere microbial communities from the University of Puerto Rico - S3T2R1 | ecosystem: Host-associated > Plants > Roots > Rhizosphere ...
TACCGAACGCTCTGAACCTGCCCCCGAGGCTGGATCATCACGCCCCTCGGGACCTGACCATAGTGGTCTTGACCCTGACCTTGAGCCACTAGGCCACCCGTTTAGAAGCATCGTCGGGATCGTTGTTGGTCTGCAGACCGAGCCGAAACTCGGTCGGGGTTTGGTCTCCTAAGCTGCTGTGCGTTCGATGGTCGTTGTACTCGGCGCGGTAGGATCGAAGCACGACCTCGGCCTCGGCGAGAGTCGAAAAGTAATGTTGCGATAGACACTCTCGTCTGACGCTGGCGTTGAAGGACTCGATGGTCGCGTTGTCCGTTGGCTTCCCCGGGCGGCTGAAGTCGAGTTGTACACCGTGCGTCCAGGCCCAGTGGTCAAGAACTCGAGACGTAAATTCCGTCCCATTGTCGCACGCGATGACTGCAGGACGGCCGCGGTGGGCAGAGACGCGTGTCAGCACCCGCGCCACGTCGATTCCGCGAAACTGAGTCGCCACCTCCAGCGCGAGGCACTCGCGCGTGTAGGCATCGACGAGCTCGATCTGCTCGGTCGGCCTGCCGGTGAACTCCAGATAGCGGAGCGTCTCCGCGTCGATCGGGAAGATCGCGCAGGTCGAGCCGAACTCCGGCGACATGTTCCCGATCGTCGCCCGGTCGGCCAGGCCGAGGCCGCCGATGCCGGGGCCGAAGAACTCGACGAACTTGGAGACGACGCCCTTCCCACGGAGCATCTCGGTCACGGTCAGGACCAGATCGGTGGCGGTCGCCCCCTCGCGCAGCTCACCGGTGAGCTTGAAGCCGATCACCTGCGGGAGCAGCATCGAGATCGGCTGACCGAGCATGGCCGCCTCCGCCTCGATTCCGCCGACGCCCCACCCGAGGACGCCGAGCCCGTTGATCATCGTCGTGTGTGAGTCGGTGCCGACGAGGGTGTCGGGATACGCCTGGGTGGTCCCGTCCGCCTCGTGCGTCCAGACGCACTGGCCGAGGTATTCGAGGTTGACCTGGTGACAGATGCCGGTGGCCGGCGGCACCACCCTGAAGTTGTCGAAGGCGGTCTGGCCCCAGCGCAGGAAGGCGTAGCGCTCGCCGTTGCGCTCGTAGTCGCGCTCGGCGTTCACCTCGAAGGCTCGCTGGTTGCCGAAGGCGTCCACCTGGACCGAGTGGTCGATGATCAGGTCGACGTCTACCTGGGGATTGATCGCCGCCGGATCGCCGCCGAGGTCCTCCATGGCGTCCCGCATCGCGGCCAGGTCGACGACCGCGGGCACGCCGGTGAAGTCCTGCATCAGCACCCGGGCGGGCTGGAAGGGGATCTCGACCGAGGGCTCCGCCTTCGCGTCCCAGCTGGCGATCGCCTCGACGTCGTCGGAGGTCACCGAGGTGCCGTCCTCGAGGCGCAGCGCGTTCTCGAGCAGGACCTTGAGCGAGTAGGGAAGGCGCGCGACGTCGAAGCGCTGCTGCAGGGCGTCGAGCCGGTGGATCTCGAGCTCGCGGTTGCCTACCGCGAGGGTCGCCTGCGCTCCGAAGCTGTCCTTGGCGCTCACATCATCAGTCTATTCCCGGCCCTTCGCCGGCTAGACGCGTCGATGTTCCGGCGCGGACCGCCTCTACTTGTGCTTCTTGTGCTTCTTGCCCTTCTTCTTCGAGCCGACCTTCACCTTGCTGTTCTGCACGGTGTTGCCGGCGGGGTCGACCGTGGTGATCTCGATCCTGACCTTGCCGGGCAGCTTCTGGGCGGCGCTCTTCGAGAGCTTCACCTTCACGATTCCGGACTGGCCGGAGGCGATCGTGGCCTTGCCCTTGCCCAGGACTCGCTTGCCCTTCTTCTTGCCCTTCTTCTTCTTCGCCTCGGCGGCCGAGCCCTTGCCCTTCTTCTTCTTCGGCTTCTTGCCCAGCACCTTGACCTGGACCTGACACGGTCCGCCGCTCGGGGCCGAGTCGACGGGCACCTTCAGGGTCTTGCCCTTGCGCTTCACCTTGCCCGAGCCGAGCGTCGCTCGGACGAATTCGGACGAGGAGAACTGCGGGGCGATCTCCGCGCCGCAGGGCAGCGGCAGTGCCGGGGCCGCTCCCACCTGGCCCCCGGCCGCGCCGGGGCCCTCGAGCACCGGCAGGCGGAGGTCGAGGTTGGAGACGGTGATGTCGCCCTGGTTGTTCGAGGGCCGGCCGTAGTTGCTCAGCGCCCCGCCACCGGCGTCCTTCGGGAGCAGCTCGAGCTTCGCGACGTGCCCGGCGGCGAACAGATGGCCGGACGGGTGCAACTGGAAGACCTGGCGAGCCGTGCCGATCGCCGGCCGGAAGAGCTGCCGGTCGACGAGGGTTTCCGTCCCATCCGGGGCCACGTCGAGCAGTCGCGCCGCGATCTCCGAGTCCGCCACGGGTGATGCGATCGTGGCGAGCACCGTGGGCGAGCCCATCAGCGTGAAGCCGCTGCCGGCCGCGGCGGGCAGCCGGTAGGTGGCCACTCCGGACAGGTCGGCTCCCGATGCCGAGGCGCAGGCGCCGTCCCCGGCGACCGGATCGAACTTCACATCGACGTCGGCGGACCCGCCGTTGGCGGAGATGGTCTTCGAGCCCGTGTCGCGGAAGCGCACGGCGCCCTTCTCCAGCCCGGCCAAGCTGCCGGCCTGATACGGGCCGAGGGAATCGACATTCGCGTCATCCGGACAGGTGGGAGCGAAGGTGGTGACTCCCTGGAAGGGCTGGGAACCGGTGCCCTTGACGTAGAAGTCCAGCCAGGCGTCCTGGGCGGCGTTGAGCGCCTCGCGGTCGCTGTCCTTGTTGCTCGCCCGCATATGCCCGAAGTCGCCGAAGAACAGCGAGATCGGCGCGTTCGGGTACTGGGAGCGGATCCGGTTGTAATAGGCGATCGCCTCGTCCGCGGGGAAGAGGTCGTCCGTGAAGCCGTTCGCGATCAGCAACGGCGCGGGCGGCGTGGAGTGATCGATGTAGTACGCCGAGTGATACGCCGTGATCTGACCCTGGATCGCGGCGATCATCGGATCGCCGTCGTAGGGCTCACCCTGGTCGATGCGGTTCCTCCAGGCGGTGATGTCCGACGGGAAGTCCGTGCAGGCCGGGTAGGGGCTCTGCCCGCAATACGTCCCCGCTGCCTGGCCGCTCAGATAGAGGCCCGTCTGGAAGGACTGCTTCTCGATGCCGGCCCGCCCCGCGAAGGCGGCGTCGGCGACGTAGTCGAGCTTGGCCCCGTTCGGCGTGAGCGAGTAGGCGAGATCGCTCCATGGAACGAGCGGCACCGCTCCCGCGATCCGCATGGGGTGATGGTCCACGGGGCTCGTCCACGGCACGAGCGTGCCGTCGGGCATCATCACCCGGTCGTTGAGCGTGGCGAGCTGCAGTGAGAGGCCGCCACCGTAGGAGCCGCCGATGGCGCCGATCCGCTGGCCATCGACCAGGCCAACGCCCTGATCGGCGAGCTCGCCGGCGAAGAACTGCGCGTCGCGGATCTCATAGCGGTCGTCCATCAGGTGGATCCAGCCGGCCGTGTCACACGCGCCGGCCGCGTCGGTGATCGCGTTCGCCTTCCCGCAGGACTGATGGAAGCCGCGGGCGGTCATCGCGAAGACCGCGTAGCCCCGGTCGGTGTAGTGCTCCATGTCGGCGAACGAGAAGTCGTTCTTCGAGCCGCCGTAGCCGTGGCCGGCGATGATCAGCGGATAGTGGCCGTCCGTGGCCGGGCTGGGGTCAGCCGGGAAGGCGACCTTGACGTCGATCGGGGTCCCGTCCCAGCTGGGAGCGGTGCTGCGAACACCGGTGCTGTCATCGCTCACGTCGGTGCCGCACTGGCGCTGCTGCCCCACGTCGGTGCAGGTCAGCGCGCCGTTGAACACGGTCGTGATCGCCGCCTGCGCGCTGGGCGCGGCGAACAGCGATCCGGCCACCACCGAAATCAGGACCAGCTTCCGCATCTGCCTCTCCTATCCCTATCCCTTTGTGGGGCGCGTCCCTCGTCGCGCCGAGCGCGTCGTCCCTGGGCGCTCGCGCGGAAATCTAGCGCTTGTCGGACTGCCCCGCCGCGAGCTCGTCGGCGATCCGGTGCGCGCCGCCCCGCCGCTGGAGCCGCGCGGCGATCTCGGGATGGCGGTAGCCGATCTCCGCAGCAAAGCGCTGGCGCAGCGGAGCGACCGTGATCTCGTTGCGGTCGCGCTCGATCGCGCGGACGACTGCCTGGGCGACCTTCTCCGGCGTCGTCGTGCCGATCATCGGCGGCGGGTCGACGTCGGCGTCCGCCCACATTCCGGCCCCGCGCACGAAGCCGGGCGAGACGATCGAGACCCCGATGCCGTGGGGATGCATGTCCTCGCGCAGCGCGAACGCGAACCCCCTGAGCCCGAACTTCGTCGAGCTGTAGAGGGCCGAGCGCGGGGAGCCGATCTTGCCGGAGAGCGAGGAGATGAAGACCAGATGACCGGCGCCCTTCTCGGCGAGCCTCGTGCCGAGCGCGCGGCCCATCAGGATGGGGGACTCGAGGTTGACCCGGAGCGCCCGCTGGATCTCCTCGGAGCTGAAGTTCTCGAGCTTCCCGCTCGCGGGCAGAGCCGCATTGGCGACCATCCCGTCGAGGTCTCCGGCCCGCTCGATGAGGTCCTCGGCGGCACCGGGCTCCGCCAGGTCGGCGACGAGCGTCACGTGCCGATCGGCCCCTCCGGGAATCGCCTGCGCGAGCCGGTCCAGCTCCTCCCCCTTGCGCGAGCTCAGCACCAGCAGCGCGCCCCGCCCGGCGAGCTGCTCGGCGATCGCACGGCCGATGCCCCCGGTGGCCCCGCTGAGCAGCACCCTCTTCCCCTCGATCCGCACGAAATCCAACCTATCCGAATCGGGTTTGTTAACGCTCGCTCACACAAAACCCCTGCTCTGATACGGTCTCGCGCTCAAGGAGGAGCCCAGTTCCAACCGATGTGGAAGGGACCGGAAGAGGGACCTGATTCTGTCTCGTCGTTCACATCAAGGCCGCCGACTTGGGCTGGCAGGAGCGCTGCTCGCGGGAGTGCTGATCGCCGCCGCTCCCGCGGCGGGACAGACGGAGGGCACGACGACCACGACCCCGACTCCGGGCGCCCCGGTCGGCGAGACCACTCCCGTCATCCCGCCGGACGCCGCCACCATCCTGCCCGGCGGCAAGGCGAGCGTCCCCGCGAGCGCCCCGTCCACGGTCCGGCGGGCGATCAAGGCCGCCAACAAGATCCACCGCAGGACCTACATCTGGGGCGGCGGGCACCGCAGCTTCAAGGCCAAGGGCTATGACTGCTCGGGCGCGGTCAGCTACGTCCTCCATGCCGCGAGGCTGCTCAGCTTCCCGCTGGTCTCCGGTCAGCTCGCCTCCTGGGGCTCGCCGGGCCCGGGCGCCTGGATCACGGTCTACGCCCACCGGACCCACACCTACATGGTGATCGCCGGCCTGCGCTACGACACCTCGCCGCGCGGCGAGTGGATCGACCAGGGCCGAGGCCCGCGCTGGCGCTTCACCCTGCGGACCAACGTGGGCTTCGCGGTTCGCCACTACCCGGGCCTCTAGTCAGCTCAGGCGGGCTCCGCGGGTCCCTGTGAGCACCTGCTCACAGCTCCGCGAGGTTTGCTAGCTTTCCGCCTCGACCAAACGCCGAATCCCGTCCCCGCCAGGTGGGGACGGGAGCGGGGGAACCAAAGCAGTTGGGGCGAATCCACCAAGGGTGGAAGCGCAAGCTCCTTTAGCGCCAGCCCGTCAGCTAACCCCGTAGGCCGACGAAGGAGAACGGTTTGCGGTCAAAAACAGGCAGCAGAGGCAGGAAGGTCGGGTTGGCAGGCCTGCTGTTGGTCGCATCGCTGGCCTGCGCGGTCCCGGCGATGGCGCAGACCGGTGGGGCGGCGCCCCCCGGCAGCACTACGACCACCACCACGACAACGACGACTCCGACCGCCCCCGGCAGCACGGCACAGCTGCGCCCCAACGGCAAGGCTCTGCCGCCGGCGGGCGCACCACGCCAGATTCGCAAGGCGATCAAGGCGGGCAACCGGATCCACAAGAAGCCGTACATCTGGGGCGGCGGGCATCGCGCCTTCAAGTCGAGCGGCTATGACTGCTCGGGCGCGGTCAGCTACGTGCTGCACGCCGCCGGGCTGCTCCGCAGCCCCCTCGCCTCCGGTCCGCTGATGACCTGGGGCTCTCCGGGGATCGGCTCCTGGATCACGGTGTACGCGAACAGCGGCCACGCCTGGATGACCGTGGCAGGTCTGCGCTTCGACACATCCTCGGCGGGCGAGTCCCTGAACCAGGGCTCGGGCCCCCGTTGGCGGTCGACGATGCGCTCCGGCGCCGGTTACACGGCCCGGTTCTTCCCCGGCTTCTAGCCGCCCGAGGGGCGGCCGGAAGGCCTCCTCTCCTCCCATCCCCGCGCGCGACGCGGCCCGACTCCTTCTCCCCGGGCCGCGTCGCCGCACGCCCGGATGCAAAGGGGAGGAGATACGCGCGGGCGTGGGAAGGCGGGGAGGGAGCGCTGCTCAGGCGTCGAATCCCAGGAGATCGTGCGAGTAGGCACTAATGATGGGTTGTCGATTGCAAGGGTTCTTTCACGTTTGGTAAGGTCCCGCGCCAGTTACGCCGAGTCCCATCACCACCAGGTGGTGGGAGCGGGGGAACCAGATACAGGGGCGAACCCACCGGAAGCGAGGGTGGGGGCGCAGGCTCCTTCAGCGCTAGCCCGACAGCTAACCCCGCAGGCCCGCAAAGGAGAACTGTTGGATGCGCAAGACACTTAGCCGCAAGCGCCGCCTCGCAGTAGCGGGGACAACGACTCTGTGCGTGCTCGCGCTCGCCGTCCCGGCGGCAGCCCAGACCGGTGGGTCGGGCCCGCCCGGGAGCACCACCACCACGACGACGCCCGCGCCCGCGCCGGTCGGACCACCTGGCAGGGCGAAGATCCGCAAGGACGGCACGGCCGTCGCTCCCGCGGACGCCCCGCCCGCGATCCAGTCGGCGATCGCCGCGGCCAACGCGATCCACACCCTTCCCTACGTCTGGGGCGGTGGCCACAGGAGCTTCACCTCCTCGGGCTACGACTGCTCCGGCGCCGTGAGCTACGTGCTCCACGCGGCGGGCATGCTGTCCAGCCCAATGACCTCCGGCGGCCTGGCCTCGAGCTGGGGCGTGCCCGGCAAGGGCCGCTGGATCACGGTCTACGGCAACGCGGGCCACGCCTACATGGTGATCGCGGGCAAGCGCTTCGACACCTCCTCGGGCGGCGACCGCTGGAATCAGGGCTCGGGGCCGCGCTGGCGCAAGCAGAAGCGCAAGCCGGCCGGCTACACGGCCAAGTACTTCCCAGGCTTCTAGTCCCAACCGGCGCAGGCGGGAAGTACAAGCAGCCCGGCAAAGATTGGCCACCCCGGCCTAGCGAGGCGGGGTGACGCTCGGATATACCTAGGACGGCACCGACCGGCGTTATACGGTGCGCACATCCGACCCGCTGATCGACTCACCACAAGGAGGCGGCGGTAGCCGCGACGTCCGCAAGCAGCGAGGCAGAGCCCGGCCCTGGATCGAGCGCCGAGCCCCCTGACGTACGCCTGGTCGGGGTCAGCAAGCACTACGGGGACGTCGCCGCCGTCGACTCGCTCGACCTCGAGGTGAAGCGTGGCGAGTTCTTCACCCTGCTCGGGCCCTCGGGCTCCGGCAAGACCACCACGCTGCGGATGATCGCCGGCTTCGAGGAGCCCGACGCCGGCCGGGTCGAGCTCGCCGGTCGCGACGTCACCGGGCAGCCCCCCTACGACCGCTCGGTCAACACCGTCTTTCAGGACTACGCACTCTTCCCGCACATGACCGTGGGCGAGAACGTCGAGTACGGCCTGCGCGTGAAGAAGGTCGGGCGGGACGAGCGGCGCCGGCGCGCCTCGGAGGCCCTCGCGACCGTGCGGCTGGCGGGCTACGAGAAGCGCAAGCCCAACCAGCTCTCCGGCGGCCAGCAGCAGCGGGTGGCGCTGGCGCGGGCGATCGTCAACGAGCCCAGGGTGCTGCTGCTGGACGAGCCGCTCGGTGCCCTCGACCTGAAGCTCCGCGAGCAGATGCAGGTCGAGCTCAACACGATCCAGGCGGAGGTCGGGATCACGTTCATCTACGTGACTCACGACCAGGAGGAGGCCCTGACGATGTCCGACCGGATCGCGGTCTTCAACGACGGCCGCATCGAGCAGAGCGGCGCGCCGACCGAGATCTACGAGCGCCCCGACAACGCCTTCGTGGCGGGGTTCGTGGGCGTCTCCAACCTGCTCGAGCGGGACGGGCGGCGCTTCACGGTGCGCCCAGAGAAGATCTTCATCGTCGAGAACGGCAACGTGCCGAGCGGACTGCACGTCGAGGAGGGGACGATCCGGGACGTCTCCTACGCCGGCATGGTGACCCGCTACCTCGTCGATCTCGAGGCAGGGGGCGAACTTCAAGTCGTCCGCCAGAACCTGGAGACCACCTCAGCCGAGGTCCAGGAACAGCGCGGCCGGAAAGTGAAAATCGGATGGCGAGCGGATCAGACCGTCGCCGTAAAGGGAGAGGAGGAGGAAAGTGAGCCGACTTAGAGCTCACCCCGTCTGGACGCCCGCGGCGATAGTCGTAGGGCTCATCGCAACCATGCTGGTGATCGCGGGCTGCGGCGGAGGGGATGATGACAACGGCGGTAGCAAGGGGGGTGAAGCGCTGAGCAGCGTCGGTCCAGGAGAGGGCGAGCTGAACATCATCTGCTGGGCCAGCTACTGCGAGGACGGCACGGTCACCAAGGGCGTCGACTGGGTGTCCCCGTTCGAGCAGCAGACGGGCTGTCAGACGAACGTCAAGGTCGCTGACACCTCGGACCAGATGGTCGATCTGATGCGCACCGGTCAGTACGACGGCGTCTCCGCGTCAGGTAACGCCACGGCCCGCCTGGTGGAGGGCGGCGACGTCTCACCGGTCAACGTGGATCTCGTCCCGAACTACAAGACGATCTTCCCGGACCTCAAGGACCAGCCCTACAACACGTTCGACGGGACCCACTACGGGATTCCGCACGGACGCGGGGCGAACCTCCTGATGTGGAACACAAACGACGTCAAGCCCGACCCGACGTCGTGGTCGGTGATCCTCGATCCGAACGAGGCCAAGAAGTACAGCGGTCACATCAGCGTCTACGACGACCCGATCTACATCGCGGACGCGGCCGTGTACCTGAAGGCCCATCAGCCGGATCTCGGGATCGACAACCCGTACGAGCTGGACGATGACCAGTTCAACGCCGCCGTGGATCTGCTCAAGCAGCAGCATCCGTACGTCGGGGACTACTGGTCCAGCTACCTGAAGCAGATCAACCTGTTCACCAGCGGTGACAACCAGGTCGGCACGACGTGGCAGTACCAGTACTTCACGCTGCTGGCCGACAACCAGCCGATGAAGGCCCCCGGGGCCGACACCGGTTTCGTCCCGACCGAGGGTGCAACCGGGTGGTCCGACACGTGGATGATCTCGTCGGAGGCCAAGCATCCGAACTGCATGTACAAGTGGATGGACTACATCACCAGCCCGTCCGTGCAGGCGCAGGTGATGCAGTGGTTCGGTGAGGCTCCCGCGCAGAGCAAGGCGTGCGAGGCGAACGAGATCGCAGCGGCCGACAAGGCGCTGGGTCTGCCTCCGGATCCGAAGTTCTGCGACAACTACCACGCGGCGGATCCGGAGTTCTGGAAGCGCGTGTACTACTGGAACACGCCCCTTGCGAACTGCGGCGATGACCGCGGCGACGTCTGCAAGGACTACAACGACTGGGTCTCGGCCTGGACCGAGATCAAGGGGTGATGTCGCCGGAAGTCATCGCCTCATGACTCAGCGGTCGTGGAAGCCGCCGGGGTAACAGCCGGCGCCGAGAAGAGGTCGGTGGGCCGCAGGCTCGCCGACCTCTTCCACGGCCGTCCCCGCCTGCAGATCGGGTCGCTGCTGAGCGGCCCGATCGCCTGGCTGGTGATCGGGTATCTCGGGTCGCTGGCCGTCCTGCTGATCGCGTCCTTCTGGTCGGTGAACGCGGTCAGCGGTGAGCTGGTCAAGGGCTTCTCCTTCGACAACTACAAGGAGCTCCTCGACCAGTCCGTCTACAAGGACGTGGCATTCCGGACGGTCGGGATCGCCGCGGCGGCGACCGTGACCGACGCGCTGCTCGCCTTCCCGATCGCGTTCTACATGGCCAAGATCGCCGGCCCGCGAGCCAAGGGCGTGCTCGTGGTGGCGATCCTGATGCCCCTCTGGTCCTTCTATCTGGTCAAGGTCTACGCCTGGCAGTCGATGCTCGCGAACGGAGGTTTCATCGACTGGGCTCTCGACCCGATCGGCCTCAGTGGCCCGGGATACGGCTCCACCGCCGTCTGGCTCGTCGAGAGCTACCTCTGGCTCCCGTACATGATCCTGCCGATCTACGCGGGCCTCGAGCGGATCCCGAACTCGATGATCTCCGCCTCCGAGGACCTCGGCGCCAATCCGTGGAGGACGTTCCGGAGCGTGGTGTTCCCGCTCGCGTTCCCGGCGATCGTGGCGGGCTCGATCTTCACCTTCTCGCTGACGCTCGGCGACTACATCACCCCGACCCTGGTCTCGCCGGACACGCAGTTCATCGGCAACGTCATCTTCTCGCAGCACACCAACAACCTGCCGCTGGCGTCGGCGTTCGCGATGGTGCCGATCATCGTCATGATCGTCTACCTGGTGATCGCAAGGCGATTGGGGGCGTTCGAGCACCTGTGAGCCTCTCGCCCGCCACCAGGAACCTGCTCCGCCTCGGCGTGGGGATCACCCTCGCCTTCATCTACATCCCGCTGATCGTGATCGCGATCTACGCGTTCAACGGCGGCAACAGCCTCGCCTGGCCCCCACCCAACCTGACGACGCATTGGTTTGGCGAGGCGATCGACAACTCAGGGGCACGCGACGCCCTCTGGACGTCGATCAGGGTGGGAGCGGTGGCAACCGGGATCGCGCTGCTTCTCGGGAGCCTCGCCTCGTTCGCGGTGGCGCGCTTCCGGTTCTTCGGCCGGGAAACGATCTCGTTCCTGGTCGTCCTGCCGATCGCGCTGCCCGGCGTGGTCACCGGCGTGGCGCTCAGCAACACATTCACCCAGGTGCTCGGCGTGGATCTCAGCCTGCTGACGGTGATCGCCGGGCACGCCACGTTCTGCATAGTCGTCGTCTACAACAACGTCATCGCGCGATTGCGCCGCGTCTCGGGCAATCTCGAGGAGGCGTCGGCGGACCTGGGCGCCCATACCTGGCAGACGTTCAGGCACGTGACGCTGCCGAACATCCAAACGGCGCTGGTCGCCGGCGGCCTGCTCGCCTTCGCACTGTCCTTCGACGAGATCATCGTCACGAACTTCACCATCGGCGCCGGCGACCAGACGCTGCCGATCTGGATCTTCAGCAACCTCTTCCGGCCGGCGCAGCTCCCGATCGTGAACGTGGTGGCGGTGCTCGTGGTCCTGCTCTCGATCATCCCGGTCTACCTCGCGCATCGCCTGACGCGCGAGGAGGGCATCACCACCCGCGGCGGCGCGGCCCCCGTGGCGACCGCCGAGAGCGCCGTCGTCGCCCCCTAGGGACACCCCGGCCCGGGGCAAATGGGCTCGGACTGATCCGAAGCTCTCGACGCTGCGCATGACGGCCATGCGCAAGATCATCGGAACAGTCGGGGTCACCCTGGCAATCGGGATATTCGGGGTGGCATTCGCGGTCCCGGCCGGCGCCGAGGCAACGATCGACAATACGTCGCCGTCCCTCGCAGTCGCGGGCAGCTCGGGCGACCGATAC
>Ga0081455_10007156_pt1 | contig 11806 bp, 8 predicted proteins | sample TabmetS3T2R1_FD_70207 | JGI IMG/M metagenome (GOLD analysis project Ga0081455, IMG submission 70207) | Tabebuia heterophylla rhizosphere microbial communities from the University of Puerto Rico - S3T2R1 | ecosystem: Host-associated > Plants > Roots > Rhizosphere ...
TTTTAATATTTTTTTTCACATTATATTCATTATTTTTCTTAATAGTAAGAACAGTATGTTTATTTGCAGCTACATTTGCAATAAACAAATCATTATTAATAGGATGAGTTGCTATAACACAATGATCTCTTAAAACTGGAAAAGATAATTGCTTACAAGAATTTTTTGTACTGACAAAAATAATATTTTTATAAATATCAAGAATCATTACACGTTTATTGTCAGAACAAAAAAAAATTTTATAAAACCCTTTAGCAATATCTCTACAATATAACCGTTTTTGTGTATGCACATCATACACATCCAATAACTTTGATGTTACTAAAGCTAATGCACCTTTTTTACTAAGACTAAAATCTTGAATCTTTTGATCAAGACTAATAATTTTTTTTTCTTCGCCTGTTTCTGCACAAATAGTTGAACAATTATAAGCATCTACGGTTAAAATCGTCTTATTATCAAAAAACGTTAACCCATATATCTCATTTTGAATTTTATAATGAAAAATGTCTTTATTTTCTTCCATTGCATTACAAAGTAATACAGCAATAAAACAATAAAATAATAGCACTCTATAAAACACAATATTTCCCCTTTTAATAAAAATTTTTATTTTTTACACAATAAGCTAATATATATACTTATTTTTTGTCAAAATAAACAATCTTTTATATTATTCCTTTATAATAAACTTACATGAAACTTAAATATCTTTAAGAAAATTCACAAAAGAAGGTTCTTTCTTATGCAAAAATTACGTATCGGTATCCTTATGGGTGGTAAATCACTTGAAAAAGAAGTTTCTTTTAATTCTGGCAGAACCATGTGTGATTACCTTGATACGACGCGATACTCAATTATTCCTCTTTTTCAAAGCCATACAAAGCTCTATATATTACCATGGCATTTTTTACATCGTGGTAAAACGACTGATTTTGAACATCGCCTTGCACATGAAGCTACATTTGTTGCATGGGATGATCTTAAACAACATGTTGATTTTATTTATATTGCTCAGCATGGCAGATATGCTGAAGATGGTTGTTTACAAGGATTTTTAAAAATTCTTGGCATTCCTTATCATGGTTCAGGAATCCTTGCGAGCGCATTACGTAATGATAAAATTTTACTTAAAACATTTCTCTCCAATGCAGGAATTGCAACACCACGTTTTATCGTCGTTGAACCATATGAAGTAGATAATTTTAAACAGTACAAAAATAATATTTTAGAAAGGCTTACTGTCATTGATCCTGATACTGATACTGATTATATTGTTAAACCATACAATGAAGGCTCGAGCCTTGGTATTTCTATTGCTAACAAATATAATCTTGAACAAGCACTCAAAAAAGCCTGTTACCTCCATTCTGGAGAAAAAAAACGAGTATTGATTGAAGAAAAAATTATTGGCATGGAATTTACCTGCATTATTTTAACTGATTATAAAACAAGAAAATTTTTTGCATTGCCTCCAACAGAAAGCATCTCTCACGCAGAAATAGGTTTCTTTGATTATGAACAAAAATATATGCCTGGTCGTGGCATTAAACGTACACCTGCCCGCTGTAGTGCTGAAATTACCACACGTATCCAACAAACATGCATTGCCGTCATGCATGCATTAGAATTGACAACTATGAGTCGTATTGATGGTTTTGTAACACCTGACGGTAAAGTTATTATTATTGATCCTAATACATTTTCGGGTATGGCGCCTTCAAGTTATATTTTTAATCAAGCAGCAGAAATTAATATGACTCCCTCTCAACTGATTAATCATATTATTGAAACAGAGTTACACCAACACAACATGTTAGCAACTATCATTACTCATGAAAAACAGGAATCTTCCATGACACAAACACAAAAAATTCGTGTTGCAATCTTACTTGGTGGTACATCAAATGAAAAAGAAACATCGCTCGATTCTGGACGTAATGTATTTTATAAACTTTCACCACACAAATATGAACCAATGGCGATTTTTGTTAGTGATACATTAGAATTATATATACTAACACAATCACAGCTCGTGCGTAATTCAACAGCAGAAATAGTTGAGCTTTTAACATCAAAACAAAAAATTAACTGGAATGATCTACCATCCATCGCTGATTTTGTATTTATAGCGCTGCATGGAGGTGAAGGTGAAGATGGTTCAGTACAAGGAACATTAGAAATTCTGGGTATTCCTTATAATGGATCATCAGTTTTGAGCAGTGCATTATGTATGAATAAATATAAAGCTAATCAACTACTTGCACTGCATGGTTTTGATGTGCCTCGTAATATATTAATATCTAAAAAGGAATGGAATCTAAATGAAATTACAAAAACATTACCATATCCATTAATCATCAAACCGCATGATGATGGCTGCAGCGTAATGGTACAAAAAGTAACCAATGATCTTGAATTAACTATAGCAATTGATACAATATTGCAAAAAAAAGATTATGTATTAATAGAAGAATGCATTACTGGCATGGAACTTACTGTGGGAGTTATAGGTAATGAAAACCCACGCGCATTCCCACCAAGCCAAGCAATTTCTACCGCAGGCATTCTTTCTATTGAAGAAAAATTTTTACCAGGAGCTGGCGAAAACCAAACACCGGCCCCATTGCCACAGGAAGCATTGGAATTTGTTCAACGTACAATAGAAAAAATTTTTACAACATTACAATGCAAAGGATATTCACGTATTGATTGCTTTTATCAAAAGGCTCAACAAAGTCCTACGAATAAAGAACGTGTAATAATTCTTGAAAATAATACGTTACCAGGCCTTACGCCTGCTACATGTTTATTTCATCAAGCTGCTGAAATAGGACTTAAACCAATGGAGTTTCTTGATACAATCATTACACTTGGCTTTGAAGAACATACACCACAACGCCTTATTGATGAACAAATAATTCAAAATAAAGAACGATAATAAAAAAAGGGAACTTATATATATCAAGTTCCTTTTTTACCTTTAACCTGTATAATCAATAATACAAATAAATACATTACATATTTTGTTCAATATACTTTTTAAAATCATCTTCAAGATCATCAATCAATGCTATCTCACCCTTCCAATGCCAAGCATTATAAATATTTGCAAGCCAATCATTCGAACCTGCAACGATAACCGGTATCCATGAAGCTAATACAAGACTTGATCCACCAGTTTTAATTGATTGATTTTTATAATCAAGACCAAAAGTATAAAGAAGAAAACCTAATGCTGTTCCGGTCACCGCAATAATAGCCTCACGCATACCAGCAAATTTTCCCCTTCCCCATTGCCTCCAACCATGAAGAACATACTGATCCCATAAAAATTCTCTTTGCTTTTCTAAAATAGATAAATTTTCTTCTGTTTTATATGAATCAGGAATTGTTTCCAAACCTTGATTTGCCATCTTTATCAAATCTTTATACACAGCCTGCTCTTCAGAAGTTAAATCTGGTGACATAGAAATAAGATTACCGCACAATAATAGCCCCATGCTTATCAATAGCTTTTTCATAGAATATCCCCTCAATAAAATTTCCCTAACTTCTTATAATAATACAGATAAGCTATAAAAAACACAACTAGATTAGAAAAAATACTATTATAGTAGACTTAACCAATAAAAAACATATCACAATATACAAACCTGCGTAATTAAATCTCATTATATTTCATCTTCTTTTTAATATAGTAATACGTAAGCTTAACACTTTCAGCAATAACCAAATTAAATAAAATTACACCAATCAACCAAGGAGCATGTTTCCATTGTGGGGCGGTAAAAGAAAATATTGTATTGCCCATCGTAGTAAATGGTAAAATTACTGCTGTTGAAACTACAAATAAAGAAAGTATAAGCATAAGTTTTGATGGTCGATGTGCTCTGAAAAATAATAAATGAGTACGGAATAAAAATATAAAAATAACTTCTGAAATAGTACTGGTGATAAACCAACTTGTTTGTAAGGTTTCAGGAAAATGTGTCCTAAAGACCAAAAAAATAGTCATATCCGCAACAAACATAATAGCACCAAACAATGCAATTAAAATTGCTGCATCTACCATATCATATGTTAAAGGCTTTCGTACTTCTTCAGGACTAACATTATCGGTAGAAATTGCCATCATTGGCAAATCTGTCAACAAATTCAAAAATAATAATTGCATAGGAAGCATTGGTGGATAACTGACCATTAAAGAAGCAACTGCTAATGCATAAAAATGACCAAAACTAGGAGCATTTGTCATCTTTGTATATTTCAACGTATTAACAATTGTTCTTCTACCTTCTTCTATGCCTAAAATAACACTACTCAAACTTTTACGCAGCAATATAATTTCAGCAGCTTCTCGTGCCACTGGCGCTGCATCATTCACCGCAAAACTCACATGCGCTATTTTTAATGCCGGGGCGTCATTAATACCATCACCCATATAACCAACGGCATATTGTTTTTGTAAATATCTAATAATGTCATATTTTTGTTCAGGATTAACACGCGCAAAAATTGAACGGTTATTCACAAGAAAAATTTTTTCTTCTTCAGTAGCTTTTTCAAAATCTGCACCAAGTACAATATTATCGGGATTTTCTTCTAATCCAAGTTTTTGCGCAATGGTAAAACAAACATTTTTGCTATCGCCACTCAATATTTTTATCTGAATACCAAGATCTTTTGCTTTCTTTATGGTTGTGGGAGCTGTTTCTTTAAGTGGATCTTGAAATGCAATAAAACCTATTGTTTCATAATCATGATCATCAGCTGCAATATCATACGTTGCAGCATCATATGCTGCTATATTTTTAGTTGCAACAGCTAAAATACGATTACCTTTTGATTCTTCTGCTTTAATCCATGCATCAATTGCATTTTTTTCCTCATCATTTAAAAAAGTAGCTTTTTCAATAACTATTTCAGGAGAACCTTTCACAATTAATGTATGTACATTTTCTTTATGTACCAATACCATGCATTGTCTTTTTTGTGGTGTAAATGGCAACTCTTTAACTATTGTATGCTGTTCAAGCTGTGTGGTATGTTCATCCGTAAGTTTTTTTTGTAACGCTAAATCAAAACCTTTTGTTGCACTATCTTTTGTTGCTGTTTGCGCAGAAGAAAGAATTGCATAAATTAATACATCATCAGGATTTTTTCCATAAATATTTTCAACACTTAACGCATTTTCAGTTAATGTTCCCGTTTTATCAGTACAAAATACTTCAATAGAACCTAAATCCCCAATCGCCGAAAGTCGCTTAACAATAACATTATGTTTTTTTAATGATGATGCTCCCTGTGAAAAACAAAAGGTAATAACCATCGGCAATCCTTCTGGAATTGCCGTAATGGTAAGCGCTGCTGCAAAAAGAAAGAAATCAACAAAATTAAGGTGCCCTTTATGCATAATAATATGTATAAAAGCCATGATTAATAAACTAATAAAAATCAAATAAATTGTAAGACGAGCAATAGAAACAGAACCTTGTTCAATACCACTTTTTGCTCCTGTTTCATTAGCCAATGCTGCAATAGTACCTAATGCCGTGGCAGAACCTGTTGCAATAACTACCGCAATACCTTTACCTTGCGTTACAATGCTTCCGGTGAATCCAATATTTTCAGCACGATACATATCAGTTGCTACCTCTGACATTGCATCATTTTTTTTAACAACAGCGATAGATTCTCCCGTCATACTTGATTCATCAACAGTTATATTATCAACTTCTATAAAACGACAATCAGCAGGAATAATGTCGCCTGCATACAGCACAATAATATCTCCTGGAACAAGTTGATTAATCTCAACACTTATTTCACTATTATCACGTTTTACCGCAACTTGAGACATCAAACATTTTTTTAATAACTGCATTGATGAGTTGCTACGATATTCCTGAAAAAAACCAATGCCAACGTTAATGATAATAATAATAAAAACAATAATTGATTCAGCAATTTTACCCGTTATTACATACGCAAGAGCAATAACAAAAAAAATACTCATAAAAGGACTGAATAATTGTCTTTTTAATATATGTAACCAAGTAACATCAACTTCTTGGATTGCATTTAAACCATACGTACTCAATCGTTTATTTACTTCTGAATTAGTTAAACCTGATTTAGAGGAATTAAGATCTGCCAATGCATCATCAACTGAAAGAGTTGTATAAAAAGAAAAATTTTTATTTTCCATTACGTGCCCTTCGAAGCTTTAGCGAAGTAGGGTTCCCCTTTTTTTATCTTAATGTAGGCAATATAGTGCTGATGATGCAAGTATTTATTGTTACTCAAAAATTTTATTAATATGATCAATATCTTGCCATTTTAACACAGAAACAAGCGTGCGCTCTTGGCTCTCTGAACCCGTATAAATACAATAACTGCGACCAGCTTGTTCTCCAGCAAGATTAGCCCAATAATGCAGCTCTTCAAAATAATCTTGTGTAATAGTTCTACCAGCTTTCATTTCAATAGGATATAATTTTCCTCCATGGTCAATAACACAATCAACTTCATGGCCCATTTTATCGCGCCAAAAATAATAATGTGGAATACGTCCCCTATTATAACGCAATTTCAATAATTCAGAGATCGCATAAGATTCAAATAACCCTCCGCGCAAATAATGGGTAGCCACTTGTTGAGCGCTTTCAAGCTCAAGTAAAAAACATGCTATGCCCGTATCATAAAAATAAAGTTTTGGGGTTTTAACTAAGCGTTTACTAAAATTTTTAAAATGTGGCTGCAATAAAAAGATTATATAACTTTGCTGCAATAATGAAAGCCATGCATTTGCCGTACCAATACTAATGCCACAATCATTTGCTAAAGAGCTTACATTTAACAGTTGACCAATTCTACCAGCACATAACTTCATAAATAACTGAAATACCGTCAAATCTGTTACATTTTTAATTTGACGCACGTCACGCTCAAGATAAGTACGCACATAATTAGGATACCAATCAACAGGTAAGACATTTTGACCATACAAACGAGGGTACGATCCTTGAAAAATCATCATATTATTATCAATCGGTAACAAATGAGCTTTTTTAAGCTCGGATAAAGAAAGTGGCAACAAGGTCACAATTGCCACCCGTCCTGCAAGAGTTTGGGTAATCGCTTCGTTTAACAAAAAGTTTTGTGAGCCAGTTATAATAAAGAAACCATTCTTTTTACTTCTATCAACTTCCGTTTGTATATACGATAATAGCTGCGGCACATTTTGTATTTCATCTAAAATAAGCCCCTCACCATTACCATATAAAGCTAAAAAAGCTCGCGGATCAGCTAAAGCAAAACTACGCACGTCAAAATCTTCTAAAGAAACATATGTATATGTAGAAAAAACTATTTGAGCTAACGTTGTTTTACCTGATTGACGTGGTCCTAATATAGCCACTACGGGAAATTGTTCTGCCAAAGCACGCACTATTGGTTCAAGTTCTCTTCGTATCATAAAAAAACCTCATTTTTCATAAAAAACAATATATGGACAAATTTACATTTTAAATGCAAATTTGTCCATATATAATCAATAATACAATCAGATCGCTATTTTTAAATAGCTCCAATTATTAACTTTTCCAAATATATCCTTGCCCACAACGAGCAATAAGTAATTCTTTATCAATAAGTTCTGCTGATTTTTCTTGCCAATAAGCTTGTAATCTCTTGATTGGAAGCACAAGCGTATTTTTACCTAAAAAGAATGTACCATAATGCATTGGCACAAAAGATTTTGCTTTAAGATCAATAAATGCGTCAATAGCTTCAGGCGCATCCACATGATAACACTTATGGGGATTTTCGCCTTCTTCCGTTGGCCCAATAGGCATTAATGCAATATCAATGGAAGGAAACGCTGCACCAATTTCTTTAAAATGTTTACCATATGCAGTATCGCCAGCAAAATAAATATTCGTATCATTTGTACTTATCATCCAACTTGACCATAATGCTTTTCGATAACTACCTAAAGAAAATCTGATCGACCAATGATATGCAGGTAAACAACTTATTGTTACCTCACATCCATCTTTGGTAATAGTAGCTTTTTGCCACCAATTAAATTCAACAACATTGGTAAGCCCCATATTTTCAATAAGCTTTTTATTGCCTTCTGGTACAAATACAATTGGCTGCCATTTTTTAGCAAGCGCTTTTAACGTAGGATTATCAGTATGATCTGAATGATTATGGGAAATTACTACCGCATGGATTTCCGGCAAATCTTCAAACTTTATACCAGCAGGCATACTGCGCTCTGTCAATGTAAATGGACCAACTTTAACTGAGCCCCATATTGGATCTGTTAAAATATTAAAACCATTGATTTGAACTAAGAATGTTGCATGCCCAACCCACGTAATTTTCGGCTCAACGCTTGATGCTTCAGGTACCGTCTGTGTTGGATTTAACATTGCAACCGGATCAAGTTTTTCCTTTTTATCCGATGTATCTGATGAATAAAAGAACGAAACTAATTTTTTAATCAATTTCTGAGGAGCCAATATCTTAGTTCCCAATGTTCGTAATGCCTTCGGCAAGTCTATATGTTTATGCGTATCATTCTCATCATAATAATAGCGATCTTTGTTTTTAATCGGTTGCATATTACCAATAGTCGTTATTGAAGATACCTTAACATTAGCAACGGGCATTGTTTGAGATACAAACGATCCAGTCATACAAACGAGAAGCAACAGCTTTTTATAGTTCATCATAAAAACCCCTTTATTCCAATAAAATCCCACTATTAACTATTGTTAAGAATATCAAAGACAAATATTTTGTCAATTTTGCAATTTTTTTAATTTCTGATTGATTGTTTTTATTGCAATGAGAATAAATTGTAGCAAGTTTTTAATTCTATATTTTTTAGTACATTACGAATAATATCATTGAATCGTAATAATTGAAAATTCTTGGTCAAAAATCAAACCACTTTTTGATATTTTTTGGTTGAAAATCAAACCAGTTTTGAATAAACTTTGGTCAAAAAGCACGGCAACCTATAATTTTTTAATCCAAAAAAATATTTTTTTATTTTTTTGGATTACATCCTACGATCAAGCACAATCAAGATTAACTAATAATTCTCGTGATATTTTATTGCATACGTATATAATCATATCCAATTGATTAACTCATTGAAAAAAGGATCTCTATTGATAAAAAATACCTTTATTATACTTAGCCTTATTGTTGCCATCACAACTCAAACATATACGATGGAAATAGAAGTTGAAACAGACACTTTTCCATTACTTATTTTACCTCTTGATATCCAAGATCTCATCGCAAGCTTTTTACCATTTCATGATACTGAATCGGAACAAGAATTTATTGAACGCACTAAAACAAAAAAGGGAGTGCCAAAAGAATACGAGATGTATTGTCCTCTAGCGAAAATGATGAGCATTAGTACAGTACCAATTTCAACCTTTTGCCCTAACAACAAAACTGTTGCTATATTCTATCTATATCAATCTCATAAAAATTTCAAAGCATCTTCAACATTAATTTTTGTTGATAGACACACTAATAAAAAAATATATAAATCACATCCTGATAAAAACCATATTGCATATATTGCAATTTCTCGAAATGCAACTATATTTGCAACGATACATCAAGAAGAAGATTATAGTAATTATTTTACAGAAACTATGGATTATAAAAATATTTTATCCATCAAAAATATTAATTCTCAAAAAGAAGAAATCCCTGTAATTCCAGAAAACTTTTCAATACTTGGTAAAACTACATATCCTACCATTGCTTTTAATAAACAAGGAACACATATAATTCTTCGTGGACATGATTTTGATCAATCATTTTATGATGATGAACATGTATCTACTAATCCATCATCTACAAAAGATATGAAAAAAACGGTACACCACATAATTTTCCCATTAACAACAACTCTCGATCAAAATTCTGATAACACAAAAACATTGGCAAAATATTTTAAACAACGAGCTGTGTGTAAAGATTTTATAAAACAAATCGCTGACAACAAATAAACGGCTTCTTATAATCACTTGCAATATTCCATTGCAATTTCTCATACTCATAAAAAATTGCCAAACTATGCATGGAATATGCTATGACTGCAAAAACTGTTTTCATCATTGCTCTTTTCATTTGCTTAGGATTTGTATTAATACCCTCCAGCAAACTCAAAACCTATCGAACTAAACGTAACTTTGCTAACACTCCTGAACCACAAGGAAATAGCATGGCAACTAAATCGAGTAAACACCCCATTTTTGTCATACAAAAACATAACGCAAGCCATCTTCACTATGATTTTCGTTTAGAAATTGATGGTGCCCTTAAATCATGGGCAATTCCAAAAGGTCCTTCAACAGATCCACATGATAAACGTCTGGCTATGGAAACAGAAGATCATCCAATGAGCTATGCAGATTTTGAAGGCATAATCCCTGAAGGTAATTATGGTGCAGGATCAGTTATTGTGTGGGATAATGGAACCTTTAAAAATATTAAAGAAAAAGATGGAAAAATTATTCCTCTTGCAAAATGCTATAAAAATGGACAAATAGAAGTAACGCTTCATGGTAAAAAACTACAAGGTGGCTACGCATTAATCCGCACTTCTGGTGATGACAAAAAAAAATGGCTTTTGATCAAAATGCGTGATGAATATGCTGATGCACGCCGTAACCCCGTCAGCTCGCAACCAGAATCGGTACTTTCAGGAAAAACAAATAAAGATTTTGAATCAAAAAAAAAGTAAAAATGAATATAAAAAGTGGCCCATATACCATTGAAGTAAGTAATAGCGATAAAAATTTGTTTGGAAAATCTGGTATTACCAAAGCAGAACTCGTAGAATATTATCAAAAAATAGCACCTCTTATGCTTACTTATTGTCAAGATCGCCCTGTTTCTATGCAACGATTTCCTGATGGAATCACCAAAGAAGGTTTTTTTCAAAAAGACGCAAGTGATTATTTCCCCAAATGGGTAAAACGTATTAATATTCCAACATCAACAAAAGAACCAGTTCACTACGTAGTTATTGATAAACCAGCAACACTTATTTATTTAGCAAATCTTGGGTGCATTACTCCTCATATATGGTTAAGCCGTATCGATAATTTGGAAAAACCTGATCGAATGATTTTTGATCTTGATCCAGCAGACGGTCTTTCTTTTTCTGACATTCAATTTGTTGCAAAACAACTAAGAAAAATTCTTGATGATTGCAACCTACCATCTTTTTGCATGCTCACCGGATCACGCGGTGCTCACATTATTATACCACTTAAACGTTTGCATACATTTGAATATGTACGAACTTTTGCTCATGATGTTGCAAAACTTCTTGCGCATCAATTTCCAAAAGATATAACAATAACTATGCACAAAGCAGATAGAGGTAACCGTGTTTTTGTAGATTGGTTGCGTAATGGATTTACAGCTACTGCCGTTGCTCCTTACGCCGTGCGTGCGCATGAAGAAGCTCCTGTTGCAACACCAGTAACCTGGCGAGAATTATTATCACCACATATGAAATCACAAAAATATACCATAAAAACTATTTTTCAACGGATTAAAAAAGTTGGCGATATATGGAAGGGAATGCAGCAGCATGCTGTCTCACTGACTAAAGCACGCTTACAACTTGATACTATGATAGGAGCCTTATGATAACCAACATAGCAATAGCAGTAACTTGTTATTTTTCTTGATAGTTTTTTACGAGAAAGGTACTCTCTTAAGTATGAAAATTTTTTTAGATACTGCAAAT
>Ga0081455_10007157_pt1 | contig 11803 bp, 12 predicted proteins | sample TabmetS3T2R1_FD_70207 | JGI IMG/M metagenome (GOLD analysis project Ga0081455, IMG submission 70207) | Tabebuia heterophylla rhizosphere microbial communities from the University of Puerto Rico - S3T2R1 | ecosystem: Host-associated > Plants > Roots > Rhizosphere ...
CCGGCGGCGACATCGAAGGCAATGCCCGTCGTGCAGTCGGACGGCACGCTCGTGCTGGCGCTCGTTCGCGGGGACGACCGCCTCGAGGAGGCGAAGCTGGCCGGAGCGGTCGGGGCGAGCGTGCGGCCGGCGTCCGAGGACGAGATCCGCGAGGCCTTCGGCGCCGATCCGGGCTCCATCGGCCCGGTCGGATTCGACGGGCCCGTGATCGCGGACGAGGCGCTCCGGGAAGGGCAGTACGTCACCGGCGCCAACCGGACCGGCCGGCACCTGCGGGGCGTGGAGCACGGCCGCGACTTCGAGGCCCGCTTCGCCGACATCCGCCAACCCCGGGAGGGCGACGCCTGCCCCAACTGCGGCGGCCGGCTGCGGTTCCAGACCGCGGTCGAGGTCGGTCACATCTTCAAGCTCGGCACGTACTACTCGGAGCCACTCGACGCGGCGTTCCTGGACGAGTCGGGGCGGGAGCGGCCGCTCGTCATGGGCTGCTACGGCATCGGCCCCGGTCGCATCATGGCGGCGGCCGTCGAGCAGCGCCACGACGAGCACGGCATCGCCTGGCCCGCGTCGATCTCGCCCTATGACGTGCACGTCGTCGCCCTGCCGGGGCTCGCGGACCGTGGTGAGGAGATCGCAGGCGCGCTCGAGTCCTCCGGAGCCCAGGTGCTCTTCGACGACCGAGACGCCCGGGCGGGGGAGAAGTTCGCGGACGCGGATCTCATCGGCTGCCCGGTGCGGATAACCGTCGGCAAGAAGACCCTCGAGGACGGCCGCGCCGATGTCCGGCGCCGTCTCGACGGCTCGGAGCAGCGAATCGGGGTAGACGAGGTGGTGTCCTACGTGGAAGGCTTGCGTTGATGGCCCGCAAGCGACGCTTCTCGACCGAGTCCTTCGGGACGACCGTGCAGACCCTCATGGCCGAGACGGGGACGACGTACCGGGCGCTCGCAGAGAAGACGGGACTCTCCGCCGGCTATCTCAACCACATGGTGCACGGGAATCGACCCGTGCCCTCGAACGAGGTCATCGAGTCCCTGGCGAAGGCGCTCAAGGTCGAGCCCGCACATTTCCAGGAGTACCGCATCCGCACGATCACGGCGCGGCTCGAGAAGATGCCGGAGCTCGTCGACCGGCTCTACAAGCGGCTCGAGGGCTAGACTCTCACCCTCGACCTGAGATCGAGATTCAGCCCGCCGGAGGCCGGCTCTCGCGGCGCGAGGCGAGCCATTCGACGCTCGCGACGACGACCCAGGCCGCTGCCATGGCGCCCAGGATGAGGGCGGGCCGGAGGTCGGCCCGCCAGGCGACGACCGCCACGGCGACGAGAAACGCGGCCTCGAGCACGAGGCGGAGCGCGCGGCGGCCTGCGCGGCGTGCACGGGGCGGCTCGGCGACCGGCTGACGGGCCGCCGGCGGCGTGGAAGGGGCCGGCTGCGGCGGTGGCGGGACGGTTCGGGCCTGCCGGCCAGGGCTCGGACGCCCGCGCGCGTGCGGCGGGAGCCAGATCTCCCGGCTGGCGAGCTCCTGCACCTGTCGGCTCAGCTCGCTGATTCGGCTTGAAACCTCGGTTGCTTGCGGTGTTTGTCCCGTTCCCGGGCGCTCGCTCTCGAGCTCCGAGATGCGCCCGCGCAGCTCGTCGAGCTCGTTCGTCAGCCGGAGGCTCTCGGCCTCGACAGTGAGGGCCCGCAGCTGGGCCATCTCTGCGGACTGCCGCTCCAGCCGGTCGAGCAGCTCACGGACGAGTGCGGCCAGCACGTCCTCCTCTCTGCCGGCCGGTTCGACCTCACCGGGTGCGGGGCGGGGGAGGAGCAGGGTTCCCGGGCCGCCGTCCGGGGCAGCCTCGTCGCCCTCGGGCAGCAGCCCCGCCCGCACGAGCTCGGAGCGGGGGATGCGCCGGCGTCCGTTGCGGACGACCGAGCGAAGCGACCCACGCTCGACCCGGCGCGCGATCGCCTTCCGGCTCAGGCCGGTCAGCTCGGCTGCCTCGGCGATCGTGAACGTCCGCACCGTCCGAGGTATTCTGCCAGCCCCCGGGGTATCCTCGGCCCTACCCCGAGGCGGGGGAATCGGGGTCGTGGAGGGGGAGTGGCGGTCGTGTGCACGCGGCGCCCGGGCACAGCGGGCGGCGAGTGCTATCGTTGCGCCGGTGCGGGGCGTGGCGCAGCCTGGTTAGCGCGCTAGTCTGGGGGACTAGAGGTCCCCGGTTCAAATCCGGGCGCCCCGACTGAAAATCCTCGCTTGCAGAGAGGTTCGTGGCGCAGGGCAGGCCACGCGCGTGGCGCCGATTCAGCGCCTCAGCGTCTTGGCCGCCCTGTGGACGGCCGTGGCGAGGGCCTCGACGTCCTCGTGTGTGTTGTACAGGCCAAGCGAGGGCCGGACCGTGCCGGCCAGGCCGTAGTGGCGAAGCACGGGTTGCGCGCAGTGATGCCCTGCGCGGACGGCGATGCCCTCCTGGTCGAGGAACTGCCCGATCTCCTCGATGCCCAAGTCTTCGAGCACGAACGACAGAACCCCAGCTTTGTGCGCAGACGTGCCGATCAGGCGGAGACCCGGAACTGAAGTGAGCGCCTCCGTGCCGTGGGCGAGCAGCGCCTGCTCGTGGGCGGCGATGTACGGGACGCCGACCTGCGTGACGTAGTCGATCGCCGCGCCAAGACCGACGGCGGGCCCGACCGTCCCCGTTCCGGCCTCGAACTTGTAGGGCAGATCGTTCCACGTCGTCGATTCGAACGTGACGGTCTTGATCATCTGTCCGCCGCCCTGCCACGGCGGCATCGACTCGAGCAGTGCCTGCCTTCCCCACAGGACGCCGACGCCCGTCGGGCCGTAGAGCTTGTGGCCCGAGAAGGCGTAGAAGTCGGCCCCCAGTCTCTGCACGTCGACCGGCAGGTGCGGCACTCCCTGGGCGCCGTCGACGACGACCACGGCTCCGACGGCCCGGGCCATAGCCGCCATCCCCTCGATGGGGAGGATCGTGCCAAGGGCATTCGAGACGTGGCTCAGGGCGACGATCCGAGTGCGGGGGCCCAGCAGCGAGGCGTAGTGGTCGAGCAGCACGTCGCCGCGGTCCGTGATCTGGACGGGCCTCAGCTTGGCTCCCTTCTCTTGGGCCAGCAGTTGCCACGGGACGATGTTGGAGTGATGCTCGAGCAGTGGGAGGACGATCTCGTCTCCTTCGCCGACGACGCTTCGTCCGTACGCCTGAGCGACGAGATTGATCGCCTCTGTGGTGCCGCGAACGAAGATCACCTCTTGCGGCGATGCCGCTCCGATGAACGCCGCAACCGTCGCGCGTGCGCCCTCGTAAGCATCGGTAGCGCGCTTGGCCAACTCGTGCGCGCCGCGGTGGACGTTGGAGTTGTCGCGGGCGTAGAAGCTCGCGAGCGCGTCGATGACCGACTGTGGCTTCTGAGTGGTGGCGGCGTTGTCGAGCCAGACGAGGCGCTTCCCATGGACGTTCTGCTGAAGCGCCGGAAAATCACGGCGAAGCACGTCGCTGTCGTAGGGGAGAGCCGAAGGCGTCGAGGCGACCAGATCGTCGGCAACGGCATGAGAGCGAGATGCCAGGAAATAGAGCTCGTCGGAGCCGGCAGGCGCCGCCATCGACGGCCGCACCGGCGCCTCCGTGGCCGCCGTCAGCAGGTCGGCTACGGAGCTGCGCTCGAGCTCGCGAAGGCCTTCGACTGCTGGCGCCGGCGTCGACGTCGCTTCGTCTGCCGTCGAGGGCGGCGCCGCCGCGCTAACGGGATCCGGCGCACCCGGCCAAGTGAGTCCTGGATCGAGGCTCAGGTGTCGCCACGGCTCCGCCATCTCGGCCGGAAGCTGAACGCCCAGCGGCGCGGACCGCAGCGCGGAGCTCGATGGTCGGGACACCGGCGACCCGATGGAGTCGGGCGAGGCGTACGGGATAACGCCGCTCGGCACGCCCCCGGCCAGCTCCGGATCGGTGCGATACGCGGATCGGGCGGCTGCCGCGCCGAGATCGACTGCGGCGTCTTGCGCGTGACCGAGGACCGAGTCCAGCTGCTCGACGTCTCGTGCGGCGAGGTCGTCCAGCTCCGGCCCCTCGCGGAAGATCTCGTTCGCCAAGCGCGAGACGAACTCCTCGTCAGGGGGCTCGAATCCATCAGCGCCCGGCGAGGGCAGGACCGTCATCTGTAATCGTGGTACAAACCGACCTCGACGTCCTCGAGGACGCCGAGGGCGTCGTCAACGAGCACGGCTGCGGAGAAGTAGAGCGACACCAGGTATGACGCGACGGCCCGCTGGTTGATCCCCATCAGCCTCACCGTCAAGCCCGGTAGGCCCTCCGGTGAGCCCGGCAACCCGGATTGGTGGAGCCCGATGACGCCTTGCTCACGCTCGCCGACCCGGAGGAGCAGCATGTTCGTCGTTCCCGAGCATCCTTCGGCGCGGGCGCGGCCGTCGACGAGCAGCTTGTCGCACGGAACGAGCGGAACGCCGCGCCATGTCAGGAACGGCGAACCAAACATCGTGATCGTGGGCGGCGGCACGCCGCGGAGGGTGCACTCGCGTCCGAAGGCCGCGATTGCGAGCGGATGTGCGAGGAAGAAGGCCGGGCGCTTCCAGACCAGCGCCAAGAGATCATCCAGGTCGTCGGGCGTCGGCGTCCCCGTCCGCGTTTTGATGCGCATCGTCGAAGCGGCGGCCGGGAGCAGCCCAAAGTCGGGATTGTTGATGAGCTCGTACTCCTGCCGCTCGCGAATGCTCTCGACTGTCAGCCGCAGCTGCTCCTGAAGCTGGTCGATCGGCTCGTTGTACAGGTCGCTCACCCTCGTATGCAGGCACATGATCGTTTGCACGACCTTGAGCGCGTACTCCCGCGGCCGCTCCTCGTAGTCGACGAATGTCTCGGGCAGCAGCGGTTCGCCCTCGTGGCCGGCCTCGGTTTCGATCTTGTGCTCGCCGTACTCGTCGACCTCGGCGCGCTGCCGGCGACGCCGGTCGGCTACCGCCTCGATCTCCGCCCGCAGGTCGGGATTCGCTCCGATCAGCTCTTCGAATTGCGACCGCGACAGCGTGAGGAACGTGCTGGGCGTGAGGACGGTGATGGTCGCGTTGCGGGGGGCGCCGGAGAGGAGTGCGGCCTCGCCGAAGTACTCTCCGCTCCCGACGACGTTGACGCGGAGCGGCTGGCCGCGCGATCCGATCGTCGAGACCTCGACCGTTCCTTCGGCCACCAAGTAGAACTTGTCCCCAGATTCGCCTTCGGACACGAGCACCTCGCCGGTCTCGTGGTGTTCCACCTCGAATGCGTCCGCAACGGTCTGGACGAAGTCGTCGTCGGCGCTCCGGAAGAGCGAGAGCTGCCGCAGCTCGGTCACCGGCACTATCGGCCGGCCGTCGTCCATCGCGAAGCTGAGACGGCGGTCATCGGGGTCGAGAACGCGAACCCGGTTGACTCGGAACGTTCCCGCGTCGACACGCACCCACGGGAGAAGATGCAGTGACCACCGCGGCGTCAGCGCAGCCCACTGCGCTCGAGTCTTGGTCGTGGTCGCGAGTTGCCGAGCCGCGCTCGTAGTAACGCTTTGCCGCTGGGATTCCACAGCGACGTCGTTCATCAACCCTCGCCTCCTCGACTGGCGGCCCCTCGAATTACGTCCCATTAAATAACACGTCCGTCTCTTGAGAGTTAAATGCCGGAAATCACGTGGCTGTCCCGCCACCTCGGCACTGCAACTCGACGGGATGGACTAGAGGTCCCCGGTTCAAATCGGGCGCCCCGATGGGAGAAACCCTCGCAAATGCGAGGGTTTCAAAGTCCACGCTTCGGTCGCCGCGGCGCCGCGGGTGAGGAATTGGCAGCGCAATGGCATGCGAACGCGTTTCACTCGACGGGCTCGGCGGTCGTCGCGAGCCGCTGATACGTCGTCACCGCCCGCCCAATCGGCGAGGATTCGTCCGGTGCAGTGCGCGTTGCGCGAGTTGCGGGACGAGGATCTGGCGGTGCTGTTCGACCAATGGGCGGATCCGGTTGCCGCGCACATGGCTGCCTTCACAGCGCCCGATCACATGGACAGGGGGGCATTCGAGCGGCGCTGGTCTCGCCTCAGAGACGACGAGACAGTGATTAACAGAGTCATCGTCGTCGACGGCGAAGTCGCGGGGACGATTGGGTCGTGGGGCGACGCCGACGAGCGCGAGGTCACGTACTGGATCGGCCGCACCTACTGGGGCAAGGGCATCGCGACCTGCGCCCTCAACGCGTTCTTGACTGTTGAGCCGTCGCGCCCGCTCCACGCACGCGTCGCCTCCGACAACGTCGCGTCGCAACGCGCCCTCGAGAAGTGTGGCTTTCGCGCCATCGCCACTGAACGCAGCTTCGCCGAGGCACGTTCCCGTGAAATCGAGGAAGTCGTGTTGCGGCTCGAGCATGCGTAGGAGCTGCATCGCCGCCGTGGCTGCACGGTGGCGGCATGTAGGCGGCCCGCTGGGGGTTCTCGGTCCCCAACTCCCTGAAACGAGGGATACCGTGCGAGCCGCGCTCAGACCGATCTTCTCAATGCGCGCAGCGGCGCGCGGGCGGCCAAAGCGCCGCCGCTGCGCGAGAACTTTGAAAGCGGCCCCCCGGCGCATCGGGGGATGCGAGGAAGCGCCCCAGCCGGGGCGCTGTGCCTTACCGGGCGACTTTCCCTAGGCACGCTTCCTCTTGCTTCACGTGACATTCGTCGACATGATGAGGCAAGGGAGGGAGCCCGGCGTCAGCCCCTCCCCCCGGGGCGGACGCAGAAGGACAGGTACACCCTGCGGCAAGTCGGGCTCCCTCCTCGAACGTCTTTGTTCGGGGCCTGCCGGACCTACAACGGCTTTCCAACCATGGATGTGCTCCGCTCGGTCTCGCGGGTTATAGGCATCATGAAGAAGGGAGGGAGCCCGGCGTCAGCCCCCTCCCCCCGGGGCGTACGCAGTAGGGACGGCAACCTCTGCGGAAGTCGGGCTCCTCCCCTCGTTTACCTCAGCGAGTACCCCGCCGTCGCAGTTTTCGGCGACGAGTGCCGGGCACAACGCGAGAGCAAGGGGGCCGGGGCGCAGCCTGGTGGCCCATTCTTCAGGGCTGCGCCCCCGGCTTCGCGTCGTGCTCGTTCGGCGGCAGGTTCCTCTGCTCTCTCGTGCCGGTTTTCCTGCGTTCTGAAGTGGGGTAAGTGCGAAGCCATGGACGTCTCGGCTCCGGCCGCCACCGTGGAAGAGCGTCATGGCGACGAGCAGGCGCGTCTTCGGTCGTACGCCGCGTTCATGACCGCGTACAACGTGGCGTTCGCAGGCACTCTTCTCGCTACACGGCTGGCCGGGCGCGAGATCCCGCGCTCGTCGGTCGGCGACGTGCTGCTGTTCGGCGTGGCGACGCACAAGCTGAGCCGGCTTCTCGCGAAGGACAAGGTGACGGCGGCCCTCCGAGCCCCGTTTGCCGAGTACGAGGACGAGGGCGGCCCGGCGGAGGTCGAGGAACGACCCCGAGGTAGGGGCCCGCGCCGGGCCGTCGGTGAACTCATCACATGCCCGTACTGCCTCGACCAGTGGTTGGCCGCGGGGTTCACGGTCGCCTCCATCTTCGCGCCGCGTGCGACTCGGCTTACCGCGAGCGTGTTCGCGAGCGTCGCCGTCGCGGACTTCCTGCAGCTCGGTTACAAGGCCGGTCAGAAGGCCGTCTAGCGCGTCGTTTCCGGACCGTCGCAGGAGGGCCAGGTGCCTTGCGAACGCCCTCGCACAGCCGCCACAATCGACCGCATGCGAGGACCCTCTTGACGACCGCTGTGCCCGCCGCGGTGGAGGTCGAGCGTCCGGCGGAAGAGGAGCAGCTCGAGCGCGACCGCCCCTGGATCGTCATCGTCTGGAACGACCCGATCAACCTCATGTCGTATGTGACGCTCGTCTTCCAGAAGCTGTTCGGCTACAGCCGCGAGAAGGCCACTCGGCTGATGCTCCAGGTGCACGAGGAGGGCAAGGCCGTCGTGTCGGGCGGCACGCGGGAAAAGGCCGAACACGACGTCGCGCGCCTGCACGCGCACGGGCTCTGGGCGACCATGCGGCAGGACTAGGACGGGGTGCCGCCGGGACAGCAGATCGAACGGACGCGTGCGGGTGAGTTCCGTCTCCGGCTCTCCCGGGCCGAGCGCGAGCTGCTTCGCGAGCTCCCGGCCCAGCTGCGGATCCTGCTCGAGGCCGACGCCGAGGACCCGACGCTCCGCCGGCTCTTTCCGCCGGGTTACGAGGACGATCCCGACGGCGAGACGGAGTACCGGCGCCTGATGCGAGACGAGCTGCTCGACGGGCGGCTCGAGGCCTTACGTGTGCTCGAGGAGACGGTCGACAGCGACGTTCTCGGCGACGAGGAGATCCAGGCGTGGCTCGTCGCGCTGAACGCGCTCCGGCTCGTTCTCGGCACGAAGCTCGAGGTTCCCGAGGATCTCTCGGAGAGAGAGCTCGACCCGGCCGACCCCCAGGCGTACGAGCTGGCCGTCTATGCGTACCTCAGCTGGCTGCAGGAGCAGGCGGTGGCGGCGGTCGCCGCGGACATCTAGGGCACTGGGCCCTACGGACCTTGCGGGCCGTCGATCCAGACGGCGTCGCAGGCGAGGCAAACGGAGGGGCCGGACATCTTGGGCACGGCGGCCTTGCGTCCGCAGTAAGGGCAGGGCTTGAGCTCGTCGTCCGTGAACCACGAGAGCATATGCAGGGAGGGTTCGAGCGCCGCGTCGTCGGCCATGAGCCAACGCTAGCGCGCTTCGCCGCTGAGCAGAATAGGCCATTCGGCCCATTTTCGAGATAGGTTCCGACCTTCCGGGGGCTGCCAGGTATTGCCAGAGGAGTTCCGGCCCGGAGCGCCAAGGGCGAGGTCATGCGGCCGAAGCGCTTCATCGTGCTCGCAAGCCTCGTTGCGGCGCTCGGAGCCCCGGCGAGTGCCGTCGCGATCACCGACGTGCAAGTCGCGGGCCTCCAGGCTGCCCTTCGCGCCCGGGGCCTCTACGCCGGTCCGGTCGACGCCATCACCGGGCCGCAAACCAGGCGGGGGGTCCTGCGCTTCCAGCGCCGGAGTGGCCTCGCGGTGGACGGCGTCGTCGGCCCGAGGACGCGCAAGGCCCTCGGTCGTCTGGGGCGGCCCCTGTACGGCACCCGGCTCATCCGGCGGAACATGGTCGGCTGGGACGTCTCCGTGCTCCAGTTCCTGCTGGGGCGAAACGGCGCCTCCACCGGCGCGATCGACGGCTACTTCGGGCCGTTGACGAACGGAGCCGTCCGCCGCTTCCAGCGCCGTGCGGGCATCGCCGTCGACGGGATCGTCGGCCCGCAGACGCGGGGCGCGCTGACAGCGGCGACGCCGCCCTCGATCCGCAGCAGGCTGAACTACTGGGCTGGGCAATACGGCATCGACGCCCGACTCGTGCGGGCGCTCGCCTGGATGGAGTCGGGGCACCAGCCGCAGGTCGTGTCGAGCGTCGGCGCCCGGGGCGTCATGCAGGTGATGCCGGGCACCCGCCGCTACGTCGAGACCGTCCTCCTGGGCGAGCGCGTGCCGCGCACAGTCGACGGCAACATCCGGGTCGGCGTCGCGTTCCTCCACCAGCAGCTGCACGCTTTCCGCTTCGACGTGCGGCGTGCTCTCGGCGCGTACTACCAGGGGCCGGCCGCCGTGCGGCGTCACGGGCTCTTCCCCGAGACGCGCCATTTCGTGCGCACGGTGCTCGGGCTCCGCCGGCGGGTGTAGACGCGAGCCCGTCGCCGCGGGCTCGGGTAGCTTTCGGGCATGGCGGGAGGGAAGATCACCCTCCGGGAGGCGCAAGCGCTGGCCTACCTCCTCGAGCACGGCCGCTGGCCGGACGCCGACACGGCCGAATGGGCCGAGTCCCGCGTCAGCAAGGTCGCGCTCGACTACCTGCTTGCGGCGCGCCTCAGGGGGTCGCTCTCCTCCTTCGACCTCGACGGCGAGGAGGAAGTCGCCGAGCGCGCTCGCAGGCAGCGCGGAGTCGCCTAGCGAGCTCGGGCGTCAAGGCGGCCCCCGGAAGACGCCAGCGCCAGTTGCCGCGCGTCGTGCCGGGGACGTTCAGGCGGGCCTCGCTGCCCAAACCGAGCACGTCCTGGAGCGGGAGAACCGCAAGCCTCGCGGGCGAGGAGAGCGTGAGCTCGACGAGCTCCCAGTGCGGCTCGGCGCCCGGGAGCCCAGTCGCGTGGCGCTCCTCGTCCGAGAGCGATCGCCACCAGCCGAGCGCGGTGTCGTGGTCGTGGGTGCCGGTGTAGGCGACGCTCCACTCCCGGTGGTTCTCGAGCCGGTGTGGGTTCGCCGGCGCGCCGGCGAAACCGAACTGGAGCACGACCATGCCGGGGAAGCCAAGCGCATCGCGCAGGCGCGTGACGGCAGGCGTGATGACGCCGAGATCCTCGGCGACGACGTGAAGGCGCCCCAGCTCGGCCGCCGCCGCCCGAAACGGGGCCGCGCCGGGCCCGCGCCTCCAGCGGCCCTTCTGCGCCGTTTGGGCGCCGGCGGGAACTGCCCAGTAGGCGACGAAGCCGCGGAAGTGGTCGAGCCGCGCGAGGTCGACGAGCTCGAACGTGCGACGAAAGCGCTCCGTCCACCAGCGGTAGCGCCGCCCTGAGAGCGAGGGCCAGTCGTAGAGAGGGTTGCCCCAGAGCTGGCCCGTGGCCGCGAAGGCATCAGGCGGCACGCCCGCGACGACGCCGTCCTGGAAGAGCTCCGGGCGGGCGAGGTGGTCGGCGCTGCCCTCCGCGACGTAGATGGGGAGGTCACCGAAGATGCGAACGCCGCGCTCGCGCGCGTACCGGCGGAGTGCCTGCCACTCCCGCTCGAAGCGCACCTGATCTTCGACCGCTCCCGGGCCGGCGTAGCGCTCCCAGTCGTCGAGCCAGAAGGCCCGGCGGCGGCGGAACGCGGCCGCATCGCGGCCGGAGACGGGCGCGTCGGGCTCGGCGAGGAACCCAGGCCAGCCCGCGAACGCCGAGCGCGCCTTGTACGGCGAGCCCTCGTCGTCGGGAGGGCCGAGAGGGAGGATCTGCCACCAGGACTGTCCCGCCGCTTCCAGCCAGTCGACGAAGGCGTATGCCTCCTCGTCGAGTCGGCCCGAGGGGAGCGACGCGACGTGTAGGAGGACGCCGCTCGAACGCGGAAGTCGCATACTGCCGTGTTTACCTCACCCCGACGCTTGGAGAGCGAGAGAGGCAGTGGCACCCCCGCGCACGAAGCAGCCGCCGCCGCGCATCCGGATCGAGAACGTCTGGCCGCAGCTCGACTGCGGGCGTTACCCGGTGAAGCGGACGCATGGCGAGCAGGTCGAGGTCTGGGCGGACATCTTCCGCGACGGCCACGAAGTCCTGCGCGCGGTCGTCCGTCACCGGCCGCCGGGTGCGCGCCGTTGGCGCGAAGCGCCCATGCAGGAGGTGGAGAGCGACCGCTGGACGGGCTCCTTCGAGGCGGCCGAGCTCGGCCGCTGGGAGTTCACGATCGCCGCGTGGGTCGACCGCTGGGCGTCGTGGCGCCACGAGCTCGACCGTAAGGTCGAAGCCGGCCAGGAGGGCCTGGCGGGCGAGCTTTCCGAGGGCGCCGCTCTCCTCGGTCGCGAGAGCCTGACGCTTGCGGAGGCTCTCGATCCCGCCCTTCGACCCCGGGAGGAGCGGAGCGAGCTGACGACGTTGCCGGCGCCGCTCGAGATCGACGTCGACCGCGAGCTCGCCCGGGTGGGCGCCTGGTACGAGCTCTTCCCGCGCTCGTGGGGCGGCTTCGCAGGCGTCGAGCGGGTGCTGCCCGAGCTCGCCGAGCTCGGCTTCGACG
>Ga0081455_10007158_pt1 | contig 11801 bp, 11 predicted proteins | sample TabmetS3T2R1_FD_70207 | JGI IMG/M metagenome (GOLD analysis project Ga0081455, IMG submission 70207) | Tabebuia heterophylla rhizosphere microbial communities from the University of Puerto Rico - S3T2R1 | ecosystem: Host-associated > Plants > Roots > Rhizosphere ...
ATCCCGGTGTCGCGGTTGTTCACCACCGTCTTCCTGCTCGGCGCCACCCTTGCCGGCGTGGGCGGCGTGCTGGGCGGCCCGATCCTCAACGCCTATCCCGGCCTCGACACCGACATGCTGCCGCTCGCGCTGATCGTAGTCATCCTGGGCGGCGCGGGAAGCCTGCTCGGCGCCTTCGTCGGCAGCTTCATCGTCGGCTTCATCTACAATTTCGGGATCGCGCTGGTGCCCGATCTCGCCTATTTCGTTCTTTTCCTGCCGATGGTGCTGGTGCTGGTGTTCCTGCCGCAGGGACTGTTCGGGCGGGTGCAGATATGACGCGCGGCGGCATCCTGGCGCTCACCCTCTGCGCCGTGCTCCTGCTCGCGGTCCCGTGGATCATCGGCAACGAGTTCTACGTCAACATGGCGAGCCAAGTGCTCATCTACGCGCTGTTCGCGCTCTCCATCAATATGATGCTCGGCTATGGCGGCATGGTCTCGCTCGGCCATGCCGGCTATCTCGGCATCGCCGGCTATGCCTGCATCCTCGCTACCATCGCCGGCTACGATCAGCTCACCGCGGCAATCTTCGCGATCGCGTTCTCGACCGCGGCGGCGGCGTTCTTCGGGGTACTGTCGCTGCGTGCGCCGGGGCTCGGCTTCATCATGATCACGCTCGCGCTTGGCCAGATCGTCTGGGGCATCGCCTACCGCGCCAACGATCTCACCGGCGGCGACAACGGGATTCGCCATCCAGCGCGGCCGATGCCGTTCGGCTTCGATATCCGCGATGCGCCGAGCTTTTATTATTTCACGCTGGTCGTCTTCCTCATTGCGCTGTTCTTCATCTGGCGCTTCTCACGCTCTCCGTTCGGCGCGAGCCTGACGGGCGCGCGCGACCAGCCCCGCCGCATGCGCATGCTAGGCCACAATGTCTGGCTCATTCGCTGGCTCACGTTCGTCATGGCCGGCTTCTGGGCCTCGGTCGCCGGCGTCCTCTACGTCTACTACAACCTGTTTCTGAGCCCGCACGCGATTTCGCTGCAGCAATCCGCCGAAATCCTGCTGATGGCCATCCTCGGCGGGGCCAGCACGCTCACCGGCCCGATCGTCGGCGCCGCCATCATCACGCTCGTCAAGAACGTGGTCTCGACCTATGTCGAGCGCTGGAACACGCTGCTCGGCGTCATTTTCGTGGTGGTGATCATGTTCATGCCCCATGGGCTCGTCCCCGGTTGCACGCAGGCATGGCGGCGATGGCAGAACCGCCGCAAGCGCCGCAAGGCGACGGCCGTATCGGAGCCGGCGCAATGACGACCGCCGCACTCGAGGTGGCGCATCTGAGCAAGCGCTTCGGCGGCCTGCCGGCCACCAAGGACGTCTCGCTCTCAGTCATGCCGGGCGAGCGGCGGCTGATCATCGGCCCGAACGGCGCCGGCAAGACCACGCTGTTCAATCTCATCACCGGCGACCTCACCGCCGACGCCGGGTCGGTGCGTCTGTTCGGCCAGGAGCTCATGGGCATGCCGACGCAGCAGCGCGTGCACCTCGGCCTAGCGCGCACCTATCAGATTCTCACCTTGTTTCCACGCGAGCGGCTCCTGCACAACGTGGTGCTGTCGCTGCTCGGGCTGGACCGCCGGCGCTGGAATCCATGGTCGATCCTCACTGCCAACCGCGATCTCTACGCGAATGCACATACCTCGCTCGAGCGCGTCGGGCTGGGCGAGGCCGCCGAGCGCATCGTAGTGGAAACGTCCTATGGCGAGCGGCGCCGGCTTGAGCTGGCGATGGCGCTGGCGCAGAAGCCCAAGCTCCTGCTGCTCGACGAGCCGCTCGCCGGCCTTTCCCAGGCCGAGCGGCAAACCGTGCGCGCCTTGCTCGATGCCATCCCGCGCGACGTGACCATCGTCATGATCGAGCACGACATGGACACCGCGCTCGCCTTTGCCGAGCGCATCACCGTGCTGCACTACGGCGAGGTCATCGTCGAGGGGACGCGCGCCGAGGTGGTCGCCGATCCGCGCACTCGGGAGGTCTATCTTGGCGACTGAGGCGCTCGCCGTTTCCGGCATCGACGCCTATTACGGCGACAGCCACGTGCTGCACGCGGTGTCGTTCGCGCTGCAAGGAGGGCGCCTGCTGGGCCTGCTCGGACGCAACGGCGCCGGCAAGACGACCTGCATGTCGGCGATCATGGGCTTCCTCAAGCCGCGGCGGGGCTCGATCAGCCTCTACGGGGAGAACGTCGCCGGGCTCGCTCCCGACGCGATCGCGCGCAAAGGCATCTGCCTCGTCCCGCAAGGACGGCGCATGTTCCGCACGCTCACCGTGCGCGAAAACCTGATGGTCGCGGCGCAGCCGCGCAAAGACGGCAACGCCGGCTGGTCGATCGATCGCGTATTCCGGCTGTTCCCGCGGCTCGCCGAACGCCAGGCCCAGCTCGCCGGGTCCCTCTCCGGCGGCGAGCAGCAGATGCTGGCAATCGGCCGGGCGCTGATGGGCAATCCGCGCGTGCTGCTGATGGATGAGCCCTCCGAGGGACTGGCGCCGCAGCTCGTCGCCGAGGTCGGCCGCACGATTGCGCAACTCAAGGCCGAGGGCCAGTCGATCGTGCTGGTCGAGCAGAACATCAAGCTCACCCTCGATCTCGCCGACGACATCGTCATCATCAATACCGGCCGGGTGGTGTTTCGCGGGACCGCCGATCAGATCAAGCTCGACGATGCCATTGTCTCGCAGCACCTCGGCGTGTTCTGATGCCCATTCCTGCGAAGTGACATCAGCGCATGCAGCGAACTCGGTTTGCTCCCTCTCCCATAGGGAGAGGGGTGGGGTGAGGGGTTACGGTCTCTCGACAAGTTTCGACCTCCCTCACCCCAACCCTCTCCCCCAAGTCGGGTTTACCCGACTTCGGCCACCCTAACTTCCGAACTCGGGCAAGCCCGAGTTCGGTGAGGAGAGGGAGCGCACCGCGTGCGTCGCACGACATCGCGAACGAAAGGACGAGCCATCAATGGCGGCACAATGGAACAAGTACGCGGCGACCGCGGCGCGCAAGCACGGCAAGCCGGGACGCGACGTGCGGCCGAAGAGCACGACTATCGACATTCATTCGCACGTCGCGATCCCGCAGGCCGCTGCCTTCGTCAAGCCGCATCTCGACATGTCCACGATTCCGCTGGCGCATTTTGCCGATGCGACGACCAAGGCGCTGAGCCAAAAGCAGGAGGAGGATATCCGCTCGCGCATCACCGGCTATGACGAGCGTCTCGCCGATCTCGACGCCATGGGCATCGACCTCCAGCTCGTGCTGCCGTCGCCGAACCAGTGCTACTACACGCTGCCGCTCGACATCGCGGTCAAAGCCGCGCGCATGGTGAACGATGGGCTTGCGGAATATGTGGCGCGCAAGGCGGACCGCTTCGTCGCCCTCGGCACCGTGCCGCTCAGCGACGGCGCCGAGGCCGCGCGCGAACTCGAGCGCTGCATGACCTCGCTCGGCATGAAGGGCGCGGAGATTTTGACCAATGTGGCGGGCCGCGAACTTTCCGATCCGGACTACGCGCCGTTCTGGCAAAAGGCCGAGGCGCTCGGCGCGCTCGTCGTCATCCACCCCAACGGCTTCACCGACGCGAAACGACTCACGCGCTTTTACTTCAATAACGTGATCGGCAACCCGCTCGAAACCACCATCGCGCTGCATTACCTGATTTTCGACGGCGTGCTCGAGCGCCACCCGAACCTGAAGATTCTCGCGGTGCACGGCGGCGGCTATCTGCCCGCCTATTCCGGCCGCATCGATCATGCCTGGGGCGCTCGCTCGGATGCGCAAGGCGCTCTGCCACAGCCGCCGACCAGCTATCTCAAGAAGATCTATTTCGACACGGTCGTGTTCACGCCGCATCAGCTCGCCGAATTGGTGCGCCTCTACGGCGCCGACCACATCATCATGGGAACGGACTACCCCTTCGACATGGCCGAATACGATCCGATCGGCCACGTCGCCTCGACGGACGGCCTCGACGCCGCCAGCATCGCCGCCATCGCCGGCGGCAATGCACGCAAGCTGCTGGGGATTTGAGCCGTCCTCATCCTGAGGAGCGCGCGCGATAACTGCTGCTTCACGCAGCACACGTGTGCGCGCGCGTCTCGAAGGATGGGGGCGGCCCATGCTTCGAGACGCATCGCAGCGTTACGCTGCGATGCTCCTCCGCATGAGGCCGTCCACGTTTCATGCTTGGAGCCAGCTGAGAAGGTCACTCCCCCTTGACTTTGGCGTCGTGGATCACCTTGCGCCATTTCGGCTCGTCGGCCTTGATGTATTTGGTGAGCTGCTCCGGCGTGCCGGTGATCGATTCGAAATACTGCCGCTCCAGGAAGTTCTTCTTGATCTCTGGATCGGCAAAAATCTTGCGCACTTCAGCGTTGATCTTGCCGACAGTCTCCGCCGGCAGGCCGGGCGGGCCGAACAGCCCGAACCAGGAGATCGCCTCGTAGCCGGGCAATCCGCTCTCCGCGACGGTAGGCACTTCCGGCAGCAGCGCCATGCGCTTTGCAGCCCCGACCGCGAGGAGCTTGACCTTGTCCGCCTTCCATTGCGGCACTGCACTGCCCACGCTGATGAACATGAGCTGGATATGTCCGGCCATCACGTCGGTGAGCGCCGGGGTGGCGCCCTTGTAGTGCACCGCCTGGAATTTCGCGCCTGAAAGCGCCTGGAACAGCTCCATGTTGAGATGACCACTCGATCCGATCCCGAACGTCCCGTAATTGAGTTCGCCCGGTTTTTGTTTGGCGAGCGCGATCAGCTCCTTGACGTTCTGCACCGGCAGCGCGGGATTGACGATCAGCGCGTGGTTGATGGTGACGAGACCCGAAATCGGCGTGAAGCCCTTGACCGGATCATAGGCCAGCTTTGGGTAAAGGCTCGGATTGACCACGAAGGTGGTCTCCGGCCCAATAAGCAGCGTGTAGCCATCGGGCGCGGCCTTGGTGACGTATTCGGCCGCGATCTGGTTGTTGGCGCCCGGCTTGTTTTCGACGATCGTCTGCTGGCCCCAGGCGTCGGTGAAGCGCTGCGCCAACGTGCGCCCGAGCGCATCGGTCACCCCGCCGGGGGCGGCCGGAACGATGATGGTGACCGGCTTGGTCGGATAGCTCGCCTCTTGCCCGGCCGCCGCCGCCGGCAATAACACGCTCGCCACCGCAGCCATCAGCCACGTCCGCATCGAGTGCTCTCCCTGAACTGCTCGCCTTTTGCCGAACTATCGCTGATTTTCTGCCGCCTGCCTATGGCCGGTGCAATGCGGCAATCCCGCACCATCGTGGTGAGAGTTCGCCGAAAGGTTGTCGAACGTGATCACCGTCGCCACCGACATGCAAGTCACCTTCGCCGATCTGGTCGCTGAGAAGTCGCGCGACGATAAGACATTGGCAGCCGTCCCGATTTCAGGCTTAAATGAACGCAATAACCTCGAGGGAGAGGGCCATGCGAAAACATTCTGCCATTCTCTGCGCCGGCGTGGCTGCGACCATTGTCATGATCGCCGCCGCGACCGCAGCCAACGCGCAAGACAAAGTCATCAAGATCGGCGGGCTGTTCGCCATGTCCGGTCCCGGATCCTATTTCGGCGTCCAGGACAAGCAGGGCATCGATCTTGCGATCGAGCAGATCAACAAGACCGGAGTGAACGGCCACCGGTTCGAGGTGCAATACGAGGATTCGGCATGCAGCCCGCTCCCGGCAACGCAGGCGGCCAAGCGGCTCCTCGACCAATACAAGCCTCACGTCGCGCTCGGCGAGGAGTGCTCGGACGCCACGCTCGCAATCATGCCGCTCATGGAGCAGGCGAAGGTGCCGCTGCTCAACGCCGGCTCCTCTTCCATCAAGATCACCGATCCCGGCAACCCATGGACGTTTCGCATCATGCCAAACGAGGTGATGCAGGGCGTGGACATCGCCACCAATGCGTATAAGCGCCTCAACGCGCGCACGGCGGTGCTGCTCTATGAGAACACCAATGCCGGCATCGGCAACGCCAAGGTCTTCGGCGATACGTTCAAATCGCTCGGCGGGCAAATCCTCGCCGATATCGGCTTCGGCCGCGACGTGAACGATTTCACCGCGATCGCGACGCGCATCGCCGGTCTTGGCAAAGTGGATGTGATCCCGACCTACACGCTCGAGGGCCAAGGTCTGCGCATCACCCAAGCGCTCGCCCAAGCCGGCGTCACGAAGGGCGGCGGGGGACAATCGATCCAGCTCGGCACGATCTGGTTGCCCTTCGGTTTCGAGCAGAAGGCGGGCAAAGCGGCGATCGGCTACGTCCGCATCGTGCAATTCGACCCGACCGACAAGCGCGAAGTCGTGCAAAACTTCATCCGCTCGTTCAAGGCCAAGTACAATCAAGAGCCGACGCACATCAACGCACACGCCTTCGATCAGATTCTGGTCGTGGCCGACGTCGTGCGCCGCGGCGGCAAGGACTCGCAATCGATCCGCGACATCATGGCCACCACAAAGGACTTTTCCGGCGTGACCGGAAGTGTCGAATTCGACAAAAGCAACCAGAATACCAAGATGGATACGATCCACTACATGGAGACTTTGCCGGATCTGTCGTGGAAGGCGCTCGGCTGGAACTGAGAGGTCATGCTGACCATCGTTCTCCAGCAGGGCATCAATGGGATAGTCTTCGGGAGCCTCTATGTCCTCGTGGCATTGGGGCTCACCCTCATCTACGGCGTTCTCGTCCAGATCAATTTTGCGCACGCGGACATCGTGACCATCGGCGCGTTCGCGGCCTACTTCTTCACCTTCCTCTTCGGCGGCAATTATCTCGTCAGTATCGGCATCGCGCTTATGGTCGGCGCGGCGCTCGGCTGGCTCGTCAACGCGACGATCTTCGCACCGCTGCGCGAACGCGGCAGCGAGCTGTTGCCGCTGATCGCCACCATCGGCGTGTCGATCCTGCTGCAGAACGCGATGCTGCTCTGGTTCGGCCCGATCCCCTATGCCTTCGATAGTCCCTACAGTAATGAAGTCATCCGGCTCGGGGGCGGCACGTTCATTACCTGGCAGAATCTGATCATCATCGGCGTATCCACGATAACCATCGCGCTGCTCTACGCGTTCATGAAATTCACCATGATGGGAAAGGCCCTGCGCGCGGTCGCACAGGACCGTGAGACAGCGGGGCTCATGGGGATCAATCCCAATCAGCTCATCATGCTGACCTTCGTGATCGCATCGGCGCTGGCCGGCATGGGGGGAGCCATGCTCGGCCCCATCCTGGTGCTCACGCCCTTTGCCGGCACGAGCGTCATCGTGAAGGCGTTCGCCATCGTCATCATCGGAGGGTTCGGCAACGTCGAAGGAACGATCATCGCCGGGCTTGCGGTCGGCTTGGTCGAGAGCTTTGCGACCCAGCTGGTCAATCCGGGCCTGACCGACCTCATCGTGTTCACGCTCCTTCTGCTGATGCTCGCATTCCGGCCCACCGGACTGATTGCCGAAAAGCGTGAAGAGAATGTCTAGCGGTCTCGCGCTTGCCGGCGCATCCGGCAATCGCCGCTGGTGGTTCTTTGTCGCCGCCGTTGTCGTCGCGGCCTTGCCGTTGGTGTTTCAGGACTCTTATTGGCGCACGAATCTCATTGTTTGCGCGCTCAACATCATGCTGGCGATCGGCCTCGATTTCATTCTCGGCTATGCCGGTCAGCTCAACCTCGGTCATTCGGCGTTCTATGGCATCGGCGCCTATGCCTCGACGCTGCTCATCATGAAGCTCGGCGTGCCATTCTGGATGGCGTTCGTCTGTGCTGTCGTATTAGCCGGCGCCGCCGGCATGGCTCTGTCGATCTTCGCGGTTCGTCTGCGCGGCCATTACCTTGCCATCGCCTCGCTCGGCTTTGCCGTCATCGTGCATCAGGTATTGCTGAACTGGATCAGCCTGACGCAAGGCCCGCTCGGCATCTATGCGATCAAGCCGCCGCCGGACATTGCGCTGCCGGGGCTGCCGGTCATCTCGTTCGGCAATACAGCAAACATGTTCTATCTGGTGGCGGCGTTCGCGTTCCTCTTCTATCTCCTGCTCGATCAGCTCGTCCGCTCGCCGATCGGCGAAACCCTCACGGCCATCCGAGAGGACGAGATTTCGGCGGCTTCGTTCGGCATCAATTGCACGGCCTGGAAGGTATTCGCCTTCGGCGTCGGCTCGGCGATTGCGGGCGCAGCGGGCGCCTTCTACGCGAGCTTCGTCGGCACGTTGGTCCCGGACGCCTTCATCATCACGGAGTCATTCACCATTCTGGCCATGGTGATCGTCGGCGGCATGGGGACGCTGATCGGCCCGGTCTGGGGCGCGATCCTGCTCACGGTCTTGCCCGAACTCTTGCGCGGATTCGGCGATCTGCGTCTCGTCCTCTATGGTGCTGCGCTCACCCTCGTCGTGCTGTTCATGCCAGGCGGCATCGTGCAAGCAGTGCAAATCCTGCGCGCGCGTATTGGCCGCTTGCCGACCGCTACCAAAGCGGGCACGCGCCAATGACCGCGTCGGGCCGGCCTGCTCCGGCGGTGCAAGCGCGTCCTGACGCCACGGCTGCTCTCTTTTACGGCGAAGGTTTGCACAAACGGTTCGGCGGCGTGCAGGCGGTTCGCGACATTTCACTCAACGTCCCGCATGGCAGCGTGTTTGCGATCATCGGCCCGAACGGGGCCGGCAAGTCGACGCTGCTCAACCTGATGAGCGGGCTCTATCAGCCGGATGCGGGCCGGATGGTTTTTGACGGCGTCGACCTCGTAGGCTTGTCGGCGCACAAACGGGTACGCCTCGGGCTTGCGCGTACATTTCAGAAATTGCGGCTCTTTAAGCAGCTATCGGCGCTCGGCAACGTCGTCGCGGCCTCACACATCCATCACGACATCCCGGCCTGGCAATACGTCGTCCACGCGGCCGCGTTCGGGCGCGACCATGCCCGCTGCCGCGCGGAGGCGATCAAGCTCCTCGGCTTCGTCGGGTTAGAAGGACGCGCATCGGTGCAGGCGGCTTCACTGGCCTATGGCGAGCAGCGCATGCTCGAGCTCGCCCGCGCACTCGCCACCTCGCCCCGCCTGCTCATGCTCGACGAGCCCGCCGCCGGCCTCAACGCGGCGGAAGTGGAGCGGTTGCTTGAACGCATTCGTCTTCTTCGCGAGGGCGGCATGACCATCATCGTTGTCGAGCACAACATGGATCTGGTGATGAAGATCTCGGATCGGGTGCTGGTCATGGATTACGGGCAGCATCTTTTCGAGGGCACGCCGGCCGAGGTCCAAGCCAATCCGAGCGTGATTGCAGCCTATCTTGGAGCAATGACGTGACCGCGCTGCTCCAGGCCGAGGGGCTTCAACTGGCTTACGGCGAGATCTCAGCCTGCCGCGATGTCAGCTTGCACGTGGCGCAGGGCGAGATTGTCACGCTGATTGGCGCGAATGGCGCCGGCAAATCGACCACGCTGCGCGCCGTCGCCGGCGCACTTCTGCCGCGCGCCGGCTCAATCCATTTCCGCGGGCACGACATCACGCGCCTGCCATCGTATGAGCGCACCAAGCTCGGGATCTCGCTCGTTCCCGAGGGCCGGCGCGTGTTTCCGTTCCTCACGGTGCGCGAAAATCTCGAGCTCGGCGCCTTCAAGTACCGCAAAGAGGGCGCGAAGGTGCGAGGCCTTATGGACAAGGTGTTCGACATGTTTCCGCGGCTGCGCGAGCGCAGGAGCCAGAACGCCGGCACCCTGTCAGGGGGCGAGCAACAGATGCTCGCACTTGGGCGCGCGATCATGTCCGAACCGCACCTCATTTGTCTCGACGAGCCCTCGCTCGGGCTTGCGCCGATGGTCGTTCAGGACATTTTCCGCACGATCAAGGCGATCAATGCTGCTGGCACCAGCGTCCTCCTGGTCGAGCAGAACGCGCGCTATGCGCTCGAGACCGCGAGCCGCGGTTACGTGCTGCAGACGGGATCGATCATCGCAAGCGGCCCCTGTGCGGCCCTGCGCAACGACGATCGTGTGCGCCAAGCCTATCTCGGCCGCAGCGCGGCCGAGCGGATGAGGCTTTGAAGCGCGAGTTCTTCGGCTAGACGTCGCGCGTTTCACGAGCGCAAGCGGGAATGCAGGAGTCGGCAGCAAGATCTGATTCCGCTTTGCCGGATGCGCGGGTGCATCGACCTTCACCGTCCCAATATTGCCTCTTTCACCGCACGCGGATCGCGACTGCGCCAAGCGCCGGCGTCGACCGCCTGGAAGAAATTGGCGAGGTGCTGGTTGAACGCGGCCGGCTCTTCGAGGTTGATGGTGTGGCCGGCATTGGGCATCACCACGAGCCCCGCCGTCGGGATCGTCCGCTTCATGAGCAGCCCGGGTTCCAGGCACGGCCAATCCTCGTCACCGGTCATGATGAGGGTTGGGGTCGTGATCGTCTTCATCTTGTCGACGAGATCGAACAGGGACGGTCGCCGTTTCTGGACGCCGCGCAAAGTATGCGCCGAACCTTCGCTCGAGTGCTCGGTGAGCTGGTCGACGAATTCCTTCCAGCCGCGCGGGTCTTTATTTTGGAACTGCACGCGCGTTGGTCCGAGCGCATAGGCCTCGGCCGCCTTCGCCATGCTGGTCTGCTCGAACTTCCTTGCGGCCGCCTCCGCCTCCTCTGCGAATTGTTGACGCTGGTTGGGCGCGGCCCCATAGCCGCAGCCCGCCACGACCAGCGAGCGAGCGCGTTGTGGATAGGTGAAGCCGAAATGGAGCGCCGCGAAGCCGCCCATGGACAGCCCGACGATGTGAGCTTTCTCGATTTTCAGCGCGTCGAGCACGGCGCGAATGTCGTCGCGCGCGCGTTCTTGCGAATAACGCTCTCCATCCGCCGGCACGTCCGAAGGCGGGTAACCCCGCGCGTTGTAGGTGATGCACCGATAACAGCGGGCAAAATGGCGAACCTGCGATTCCCACGAACGATGGTCGCCGGCAAATTCGTGCACGAAGACGATCGGAATGCCTGATCCGCTGTCCTCGTAATAGAGCTTCACGTTGTCGTCGGTGGTCAGATGCGGCATCGATGCCCCCTTTGCTCAAAGCTCCGTCCCATCGGTCACGTCGTCGGCGATCGCAGCTGGGATGCGTGCGTGCCAATCGCTCTTGTTTTGAACAGCTTGCGCAAGCGCGAGCAATGCCCGATCGCCATACGGTCGACCCACGATCTGAAACCCGACCGGTAGTCCCCGGTCATCGCAACCCGTGGGAATCGCGACCGCCGGAAAGCCCAGCAGGTTCACGAACCGCGTGAAGCGGCTCAGCGCGTAGAGCGTGGAGGGTGAGAATTTGTCCGCGGCCGGATCGGTCTCGACGGCGCGCGGTACGCGAATTGCCATGACTGGAAGGATGATGGCGTCGGCCGCGCCGAACACGCGCGCCGTGAACTCGCGCGCCAGCGTCTCGCGCGCTGATAGACTTGCGGCAAGCGTCGCATCGTCGATGGCAAGCCCTTTCGCCAGACGCTTGCGTAGGAGTACGGGAATATCGGGGTCCTCGATGCGCGCGCGATGAACGCGCGCTGCTTGCGCTTGTAACACGACGAGGGCATGGCCGCCGATGGCCTCGATCTCAGCAAGCGACGTGCGGCGTTCGATATGCGCGCCGCTCGCTTCGATGGAATCGACACCTTGCAGGCAGGGGCGGCGAACCGCCGGCTCGGCGGCGTCGAAGCAATCGGCAATCGCCGCGACGCGCTCGATCGATCCGTCGGCGCGCGGCTGATCGTCCCCGATGAGCATATGGATGGCGTCTCGC
>Ga0081455_10007159_pt1 | contig 11796 bp, 12 predicted proteins | sample TabmetS3T2R1_FD_70207 | JGI IMG/M metagenome (GOLD analysis project Ga0081455, IMG submission 70207) | Tabebuia heterophylla rhizosphere microbial communities from the University of Puerto Rico - S3T2R1 | ecosystem: Host-associated > Plants > Roots > Rhizosphere ...
CCTGCTTCCGGTAGACGGGCACCGCCCCCGCCAGCAGCAGCAGCGGGGCCACCACCGGATGGCGCCAGAGGGTGCTCTTGGCCAGGATGCGCGGCCGCGCGCCCAGGAAGCCCAGGATCAGGATGGGGTCGATCAGCGCGTTCTGGTGGTTGGCCACCAGCAGGAGCGGGCCGCGGGCGGGGATCCGCTCCCGGCCGACCACCTCCACCTCGCGGAAGAAGATCCGCAGCAGGAGCCGCGAGAGGGACGCCACCGCCCGGTCGAGGGCCCGGCGCATGGGCCTCAGGCCGACGCTTGCGCCCGCGCCTCCGCCTCGCGGGCGGCCCGTTGGCCCCTGGGCAGGTCCACGAAGTACAGGATGACGCCGCCCACCAGGAAGAAGAGCACCACGGACAGGATGGCCTGCCGGCTGGAGCCCGTCAGCGAGAGGACGACCGAGAAGGCGAAGGGGCCCAGGATGCCGGCGAACTTCTCGAAGACGGAGTAGAAGCCGAAGAACTCCGCCTCGCGGCCGGCCGGCATCCTGCTGCTCGACTCGAGCCAGGGCCAGGACGCCGAGGCGGTCCATACCCAGGCGCTCGACCTCAGCCTGCGCCGCGCCGGCTTCCGCGTCCTCGTCCTCTCCAACGAGCTCGGCGACGAGCGGCTCGAGCGGGCGCTTGGGGCGCTCGATCCGACTGCGATCATCCTCTGCGGCCCCGGCGCCGAGACCCAGGACGCGGTGCGGCTGGTCCGCAAGATCCGCGAGCTTGGCTTCGCCGCGCCGCTCTACGGCTTCCGCGCCGACGGCCTGATCGGCGCAGCGGTCCCCTCGGCCGGCGAGCGGCCGAGCGAGGTGACGGGCCTGCTCAACGCGGACCTGCGTCGCCGCGCCGCTGCGGCCTACGCCTAGAGCTCCGCACGCCGGAACGACGCAGGGCCCCCGGAGGGGCCCTGCGGATCGAACTGGGAACTCTCGACGCCGTTGGCGTCGGTAGCTACCGCCTAGAGCGAGGAAACCGCTTTTTTGGCGGCGGTGAGGACGACTTTCGGGAGCGGCGCGAAGTCGAGCGCGGCACCGTAAGCCTGACCCTTGGTGATTGCGTAGTTGATGAACTGCTGCAGGAACCCCTTCTGCGGCGCGTTGTGCGGCACGATCGCGTACGTAAACGTCGAGATCGGGTACGCATTCGCGGCGCTGGCCGGCGGGTTGGTGATGTTGATGTCGCCGTTCGCCGGGACCGATTTCACGGTCGAGGCGGCTTCTTCGATGTTTTTCAGGTTCGGCAGCTCGAAGTTGCCGGCCTTGTTTTCGACCGCGGCGGCTCCGAGGCCGGCGGCGATCAGGTAGGACGCCGAGATGTAGCCGATCGCCCCCGGGGTTTTGACCACCGTGGCGGTGATGCCCGCGTTGCCTTTGGCGCCGACACCGGCTTTGAAGCCGACCGTGGTGGCGTAGCCGACTTCGCTCTTCCAGGCGGGACTGATCTTCGACAGGTAGTTGGTGAACGTGTAGGTGTCACCGGAACCATCGCTGCGGAAGACCGGGGTGATGGTCAGGCCGGGCAGTTTCGCGCCCGGATTGGCGGCCTTGATCTTCGGGTCGTTCCACTTCGTGATCTTGCCGAAGTAGATGCCGGCCAGGACCTTGCCGGACAGGTTGAGTTTTTTGACGCCGGGAACGTTGAAGCCGATGCCGGTTGCCGAGAGGGCCCACGGAATCTGTACGCAGCCGTTGCAGGCGGCAGCCTGTTCCGGGGTCAGCGGCGCGTCGGAGGCGCCGAAGTCGACGGTACGGGCGGTGATCTGCGAGATACCCGTGCCGGAGCCGACTGCGGCGTATTTGACCGGGATGCCTTCTTTGATTTCGAATCCGTTGATCCAGTTGGCCATCAGCGGAGCGACGAGCGTCGAGCCCGCGCCGTTGAGGCCGGCGGCAGCAGCACCGGCGGTGGCGATGGAACCCATGCCGACGACCGTTGCGACCAGCGCCAAGCTAACGCCCAGCAACCTTTTGCGAATCAAGAGAGTGAGTCCTTTCGGGTGAGAATTGAGACCGGCAGACTCTCCTCGGCGGCCCTCGGTGCTGTGTGAAACTCGTGAAAAGTATGCGTAACAGTTTTGTTACAGAAATGTTGCGACAGCGTCGAGTTCTCACAGTTGTGTCAATTCTGTGAAAATCAAACTGGGACGGTAAGGATTACGCCGCGGCTCGAATACGCTGCGGCGCATGAGCTCCGCGGCCACCCCGGCGGCACCCCGCGCCGCGCGCCGCCGCGACTGGCGTAGGCGGGGCGACCGCTTCGGTGACGCCGCCCTGTACGCGATCTGCGCCGCTGCGGCCCTGCTCGGCGCCGCCGTCCTGATCCTGATCGCCTACGAAGTCGTCGAAGGCGCGCGGCCGGCAATCGACAAATTCGGGCTTTCCTTCGTTACCGGCAGCGAATGGAAACCGACCGAACAGTTCAACGTCTTCGGCGCCGGTTCGCTGCTGTACGGGACCCTGCTCAGCTCCTTTTTCGCGCTCCTGCTTGGCGCCCCGATCGCGATCTCGATCGGGCTCTTCCTCAGCATGCTGGCGCCGAAAGCGGTGCGCAACGTCGTCTCGCCGCTGGTCGAAATGCTCGCCGCGATCCCAACCGTGATCCTCGGCTTCTGGGGGGTCCTGATCCTGGCACCGTTCGTCAAATCGACGATCGAGCCAGCGCTGCATGACACCGTCGGCTTCATCCCGCTGTTCGGCGAGCCCCAGACCACCGGCCTGAGCGTCTTCACCGCGAGCCTGATCCTCACGATCATGATCATCCCGATCATCTCCTCGGTCTCCCGCGACCTCTTCATGTCGGTGCCGCGTGACATGCAGGACGGCGCCAGCGCCCTCGGCGCGACGCGTTGGGAGGTGATCCGCGGGGTGGTCTTGCCGACCACGGCCTCCGGGGTGGTCGCCGCATCGTTGCTCGGGCTCGGCCGGGCGCTCGGCGAGGCGATTGCCGTCGCCCAGGTGATCGGGGCCGGCTCGGAAATCAACATCGACCTGTTCAAGACTGGCGACACCTTGGCGGCCCGGATCGCCAGCCAGTTCCCGGGCGCGCTGACCGAACTGCACCAAGCCTCGCTCTACTACTGCGCCGTGCTGCTGCTGGTGATCGGCGTCGCCGCCAACCTGATCGCCTCCTGGATCGGCCGCCGCTTCAGCTACGCCGGGGGCCAGGTGCGATGAACGCGGAGCGTCCAAGCGTGCATCCCTGGTTCTTCGCGCCGCGAGCGGAGCGCGAGGATTTGTCATGAGCAGCACGCTCGGATCCGGCGGCTTTGGCGATCGGCCGCGGGCCTACGACCCCGCGGCGCCGCTGACCCCGACCGGCAACCTGCGCCGGCGCCAGATCTTCAGCAAGTTCACCGAGTACCTGGCGACCGCTGCTGCGATCGGCGCGATTGCCGTCCTCGTGATCGTCATCTACGCCGTCGTCCAGCACGGCATCGACGCGATCAGCTGGGATTTCATCACCAAGTCCGCCCCCGAAGGCGTAGCACCGGCGCTCGTCGGCAGCGCGGTCATCGTCGGGATCGCGACCTTGATCGCAACCCCGCTGGGGGTGCTGATCGCGCTCTACCTGAACGAGTACGCGGGCCGCCGCGCGGCCTCGTTCGTCTCGCTGACGATGGACGTGATGAACGGCCTGCCGGCGATCATCGTCGGGCTCTTTTTCTTCACTTTCATGGTGAACCAGAAAGGAACCCTCGGCCTCGGCCAGGCAGGCTGGATCGCCGGGCTCGCGCTCTCGATCATCATGGTGCCGCTGATCGCCCGGGGGACCCAGGGGGTATTGCGGCTGATCCCGAAAAGTCAGAGCGAAGCGGCCGACGCGCTTGGCGTTGCTCGCTGGCGGACGGTGTTGTCGGTGATCCTGCCTAGCGCCCTGGGCGGAATCCTGACGGTGACGATCCTCTCGATCGCCCGCGCCGCCGGCGAGACCGCGCCACTCTTGCTCCTCACCTCGAACGGGGACATCAGTCGCGTCGTCCTCAACCCGTTCGAAGCGCTGGCCTCTGGCCCGACCCGCATCTACACCCTCTCGGAAGAAGCGAACCCCGCCGGTTTCACCGAAGCCTGGGGGCTGTCGCTCCTCTTCATCTCATTCATACTCTTCGCCAGCCTCGGCGCTCGCGCGCTGCTGGCCCGCAGCAAAAGGAAGACCTCCTCGTGAACCTCCCTCCCTCCCGCGTCCGCATTCGCACCGACCAGCCGGCGGTGCCGTCGAGCGCGAACGGTACTGGCAGCGTGGCGCTGCCCGACGCCGTCACGACCAGCGCCGAGGCGCACTGGGACACTCCGCCGGAGGTCGTCTTCGACTCGCGCGAGGTCTCGGTCTTCTACGGCGCCAAGCAGGCACTGGCGGGGGTCAACCTGGGGATCCGCCGCGGTCAGATCACGGCGCTGATCGGGCCCTCGGGCTGCGGCAAGACGACCTTCCTGCGCAGCCTCAACCGGATGAACGACTCGGTCCCGGACTTCCGGATCGAGGGCGAGATCCTCTACCACGGCCACGACATCTACGGCGGCAACGTCGACCAGGTCGAGGTGCGGCGGCGGATCGGGATGGTCTTCCAGAAACCGAATCCCTTCCCGAAGTCGATCTACGACAACATCGCCTGGGCGCCGCGCAACCTGGGGATGCGCTCCGGGCTCTCCGAGCGGGTCGAGAAAGCGCTGCGTGGGGCGGCCCTCTGGGACGAGGTCAAGGACCGGTTGAAGGACTCGGCGCTCGGCCTCTCCGGCGGCCAGCAGCAGCGGCTCTGCATCGCCCGCGCGATTGCGATCGAACCCGACGTGCTGCTGCTCGACGAGCCTGCCTCGGCGCTCGACCCGATCGCGACCGGCGCGATCGAGGACCTGATGCACAGCCTCAAAGGCCGCTTCACGATCGTCATCGTCACCCACAACATGCAGCAGGCGGCGCGCGTCGCCGACCGCACCGCCTTCTTCAGCCTCGAGACCGGCGGCGAGAAGCCGGTCGGCTCGCTGATCGAGTTCGACGACACCGAGCGGATCTTCAGCTCGCCCCGCGACCCGCGCACCCGCGACTACGTGACCGGCCGCTTCGGCTAGCGGCGCGGCGGCTCAGCGGCGCAGGATCGCGTCGCCCGAGACCTGCTCGAGCAGCGGTTTGCCGCACTGCCAGCAGAAGGTGGCGCCGCTGGAGTGGGGGGCGCCGCAGTATTTGCAGGAGCCGGACGCGCCGGTCTCCTCGGTGCGGACGATCCGTTCGACCTCGCTCAGCTCGGCGTCGGCGTCCTGCAGGGCGACGGCTCGTTTGACCAAGAGCTCGACGTCCATGCTGTTGCGGATCGCCATCTCGTAGGTGAGTCCGCCGAGGTCCCACTGCAGCTCGGCGACCCGGGCGACGAGCTGGTCGCGCCGCCGCATCAGGTCGACGACGAACTCCTCACCGTAGGCGGAGCTGAGGGTGCCCGCGGCTTTGGCGGTGCCGGTTCCGTTGGCGGCCGCTTTTGGCGGCTTTGCTTTGGCCGGTTGGCGGCCTTTTCCTTTGCGAAGCCCGAGTTTCATTCGCCGAAGAAGCTGCCGTCGAATTCTCCGCTATCGCTGCAGCCGGCGGTGCCCTTTTCGCAGCTTTCGCCGACCTCGGCTTCCGGTGCCGCTTCCTTCACGCCGGGCGCCGTGTGCAGCACTTCCTGAGCCGCCTTGCTGCCGCCATTGGCGCCTTCCTCGACGGCGGGCGCCTTCTCTTTCGCCTGCTTGCCACCGCCCTTCGACTTCGAGGCACCCTCCTTCGCTCCCTTCTTGGCCCCGCTATCTTCGGTCGCGGTTTCGGCTTCGCTGCCGGCGCTGTTGCCGCTGCCACCGACCTGAATTACGGTCGGCTTCGCGGCGGCGGCCGGAGCGCTGGAGTCGTCGCCGGACCGGCCGATGAGGATGCCGACCGCGACTGCCAGGATCAGCGTCGCGATTCCCGCGATCAAAGTCGTGCCCGGGGAGACCCCGGATTTTTGCGGCGGGGCTGGGGGAGGGGCGGCCGCGGCGGCGGCCGCTCCGCCTTGCGGTTGCCTGCTCGCCTCCATGAAGACGACCGCATCCATGAACGGCAACCGTGGGTCGCCGCGCCGGTTGCCGCAGTTGAGGCAGTAGCGCTGGTCAAGCGCCATCTTGGCGCCGCAGACGGGGCAGGCGTCGCTGGCGGCGGACCCGATTGCCGGCGGTACCACCGACTGCTCCGCCGGCGTCCCGTCAGGCTGGTGGTGGTGTTGATCGGAGGGTGGTGCTACGTGCAGGGGCGCGGTTTTCGGCTCCCCGCTCGGATCGGAGCCGGAGGTCACGGTCCCATCTTCCGGGCGTCGCCCCGACGACCGTGTTTAAGAGTTGTGAACGGTGGGCTCGGCTCTGGGCCGGCAGCTCCTGCTCGCGGACTCAGGATCTTCACATGTGAAGCCAACGCCACGCCGATACTTCCGACAGAGCGTGGCGAGCGGCAGAGACGACAGGCGCAGCTCCCGGGGGGCGAGCTGCGACGAGTGCGGAGCGCCGCTCGACGGTGACCAACGTTATTGCCTGGATTGCGGAACGCGCCGCCAAGCGTCGTTGCCGCCGACGGTGGCCACCGTAATCGCCGCGTTCGGTGATCGCGACCGCGGCAAGGAAGCCGCGGCCGCGGTCGTGTCCGCAGCCGGCGCGGGTGCGGCGGCGACCTCTGCTCACCCCGCAGAGGCCGCCGCCGACCCGGCAGGGGAGCCCGCCGAGTCCAAGGGCTTCGCCGCCTGGATCCCCTCGCCGCGAGCCGCCGCCGCAGCGGTGATCTGCATGCTCGGGCTCGGCGTCGTGATCGGCTCGGCGACGAGCCAGATTGCCCAGAGCGCAGGGGTCGAAACGATCGTCCTCGAGATGGCCGAAGAAGAGAAGCCGCCGCCGCCCGAAGAAGAACCGGTCGAAGTTGCCGAAGCCCCGCCGGAAGAAGAAGTGATCGAAGAAGCACCGGTCGCCGAAGCGCCGGCCGCAGTGCCGCTGCCCGAAGCGCTGCCCGAAGAAGTGGTGGAAGAACCGCTGCCCGAAGAACCGCTGCCCGAAGAAGAACTGGTGCCGTTCAACCCCGAAGAAGAAGTCGAAGAAACGCTGCCCGAAGTGAAGCACCTGTTCCTGATCGTGCTCGGCGAAAACGGCTTCGAGGAATCGTTCGGCGAAAACTCACCCGCGCCCTACCTGCAGAAGACGCTGCCCGAACAGGGCGAGCTGCTGACCAACTACTTCGCCGTCACCAAGGGCAAGCTGGCGAACCAGGCGGCGCTGCTGAGCGGCCAGGGGCCGACCGAAGAACTGGCCGCCGAATGCCCGGCGGAAACTCCCACCGACATCCTCCCCGGCACGATCCGCGCCGACACCGCGACCACCACCGAACAGGTCGAAGGCAACGGCTGCATCTTCCCGGCGGCGGTCGAAACCCTGGCCGGGCAGTTCGCCGAAGAAGAACTGAAATGGAAGGCCTACGTCGAGGAAGCAGTGCCCGGGACGCCGGAACCGCCCAGCTGCGCCCGCCCGTTCGGCCTCTTCCACTCGCTGCTCGACGATCCCAAATGCCCGGAAAACGTCGTCGGCCTGCCGCAGCTCGCCAGCGACCTGAAGGACCCGAAAAAGGCGCCGACCTTCGCCTACATCGTCCCCAACCGCTGCCACGCCGGCGCCGTCGAACCCTGCGAAGAAGGACAGCCGACCGGCCCGGTGGCGGCCGAACCCTTCCTCAAGGAAGTGGTGCCGAAAATCGTCAGCTCCAAGGCCTACGCCGAAGGCGGCCTGCTGGTGATCACCTCCGCCCAGGCGCCGCAGACCGGCACCGCCCCCGACTCCAGCTCCTGCTGCGGCACCCCCGCCTACCCGAACCTGCCGCCGCCGCCCGAAGAAGTGCCGGCCGAAGGTGGCGTGAAGAAATCCGGCGGTGGCGGCAAGGTCGGCCTGCTCCTCCTATCCAGCTTCGTCGAGCCGGGCAGCGTCGACGAAACCACCAGCGCCAACCATTTCACCCTGCTGGCGACGATCGAGGAACTGTTCGAACTCGAAAAGCTCGGCTACGCCAAAGAACCCGCCCTGCTGCCGCTCGAACCGAGCGTCTTCAACGCCGGCGCCGAAGGTGAATCGACCGGTCCCGAAGAAGAAGCGACGCTGCCCGGCGCCGCGAAACGCCCGCTCCGCGCCAGCGCCTTCGGCCGCCTCCTCCGCACCTTTCGCTAGTGCCAGCGCGCAACCCCGCGACCTTCGCGCCGCGCACCCGGGCGAACCTCCCGCCCGTTGGACCTCAAGTCCCCTATAGGGGCCTCAAAGTCCAAACCGCAGAGCCGCGCCGAAGACGTGCAGGCGCCTAGGCCGCCCGGCCCGGCGCCGGCTCGGCGGGCGCCGTCTCGCTGATCCCCCAGCGTTCGTGGAGGCGCCGCAGAGGCGCTGGCGCCCACCAGTTCCACTTGCCGAGCAGCTCCATCAGTGCCGGCACCAGCAGAGCGCGGATGATGGTGGCGTCGATCAGCACGGCGAGGGCGGTGCCGACGCCGTTCTCCTTGATGAAGATGATCTCCGAGGTGGCGAAGGCGAGCATCGCGACCGCGAAGAGCAGCGCCGCCGCGGTGACGATCCGCCCCGTCCGCTCGAGCCCGATCGCCACCGACTCGGAGTCCGAGGCGCCGTTGTCGCGCGCCTCCTTGATCCGCGAGAGGAGGAAGACCGCGTAGTCGGTGGACAGGCCGAAGGCGACGGCGAACATCAGGATCGGCATCGTCTGCTCGATCGCCCCCGGACTGCTGTAGCCGAGCAGCCCTTCGAGCCGGCCGTCCTGGAAGATCAGCACCAGCAGGCCGAAGACGGCACTGAGGTTGAGGACGTTCATCAGCAACGACTTGATCGGCAGGATCAGCGAGCCGGTCATCAGGAAGAGGATCACCAGCGTCGCGACGACGATGATCGCCAGGGCGAGGGGCAGGTGGCTGCCGAGGCTCGCCTGGAAGTCGACGAATTCGGCGGTGCCGCCGCCGACCAGTGCCGTCGTGCCGGGCGGCGTCGGCAGCTCGCGGATCGCTTCCGCCGTCCGCTGGCTGGCGTCGGAGGCGAAGGGCTGGGTCGAGATCGCTTCGATCGCGGTGACGCCGTCGGCCAGCTGTCGCGGCGGCAGCACTTCGCTGACTCCCGGCACCTGGCCGACCGCGTGCGCGAACTCGCCCGCCGCGCCCGGTCCGCCGCCGGTGAAGGAGATGACGATCGGCGATTCGCGGTAGGGCGGAAACTCCTCACTCACGATTTCGTAGGCCTGGCGGGCGCTGGCGTCCTGCGGCAGCACGGTCGCGTCGACGGTGTTGAACTTGATCCCGAGGAAGGGCAGGCCGAGCAGAATCAGGAAGGCGGCGGAGAGCGTCGCCACCGGGATCGGCCGGCGCATCACGAAGCGCGATAGCCGGTACCAGAAGCCGGTGGAGACCGGCCTTGCCTCGGTTTCGGCGCGCCGCCGCAGAAAGGCGGGGGAGAGGGAGTTGACGCGGTCGCCGAGCAGGGTGAGGATCGCCGGCAGCACGGTCAGCGAGATCAGCGCCGCGAACAGCGCCACCAGCGCGCCGCCGAGCCCCATCGAGTAGAGGAAGCGCTGCGGGAAGACGAGCAGCGAGGCGAGCGCCGCGGCGACCGTCAGCGACGAGAAGAAGACGGTGCGCCCCGAGGTCGCGAGCACGCGCCGCATTGCCGGCAGCCCCGGCCCCGAGCGGGCGATCTCCTCGCGGTAGCGGGAGACGATGAAGAGGCTGTAGTCGATCGCCAGGCCGAGCCCGAGCGCCGTCGTCAGGTTCAGCGCGAAGACCGAGATCGAGCCGAATTCGCTGGCGACGCGGAGGATCAGGAAGGTGCCGACGATCGCCAGGCCGCCGATCAGGAGCGGCAGCAGCGCGGCGACGAGGCTGCGGAAGAACACCAGGGTGAGCAGGAAGAGCAGCGGGAAGGCGATCAGCTCGGCCTTTTTCAGGTCTTCCTCGACCTGGTTGTTCACCTGTTCCTGGGCGACCGCCGGCCCACCGACGACGACCCCGGGCTTGCCCGCCAGTTCATCGTCGATTTCACCGGCGACGTCCTGCATCTGCTTGTCGCCGGTCGGCACCAGGGTGACGACGAAGTACGTCGAGTCGCCGTCGTCGGAGACGAAGGCGGGGGAGCGGGTGTCGTAGTAACCGGTCACCGACTCGACGTCGGGGCGGGCGGCGACCTGGCGTTCGAGCGCGGTGACGCGGGCCCGGCTCGCCGGCTTGCCGACCGGCGCGTCTTCGACGACGACGAGGACGGCCGGCGAGCGGTAGCCGGCGGCCTCGAGCTGGTCCTTGGCCTTGACCGACTCGGTCGCCGGGTCGGCGGCGCCGTATGGGTCGAGGCGGCTGGCGACCGAGCCGCCGAGCACGCCGGCGATGACGAAGAAGACGACCGCGCCGATCACCAGGCGGCGGGCGCGGCGGTCGGCGAGGCGGGCCAGGGCGTCGAACATCAGCTCCTCCTTTGCTCGGCGTCGGCGGCGGCGAGGATCTGCTCCTCGACCCGCCGGCACCAATCGACGAACCAGTCGGTGTACTCGATCCCGCAGCGCAGGACGACGAGCGGGTAGCGCGCCTCGTCCTCGTCTTTGTCGGGCTCGATCTCGCGCAGCCGGGCGTTGACGGCTTCGCGGTAGTGACGCATCGCGCGGACGATCTCGACCGCCTCCGCGGGCGGCAGCGCTTCGGCGAAGAACAGCTTCAGCAGGCCCTCGTCACGCATCTCGAAGACCTCGGGCGGCTGCCGCAACCACGCCTTCAGCTCCTCCTCGCCGTCGGCGGTGATCTCGTAGACGGTCCGTTTGCGGCCGCCGGTGGGGGAGTCGGCGCCTTCGACCAGGCCGGCCTCCGAGAGCCGCTTCAGCTCCGGATAGATCTGGCCGTAGCTGGCGGCCCAGAAGAACCGCGTCGAGTTGTCGACCTTGGCTTTGATCTCGTAGCCCGAGAGCTGCTCGCGGCGGAGCATCCCGAGGATCACGTAGGCGGTGGGGCTCAGCGACTCCATATCTCGCGCGAATATATCAGGCCGATATATCTTGCGTCAAGATCGCGATCCCATACAGTCAGTTGTCAGATGAGCTTGGCCGCGTGACTTCGAAGAAGGGTGGGGAGCATGGCGCTCGATCAGAGCAAGGTGGGAAGGGTGGTCGCCGAGCAGATGGAGGCGATCGAAGGCGACTACGGCGACGACTGCGAAATCGGCGATGTCTGCACGATCGTCGAGGTAGTCGGGCCGCACGGCTCCCACGTCCGCGTGCGCTCCAGTGACATGCGCCCGCACAGCGGCCTCGGCCTGATCCGGATGGCCGAACAGGCGATGCTCGGCAACCTCGGCGGCGGCGGCCAGACCTAGCGAACTGTTCCTTATGTCCGCCAGGCGGACATAAGGAACAGCCCGAGGGGTTGGTCTCTATTCTCGGGAGATCGTGAGCGGGGCCGATTCCGACATCGTGGTGATGAAGTTCGGCGGCACCTCGGTGGCCGGCGCCGAGCAGATCAAGCGCGCCGCGGCGCGGATCGTCGCCGCCCGCGAGGCCGGCAACCGGGTCGTCGCGGTGCTCTCGGCCCGCGGCAAGACGACCGACGAACTGGTCGAGCAGGCGCACGAGATCTCCGAGCGCCCGGTCGCCCGCGAGATGGACATGCTGCTCTCGACCGGCGAGCGGATCTCCTGCGCGCTCTGCGCGATGGCGATCCACGACATGGGCCACGAGGCGATCTCGCTGACCGGCTCGCAGGCCGGGATCGTCACCGACTCCT
>Ga0081455_10007160_pt1 | contig 11796 bp, 11 predicted proteins | sample TabmetS3T2R1_FD_70207 | JGI IMG/M metagenome (GOLD analysis project Ga0081455, IMG submission 70207) | Tabebuia heterophylla rhizosphere microbial communities from the University of Puerto Rico - S3T2R1 | ecosystem: Host-associated > Plants > Roots > Rhizosphere ...
GGTCTGGTCGTGCTCGGGAAAGTGCTTGAAGTTCGGCGGCAGGTCGATGACGGCGAGGCCGAACGAGCTCACCCCAAGACCGGCCCTCGCGCGACGGAAGCCGCCACCGAAAATCGCCTCGAAGTCCTCGACGCGCTTGATGGTCACATCTGGCATATCGCTCTTCCTCTCCCCTCGCCTCTGTTTGGAGGCTACCCGCCGATGGACAGCACAGCGGACCCTTCCACCCTACCGTGACGAATGTCATCCAACGCACGGTTGGCGTCGGCGAGCGGATAGACCCTGATGCGCGTCTCGACGGGCACGCTCGCGGCCAGCGGGAGAAACTCCTCGCCGTCCTGCCGCGTCAGGTTGGCGACCGAGCGCAGGACGCGCTCCTCCCAGAGCAGCTCGTAGGGGAGCGACGGGATCTCGCTCATGTGGATCCCCGCCAGGATGACGGTGCCTCCGCGCGCGGTCGCGCCGAGCGCGAGCGGGACGAGCGAGCCCACGGGCGCGAAGACGATCGCCGCGTCGAGCTCCTCCGGAGGCTTCGAGTCCGACGAACCCGCCCACACGGCGCCGAGCTCGCGCGCGAACCGCTGACCGTCCTCATCGCCTGCGCGCGTGAACGCGAACACGCGTCGCCCCTGGTGTCGAGCGACCTGGGCCACGATGTGCGCCGCCGCGCCGAAGCCGTAGAGCCCCAGCCGCTCCGCGTCCCCGGCGAGCCGCAAGGCCCTGTAGCCGATCAGCCCCGCGCAGAGGAGCGGAGCCGCGTGCGCGTCGTCGTAGCCGTGAGGGAGCGGGAAGCAAAAGCGGTCGTATGCGACCGCGTACTCGGCATAGCCGCCCTGCAGCGTGTACCCGGTGAAGCGCGCGCGCAGGCAGAGGTTCTCACGGCCGCTCTTGCAGTAGCGGCACTCGCCGCAGGTCCAGCCGACCCACGGGACGCCGACGCGCTCGCCGCTTCCTGCCACCCGCCCGACGACTTGGTGGCCGGGCACGAGCGGCAGGGCCGGCTCGGGGAGCTCGCCGTCGACGACGTGCAGGTCGGTGCGGCAGACACCGCAGACGCTGACGCGCAGGAGCACTGACCCGGGTGCGGGCTCGGGGTCGGGCAGGTCGGCGGCGCGGAGCGGACGCCCGGGAGCGTCCAGCACCATCGCCCTCATCGCCGTCGCTGGCCGGGCTTACCGGCCGATCTGCTCCCAGGCCTCGCTCAGCACCTCGCCGAGGATCGACGTGATCTCGTCGAACTGCTGCTGCTCGGCCACGAGCGGCGGGGAGATCTGCACGACCGGATCGCCGCGGTCGTCGGCGCGGCAGATGAGGCCTGCCTCGAACAGGCGCGGCGACAGGAAGCCCCGGAGGAGCGTCTCGCACTCCTCGTCCGAGAACGTCTCGCGCGTCTCCTTGTCCTTCACGAGCTCGAGCGCGTAGAAGAAGCCCGTCCCGCGGAGGTCGCCGACGATCGGCAGGTCGAGCAACGAGGAGAGCGTCTCGTGGAAGGCGTCCTGCCGGCGGGCCACGTGTTCGACGATCCCTTCGCGCTTCATGATCTCGATGTTCTTGAGCGCGATCGCCGCCATGACGGGATGGCCGCCGAAGGTGATGCCGTGGCTGTACATCTTGTGGCCGTCGAGGAACGGCTCCATGACCTTGTCCGTCGCGATCACTGCGCCGATGGCGGCGTGCGCGGACGAGAGGCCCTTCGCCGACGTGATGATGTCCGGCCGGATGTCGTAGCGCTCCGAGGCGAACCACGCCCCCAGACGGCCGAAGCCGGTGATGACCTCGTCGGCGCAGAGCAGGATGTCGTAGCGGTCACAGATCTCACGGACGCCCTTCCAGTAACCCTCGGGCGCCGTGTAGGAACCTCCCGCGTTCTGCACGGGCTCGAAGATGACCATCGCGATTGTCTCCGGGCCCGCCTGCAGGATCGACTCTTCGAGGTCCTCGAGCAGGAAAGCGGTGAACTCAGCCTCGGTCTCCTCCGACGGGCGGTGGTATCGGTTCGTGTTGCGGACGTGGATGACGTCCGGGACGAGTGGTTCGAAGGGGGCACGCAGCGCGGCGATGCCGTTGATGGAGAGGGCGCCCATCGTCGTCCCGTGGTACGCGATGCGACGTGCCACCGCCTTCCAGCGACGATCGGTGGAGAAGTACTGCTCGATGCGTTCTCCGGCAGCCATCCGCTCCGCCACTTGCGTACGCTGCCTGTCGCCCCGCGCTGCGTAGTACTGCCGGGCCAGCTTCCACGCGGACTCGACAGCCTCCGAGCCACCCGAGACGAAAAAGACACGGTTGAGATCGCCGGGAGCCAGCGAGGCGACCTCGGCCGCAAGCTCGATCGCTCGCGGATGGGCGTAGTTCCAGTTCGTGTAGAAAGGCAGCTCGCGCATCTGTGCGGCCGCGGCCTCGCCGACCTCCTCCCCGAAGCCGTAGCCGATGTTGACGGCGAAAAGTCCGGCGAGGGCGTCGAGATAGCGCTTGCCGTTCGTGTCCTCGACGTAGCACCCGTCGCCGCGAACGATGATCGGAATCTCGCCGTCCATGTAGCCCGACATGCGCGTGAAGTGCAGCCATAGGTGATCGCGCGCTGCCTTCTGCAGCTCGGCGGGCGACATGCCCGTGGCGGGGACGCTCATGCGTGGGCTCCTTTCGGGGTTCGGCGCCACTGGAAGAGGATGTTGGCGAGCATCAGCACGATTGCGACGCCGAAGATCATGGTTCCGATGACGTTGACCTCGGGTGGGACGCCGCGCTGCGCCTGGCTCCAGACGTAGAGCGGGAATGTCTCCGTCGTGCCCGAGTTGAAGCTCGTGATGACGAAGTCGTCGATCGACAGGGAGAAGGCGAGCAGCGCGCCGGCGAGAATCCCCGGCGCGATCAGGGGAAGCGTGATGCGGTAGAACGTCACGTACTCGTTCGCCCCGAGATCCATGGCCGCCTCCTCGATATGTCGGTCGAAGCCGACCAGGCGGGCCCTCACCGTGATCACGACGAAGCTGATGCAGAACATGATGTGCGCGATCACGATCGTCCAGAAGCCGAGCGCTGTGCCGAGGTTGAGGAAGAGCGTGAGCAGGGACGCTCCGAGAACGATCTCGGGCGCGGTCAGCGGCACGAAGATGAGCAGGTTCGCCACGCCGCGGCCGCGGAAGTGGTAGCGGACGAGGGCGAGCGCGACCAGCGTTCCCAGGACGACGGAGACGATCGTCGCGAGAAGGCCGATCTTGATGCTCGTGGCAACGGCGTCGCCGAGGAAGGGCGGGCCGAACGGATCCGTCCAGTGCTCGGTCGTGAACCCTTCCCAGTTGTAGTTGTAGCGTCCAGCCGGGTCGTTGAAGGAGAAGACCACCACGACCGCGATCGGGAGCATCAGATAGGCGAGCGCGAGGATCCCGAAGACGGTGATCGTGTGGTGCCTGACGAACGCCCATGCCCTGGCGAGCGGGCGTACGCGACGACGGGGCAGAGCGTGGGGCTCGGCGGCGGCGGTCATCCGGCGAGCCTTTCCGTCCCCACCGCTCTGGTGTACAGGACGATGAGGAGCAGGATGACGGCCATGAGGATCATCGAGAGCGCGGCCGCCTGCCCGTAGTCGGTGATCTCGAGGAACTTCGACTGGATCACGTTGCCGATCATGGCCTGCTTCGGCGTCCCCAGGAGCTCCGCGTTGATGAAGTCGCCGGCGGCGGGGATGAACGTGAGCAGCGTCCCCGCGATGACGCCCGGCATCGAGAGCGGGAGCGTCACTCGGAGGAACGCCTTCGTGCTCGAGGCATACAGATCCTTCGCCGCCTCGATCAGGCTCTTGTCGATCTGTTCGAGGCTGACGTACAGGGGCAGCGCCATGAAGGGCAGGAAGTTGTAGGTGATCCCAGCGATGACGGCGGTGGAGGTCGCGAGGATCCGACCGTCGTCACTCACGAATCCAAGCGTCTGGAGCGCGCTCAGAACGAAACCGTCGTCCGAAAGGATGTTCTGCCACGCGAGCGTTCGGATCAGGTAGGTGACGAAGAAGGGCGCGATGATGAAGACCAGGAGCAGGTTCTTCCAGCGCCCGCCCCGAAACGCGATCCAGTACGTGAGCGGGTAGGAGATGAGCAGCGTGGCAAGCGTGGCGATGCCTGCGTACTCGAGAGAGCGGAAGAATTGCTCCCGGTACCGGCTGAACGCATCCGAGTAGTTGTCCCAGGCCCAGTTGAACGTGTAGCCGACCTGCACGGTCCCCTCCTGGAGGGACGTGTAGCCGAGGTAGTACAGCGGGACGACGAAGAAGAGGACGAGGAACGCCAGTCCGGGCGCCAGAAGCAGGTACGGCGTCAGCCAGCGATGGCGGTGGAGGAACGTCATTCGGGACGCCGCGCGCGGCTAGTGCCCCTTCCGGTGATGCTGCCTAGCTTCTGGGTCGTGAGCACCAAGCCAGAGTGTGCACTCGCACGCAGGCAAGGCTAGAAGCCTTGGCAAGGGCGAGGGTGCGCTCTGGCGCCGCGTGATCGCGGGCCAGAGGCAGGCGTGTATTGCTGGAAGGGGCACTAAACGCCGATCACGGCCTGCCACTTCTCCTGGTACTCGACGTTCTCGATCGCTTCCGGATTGAACTCGTAGAGGTTCTCGAGCACCTCGGGGGTCGGGAAGATGAGCGGATCCTTGGCGAACGCCGGATCGATCTTCGTGATCTCCTCCTTCGTCCCCTTGACGGGCGTGATGTAGTTCACGTACGCCGTAACCTCTGCGGCGACCTTGGGGTCGTAGAAGAAGTTCATGAAGGTCGAAGCCGTGAAGACGTCGCCGCCGGTCGGGATCACCATCGTGTCGACCGACGTCATCCCGCCGGCGTCCGGGATCGTGAACTCGAGGTTCGGGTTGTCCGCCTGGAGGATGATGATGTCGCCCGACCAGGCGATCGACGCCAGGACGTCGCCCTTGGCGAGCGGGCCGGTGTAGTCGTTGCCCGTGAACTGACGGATCTGCCCGTCGTCCACCGCCTTCTGGACCTTCGCAACCGCCTCGTCGTAGGCCGCAGCCTCGATCGTGCCGGACGGATCGACGTCCATCTCGAGGAGGAAGAGGCCGATCGTGTCCTCCATCGAGTCGAGCATCGTGATCTTGCCCTTGAGCGAGGGGTCGAGCAGATCTTCGACCGATGTGAGCTCGCCCCCGACCTTCTTCGGGTCGTAGCCGATTCCGGTGATGTACGACTGCCAGGGGAGGCTGTAGTCTCGATTGGGGTCCCAGGAAGGGCGCTTGAGCGTGTCTTCGAGGTTTTCCATGTTCGGGATCGCGCTCTTGTCGAGCTTCTGCAGGTAGCCGAGGCGGAGGAGCCGCGCGGCGAGCCAGGCCGTGGGGACGATGATGTCCCGGTCGATTGACTGCCCTCGAGAGAGAGGCGCCTGGATCTCGCCGAAGAACTCCTCGTTCGAGTTGATGTCCTCGAGGTAGTTCACCTTGACCCCCGTCTCCTTGGTGAATTGCTCGATCGTCGGGAAACGGGTCGCGTCGTCGTTCTGGTCGATGTAGAAGGGCCAGTTGGAGACGGTCATCTCGTCGGCAAGCTCCTGCTTGACGCTCGTCGCGCCCGGCTGGGTGTTCCCCTGCCCCTCGATGCCACCGCCGCCGCCGCAGGCCGCCAGGATGGCGGGCAGGGACAGCGTGACACCGCCTGCGGCCATCCTCCGCAGCAGCTGCAGGCGCGTGATCGGATCGTTGATCCGCGTGTAGGGCTGGCTCATTCCCTCTTCTCCTCCTCGGAGTCGACCACGAACGTTGCGTCGGGGCTCCAGCTCAGGGTCACCTGTTGCCCCGGCTGGATCGCGCCCGCGGCGGCATCCGTGTTCTGGACGTAGACCGTCAGCGCGCCGTGCGGGGTGTCGACGATGTACTGCGTCGACACGCCGATGTACGCCCGCTCGGTCACCTCGCCTGCCATGGTGTTCGTCTCCCCCTGCCCCAGCCGGATCTTCTCCGGCCGGATCCCGATGGCCACCGGGCCCCGCTTGCCGACCGCGGCCGGAGCACGAACGACGGCCCCGTCGCCGAGGTGAACCGCTCCGTCGCCGTCGGCCTTCCCCTCGAGCAGGTTGGAGACACCCAGGAAGCGGGCGACGAACGCCGTGGCCGGGCGCTCGTAGAGCTCGTTCGGGCCGCCCAGCTGCTCGATGTGACCGTCGTGCATGACGGCGATCGTGTCGGCCATCGTCATCGCCTCCTCCTGGTCGTGCGTGACGTGGACGAACGTGATGCCGAGGTCCCCCTGCAGAGCCTTGATGAAGAGCTGCATCTCCTTGCGGAGCTTGAGGTCGAGCGCGCCGAGCGGCTCGTCGAGCAGCAGCACCCTCGGGCTGTTCACGAGGGCGCGTGCGAGCGCCACCCGCTGCTGCTGGCCGCCGGAGAGCTGGCGCGGCTTGCGCCGCTCCATGCCCGAGAGCCGGACGAGCTCGAGGAGCTTCGTGACGCGCCCGCGGAGCTCCTCGCCCTTGACGCCGCGCCGGCGGAGCCCGAAGGCGACGTTCTCGAAGATGGAGAGGTGCGGGAAGAGCGCGTAGCTCTGGAAGACCGTGTTCACGTCCCGCTTGTAGGGCGGCAGCCCGGTGACGTCGCGGTCGCCGAGGTAGATCGTCCCCGCAGTCGGCTCCTCGAAGCCGCCGACCATGCGAAGCGTCGTCGTCTTCCCGCAGCCGGACGGGCCGAGCAGCGCGAAGAAGCTGCCGCGCGGGACCTCGAGCGAGACGTCGTCGACGGCGACGACGTCGTCGAACTGCTTCGTGACGCGCTCGAGCCGGATGTCGGCAGGGGCAGGAGCCTGGGCGCGCTCCCGCTCCGCCGACACTTGTCCTTCAACCGCCATCCGCAGCCCTTCGCCCCCTACCGCAGGGAGGTCTTTTTAGTCGATCTTCGCCATGACGTGCTTGATCTGGGTGTAGTCCTCGAGCGAGTAGACGGACAGGTCCTTGCCGTAGCCGGACTCCTTGTAGCCGCCGTGCGGCATCTCCTGGACGAGCGGGATGTGGTCGTTGATCCACACCGTGCCGAACTGGAGCTTGCGGGCCGCGTTGAGCGCGCGGCCGACGTCGCGCGTCCAGACGGAGGCGGCGAGCCCGTAGCGCACGTCGTTCGCCCACGCGATCGCCTGGTCGTCCTCCGCGAAGCGCTGCACGCTGACGACGGGGCCGAAGACCTCGCGCTGCACGATCTCGGCGTCCTGCTCCACGTCCGCGACGATCGTCGGCTTGACGAAGAAGCCGCGCTCGCCGTTGCCGTCGCCGCCGGTGAGGATGGACGCCTTGTAGTCCTTGGCCCGCTCGAGGAAGCCGACGACGCGCTCCTGCTGGTCCCTCGAGATGACCGGGCCCATCTCCACGTCGTCACCCTCGGCGGGATCGCCGACGTGCAGCGACTCGACGGCCGGGACGAGCTCCTCGAGCAGCCTCTCGTAGATGTTGGGGCCGGCGACCACACGCGACGCTGCGGTGCAGTCCTGACCGGAGTTCCAGTAGCCGGCGACCTTGACGCCTTCCGCGACGGCGGCCGGGTCGGCGTCGTCGAACACGACGACCGGCGCCTTGCCGCCGAGCTCGAGGTGGACGCGCTTCAGGTTGTCCGCGGCCGTCCGCGCGATCGTTTTGCCGGTCTCGACGTCCCCGGTGAGCGAGACGAGCCGTACGTCCGGGTGCTTGACGAGCGCCTCGCCCGCGGGGACGCCGTCGCCCGTGATCACGTTGAGGACTCCGGGCGGAATGACGTCCTGGGCCAGCTCGACGAAGCGGAGGAGGGTGAGCGGCGTCTGCTCGGAGGGCTTCAGCACCTGGACGTTGCCCGCGGCGAGAGCCGGAGCGAGCTTCCACACCGCCATCATGAGCGGGTAGTTCCAGGGCGCGATTCCAACCACGATCCCCAGCGGCTCACGCCGGAGCATGGAGGTGTAGCCCTGCATGTACTCGCCCGTCGCGCGGCCCTCGAGGACCCGGGCGGCGCCGGCGAAGAAGCGCAGCTGATCCACCATCTCCGGGATCTCGTCGCGCGCCGCGCCGAGCGGCTTTCCGACGTTCTGGGACTCGATCGCGGCGAGCTCGTCAGCGTTCTCCTCGAGCACGTCGGCGAGCTTGAGCAGGAGCTCACAGCGGTCGCGCGGGGTCGACTCGAGCCACTCGGACAGGGCCGCCTTCGCGGCCTGTACGGCGCGATCGGCGTCCTCGGCCGTGCTGGCGGGCACCTCGGCGATCGTCTCGCCGGTCGCCGGATTCACGACCTCCATCGTCTCCCCGCCCGCAGAGTCGACCCATTCTCCCCCGACGAAGTTCTTGTGCTGTGTCACGGCAACGCTCATCTCGTCCAGTACCTCCCCGGTTTCTACGCCACGTCGGAGAGTAGCCGCGGCCGGGAGGCGCAACAACCGGAAACAGAGGCCTAACGCCGCCAGCCGCTTTCGACGGCGTGGCCAAACCGTCTCAACCGCGATACTTGCGGCACCGTGGCCGTCGTCCAGCAGCCGGATTCCGTGATCATCGTCGCCGTCGAGGATGACCGGATCGTGCTCGTGCGCCAGACGCGTGCCGGGGCCGGCGGATCGACGCTCGAGCTCCCCGCCGGCTGCCTCGAGGACGGGGAGAGCGCCGAGGAAGCCGCCGCGCGCGAGCTGGCCGAGGAGTGCGGACTCGCGGCGGGATCGTGGCGGAAGCTCGGCTCGTTCTGGGCTGCTCCGGACTACTCCACCGAGTACGTGCACGTCTTCGAGGCGGGCGACCTCCGCGAGGTCGGCTCGACCGGGCTCGACGAGGACGAGGACGTCGTCGTCGAGCGCCTGCCGCTCAAGGGCGTTCTCGGCCAATTGTCGGACGCAGGGTCACTCGCCGCGCTTGCTCTCTGGCTCGGCGGCTGAGCCGGGCTGGGACAGGGGTTAGTCTTTCGCCGCGATGCGACCTCGCGCCGTGGTCTTCGACTTCAACGGCACACTCTCCGACGACGAGCCGATCCTGTGCGCCATCTTCCAGGACCTCTTCGCCCGGCACGGGCGGCCGCTCTCGAAGAAGCGGTACTTCGACGAGCTGGCCGGGCTCTCGGACCCCGAGATCGTGCGCGCCTGGCTCGGGCCGGACAACCCCGCAGTCCCGGGCGTGCTCGAGGAGCGGGTCAGGCGTTACCGGGAGAGCGTCGCCGACGGGCACAGCGTCCGGCCGGAGACGCGGGCCGCCGTGCTCTATGCCTCCGAGCGCGTTCCCGTCGCGCTCGTCTCGGGCGCCGCGCGCGCCGAGCTCGAACCGGTCCTCGAGGCGGCAGGACTCGCCGACGCCTTCGCTGCCGTGGTCTCGGCGGACGACGTGGAACGGGGGAAGCCCGACCCGGAGGGCTACGAGCGCGCCCTGACGGTGCTGGACGGTGGCCTCCGGGCGCGAGACGCGCTCGTCTTCGAGGACACCGAGGCGGGCATCGCGGCTGCGAAGGGCGCCGGGATGCGCGTCGTGGCGGTGCTCGGCACGCTGCTCTCCCTCGCGCTGATCGGCCTGCTCGGCTCCGGGTTCATCGGCTGGGCGGCGCTGACCGGCAACACGGACGACAGCACCGGCCTGATCCACGGCCTGTATCCGTCGATCGACATGAGCGGTCTGCTGCTCGCGGGCGTCATCATCGGCTCGCTCGGCGTCCTCGACGACGTGACCGTCACCCAGACCTCGGCGGTCTGGGAGCTGCACGAGGCGAACCCGTCGATGGGCCGGCGGGAGCTGTACCGGGCCGGCATCCGCATCGGCCGGGACCACATCGCGTCGGTGGTCAACACCCTCGTCCTCGCCTACGCGGGCGCCGCCCTGCCGTTGCTGCTGCTCTTCTCCATCGCGCAGAGCGGTGTGGGGACGGTCGCCAACAGCGAGCTGGTGGCCGAGGAGATCGTGCGCACGCTGGTGGGCTCGATCGGCCTGGTCGCCTCGGTCCCGGTGACGACGCTGCTCGCGGCCCTGGTGGTCGCGGCCGACCGTCCGGCGGCCGAGCCGGTCGCGGGGAGGTCGCCGGGCGCCGCAGCGCCGGTTCCGGCCCGGTCGGGGAGGGGCCGGCGCCGCAAGCGCTGAGCCGGCTCCTGCCGCGCCCGCTCCTTCTGCTGCTGTTCCGGCTCCTTCTGCGCCGGGTGCGGGCGCACCCGACGCAGAAGCGTTCCTGCCACCCTCCGTCGCACGCAGAAGCGTTACGGCCACTGACTGGCACCGGTCCGTCAGCCCGCGCTCTGCTCCTCCGCCAGAATCCTGTCCAGCGCCTCGTCGAGATGAGCGTCGAAGTCCGCGAGGGAGCCCTCCTGGCCGAGCGGCACCAGCTTGTCGGTGCGGTCGAGGAAGGCGATGAGCGGCGCCGTCGACGAGCGGAACAGCGCCTGGTCACAGCCCACCTGAAGCCGGATCAGGACCTCGGCGAGCGAGTCCGGTTCGACGGGCGAGACCCGCACATCCCCCTCACCGCACGGCCGGCCCACCCCGTCGATGAGTAGTTCACGGCCGAACGCCCAGGTCACCGGCGCATCACCGGGTAGGTGGAAGGTCAGCCGTACGGCATACGGATCAGAGGTCTCGTAACGCAGTTCCACCGGGATGCGGAACGAGAGCTCCTCGGAGACGAGAAAGCTCATCATGACCTCTGCCTGTACGGACTCGCGCATCGCCTACCCCGTCTTGTGAAACCGAACGGCTGGGAATCGTCCCCAGACGCTGGTGGCATCTTGCTGAAAGTACACAGCAGATCACAAGGAGTGAGTTTTCAGATACTGATAGAGATCGCGAGCGATCCCAGCAGTCGTCCTACTTCGCTCTGCAACTGCTGCGCCGCGGAAAGCAGCCGATCGGCCTGATGAGAAGGCAGCGAAATGGCCATCGTCGCGGCCGTGGTGCCCACGGTGATCGGAATCGCCGCGCACACCGTCCCCAGCGCGTACTCCTGCCGCTCCGTGACCGGTTCCATGCGCCGCATCCGCTCCAGCCGGCGGAGCATGGTGTGGTTGTCACGCACCGTGTACGGGGTGATGGACTGCACCGGGTACCGGTCGAGGTGGTCGCGACGGGCGTCGTCGTCCAGCTGGGACAGCAGGCACTGCCCGATCGCGTGCGCGTGCGCGGTCTCGCGGAAGTCGGCCCACTCCTCGACCGCCGGGTTGCCCGGGGTGTCGGAGACGCACCTGAGGTCGATCTCGCCGTCCCGGTACAGGGCGTAGTACACGGGCACGCCGATCGCGTCCCGCCAGTGGGCGAGTGCGTCGACGATCACGCTGCGACGTTTCTGCTCGGCTCCGCTGCTGCTCAGCCGCGCGGCGGCTTCACCGAGGAAGAACAGCCCCTTGTCGCGATGCAGATAGCCCTCGTGCACGAGGGTGCGCAGTAGGTGGTACGCCGTGGGGAGCGCCAGGCCGGTCTCGCGGGCCAGCTGTTTTGCAGGTGCTCCGTGTTCATGTCCGGCAACGCATTCCAGGAGGCGCATGGCCCGCTGGACGGATCCGATGAGGGTCGCGGACTGTGCGGGTGCGGCAGGAGGCGCCGGGTGCGTCGGTGCCGGGTGTGCGGTCCGCTGTGACGGCGCCCGAGGTGCCGACGCTGCCGTCGCACGCTCCTGCATGGAGGGGCCGGGCTGCTCGGGGGGCCGGATGCGGCGTCCCGGAGGCGGGACTTCGGCCCGGGCCGGGGTTGGGGGTACGTGGGGATCCGTGAGTGCGGTGTCTACCGTGGCCAAGGGTCACTCCCGAAGCGCGAGGGGGCAGCCCGTGCTGGGGGAACACGGGAGGGGGTGTACGCCGCTCGCGGGGTCGTCCCCGCGTCGAATTCCGGACTCTAACCGCCC
>Ga0081455_10007161_pt1 | contig 11796 bp, 10 predicted proteins | sample TabmetS3T2R1_FD_70207 | JGI IMG/M metagenome (GOLD analysis project Ga0081455, IMG submission 70207) | Tabebuia heterophylla rhizosphere microbial communities from the University of Puerto Rico - S3T2R1 | ecosystem: Host-associated > Plants > Roots > Rhizosphere ...
CGGTGATCGCGACCTTCGAGGACGAGCCGTACCGGGGCAAGTTCAGCGGCAACGTGATCGAGCTGTGTCCAGTGGGCGCGCTGACCTCGACGACGTATCGGTTCGACGCTCGCCCGTGGGAGATCCAGAACGTGCCCAGCGTGTGCGGAATGTGCCCGGTCGGCTGCAACATCAGCGCGACGACGCGCGAGGGACGGGTGAAGCGGATCCTCTCTCGCAATCATCCCGAGGTCGACGGCGGCTGGCTCTGCGACAAGGGGCGCTTCGCCTACGGACACCTCCACGCGCAGGACCGGATCGTCGATCCGCTCAAGCGTGACCGGCCCCGCTACCGGGAGCTCGGTTGGGACGAGGCGTTCGACGAGGCCGAGCGGATGCTGCGGGACGCCGGTGGGGGCATCGTCACGGCCCTGTCCGGATCGGAGACGGTCGAGATGGCGTATGCGCTCGGGAAGCTGATGCGGCAGGGGTTGGGAGCGCACTCGGCCGTCTTGCCCGAAGAGGTCAGCCATTCGCTCGACGCGGTTCGTGCGCCGCTCTCGTCGATCGGGCAGGCGGATGTGGTGCTGATCCTCGGCGACGAGCCGGTCGCGGAGCGCGCGCCGATCGTGGATCTCTGGGTCAGGCTCGCGCGCCGGAACGGCGCCGAGATTCTCTACACCCTCGACGAGGAGCGGGTTCGCTCGGCCGAGCGCGGCGTGCTGATCTGGTCGGGCGACTGCGACGAGGACACGGACGTTACGGCGCTGTCCCAGTCGCTCGGCTGCCCCGGGTTCCATCTCCCGCGGACGGCGAACGGCCGCGGCGTGGCCGACGCGTGGGCGGCGGCGGCGGACGCGGAGGCGGAGAACCCGGAGCCGATCGGGCTCCTCGTCGTCTCCGGCGACGAGGCTTTGGCCGACCCGAATGTGCGGGCCATGGCCGAGCAGGCCGAGTCGGTGCTGGCCATCGCGATGTTCAGGCGGCTGGCGACTCCGCTGGCCGACCTTGTTCTCCCCGGGACGAGCTACCTGGAGCGCGACGGCACGTACATCAACCTCGAGGGCCGCCTGCAGCGGCTGCGCCGCGCGGCAATCCCACCAGCCCCGGACGAGCTCGCGTGGCTGGCGCGACTCGCGGAGCGCTTCGGTGTCGTCCTCTCGCCGTACCCGAGTCTGGTCTTCGACGAGGTCTCGGAGATCGTCTACGGTGGCCGTCCGTACGGCGAGGTCGGCGAGGAGGCCGAGCTCCCGTCACCTGTCCCCGCCGGCCAGGTCCGGGGGCCTGGCCCCCAAACCGGACCGGAAGAGGCTGGTCGGCCGTCCGGTGAGATCAGCGAGGAAGGCGAGCAGCCGCCATCTGTCCCTGCCGGCCAGGTCCAGGGGCCTGGCCCCCAGAGACGGCCTTTGGAGCCAGACGACGCGAAGTTGAGCCTCGTTACCTACCGGCCGCTCTTCTCCGGGCCGGCGGTCGAGCGCGTGCCCGAGCTGCAGTTCCAGCGGCCGGACCCCGAGGTCGAGGTTTCCGCCGACGACGCCGAGCGGCTCGGGATCCGCACCGGAGACGAGGTCACCGTGCGCTCGAACGGCACCTCCGTCCAGCTCCGTGCTCGCCTCGCCGAGGACCTCCGCGCGGGCAGCGCGCGCATCGCCGAGGATCATGCCGAAGGGCTCGAGCAGCGCGTGGAGATCGTCCCGTGAACGAGCCCTGGTGGATCGACGCCATCAAGGCGGTCGTGATCATCAACCTCCTGCTCCTCACCTTCGCCTACATGACGCTCATCGAACGGAAGGTGCTCGGGCGCATGCAGCTCCGCTACGGCCCGAACCGAGCCGGCCCGCGCGGGATCCTCCAGCCGATCGCCGACCTCGTGAAGCTGATCCGAAAGGAATCCTTCTTCCCCAGTGACGCGATCGGGCGGCTCTACATTGCCGCCCCGGCCCTTTCGGCCGCCACGGCGCTCGCAGCATTCGCCGTCATCCCGTTCGGCGCCGGCTGGCACATCGGCGACTACTACATCAGCGGCCAGGTCGTCAACGTCTCGATCGGCCTGATCCTCGTCTTCGCACTCGGTTCACTCGGGATCTACGGCTTCATCGTCGGCGGCTGGTCGTCCGACTCGAAGTACTCGCTGCTCGGCTCCATGCGAACCTGCGCGCAGCTCGTCTCCTACGAGGTCTCGCTGGCGCTCTCCGTCCTCGGCGTGATCCTCATGGCGCGCTCGCTGTCCCTGGTGGACATCGTCCACGCCCAGGAGAACGACTGGTGGTACGCAGTTCCGCAGATCGTCGGGCTCCTCGTCTTCTTCGTCGCCGGGGTCGCCGAGACGAACCGCGCGCCGTTCGATCTCCCCGAGGCCGAGACCGAGCTCGTCGCCGGCTACCTGACGGAGTACAGCGGCATGCGGTTCGGGCTCTTCTCGATGGCCGAGTACATCAACATGATCGTGCTCTCGGCCGTGTGCGTCACGCTCTTCTTCGGCGGCTGGCTGGGGCCGATCGACGAGCTCGGCCCCCTCTGGTTCATCCTCAAGCTCCTGATCGTCATCTTCATCTTCATCTGGCTGCGGGCAACGGTTCCCCGCCTCCGCTACGACCAGCTCATGGCTTTCGGCTGGAAGATCCTCCTGCCCGTCGCGACGATCAATGCCGTGGTGACCGCCGCGCTGGTGGTGGCGATATGAGCCCGCAGCCGTTCGACACCGTGAAGGGCTTCGGGGTGACGCTGAAGCAGATCTTCAAGAAGCCGATCACGCAGCAGTACCCGGAGTACAAGCGCCCGGTGTACCCGCGCTTCCGCGGCCGTCACCGCCTCTGGCGCTACGAAAACGGGCTCGAGAAGTGTGTGGGCTGCTCGCTCTGCGCAGCGGCTTGCCCCGCCGACTGCATCCGCGTCGTCGCCGAGGAGAACACGCCCACACACCGCGTCTCGCCCGGCGAGCGCCACGCGCGGATCTACGAGATCAACCTCAGCCGCTGCATCTTCTGCGGCTACTGCGAGCTCGCCTGCCCCTTCGACGCGATCACGCTCGAGGCCGAGTACGAGCTCTCGGAGTACTCGCGCGACGACTTGATCTACACGAAGGACATGCTCCTGGCCGAGCCGGTGAAGCGGATGCCGGTCGCCGACCGCGCCCTCTATGACACGCCGATCCCCGCCTACAGGGCGAAGGCCTGAGGCATGGGCAACGTCCTCGTGTGGATCGTCTGGGTCGTCGCCGCATTCGGCTGCCTCGGCTCGGGGATCGCAGTCGTCAGCTTCTCCAATCCGTTCTACTCCGCCCTCGCGCTGATCGGGAACCTCGCGTCTCTCGCCGTCCTCTACCTGCTCCTCACGGCGGAGTTCGTCGCCGCGGCGCAGGTGCTCGTCTACGCCGGCGCCGTGATGGTCATGTTCCTGTTCGTCATCGCGTACCTCGGGAGCCGCGCCGACGTACCGTTCGGGGCACCGAGCTGGCAGGCGATCGCCGCCGTCGTGGCCACCGGCGTGATCCTCGTGGACGTCGTCGTCGCGATCGGGCTGACCGCGGGCGGGCGGCTCGACGAGCAGGCAGACATCGAGGCCTCCTTCGGAAGCCCCAGGGAGATCGGCACGGTCTTCCTGACCGACCACCTCCTGGCCTTCGAGATCACCTCGATCGTGCTCCTCGCCGCCGCGGTCGGCGGCGTCGTCCTCGGCAGCGGGCGTGAGAATCCATGATGGGCCCGGACGTCACCTGGTACCTCGCCGTCTCGGGCCTCCTGTTTGCGATCGGAGCGCTCGGCGTGCTCATCCGCCGTAGCCCGCTGATCGTCCTCCTGTCGCTCGAGATCATGCTCAACTCGGCGAACCTCGCCCTGATCGGCTTCGCCCGACACTACGGCGACTCGTCCGGGCAGGTCTTCGCGCTCGCCGTGATGGCGGTCGCGGCGTCCGAGGTCGTCGTCGGCCTCGGCCTCATCGTCGCGCTCAACCGGGCCCGCGTCGCGCTCGACGTCGACTCCCTGAGCACCCTGCGCGGATGATCGCGTCCGCCTGGCTCTGCCTCCTCTCGCCGCTCGGCGCCGCCACGCTGATCACGCTGGCCGGCACCCGGATCACGAGACGAGTGGCGGGCTACCTGGCGACGCTCTCGGTGCTGGTCTCGTTCGTCGCCGCCCTGATCGCCTTCTTCCTGCTCCTCGACGAGACGGCGGACGAGCGGTCACACACCTCGACGCTCTGGACCTGGCTCACCGCCGGCGACTTCCGTTTCGGGCTCTCGATCCTGGTCGACCCTCTCTCGATCTTCATGATGCTCGTCGTCTCGGGGGTCGGCTTCCTGATCGTCGCCTACTCGATCGGGTACATGGACGGAGAGGACGAGGAGCGCCGCTTCTTCGCGTACATGGCGCTGTTCGTCTTCTCGATGCTCTTGCTCGTCCAGAGCGCCGACCTGCTGATCCTGCTAGCCGGCTGGGGGCTGGTCGGGCTCTGCTCCTACCTGCTGATCGGCTACTACCAGGAGCGGCCGCAGGCGATCGCCGCCGCCAAGAAGGCGTTCATCATGAACGCGTTCGGCGACGCCACGATGGCGCTCGCCCTGTTCCTGCTCATCCAACGCGTCGGTTCCCTCGAATACGGCGCCGTCTTCTCCGCGATGGACAGCGTGGGCGGCAACTGGGCGGTGAATCTCATCGCGCTCGGACTGCTCGGCGGCGCCGTCGCCAAGTCGGCGCAGATCCCGCTCCAGACCTGGCTTCCAGACGCCATGGAGGGCCCGACTCCGGTCAGCGCGCTCATCCACGCCGCCACCATGGTCACGGCAGGCGTGTACATGCTCGTTCGGCTCAACCCGATCTTCGAGCAGGCGCCGCGGGTCCAGGATCTCGCCGCCGGCCTCGGCGCGATCACGCTCCTCGCCGCCGGCCTGATCGCGCTCGTCCAGACCGACATCAAGCGGGTCATCGCATATTCGACGATGTCTCAGATCGGCTACATGTTCGTCGGCGCGGGGCTGACCACGTACCCCAACGCGATGTTCCACCTGATGACGCACGCCTTCTTCAAGGCGTTGCTCTTCCTCGCTGCCGGGATCGTCATCCACGCCCTCATCGGGGAGCAGGACATGCGCAAGATGGGCGGCCTCCGTCGGCTGCTGCCGAGGACGTACACGGCGACGATCGTCGGCGCTCTGGCGCTCGCGGCGATACCACCCTTTGCGGGGTTCTTCTCCAAGGATCCTCTGCTCGCTGCGACGCTCGACGCCGGGGCCTACGGGAAGCTGATCTGGGCCGTCGGCCTCGCCGGGACGTTCCTGACCGGCCTCTACGCCTTCCGGCTGATCTTCATCGTCTTCGGCGGTGAGCCATCGCCCTATGCGCGCGAGCATCTTCACCGGCCCGGTCACACCATGCCGGCGCTGTGGATGGCCTGGACCGTGGGCGCGCTCTCGGTCCTCTCCGTCGTCGGCGGATGGATCCAGTTCTCGCCCTTCTGGACACCGCTGACAGACTTCCTCGAGCCGGTCGCGGAGCCCGGTATCGAGGCGAGCGGGCTCCAGGATCTGCTGACGAGCGTCCTCGCAGTCGCCCTCGGGCTTGCCGGGATCGGAGTCGCCTGGTGGATCTACTCCGCGCGGCGCGCCGAGATGCCCCAGTGGGCGTTCGGCCGGCAGCTCCTCGAGCACAAGTTCTACTTCGACGAGGCGTACGACTACGCGTTCTACCGGCCGGCCAACTACGTCGCCCTCGCGGCCATTCAGTTCGTCGAGGGTCCGCTCATCAGCGGCTCGATCTCCGCTCTCTCCAGAGGGACGCGCGACGTGAGTACGCGGGTGACGGAGGCCCAGACCGGCCTCCTTCGCACATATGTGCTGGCGATCGGCGGCGGGGTTGCCCTCCTCGCGCTCGTCTTCCTGGCGGTGAAGGCATGACGGACTGGCTCGCGACGATCCTGATCGTGCTGCCCCTTGCCGCGGCGCTCATCGTCTGGCTGCTCCCGCTCAATGATCGCGCCGCAGGGTCACTCGCCCTCCTGGCGGCACTGGCCGAGGTCGGCGTATGGATCAACGCCCTCACCCGCTTCGACTTCGACCAGGGACTCCAGTTCGACCAGCAGGAGACCTGGTTCGGCGATCTCGGCGTTTCGTACCACGTTGGCCTCTTCGGCTTCTCCCTTTGGCTGGTCGGGATGACGGTCGTCGTCATGGCCGCCGCGATCGCGTACGCGTTCTGGACTGGACGGGTCGCCGCCCGCGCCTACTTCGGACTGATGCTGTTTCTGACCGGGGCCATCGTCGGCGTGTTCTCGGCGCAGGACCTGCTGCTGTTCTACGTCTTCTTCGAGGCAATGCTGATTCCGCTCTACGTCCTCGTCGGCGTCTGGGGCGGGCCCGGACGGCTCACTGCGACGCTCAAGTTCGTCATCTACACGATGGCCGGCTCCCTGCTGATGCTCGCGGCGATCGTCGCCTACGGGATCACCGAGGGGACGTTCGACCTCGTGGACGGGCCGACGTCGTCCAACGAGTGGTTCTTCCTCGGCTTCGTGGCCGCCTTCGCCGTCAAGGCGCCGCTCACTCCGTTCCACGGCTGGCTGCCGGACGCCTATCGCGAGTCGTCGGCGGAGGTCTCCGCCGTCCTCTCCGGCGTCGTCTCGAAGGCCGCCGCTTACGGGTTCCTCGCCATCGCGATCGCGAAGTTCCCGGAGCCCGCCCATGATCTTCGCCCCCTGATCCTCGCGCTCGCCGCCGTGGGGCTCGTCTACGGCTCCCTGGTCGCGTTTCGGGCTCCCGATGTCCGCGGCGTGATCGCGTACTCGAGCCTCGCGCAGATGAGCCTGATCACCATCGGGATCTTCGCGATGAACGATCTCGGCCGGTCGGGAGCAGTTCTGCAGATGGTCAACCACGGGCTCCTCTCCGCCGCGCTCTTCCTCGTTGCCGGGGCGATCGAGCGGCGGACTGCAACCGGCGACTTCGCGCGCCTCGGCGGGATGGCGCGAGGCCGGCCCGCCCTCGCCACGGTGCTGATGGCCCTGGGCGTCATCGCGCTCGCCGTTCCCGGCTCGACGGCGTTCGCCGGGGAGTTTCTGATCCTCGCCGGGATCTTCAACACGGGTTGGGGCTGGGCGCTCGTCGGGGCCAGCGGGATCGTGCTGGCGGCGTTGTACACGCTGCGCCTGATCTCCGCGGTGCTGCATGAGAACGTCGGAGCCGCGGTGCCGGACGAGGCGCTCGACCTCCGGCCCGCCGAGCTGGCGGTCGTCGTCCCACTCCTCGGGCTCCTCGTCGCGCTGTCGGTCTGGCCGGCTGCGATCACCGAGCACCTCTCGTTCTGATGCCGAGACCCTCGGTCGACTGGTTCGCCCTTTCGCCCTCGCTGATCCTCCTCGGCGTCGGCGCTGTCTGTCTGCTCGCAGCGGTTCTCATCCCGCCGGGTACCAGGAGGCCGCTCTCGGCCGGCGTTGCAGCCGCGGGATTCGCCGGAGCCGGTGTCGCCGCCGGATTCCTCTACGCCGAGACGCCCGACGCGACGCTCGAGGTCGCCGGAACGATCGTCCGTGACCGGTACGGCGCCCTGGCGCAGATCATCGTTGCCGGTGCGGGCCTCCTCGCGGTCGGCGTCTCATACGGACAGCGGACGCGCGGCAGCCAGATGAGCGAGTACTACGCGCTGCTGGCCGCGGCTGGAGGCGGCATGGCGTTCCTGGTGCAGGCGAACGACCTGATGACGCTTTTCCTCGGGCTGGAGTGGTTCTCGGTCTGTCTCTACATCCTCTGTGCGATCGAGATCGACGTCGTGAGCTCCCTGGAAGCGGGCCTCAAGTACCTCATCGTGGGTAGCTTTGGCTCTGCCGTGCTGCTCTTCGGCTCGGCGCTCGTCTACGGCTCGACGGGTGAGCTGCAGTTCGGTGCGATCGCGAACGCGATCCAGGAGCAGGGGCTTTCCGACGACGGCCTCATGCTCGCCGGGCTCGCGATGATGCTCGCGGGATTCTCCTTCAAGGCGTCGGCGGCGCCGTTCCACATGTGGACGCCGGACGTCTACGAGGGCGCACCGACGCCGGTCACCGCGTTCATGTCGGCCGCGACGAAGACGGTCGCCCTGGTGCTCATGCTCCGCGTGCTCGTGACCGCGTTCCCGGGGCAGGAAGACCTCTGGACGATCGCAGTCGCGGTCATCGCCTGCATCTCGCTGGCCGTCGGGAACCTCGCCGCGATCGTGCAGCGGAACCTCAAGCGGATGCTCGCCTATTCGTCCGTCTCGCACGCCGGCTTCATGCTGATCGCGGTCGCCGCAGACAACGAGCTCGGGGGGCGCGCGCTGCTCTTCTACCTGATCCCGTACGGAGCGGCTTCGCTCGGGGCGTTCGGCGTCGTCGCCGCCCGCGAGCGGGAGCTCGGCCAGCGGGTCTCGCTCGACAACATCGCGGGCATGGGTTGGGAACGGCCGCTGCTCGGCGTCGCCATGTGGGTCTTCATGCTCGCGTTCGCGGGTCTGCCCCTGACCGGCGGCTTCGTCGGGAAGTTCTACGTCTTCGCGGCCGCCTACGACGCGGGCCTCTGGTGGCTCGTAATGGTCGGCGTGATCGCGACGGCGATCAGCCTCTACTACTACCTCGCCGTGATCCGCGCGCTGTACATGCGCATGCCGGCAGAGCTGCAGCTCGCGCCGGCGGGCGGATCGCCGCCACGCGAAGCAATCCTGCAGACCACGGTTGCGGCGTGTGTCGCCGTCACGGTCGGCACGTTCTTCGCCGTGCAGCCGCTGATCGACGTGGCCGAGAAGGCCGCAGCGCAGCTCCCCTTCTAGCTACGCCCGCAGCTCGCGTGCGATCGCCACGCCGCCCTGGATGCCGATGAGGGCCAGCGAGGCGGTGAGGGTGGCGCCGCCGATCCCCGGGGCCACCGCATCGAAGGCCGGCGCGCGCACCGCGGCGCTTGCCGTCACGAGCACGAGGCCGAGCCCCCAGAGCAGCGCCTGGAGCGAAACGTCGGCCGGCGGCGGGCCGTCGATCGCGACCACGTCTCCGTAGGCGTCGAGGGCTGCGGCTGCGATGACCGGAACGGCGACGAGCAGGGCGTAGAACGCGAGGTCAGAGCGGCCAACGGCGTCGGCAAGGCCCGCGGCGACGACGAGGGCGACCGGGCCGAGATGGCGTCTCACCGCGCCGGCTTCGCCGGGCAGTAGGCTCTTCCTGCCGCGTGATTCTCTGGCTGCTTGTCTTCGCCGCGCCGCTTGCTGGGCTCGTGCTTCTGCTCGTCCGGCCGGAGCTGGACTTCCACTGGGAGCACCATCCCGCCCACTTCTGGCTCGTCCTGAGCGTCTCGGTGGTGAGCGTCGCGCTCGGCGCCCTGACGAGCGAGGCGGCGACGCGGCGCTCAGACGCCCGCCTCTTCCTCGTCTCGATGGCGTTCCTGACGAGTGCGGGCTTCCTGGGACTTCACGCGCTCGCCACCCCCGGCGTCCTGCTCGAGAACAAGAACACGGGGTTCGTGGTCGCGACCTCCGTGGGGCTCTTCCTCGCCTCGATCTTCGCGGCCACCTCGGCACTAGACCTGACGCCTCGGACGTCATCGGCGATCCTGGCCGGCCGAAGATTGTTCAGATGGGCACTCGTGGCCGTGCTGGTCGGCTGGGGCGCCTGGTCGCTCGCCGAGCTTCCGCCGCTCGACCGGCCGCTCCCGCCCAGCGAAGCGGATGCGCCGCTCTACGCGCTCGCCGTTCCGGCAGTCCTCCTCTACGCGTTCGCCGCCTACCGCTACTCGCAGCTCTACCTACGGCGCCCAGCCACGGTCCTGCTCGGCGTGACCGCTGCGTGGATCCTGCTGGCCGAGGCGATGGTGGCGGTCGCCTTCGCGCGCAACTGGCACGCCACCTGGTGGGAGTGGCACGTCCTGATGGCGGCCGCGTTCGGGCTCGTCGCCTACACGGCCCTTCGCGAGCGAGCGCGGGGCGAGGTGTTCGCAGGCCTGTACCTCGACGAGACGCTCGGCCGGATCGACAGCCGCTACGCGTCGGCGGTGAAGGCCGCAGCCTCTGAGGATCTCGATCGCGAGGAGCTTCGGCGCCGCTTCCAGCTCGGCGCGGAGGAGGCGGCCGTCGTCGAGCGGGCGGCGCAGGAGGTCGCCGACGTCGAGGGCCTGCTCACGCCCTACCTGTCACCTCAGCTCGCTGCCCGCCTGCGCGCGGAGCCCGAGGTCGCAGAGCTCGGAGGCGAGGAGAGAGAGGTCACGGTGCTCTTCGCGGATCTCCAGGGTTTCACGGCCTACTCGGAACGACACACGCCCGCCGAGGTGCTCGAGATGCTCAACGGCTACTGGGCCAGAGCCGTGCCGGTCGTGCTGGGCGAGCACGGCGGGATGATCGAGCACTTCGCCGGCGACGCGATCATGGTCGTCTTCAACGCCGCGGCCGACCAGCCCGACCACCCGCAGCGCGGTGCCGAGGCAGGTCTGTCTCTCCAGCAGGCTGCGGAAGAGCTCGCCCAGACCGAGCCCGGTCTCCCCCGATTTCGCGTCGGGATCAACACGGGGCCGGCGATCGTCGGAAACGTCGGAACGGCCGAGCAGCGGAGCTTCACCGCCATCGGGGACACGACCAACCTCGCCTCGCGGCTCCAGACCGTCGCCGATCCGGGCCAGGTCGTGATCGGCGAAGCCACCTATCGAGCGATCGGTGACGGCGCCCAGGCAGAGCCCCTCGGCGAGCTGCAGCTCAAGGGCAAGGAGGAGCTCGTGGGCGCTTACGTCCTGATCGCCCTCGGATAGGCTCCGAGCCGCCCAGACCCAAGGAGGATCAATGCCCGACGTCGCATTCACCTGGCTCGGCCACGGGAGCTACCGCATCGACAGCCCCGGCGGCAAGCGGATCTACGTCGATCCGTGGTTCGACAATCCCAAGTGCCCCGACTCGGAGAAACACCCCGAGCGCGCGGATGTGATGGTCATCACGCACGGGCACGGCGACCACGTCGGCTCCGCGGTGGAGCTGGGCAAACAGCACGCGCCCGCGGTCGTCGCGATCATCGAGCTGGCCAGCTGGCTGGAGTCGCAGGGCGTCGAGAACGCGTCCGCCCTCGGCATGAACAAGGGCGGAACCGTCGAGATCGACGGAACCAAGTTCCACATGACCGACGCCGTCCACTCGGGGGGGTTGTACGGCGGCGACGGCATCATCTACCTCGGCGACCCGGCCGGGTTCGTAATCGAGTTCGAGAACGGAACGAGCCTGTACGCCGCCGGAGACACGGCGCTCTTCGGCGACATGGAGCTGATCGGCCGCTACCTGGAGCCCGACGTCGCAATCCTGCCGATTGGCGACCACTTCACCATGGGCCCCCGCCAGGCCGCAGCCGCGCTCGAGCTGCTCGGGTGCCGGCGTTGCATCCCGATCCACTGGGGCACCTTCCCCGTGCTCGTGGGGACACCCGATCAGCTGCGCGAGCACGCGACGGGCGTCGACGTCATCAGCCTGGAGCCGGGCGAGACGGTCACTCTGTGAGAGAACGCTGGTTCGGGTCGACCGGGCGAAAAGTGCCGCAGATCGCCGTCGAGGGCGAGCTCGACGTCGACGAAGCGCTCGTGCTCGACGAGCTCGACGACGAGGCTCTGAGCCGGGCGTTCGAGGTCGGGCAGCCCGTCGTCGTGCGTGCCGGCACCGCCGCTGCGGTGCTTCAAGCCCTCAAGCGGCCCGAGGTCTCGTCGGTGCTCGTCCCGTCCGACCATCGCGAGCTCCTCGACATCGACCTGATCAAGATGACGTACGGGACCTACTCGATCGCAGCCTGCGACCGCGAAGCCGGCCAGTGGGGCGTGGCGACGCAATCGAAGTTCCTCGCGGTGGGTTCCCTGGT
>Ga0081455_10007162_pt1 | contig 11794 bp, 12 predicted proteins | sample TabmetS3T2R1_FD_70207 | JGI IMG/M metagenome (GOLD analysis project Ga0081455, IMG submission 70207) | Tabebuia heterophylla rhizosphere microbial communities from the University of Puerto Rico - S3T2R1 | ecosystem: Host-associated > Plants > Roots > Rhizosphere ...
CCGAAGACAAGGCTGCGGAGTTGCGCCAGCGTCATGATCATGAGGTGGCTCATGGCTACGACAGCTATCTACTTGGTCGTGATCGGGTTGGCGCTCACACTACGGGTGTCAATGCAGCAGCTATCCCGGAGACTGGTGCCATCTGGAATCCGGGCGAGGGATGGGTCGATCTGCCAAGCCTCGTCCAGTTCTTGATCAAGGACTTCGTCGAACGCGGCGGGAAGCTCGTCACTAAGGCCGGGAAGTGCAGCGTGCGAAGCAAGGCTGGCTCAATAACCGGCGTGGCGACCAGGAATGGACAGCTTGTTGGGGCAGATGTTGTGGCCTTGGCCGCCGGTGCCGCTGCACCAGCCATGGTTGCGGATCTTGGCATCACCCTCCCCGATGTCACGCCAGTTACTTTTCTCGTCACGAGCCGACCCGTGCACCATCCGTTAAGGGCGGTCCTCAACACTCCGCGGGTCTCGCTCCGGCCCACCCCCGACGGCGCCTTGGCGATGGACTCCGACTGGGCCAACGCCCACATCACGCGTGCTGCGGACGGCAGCTACGCGTTGTCGCCGTCGATCATCGAATCCCTGCTCGCCGAGGCTTCGCTGGTCTTGCAAGGCACGCCGAAACTCGAAGCCGCCTGGTGTGGTATCGGCCCGAAGCCGGTTCCCGGTGACGGGGAATCCGTTTTCGGCCGTGTCGACGATGTAGCCGGTCTCTACCTCGCATTCACTCACAGTGGTGCAACGCTGGGCCTGATCGCAGGTGAGCTGCTGGCCTACGAGATCACTACCGGTACCCCGCACCCGATGCTGGAAGAATTCAATGTCCGACGGTTCCGTGAAAGCCACACAAGCACAATGACGCCGACTTGAGCCCAGTGCTGAGTGTCCATGCTGACGACGGCAGAGGCAGGGAGATCGCGCTCTGGATATAGAACGAGAACATCTTGGTCGTCATGGTGGATCGGGGGCGCGGCTGAGGTAGTGGTGGCCGGTGGGTGTGGTGATGTGGATGGTGTGCGGTCCGCGGTGGAAGCCGCAGTCGAGGAGGGTGATGTGCCATCCGGGCATTTCGCGAACCTGGTTGCCGCGTTCGCAGGCGCCGCGTCCATTTGTGAATGTGGTGAGCCCGCCGTCGGCGTGTCGTCGGATGTGGTCGAGGTGTCGGATGGGTGCGTCGCAGAACGGATCCCGGCAGGTTTGGTCACGGAGTTTGATGAGTTTGGCGAGCCAGCCGTCGAAGTAGCGGCGGCTCGGATCGCCTCCCACGATCAACCCGGAGGTGGTGGCCGACAGTGAGGGGGCGGTGAAGAGTCGGCGCCACCATTTGCGGCCTTGACTGGTGGTCAGGATGTGGCGGGCCAGCTCACCGGGCAGCGGACCGTAACCAGGGATCACTGCTGGGCGGTGATCATCGGAGTTGATCAGGGAATCGAGTGGCATCATGAGTTGCAGTTCCACATTGACATCTGTGGCGGTGGCCTGCCCGGTGAGCCGCTCGACCGGAGCCGCGAGCGTCGGGAATCGCGCGCCGCCGCACGGAGGAGGAGCAAGAGGAGGCGTTTTTCCTCGGCGAGAGACGACGACGGCGGCGGACTCCAAGCGCGATGCGCGAGCGGCTCAAGGAATCTGTGTCGGCCATGATCTGGTCCCTGGTGCGGTCGTCTCCGGTGGCGACGGCGGCGTCGGCGTGCTGCCGGAGCGCGGTGTAGCAGGCGATGCCTTGCTCGACCAGCAGATAGCCGGTCAGCACCGCCATCGTGTCCGGGGCTGGTCGGACACCGATCCGGCGGTGTTGGCGTTCGGTACGGCCGCGTTCCAGGTAGCGGTGTGGATCGGCCTGGTAGGCGGTCTTGCGGATAGATGCTGTCGCAGCTTTGAATCCCATCCGGGCGATGCCAGCAGCGTTGAGTTGCTCATCGACCTGGCGGCGGAGCTCCGGGTCGAGGTGCCGGGTTTCAGCCACCACTGTTTCGGCGGCCCGTTCGCTCAACTCCCCGGCGATCAGCTGGGTGTATGTGTCCGGCAGCTCAAACCACAGCGCCCGCGCAGTATTAAGCCGGCGGGCCGCGATCACTAGGGAGATGCGGCAGGCCAGCCCGATCTGTTCAACAATGCCGCGGCCGATCTTGTCCGGGTGCACATCAGCGGCGAGCTGCTCAGCCACCTGGGACTGCGCAAAGCGCACCGACTCGGCCACCTGCAGGGCAGCGGTGGCGGCCCGCGCAGCCTCTCCAGCCGGGCTATCCGATCTATCCGGGCAGCGTCTCGAACCGGTGACGACTGCTTCCAACTCGTCCAAGATCTCATCCAGGCGCACGGCCACCGGATCCGCCGATGGCGGCTCGGTCTCACAAGCCTCCCCGAAGGCTGACATGGCAAGCACTCTACGGACAGTCACCGACAAAAATAGAACAAGAGTTCGATGCGCCGATCTAGCGGAAGGAGCACCTATCTCCGAAACCCTCCACGGATACGATGGCGCATCGACGCCTCCCGAGACCGTGACACCTGGCGATCCCGGCTGCTCAACTACGTCGACGAGCACGCGAGAGAGATCGTCACCGATCTCTCCGGGCTGGTTCGAATACCTAGCGTGTCGGGCTCCGACAAAGAGATTGAAATCCAGCACGTCATGTCCGATCGCATGATCACCATGGACCTCGCCGTCGATACCTGGCAGATCCCGCTCGACGAGACGCTCGCAGCGCCAGACTTCCCAGGTGTCGAGGTCGATCGCTCGGAGGCATGGGGCGTGGTCGGCCGCGTTGCAGGTCGCGGGAACGGGCCGTCCCTGATGCTCAATGCGCACGTCGACGTGGTCCCACCCGGTGACCTGCTCAGCTGGGAGGGAGCCGACCCTTTCAGCGGAAAGGTCACGGGCGACACAGTTGAGGGTCGCGGAGCGTGTGACATGAAAGCGGGACTCGTCGCCTCCCTGTGGGCGGTTCGCGGCCTCACCGAGCTTGAGGTGCCCTTGCACGGCGATCTTGTGCTCGCGACGGTGGTCGGCGAGGAGGATGGCGGACTGGGAACCTACGCACTACTGAGGCGCGGCTGGCGCGCGGACGCGTGCGTGATTCCTGAGCCGACATCACTAGATATCGCGCCGGCCAGCGCCGGTGCCCTGACGTTCCGCATTACCGTGCCTGGCGCCGCAACCCACGCATCGCGCCGACTCGCCGGGGTCAGTGCGATTGAGAAGTTCATCCCAATCTTCTCTGCTCTGCGTCGCCTCGAGAAGCAGCGGAATGCCATCAAGCACTCACTCGCGACGCGGTGGGACCTGCCGATTCCCATCGAGATCGGCAAGATAGCCGCTGGCGACTGGGCATCGAATGTGCCCGACAGGCTCTACGCCGACGGTCGAATGGGCGTCGCCATCGGCGAGGACATCTCGACCGCCCGCCGTGCGCTCGAGGAAGCGATCGGCGCCGCCTGCCAGGACGACGTTTGGCTTCGAGACCACCCGGCCACCGTCGAATGGTGGGGCGGTCAGTTCGCATCAGGCATCACTGATGTCGACTCCGCTATCGTCTCGACGGTTCAGCGCTGTCACGCTGACGTCTCCAGGTCACTGCAGAGGATGTGGGCTACGCCTTACGGCAGTGACCTGCGGCTCATGCAGGGCATTGGCACGGTTCCGACCATCCACTATGGACCCGGGGATGCTGGACGCGCACATGGCCCTCGCGAGTGCGTCTCCATCGATGAGCTACTCACGGCGACCCGCGCCCTCGCATTGATCGCTATTGACCACTGCGGACTCAGCTAGCACGCGCAGGGTCGACGCGCGACTGAGGCTTACTGTTGATTGCCGTACAGCACTAACAGATTCTGGTAATCAATTAAGTCCGGATCAAAAACGTCATCGTAGGTCTCCTCATTCATAAGCACATGTTCTGTTTTCCGGTGTGCAAGGCCGACAGCATGTCCCATTTCGTGAATGGCAACATTTGTCTTCGCACCGCCGGTAAGTGAGCTGGAATAGTCTATATGGCCTCCAATAGTAAAGCCTCCCGACTCAACCGCATGGAAGTTGCCATCTGCTCCTACAGTACTTTCAGTAGCAACACTTACCGTCACGCAGTTCGTGTTTGATTGACAGGTCTGCACGAGCCTGGTATCCAAACATGGACTGCGGTTCCAGGCTGCAACGCCTTTTTGCATTTCGGCCACCCAATCAGGCGTTAAATTCCGGGTCTCAAACGTAATGACGACTTTGGCAGCACCATTGCGTCTCCATGGCACCTGATGATCACTCCGATCCTGGTCCTGTAACGCCACTCCCTCTGGTGCCACACAGGCATCAGCAGTCACGCCTGATGGCTGGGGCATCGAAGAAGCCGGGCGGTACTGCGGCGCCGTCACTGACGAGCAGGACGCCAGCATCGCCAGAGTCACAACAACAAGAGCAACCGCTAACCGCCACGCCCGGCAGATCATGCGCCGACCATACGCGAGCTTCAGAACACTTCGAGCGAGCCGGCGGCGCGCTGATGGACGCGGCGCACGGCTGAGACGTAGGCTCGCGACAGCCGCATCAGGGGGGCCCATGTCGCACAGACACCGGCGAGGCCCGCGGGTGCCTCCCCGCTGGTTCGTTCGCCTCGCCTGGTACACACACCGTGCCTTGTACCGCCTCACCCGTGGGCGAGTCGGACTATGGCGCGCGAAGTCCAACCGCTGGGGCACCCTGCGCCTTACGACAACTGGGCGCCGCACCCACGAAGACCGAAGTGTCATCCTCGGCTATCTTGAGGACGGCCCGAATCTCATCACACTGGCGATGAACGGTTGGGCCGACGGCGAACCTGCCTGGTGGCTCAACCTCCAGGCGCGTCCCAACGGTAGAGTCGACCTCGCCGACGGGCCACGTTCAGTCATGGCACGGGCAGCGGCGGGAACGGAGCGGTCCCGCCTGTGGGGCAAGTGGCGTGAAGTAGAGCCGAACCTAGACGCGTACGCGGCTCTGCGTTCGTCCCAGACCGACGTGGTGATCTTGGAGCCACGAGGTGATCCGACGTGAGCTGAAACTGGGGGGCGCGAGGGATGAAGGCGTTTGTCTCGGAGAAGTACGGGCCGCCTGAGGGCCTTCGGATGGCGGAGCTTGAGAAACCCGCCCCAGTCGCCGGGGAAGCGCTGGTGAACTATCTGAACGCCGTTGGCATCCGGACCAAGATGCGCGTGCTGGAACGCGCTGCCTTCTATGCCGCCTGGCGTGAGAAGAAGATCAAGGGGCTGTTCTCGGCCGGGAGCGGGGGGTCAGGCAATGCCGCCACGCGTATCGAAGCCTTTGTCTACTCTAAAGGGGCGTACGCCATGGGGGGCTCTGCGGATCTCGACGAGCTGTTCGAGCAACAGGCAGTGGCGCGCGACCCGACGAAACGGGAGGCGCTGTTACATCGCATCCAACAGCTCATGGTGGAGCGCGTGATGTTCGCCCCCATCTATGAGTTCAGGGCGCTCATGGGCGTCGGGCCAAGAGTCGCCGAGCATGCCATTAATGTCATTCCTATGTATCCGTTTCCGGCTCTCGAAGAGATGCGGCTGAAGGGCAAATAGCCTTGCGCACGAGGTGAGTCAGTGAGCTGACAGGTATGGGACCATCGGGCTGTGCAGTGGGGGCGCAAACCGTCGGCGCAAGTGCCTGGATTTGGAGCCTTTCAGCAGTGAAGAGGGGGCGTGCAAATCCTACCTTTGGGTGTTATAGTGACCGTATGGTTCGCGTCATCTGAGTGCACTGGACATTGTTGGTCGAGCAGCGTGGGCACAGGGCACTACAAAACGTCGTGTACCGTGCTGCCGGAGGAGGGGTAGACGTGTTTGGGCTTGGTCTTCAGGAACTGATCATCATCATGGTCATCGCCCTCGTCATTTTTGGGGGTAAAAAGCTGCCAGAAGTTGGCAGTGGGCTCGGGAAGGCGATACGCGAGTTTAAACGCGGGACCTCAGAGCCGGATGAGATCGATGTGACGCCAAAGGCAACCAACGAAGAGAAAGAACCAGCTACCCCGGCCGATCAGGGTCAGGCGAGCCAGGATCGAACCCGGACATAATAGCTCGATTGTGATTGCCCTGACCCACCGTGAGGGAATGTCTCAACCTCGGGCTCATACCCCCTTGCACGCGTTACCCCAAGAAGTCGATGATAGCCTGCATGAAGCGCCGGAATCCTACCTCATAGCTTGGAAGCACATTATAGCTTCTGACAATGCTGCGGGTGACTCCTGCCTGCCGGACATCTTCCAGGCTGAAGGGGTACTCGTGTGCTCCCAGGGACAATAGGCAGTCCAGTGGGCCAAGCGTCTCCGCCATGCCGGCCGGCGGGACCACCGTATCGGCGGTGTTGCCGACGGTGAACAGACGCGCTCGAAGCCGCTGTAGCGGTGCATTGAGCACGCTGTGCTCGGCTCGGAAAATGGCTCGGCACCAACGCCCCTGTGGATTGTCCAGCAGTGGCTCGGCTATCCCCGACTCATAGAATTGCCGTACGCGCTCCGTGGCCACTCTATCCAGGATAAATGGGCTCAGCGTATTGGCGTTTAGGGCCGGGTCAGAGTGTGCAAAAGGCGCCCCAGCGGCGAAGATCACCGCTCGGCTAATCGACAAATCGGGCGTGTCCCCTTCTCCCAACAACAGGCCCAGGGTCAGGTAGCCCCCGATCGAGTAGCCGAGAAAATCGACCCGAGTACCCGCGGCAAACGGTTGCTGCGGCACAAGTGCGCCATGCTGGCCATCCTCCACCATCAGTGTGCCGTAACGCAGACTTGCGGCCAGATCGAGGAGGTCGCCATAGCTCTGTCGGCCCCCAAGAAACAACCGTTCAGGATGGCGATCCAGGCGTTCACTCAAGATCGTGTTGTAGCGGGTGGCGACGGTGTTCCCTGGTATCGCCTGGCGCTCCCGTAAACAGCGCTGCGTCTCTGCATTACCCATCCAACGACGTGGACGACGATTGACCAGGAAAGTAATGGGGACCATGGCTACCGGGAAGCCAGCGCTGGCCAGTGTGCAGGCCCAGGGGAAAAACTTGCGATATTCGCTCTCGTTAAGACCGTGCAGGATGATGATCGCCCGCTCGAATGGCCCCGGCCGCCGGGGCAACACCAGTGGCAGAGCGAAAGCGACGTTCTCAGCCTCATCTTGGTCGTCTGGACGCAACTGCTGAGCATGCTGTGAGCGAAAGTCGGCTTTGATGCAGACGAACTGGTCGGCCACCACCAGAGGTTGCGATTTCCCCCAGGCCAGGAGATTTTCGTGGAAGGCCTTATAGTAGGGCTCGGCAGACAGGACGTAGGGAACAGCCGCCATGGATCTAGAGGATCTCAAGCAGATCGATGAGGCGGGTGATGGTGTAGTCCGGCTGCGCCTGGTCCAGATCCGGGGGAATTTTCTGACGGTCGAACCAGGCCGCATCCATGCCTACGCTTTTCGCGCCAACCACATCCAGCGCAAACGTATCGCCGATGAATAGCACCTCCTGAGGGGCAACGCTCATGGCCTCTGCTGTGTGCAGGAAGGCCTCGCGTCGCGGCTTACGGTAGCCAATGGCCTCGGAGATATGAATGGGACTGAAGTACGACCATAAACCATGCGTGGCAAGGATTTTCAGCCCTGTCTCAGCACTATCGAAGTTCGACAGCAGCCCCAGCGCGTAGCGCGACTTCAGGGCTTCGACCACCTGGGTGCGTTCTGGGGGACAGACCGTGCAGTCGTGCATGTAGCGATGATGCGTGGCTAGCATGCCATCGATGCAGTGTTCGGCGGCGGCATCCGGCGGCATCCCTAGACGATTGCAGAGCATTTCATAGCGACGGCGCGCCGGGATTTCGAGATGATCGCGCTCTCGCATGGCCAGCAATTCCTTCGTGACGACGCTGAGCGCTTGGTAATACGTCTCAAAGGTTGTATGCGGCGCATGTTGCGCCAGGACCTTATACGTTTCCCCCGCCGTCGAGCGTATCTCGCGGCCGTCGATGGTGACTGTAGGAATCTGCGTGCGATCGAAATCCACCAGGGTGTCGAAGAGATCGAAAATCACCGCCTTATACGTTTTCATGCTGCTCCTTCTGTAGCGACTGGATGATCAACTCGGCGAGGTTGCGACTGACGATGGCCACTTCTTGGATAGCCTCTGGGCTGGCGGCGGCAATGGCGTTGACGCTGCCGAAATGCCGCAGAAGGGCTGTTCGGCGCTTGGGCCCAATGCCGGGGATATCATCGAGGGTCGAATGCACGGCCGCCTTGGCGCGGCGGCTTTTGTGATAGGTGATGGCAAAGCGATGCGCTTCATCGCGAACCCGCTGCAACAGAAACAAGCCTGCGGAATTGGCCGGCAGAATGACCGGGTTCTTGCGGCCTGGGATGAAAAAACGCTCATCGGTGCGGTGTTTCTCCTCCGCCCCCTGTACCGGTTTGAGGCGGCTTTTCGCGATGCTGATCAGGTCCGGTGTTTCGATGCCCAATTCCCACAGCACGGCCTGGGCGATATTGAGTTGACCTTTACCACCGTCCACCATAATGAGGTCAGGTAAGTCGTCCTCCTCTAAAGCCCGCGTGTAGCGCCGAGACAGCACTTCATACATGCTGGCGAAATCATCCGGTCCCTCGACGGTTTTCACCTGGAACTTGCGGTAGCGCGCCTTATCCGCCTCCCCATCCGTGAAGGCCACCATCGAGCCGACCGGGTTGGTCCCTTGGATATTAGACATATCGAAGCACTCGATGCGCCGCGGGAAATTGCGCAGGTGCAGACGTTCTTGCAACTGCTCCAGCGTCGTCTGTTGGCTGCGCTCCCGATCCTTGCGGGCCTGAAAGCTGAGCTCGGCATTCTTATTGGCCATGGCCACCAAGGCCCGTTTCTCGCCACGCTCCGGGACCAGCGCGTTGACGCGCTTGCCGCGCCGCTCGCTGAGCAGGTCCGCCAGACCCTCACGCCCCTCCAGGGCAAATGGTAGGAGGACTTCTTCGGGAAGCTCCTGGCCCTCGGCGTAATATTGGTTGATGTAGGATTCCAGGACGTCGGCGTCGGGAGAGAGTTGTTCGGTGAAGAGGTCCGATTTCCCCGCGAGCAATTTGCCGCCGCGAATCGTCAAGCGCTGGATTTCCACATTATCCGCCTCACGGAAGAATCCGAAGACATCCTGGTCGCGCTCCTGGCCGCTGGTGACCTTCTGTCGTTCGATCGTCCGCTCGATGGCGCCGATGCGCCGATAGATGCGCCCGGCCTCCTCAAAGCGCAGCCCCGCGGATGCCTCACGCATCTGCGTATAGAGCATCTTCAGCAATTCCTCATCGCGTCCCTTCAGGAACAAAGCGGTTTCTTCCACCAACGCCCGGTATTCGTCGTCTGACACATGCCCTGGGACGCAGGGCGCCGAGCAGCGATGGATCTGATGGTAGAGGCACGGTCGCGTGCGCGAGTTGAAGACATGGTCGGTGCACAGGCGTAGCGGGAAGATACGCGACAGTGTGCGCATCGTCTCACGCACCGAGTTGGCGGAAGCATACGGTCCAAAGTAGAAGGCGCCATCACGGGCAGGACGGCGCACGACGGTTAAGCGCGGGAATTTATCGCGCGGATCGAGCCGCAGATTGACATAGGATTTGTCGTCGCGGAAATTGACGTTGAAGCGCGGCTTGTGCGCCTTGATGAGCGTATTCTCGAGGATGAGTGCTTCTTTCTCGGTATCGGTGACGAGGAAGTCGATGTCCTCGACATTTGGGATCAAAAACTGGATGCGGAAGCGGCCATCCCCCGATTTGCGGAAATAGGAGCGCACGCGGTTGCGCAGGTTTTTGGCTTTGCCGACGTAGAGAATCGTGCCCTCCCCATTTTTCATGAGGTACACGCCGGGTTGCGACGGCATCAGCGCGAGTTTATGTTCCAGGTCCATCGTCACCCCTACACAAAAATCACCGCCACTGGAGGCACACGCTTTTGGCGGATGAAGGCGCTCTCAGCGGCCCACACGCGGTCGGGGTTGCGCCGCACAATGTACGCGACTTTGCCGATGCTCACACGGCCCAGCGCGCGGTCCCAGACATGCGTGCGCAATCGCATCGCGAGATCGACCTCGCCCTCCCTGGCCACATTGTCAGCGGGGATATCTCGCGCAGCTCTCCACCGATCAGCTCATAAAGCTTACCCTCGTCGGGTAGTAGCTCGAATTCTTCGGCAGTCATGCATTTGCCAACGGTTGCCATAGACGGCAGCTTCATGTACACGTTGAAACATTCTAGATTGACTAAGGCTCCACAAATTTACGCCTAAATGGCCTAGCTTGCAACCCTACTGCGCCGCCCAGATGTATGTTAGAATTTGCTCGCGACGCTGAGCTTCGCACCCTCTCCCACGGGCAGAGGGTCGGGTTATCGATATCAGGCCTTTGCTAGAGGCCAGTTCAGCCATTCAGCAATGCCGCGCCCCATAATCCACTCTTTGTTGGCCGCGGAGAAGAAGTCTAGCTCTTTGGCAAACGGGGTGACGGCCTGGCGGTAGAGACAGGGCAGGCGGGTGAGGTCGGTGCCCCAGAAGAGATGCTGGGGTCCGAAAGCCTCATCGGTCCAGTGGCCGATACCATCAACGGCAAACTGATTGGGCTGCAACCGGGCGGCTTCAAGGGCCAGATCATTCCGGTCACCCTCCCATGATGGTGGCACGATCACCACTTGGATGAACTATGCGAAGGTGTCAGCAACCTTAGTGGGTTGGCCTTATGGTAGCGTTCTTATTGTCTGTGGACTTATGATAACGACTGGATAAAACTTGTTCTGAGGAAGGAGAATCAAGAACTAGGTCGTCCATCAGCTGAAGACTATCTCTATCGCGTGTCCTGGCCTGTTAAGGAGACCCTACTTATGCAAATCGGCATTCATCTGACGCCATTTTTCAGCCCAACCGATCGCGCGCCGACCCAGGTCGTCGATGAGGTGGTGGCCATCGCGCGCCGGGCGTCGCAGCTCGGGTTTGCCTGGATCTCCGCGCCGCACCACTGGGCGGCGTATCCAAGCGTGTGGCCGCAACCGTTCCCGCTCCTGGCGCGCCTCGCTCCGGAGACCGGAGAGATGCGGCTGATGACTTTGGTAATTCTCCTGCCCCTACTCAACCCTGTGGAGACGGCAGAAAACGTGGCGACCCTGGATGCCATCGCGCATGGCCGGCTCACGCTCGGTGTGGCCATCGGCTACCGCGAGGCAGAACTCGAAGCGGTGGGGCTCACGCGTAAAGATCGCGTGCCCAAGCTCGAAGAATCGTTGGCCCTGATGAAACAGCTCTGGACTGGCGAAGAGGTGAGCTTCGCCGGGCGGTACGCTCGGGTCACCAAACTGCGTATGGGCTTGACGCCCGTGCAAAAGCCTCATCCGCCCATTGTCATGGGGTGTCAGAGCAAGCGCGCCACAGCGCGGGCGGCGCGCCTCACCGACGGCGTATTCTTCGGGCCGCAGGTAGGCTGGGCGGACATCGGCAAGCTCATCGACACCTACCGGCAGACGCGCGCCGAAGCAGAACATTCCTCGCCGGGCGTGCTCGGGGCTTCGCGGGCGTTGCTGCTGGGCAAAAATCAGGAGGACGCCGCGCGCATCGGTCGCGCCTATCTGGAGCGTACCTTCGCCAATTATCGTGCCTGGGAAATGCAGGAAACCACCATGGTGCCGCTGGCGCTGTCCTTCGATCGCCCCCTCCAGGATTGGACGGTACATGGTTCGACCGCCGACTGCGTCGAGACTCTGTTACGCGCACGTGAGGAGATGGGGCTTACCCACATCAGCTTTACGATGTATAACCTGCCGCGCGA
>Ga0081455_10007163_pt1 | contig 11794 bp, 9 predicted proteins | sample TabmetS3T2R1_FD_70207 | JGI IMG/M metagenome (GOLD analysis project Ga0081455, IMG submission 70207) | Tabebuia heterophylla rhizosphere microbial communities from the University of Puerto Rico - S3T2R1 | ecosystem: Host-associated > Plants > Roots > Rhizosphere ...
GCGATGAGGCGATCCGATGGGTGGTTGTATCGAAATAGACGAAGTTGCCGGTCCGCACATTGACTGCGCCGACGCTCAGGCGCGTGCCGCCGGCATTGATTCGATCAAAGTCAACGAGGCGCTCGAGCGTGGCCTTCAGCGGAGATACGTCATAGTAGCTGACCGCGTCGGCCCGGTTGACTTCCCATGGCATCGGCGGCGGAACCCGGGGCGTGAAGAAATTTGGCGCGCCGAACAGCAGGATACCGAGCGCACGCGTCTGGTTGAGCAGCGAACGGGCCGAATCGTCCGAAATGCTTAACGACGAAAAATACGGTAGGCCCAGCGGCGACGTACTGATGGCTTCCCAGAATTCCCGCAACCTCTCGACACGTTTTTCCGGTGGATTGCCGGCGATCAACGCCGAGTTCACCGCACCGATCGAGATGCCGGCGACCCAATCTGGATGCAGATTCGCCTCGGCCAGGGCCTGGTAGACGCCAGCCTGATAGGAGCCGAGCGCACCACCACCCTGCAGCAGCAGCACGGTCTGTTCGAACCGCGTATTGCTGCCATGAAGATTCTTCGGCACCGCCTGCGATGGTGCGTCCATCTTCTCCCCGAGTCCGCCATTTGCTGGCGATGAAATTACAGCGATCACGGCTCGAGATTGAATCGATTTTGCTGCTTTGTTCGTTCCTGCGCTCTGTTGCGGCAAAAGAGTCAGCCGCGAGCCCGCTCTCTAGGCTGACGGCGTTCCCGATCGGTCAGGTCAGTAAGGATGTATCTGTCGAGCGTCCTTTTCAAGGCTAGCCTTGCGAGCAATGCAAGATGACGTCCTCTGCTCATCTTTTAGTGAATGGCTAGATGTCATCACCCGAGCAAGTTCGTGGGCTGTTCGGAATGCATTTGTAAGGCGCATTCCTTTGCTTCCATAAACACTCTGAACTCCGAATTGCGAAACCGCGTCAGGGATAGCAGTACGAATCCGAAGAGCAATCTCCGCCCTGCAGCCGGACTTGGTGCGGCAGTTGGCCCTTCGGCCATTCGATGAAGAACTTCGGATCGAATGCGATGCCGCCCTCGGGATTGGCGTCCAGCTTGACCATCCATCCATCGAAGCCGCCCTCGTAGAACTGCGGATCGATGGCGCCATACAGCGAGTTGGTGAAATAGACGCGACGACCATCGCGACTGATTTCCACCATTTGCGGGCCACCACTGAGCTTGCCGTTTTTGGCGGCCGGGTGGCCTTCGCGCGAGACGATGCCGCCGATCCGAACCTTGCCGGTCAGCTTGGGATTGAAGGGATCGGATACGTCGTATTGTTGGAGATCGCCCGTCCCCCAGCACGACACGTAGAGAAACCGGTCGTCCATGGACAGATCGATATCCGTCACCAGCGGCGGGCACGCTGCAAACGATTTGAGCACGGGCGGCAAATTATCGGCGTGCGCGGGTTCGGCCGGGATCGAGATGATTTTCTTGACCGCCCATTTGTTGCCGTCGCGATACCATGTCCAGATCGAGGAGGAGAGATCCTTCAGGCTGATCACGCAATTGACGAAGCCATAGGCCTTCGTGGGGTCATGCGCCGGGCGAAGCTCGAACACAAGCTGGTGCTCCTCGCCGAAATCGATTTCCTGCAGATGCTTGCGCTTGGTGAAGTCCCAGAAGTGCAGCTTGCGGCCGTATTTGGAGCCGAGCAGGACTTCGGGCACAAGGCCGTTTTCAAATGTATCGGGCGTACCCCATTCGCTGGTCACCATTGTGTCGTAGCCGAGGTGCCACCAGCCGTCATAGGCAAGTCGTTGCGGGCCACGGTCAACTTCCCACCGGCCGAGCGGCTCGAATGTTTCTGCATCCATGATGAAGATGCCGCCGGGTGCCTTACCGTCCTTGTCGCCGAGTGCGGTGACATAGATGCCACCGGGACCGCAATGGATGGTATGCGGCCGCGTGTAGCCGGTCTTCTCCGCGATCTCCTCCGGCTCAATAGTTTTGACGAGCTTTGGTTTCTTCGGATCGGGCTTGGTGTCGAGAATATAAATGCGCGAGGAGCGCAGTCCTGGCACCACGAGGTATCGCCGCTCGACATGGGGGTGTGGCGCGTTGGGACACAGACAGGACGAGCAGGCATTCCAGCCGAAATGATGAAACTCGTCGCCGGTTTTCGTCACTCCCACGCTGCTGATTATCTTGGAATAGCGCGATGACTTTGGATTGACGTCCACGACCGCAATTGTGTCTGGCGATTTCCGCTTGGGATCGAAGGCAGCCACGTAAGCGACGCTCTCAGGGGCCGCCTTAGCGGCCTGTCGCGGAGATGGATAAAAACTGGGATCTGGCTTCCAGGTAGCCATGCGCACTCTCCTTGGTGAAATACCTCCATTTCGCGCGTCTTTCGCGAAATCATATCACGCGCGGGAGATCGGGCCAGCGCGACTGTCTTATGTCTTGGGGCGAAGGTATTTGAGGCTGTCAGGCCTCAATTTCCCCGTTCATGGAGACTTTATGGTTTTTGCAGTGTCTGGTGCTCGCACCAGAACTCAAGCAACTTTTTCGCAGTCGAATGGGACAATCGAATGTAATCGCTTTTCAATTTATTGAGCTCGTCTTCCGTAGCTGCTCTCCCGAGTAAGTCGTCCTGCAACAGAACACGCAAGGTAAGCCATGAGAGCCCCGCAGCCTTGCAAAACACAAGCAGCGGTTCATTGCGCCCCTCGTTCAACATTTCTTTGATCGTATCGACGGGCGCCGAGCATAGGGCTGCAAGGGCAGCAATCGTTGCCGCGTACTGGCGTGCCTTGGCAAATTCGAGCAGCGCCATTTGATCGAGCTCGCCCCTTTCCTGCATGGCGTGGACGAGACGCTGTGCCGCGGCAAAGTCGTGATCAACGTCCTCGTTTTCAATGACTTCATTTGAAATGGTGGCCAGTATCTCCTTGATGTCATCCCTTTTTTCCGGCGTAGCGAGCGACAAGAGTCGTTGGCGCAGCGCTGCGGTCGCGCGCTCCAGCAGGCGTCGAAAGAGATGCAGCGGAATGTCGAGACGCAACCCGAGCTTTTCTAAAAGTGTTTCATCAGGTTCTGCCCGCTCGATCAGACAGGCATAGGCTTTCTCTGAGAGCCGGGCTCCTTCATTTTCAGCGACTCTGCGGATGACCTGCTCGTCGCCACGCTCGATCAGGGTGTCGGTGAGGGACTCGCCGAGGCTGCTTCGTTTGGAGATTGCCAGCAAATGCGCCTGGCTTTTCGCCATGGCAATTTCGATGAGATCGGCGGTAGTCAGGCGGTCCGACAAGGACAGAACCGGCGCGGCGATCGCTATTTCATCGTCGCGCGCAAGGGTGTTCACGACGTTGATGGGGGCATTGTTGACCGGCGCAAGACGCTCGCTGAGCTCAATGAGGGCCTTTGACTCCATCCGCGTAATCAGGTGGCCCAGAACTTCGTCGAAAACCTGAATTTGCTCCTCATTGAGCTTTTTGTTTCCGACCAAAAACAAATCGGTCACGCGCCTGAGAGTTTGTACCCGCTTTTCCTGGGATCCGCGCCTTACGGCATCCTCGAGTTCAGCAATCAAGGATCTGTGGTGAGACGTCGAAAGCGCCATACTGGAACCGGTTGAGGCGCTCCTGCGCCGGCTGTTAATCGTAGGTAAATACAATCGTATACGAAAAGCGTTTAAGAAATTGATCCACGCGCAATTCGTGCGGGCTCGCAGATTTCGACCACTGGTCGGGTTTGTGTTCGCGGTGAAAGAGCAACCCTCGAGCCGTCGCGAAATTCTGCGATTTACCGCTCATTAGCCTTTCACGTTACGGTAGAATTTAGAGTCCACCCATACGGTGAAGGCGAACCGGTCACGATTCGGGTGGGGCCTTGCTGCCGTACAATTTCATATCCGACCTTGAAAATGCGGTCGCCACCCGGTCGGACAAGACCGGCACGATGCTGCGCCAGATAAACGATCTTTTTCTGGTGCACGCCGGTCACTATTCAGCCGCTGAAGTGGGCATATACGATGAGGTTCTTCAGATCCTTGTCGCTAAGGTCGATGTCGCCGCTCGCGCTACGCTCGCCCGTCGACTTGCGCCGATTGACGCTGCGCCCCCCAATACGGTCCGCTCGCTCGCCCTCGACGACGCCATCGAGGTGGCGGAGCCCATTCTTGCCCACTCAAACGCGCTGGATGAAGCGACGCTTCTCCATTGCATCTCCACGAAGAGCCAGGACCATCTGCTCGCGATAGCCACACGAGCCAAGCTTGACGAAAAGGTCAGCGACCGGCTGGTGGAAAAAGGAGATGTGAACGTCCTCGGCGCTCTTGCCAACAATGCCGGCGCAGCGATTTCCGAGCCGGGCTTCAAAATGCTGGTCGAACGAAGCCAAGGGGACGATTGGTTGTCGGAGTCCATTGCCCGGAGAGCCGACATTCCGGATCATCATTTCCGCGCGCTTGTCTCGAAAGCCTCGGAAATCGTCCGGCAGAGGTTGATGTCAAGCAATCCCGAGCACCGGGAAATCATTGAAGAGATTTTCGGCAGTAGCCCTGCATCGAATGCAGAGGATAACGAAAGCGCACCGAGGGATTACCGAACCGCCGAACTGGTGGTGAACTCACGGCCATTGACCGAAGCCGTTGTGAATGAATTTGCCAAGTCAAAAAAGCTCGAAGAAATCGTTGTTTCGATTGCGCGTCTGTCGGGGCTTCCGATGACCGAAATTGAAAGGCTGTTTCTCGCCACGTGGTCGAGTCCGGTCGCGGTTATTCTCAAAGCAATCGGCTTCCATTTGGCGACGGTTGAGGCGCTTTATCGCGCACGCCTCTCCGCAGGCGATCCGATTCGCGATGACTTGACCCGAACGAAGGCCGAGTTCATTGCGCTGAGCCGCCCCACGGCTGAACGGATCGTGCGCTTTTACCGCTCGCGAAAATCGGTCGAGTTCACTGCTGGGCGGACCTGAACGCGTCCGCGCTCCGCAGCAATAGGCATCGGCTTTTTGGCCGGGGCATTTTTCATCATCGGTCAGTCGCAATAAACGGCATTGAGGAGCGCGGACTCACACTGGCAAGCTCTGCCGCGACTGATGCAAGCTCGCTTTCCAGGGTCGCAATTCGAAGGCGAAGCTGATCGTCATTGAGTTGCATGAACGCACTCGCAGCCTTGTCGGCAAGCTCCGCCAGCATGGAGCGTTCGTCTTGGCTCAGGGCGTTACCGGTCGCATGGGGTCCATAGAGCGCCAGCCCCAGGCAACGCAACTGATCCCCCACCGGAACGGCAAGGATCGGCTGCATCGGACCGTTGGGAAGGTGGTTTCGTGCGGCGGCTGCGGAGTCGACGTCGTAAGGCCGATGCGCATGTGCAGGTTTGAGCAACGGGTCGTTTGGATCGAGTGTTCGTGCTGCCTCATCCCATGAGTGATCCGCTGCAGTGCGGTGAAAAATATGGTCCTGCTCAAGAAAGATGCTGGCTGAAGCAAGCCCAAGGGCGTTCCGCACCCCTTGGACAAGCTGCCCTTCAATCTCAGCATAAGTCTTTGCATTCAGGACAGCATCACCCAACCGCTCTCCCGCTTTCGCGACAGAGCGATTGAAAAACCAATCCAGGTAGTGAACCGCGGTGTCGTGAATTTTATGGGTCAAAAAAAGAATACCGGCTGCAATTCCAACCCAGGCCCAGGCGGGCAATGTGACTTTCTCGCTAATCCCTTCGCGAATGTGATCAATGCCCTCGTGCAAGAACAGGATCGGCAAACTGAGAAGGAGGCCTAGAATTGTCACACGACGCAGAGGAATGCCTACTGTCACGACGTAAGGTCTGCGCAAAGCCTCGCTGACGAGAAGGCAAAGCACGCCGTTAACGAGGTAAAGCAGGCCCCAAAATTGTTCGGGTGGAGAATAATTGGGCCATAAAAAGTCAAGAAGTGTCGTGGTTGTACCGGCATCCGCAATGACGAGTGCCGGCAATCCAATCAGGCAGCCCCAGATCACCCAGCGCAGTCGCTGGTAGTCCTGTGGCGGGAGCTCGCGCTGGCGCGCAAGTAGAATCGCGAACCCACACACGGCGACGACGAGGCCGCTTAGCACGCCGGCTCTTGTTACCATCTCCGTAGGATAGCCGAGGAGATTTGCGTAGCTGAACGTCAGCAACAGCATCAGCAAGATTGCGACAAAGGGCAAACTCTGTTCGACTGGCCGCCACCGCGACGTCGTTTCATCGGTCGGCGCTCTTAGTGTGAACCAGATGAAGCCTGCTAGGCCGGCGCCCTGCGCTATGGCGCCCGCGAGATTCTGTGTGAGCAAAGCGACAGGAGAGTAGAGCTGCAAGAGCGCGTAATATTGCGCGGACTGGCCGGGATTGAACCAGATGACGTAGAGGAAAAACCCCCAGGTCATGATTCCAGGCCTTGTCCAGACCAGCCACGCCGCGGCCAGAATAACGAGCACCGCTGCAATCTGATCAAGGAACAAGACCGTGCGCACCCATCCGTTGGATGGCCGTTGTTTTGCAATGATGCCGACTTCTCGCGCCGGTCGGTCCGGAGTGGCAGCCAGCACGAGTTCAGCGCGCCGTTGGTTAGTGACGAGGCGAAAACCTCCCAAGGCCGCCATCGCACTCGCGCATCTGAGAGTGTTTATGGGAATGCACCGCATCTGCTCGAGATCGAGCCTGTCACCGACACGCAGGCCAGCCTGAAAGGCGGGGGAGTCCGTTTGGTTGCGGAATGGTCCCTGGACATCGGTGATGATGCCGTTGTTATTGGCATAGAAACCGAACGATCCCAGCGGCTGATACAACCGATAGAAATCGGGAATAATCATCGCCAGCGCCCAGAATGTGAGCGCCACAAGCAGCACGCGGGCTACAGTGTGCCTATAACTGCGCATCCCGTGATCATTCTCCACGAGGTCACGCCGAAACCGGCCAGTGCCATCAGAGGCCGGTTACGAAGACGGCCAAGTTAGCGGTGGCCCAAAGTTTGGAAAAGGCGGGTCGGTCGTAGGACCAAGGTCCAACTTCAAAAACCGGTCGAGCGCTTGTCAAGTGGAGGCTTCTGGCGCTGGGCCTTATGACAATCATGCGCACCCCTTCGATGATCATGTTGGTTTGTCTGACGACGGCGTTGGCGACATCTGCGCCTGCGCAAACCGGCAACATCCTGAGCGACAACTACAGCATCATGGTTCCGGAAAAGGGGTCCAAACAGAAAGCATCCAAACAGAAAGCATCCAAACAGAAAGCATCCAAACAGAAAGCATCCAGGCAGAAAGTAGCCAAGCGGGAGCAGCCGGAACCATGGCTCGCGCCGAAATATAAATCGCCACGCGGGACGCAGAAGCACGTGCGCGTTCCAAAGTCAAAAACCGTGAACCCGCCGGGGGTCGCTGTTCCGTCGTCTGTCTACGTTCCGCAGACGGGGCGCACATTTCAGAATTTGCCGACACTGCCGGGCTCAGGTGCAGGTGGCGCCGAAACTTTTCAGGATCGCGCCATGCGTTGCAGTCACCAAGCTGGCGTCTACGGACAGGTCGGAGCAAATCGCGGCTCTTACATGGGCTCTTGCCTTTAATTGCGGATCGTGGAGTACGGCGGACAGCCCGTTTGCACTGTCAAATATCCGCTTTTGACGCGAAGCGGCGCATTGCCGTTGGACCTTCGTCCAACTTCAAATGCCGCAGGATAAAGCAGAGCATCTTTTACCCATCTTGACCTTCGGCTCGTGGCGTTGTTCAGCGCTGCGGGCATCGATGTTTTGTCCGTCAGTGAAAGGAGGCAAGTCATGCCCACCAAGTTAGCAGAGGTGAGCGCCCGCAATTTTAATCCGATGTTGGCTCCCGGGCTGTCGGATGAGGCGCGTAAAGCGGTGAAATCCGCGTTCGATGCGATGTCGACCTGGCGCGCGGAGATTGTCAACGACAACGAGAAAAACCTCGAACGGGTCATTGACAAGATTGCTGTTGCTGCGCGAGCGCTTGGTTGGCCGGAGGAAATCGCCGAGACCACCCGTGAGCAAATGCAAACTATCAACAAGATGCAGGTTCAAATGATGGATCACATGATGGATGCTTGGGAGGGGCAACTCAGCTCGGCTGACACGTCATCGTCGATCTTATCGAAGCTAAAATCCTCGCCGCCGCTTAGCCCAGCTGGTAGTTGGCCCTTCGCGACCACGTCGCAAATGGCCGACCCGTTCGGGGTCTACATGCAAATGACGCAACAGTGGCAAAAGGCATGGGCGGACGCGATGGCTTTTTGGATGAAAGTCGGTAAGCCAAGTTAATTGCTGCACTCAATCCGCGGCGAAAAACGTATCAGCTAACCCGCTGATTTCATGGTGGGCGCTGTAGGGATTGAACCTACGACCTCTCCCGTGTGAAGGGACGCTCTCCCGCTGAGCTAAGCGATCTATCTCCTAAAGGTCCGTAATCTCAGCCTAAGAACAACATACATCGCTCAAAGGTTCTTGAGAAGAGTCCTTAATCAGTCCTCTAGCTGTGACACCACTGTGACAACGAATAAACTCTAAGTCTGACTCTAAACTAGCGCCCTTCCCATTACTCATAGAGAAACTGTGTTCTCGAGGTCTGCTGTCTGGTCTTCAGCGTCTATCGATCCAGAATTCATGTCTCAAGAATCCATATCTCAAGAATTCATGCCCTCAAGAATTCACGCCTCTTCTAGGCCATCAATCTAAATGGCCTCTGTAAGACTCTGGAGGCCCCATACAGCGATTTTGCTGCTTCTACCATCTCCAAGTGCCAATAGGGTAGAAGAAGGACTCTACGGTCGCTCCTGAGTCACTACGTGGCCTTTAAAATTGAGTCAGACGTCAGCAACCAAGCATCCTTTGCGCACAATCCATAATCCTGGTTTGGCCGGGGCGGTACCGACTAGCGGGCACGAGTCGGGGTATGAAACGAGGATATAGTTGAGGGTGACTTTTAGGAGGGTTCTGCTAAGCCAAATCGAGTCAGTTCAAAGGGTTAGCAAATTAGGGAAGCTTTGTCGCGTCGTAGACAGTCGCGCTATCGAATCGAAATCTAACGAAACCACCGTGTCCAGGCTTAGTAGGTGCGATCTCCGTTGCTCCAACCGTGTTACTGCGGGCCGTATTGATGATTGGAGCGTAGTGCGACCTAAAAATTCCCCTCGTCTTAGTGAGAGGGGGGTAGGAGGGGGGATGGGGGTGCCCTCTTTGGGCGTATGAGGGCGAAAAAATCGCTAACAGAAATTCCAGAAAACCCAACGGCTGATGTTCCGCTGTTCGATGAAACGAAGTGAAAAGGATCAGGCATTGCCAGAAAAACGGGCAAACGTGGCTAGGACGAAGGCCGTTGCAGCGGGCGAGAAGATTTCGAAGCGGGTATCGCAAAAGAACATTGAGCGCCACAAATAGAGTTGATATGGATGGCTCAGCTGCGTTCTCGGAACGCATGGATGGGCGAACCACCTCATTTGTATGCACAAGCGAATGGTCGTGGTCGCCTGCTCATGAGCGCATGGAATCCAATCGGATGTCGCATCCGCAAAAGTTCGCACTCACCCCCCCGATCAACAGATGCAAGCCGACATTATGCGGGAGAAAATTGCGCGTGATTACCGCAACTTCGCGCAAAGCAGATTCCGCTATTAGCCCTTAGCGGACATTCGCGATCGCGCGTCTAATGTCCACTTTTGGGGTAAAGCGGACAGCTCATCCTAGGACAAAATGGCATTCCCCTAATGGGTTCGACTTGGAAATATCTCTTTTGGCAATAGCCCAAAGTGCCGTTGATAAGACCCGACTTATCTTCCTACTGTGCCGAAATCCCGGGGACGACTTGTTTGCAGTCTGATCTGGGGTGTGTAAGGAGGAAATAATGAGTAACACGTGTGAGATGTGTGAATTGACCGATGCAGAACTGGACGTCGTGTGTGGAGGATGTAGGCACCACGGAGGGGGGCACCACGGATGGGGGCACTTCGGCAAATTGTGGGGGGCGGGAAACCAGTTGGGCGGTGTCTTCCGCCATTCGTTCAATACCGTCACGCAGACGGTCATAAATATCGCTATAGTAATCGGAGGCGGTAACATCACACAAATTGGTGCAAATTCAAGCAATATCTAATCGAAATATGCCTGCACACTCCCTGGAGTGGAAGGGCCTCCAAATCCAAGAGCTTCGCTTGTCGCCGCGTCCTAGGTTTGTCAGCAACGGGTGCAGGCGAGTGATGCTCCGTGAAATATCTCGCCGATCCCTACAACCATCTTCCCGCCGCGACTTTCCTGGCTACCTAACAGCTTAGCCGCGGCGAACGCCTCCGACAAAGAACCAAGGGAGGCGGCGACGACAACACGACGGCAACGTTCAGCCATTGAGCCAAAAGCGCAACACACTCGCTTTTAGGGTGTCCGCGCACAAAATGTCGGGTATCCCTACTGAGTTCGTCGTGGATACACTACCTCTTTTGGCAATAGCCCAAAGCGCCGTTGAAAAGACCTGACCATCTGCCTACGGTTAGCGTTCACACACGCCGATATTCGGCGACGCTTGTCTGCAACTTTAAAAATTTATGGAGAACTCTCATGACCAGTGTGTATGAATTAAACGATGCAGAACTGGACGCAGTGTGTGGAGGCGCGCTGGTGACCATTAACGGGCCCCTCGTCTCGTTTAACAACTCGTTCAATTTTAACATACAGCGGGCCACGAATATTGGTCTCATCTTCGGCGGCGGTTCCATTCAACAGCTTGCCGGAAATCTTGGATTTGCCGGGGTAGGATGATTTCTTGGCCTGGCAGGATCAAGAGCCTGATAATGGATGTCGCAACTCTTGGCTGCTTCAGCTAGGGAGGGTGCTCCAGTTCAATGAAGGTAAAGCACCCTTACGAGTGGTCGATTCGAATGGTGTGGTCCCAAATAATTATTGCGTTTCCAGACAGGGAAAAAGATCACCGTCGCCTATGAAAGTTTCGAGTAAGAACTCTCCATGTGTGAAGAGCGCCTAACTTTTTGAATTAGCCAAAACTGCTGTTGGGATAAAAAGGGGTATGCGCATAAAGACGCCTAAGCCACTTGGATATTAGCCGTAAGCGCGGTTGATAGTACCTCACTTAACCTCCTATTGCTTAAAACGCTGCGAGAAGAAGCGAAGTTGCCGCTTCCCGGCGACAACGTCGTTTGAATCTAGCAAGGAGAAAAACTCATGACACATGCAATCACGACCCTCGATGACACGGAATTGGATGCCGTATACGGGGGAGGTTTCCTTTCCCACAACTTTTCCAACAATACTGCCTGGCAGACCGCCTTCAATGTGAACATCCAAGGCTTGAATGGTGGTAACGTCACACAGGTAGCCTCAAACATTGCCAATTTCGGAGTAGTGGTGATTTAGTCCAGTCAAGATGGACCCGCGCCCTCCTAACATTCTGATGAGGAGTGCGCGGGTCTACAACCAATGGAGAATTCTCAGGCCAGTAGGAACAGGATCTCGCTGCATCTCAACGGGCAATCTCTACAAACTGACATCATGGTCCATTCTAATCAGGCCGTTTTCCAGAAAGGAAATAGATCACATCGTCATCGATGATGAGACGAGGATGAACCATCCTGTCTTGAAAGACCTCGTACCGGTAGGGTGTATAGCGTGCCATCGCAGATTTCGTTATTCCGACAGGAAGTAATCGATTTTCAGCAGCACAATCGGCAGTGGGGCCAGGTCGCGCTGCTTCAGCCGCTGTCGACCAAAATCATAACCTGGTTCATTGCGGCGGTCGTTTCGCTTTTTGTCGCCTTCCTGTTCCTTGGACAATATGCCCGAA
>Ga0081455_10007164_pt1 | contig 11793 bp, 11 predicted proteins | sample TabmetS3T2R1_FD_70207 | JGI IMG/M metagenome (GOLD analysis project Ga0081455, IMG submission 70207) | Tabebuia heterophylla rhizosphere microbial communities from the University of Puerto Rico - S3T2R1 | ecosystem: Host-associated > Plants > Roots > Rhizosphere ...
TCGGCCCGGAGACCGCCACCGTGCGCGCGCAGGGCGAAGCGGTAGGTCACGTCACGACCGGCGAATATGGTTCGCAGATGCTCTCGCTCGGCGGCGTGCATCATCTGACCGGCGGCTCCAAGAAGGAGGGCCGCGTCACCTGCGACACGCTGATGGACCTTTCCAACTGCAAGCCGGTGGAGCTGACCATCGACGGCGGCGCGACCGTCATCGTGCAGGCCGGCTACCCGCCGGTTGTGAATGGCGTGGCCGAGGAGCGCATGCGGGTGGGCTGCGGCTCGGCGACCATCGGCATGTTCGCCAAGCAATGGCACGGCAAGGTCGACGAGGTCGTCGTGGTCGACGACCACATCACGGGTGTGCTGTCGGAACATCAGGCGGGCAAGCTGCTCGATATTCCCGATACCGGGATCAAGATGAAGGGCAGGCGCTCGACGCCGGGCCGTTACTTCCAGGTCGCCGAGCCCGGTACCGGGTGGGGCGGCACCAATATTTCCGATCCGCTCTCGGTGCTCGGCCCGTTCAATGCCAGGGAGGCGCGGCCGGGGTTGACCATGTTGATGGTCTCAACGACGGGTGAGCACTCCGGCTATTACGTGCTCGACGAGGCGCTGCGGCCGATCGAAGCCGAAATGCCGCCCGAGCTTCGTTTCTCGGTCGAGCGCATCCAGGAGAATTGCGAGCCGGCGCTGTGCACGGTGCTGTTCATGGGCGGCGCGGGCGGCAGCCTGCGCGCCGGCGTCACCGACAATCCGGTGCGGCTGACGCGCTCGGTGAAGGAGGCGCTCACGCGGGTCACCAGCGGCGGCGCGCCGGTTTACGTCTGGCCGGGCGGCGGCATCACCTTCATGGTCGATGTCACGCTGATGCCGGCGGGCGCGTTCGGCTATGTGCCGACGCCGGCGCTGGTCGCACCGATCGAGTTCACGATGAAACTCTCGGATTATGCCGCGCTCGGCGGTCATATGGATTATGTCCGCCCGCTGTCGTCGCTCCGGGACAGCGCGGAACTCCGGCCGATGCCGTATATCCCGGGACGGCGCGCATGAACCGCCGTCCGCAAATCGCGCTTCTCGCCGACGGCAAGCGGCTACATTTGCAGGACGGTCCGATTGATTTGATCGTGGAGGCGAACGGGCTCGAAGCAAATGTGCGGGCGGCCTATGAGGCTGCGGCGCGCCGCTTCACCGGCCTGCTCGACGAGCTCTGCGCGGAACTTACGGACTTGCGCAGCGCTGCCGACCCCGTGCGAACCCCATTGAGGGGCGTTGTCGCACGGCGCATGCATGCGGCGGTCGCGCCATTCGCTGCGGATTGCTTCATCACGCCGATGGCCGCAGTCGCTGGCAGCGTGGCGGAAGAAATTCTTGATACGATGCTGGCTGTCGCGCCGCTGGATCGCGCCTACGTCAACAATGGCGGCGATATCGCGCTGCATCTCGCCGGCCGCGAGCAGTTCACCGTCGGCCTGATGGATCGGCCCGACGCGCAGGGCATGATGCGTACCATGACCGTCGAGGCCGATGACCCCATCCGTGGCGTCGCCACCAGCGGTCGCCACGGCCGCAGCTTCTCGCTCGGCATCGCCGATGCCGTCACCGTGCTGGCGAAGACCGCGTCGCAAGCCGACGCTGCTGCCACGGTTATCGCCAACGCCGTTGATCTGCCCGGCCATCCCGCCGTTTTTCGCGTGCCGGCGTGCGAGTTGCAGCCCGACAGCGATCTCGGCGACCGGCTCGTCACCCGCGAGGTCGGCACGCTGACGGAACACGAGATCGAAGAAGCGCTGGAAGCGGGCAGCTGCCGCGCGCGGCAACTGCTGGCGTCCGGTTTGATCGAAGGCGCGGCATTGCGTCTCCTTGGCGAAACCGTGATGGTGGGCGCAAGAGAGATCGTGACGCGTCGCGCCGTACACAAAAACACGGTACGAAGTCTGTTGCATGCCTGAGCGAGAAGCCTGACCGGGAACATTGAGATGAGTGCGGTAATCAGAAAGATCGTCACCGTGGTCGAGGAAACCCATATCGAGATGGGCAAGACCATCGCGCCGCCGACGCGGCGGGCGGCGGCGATTGCGGTGATCGAAAATCCCTTTGCCGGCCGTTATGTCGAGGACCTCTCGCCGCTGATCGCGATCGGCGAGGAACTCGGGGAACTGCTGTCGAAGCGTGCGGTGGCGGCGCTCGGCATCGACGGCGCCAAGGCGCATTCCTACGGCAAGGCGGCGGCGGTCGGCGAGAACAGCGAACTCGAACATGCCGCCGCAATCCTTCATCCCAAGATGGGCGCGCCGGTGCGCAAGGTGCTGTCCAAGGGCGCGGCGCTGATCCCCTCGTCGAAGAAGCGCAGCGGCCCCGGCACCACGCTCGACATTCCGCTCGGGCACAAGGACGCCGCCTTCGTGCGCAGCCATTTCGACGGCATGGAAGTGCAGATCAACGACGCGCCGCGCGCCAACGAGATCATGGTCGCGGTCGCCGTCACCGATTCCGGCCGGCCGCTGCCGCGCGTCGGCGGGCTGACGGTCGCCGAGATCAAGGGCGAAGACGGGTTACGATAGTCATTTTCGGGAAACAGTGGAGGTCAAGGGATGCGACGGAGACATTTGTTGGGCGCTGCATTTGCTGTCCTGGTTACCGGCCTGTCCGGCAACGCGATGGCGCAGGGCGAGATCAAGATCGGCGAGATCAACAGCTACTCGCTGTTGCCGGCCTTCACCGAGCCCTACCGCAAGGGCTGGCAGCTCGCGGTGGAAGAAATCAACGCCGCCGGCGGCATCAACGGCAAGAAGCTGGTCGTGATCTCCAAGGACGACGGCGGCAAGCCGGCCGACGCGCAGACCGCGGCGAACGAACTGGTGTCGAGCGAAAACGTCGCGATGCTCACCGGCACGTTCCTCTCCAATATTGGCCTCGCGGTCAGCGACTTCGCCAACCAGAAGAAGATATTTTTCCTAGCCGCAGAACCGCTCACCGACGCCATCACCTGGTCGAAGGGCAACCGCTACACTTTCCGCCTGCGTCCTTCCAACTACATGCAGGCGGCGATGCTGGTGGAGCAGGCGGCAAAGCTGCCCGCCAAGAAATGGGCGACGATCGCGCCGAACTATGAATACGGGCAGTCCGCGGTTGCGGTGTTCAAGAAGCTGATGTCGGAGAAGCGTCCGGACATCCAGTGGGTCGACGAGCAGTGGCCGCCGCAGGGCAAGATCGACGCCGGCCCGGTGGTGCAGGCGGTTGCCGCCGCCAATCCGGAAGCGATCCTCAACGTCACCTTCGGTGCGGACCTCGTGAAGCTGGTGCGCGAAGGAAACACCCGCGGCTTGTTCAAGGGCCGCACGGTGGTGAGCTTCCTCACCGGCGAGCCTGAATATCTCGATCCGCTGAAGGACGAAACGCCGGAGGGCTGGATCGTCACCGGTTATCCCTGGTACGCGATCCAGACGCCGGAACACGACAAGTTCCTCAAGGCGTATCAGGCCAAGTACAACGATTATCCGCGGCTTGGCTCGATCGTCGGCTACCAGACCATCAAGGCGGCAGCCGCGATCCTTGCGAAAGCGAACTCCACCGATCCGGAAAAGCTGATCGCGGCGACCGAGGGTCTGTCGATGGGCTCGCCCTTCGGCGAGATCACCTTCCGCAAGATCGACCATCAGTCGACGCTCGGCGCCTATGTCGGCAAGACCGCGCTGAAGGACGGCAAGGGCATCATGGTGGATATCGCCTACAAGAAGGGCGCTGACTTCCTGCCGAGCGACGCCGAAGTCGAGAAGCTGCGTCCGAAGGACTGACGTTGCTGCTTCTCCCTCTCCCCGTTCTTCACGGGGAGAGGTGAAAAGGAAGACCTCATCCTGAGGAGGCGCGACCGCGCCTTCTCGAAGGATGAGCCACGCGCGCCGAACCACGCCAACGCGGACCGCCAATGGCCTTTTACGTCGTCCAGTTCCTGACCGGTCTTGCCAGCGCGGCGTCGCTGTTCCTGGTCGCCTCCGGCCTGTCGATCATCTTTGGCGTGACGCGGATCGTGAATTTTGCGCACGGCGCTTTCTACATGCTCGGCGCCTATGTCGCGTTCACCTTGACCGAGCGCTTCTCGGGCGCGCTGGGCTTCTGGGGCGGTATCGTCGTCGCTGCGCTGGTCGTCGCCGTGGTCGGCGTGATCGTCGAGATGGTGCTGCTGCGGCGCATCTATCACTCGCCGGAACTGTTCCAGTTGCTGGCGACCTTCGGCCTGACGCTGATGGTCCAGGACCTCGTGGTGCTGATCTGGGGCCCGGACGATCTGGTCGGCCGACGGGCGCCGGGCTTGAAAGGCGCCGTCGATTTCTTCGGCCAGAACATCCCGAGCTACGACCTGTTCCTGATCGTGCTCGGTCCGGTCGTGCTCGGCATTCTCTGGCTCCTGTTCCAGCGCACGCGCTGGGGCATCCTGGTGCGCGCGGCGACGCAGGACCGCGATATGGTGGCAGCCCTCGGCGTGAACCAGAAATGGCTGTTCACCTCAGTCTTCGCCGTCGGCGTCTTTCTTGCCGCGCTTGGCGGCGCGCTGCAGATCCCGCGCGATGCGGTGCATCACGCCATGGACCTTCGGATCATCGTCGAGGTCTTCGTCGTGGTCGTGATCGGCGGGCTCGGCAGTATCATCGGCGCCTTCGTCGCCGCCGTGCTGGTGTCCGAGCTCAATGCCTTCGGCATCCTGATCTTCCCGAAGATTTCCATCATCCTTGTCTTCCTCGTCATGGCGGTGGTGCTGATCGTCCGGCCCTGGGGCCTGTTCGGCAAGCCGGAGGCGCCGGCGCGGCGCACGCCGGGCCTCACCGTCAATCCCTGGCGGCCGTTGACCTCGAACGAACGCATCGGCGCGCTGGTAGCGCTGGTCGCCGCTGCGGCGTTGCCCTTTGTCGGCGGCAATTACGCGCTGACGGTCGGCTCGGAGATCGCGATCTTCGTGATCTTTGCCGCCAGCCTGCATTTCCTGATGTCGGTGGGTGGTCTCGCCTCGTTCGGTCATGCTGCCTATTTCGGACTTGGTGCGTACGGCATCGCCTTCCTCGCCAAGATGGCGGGACTGCCGATGATCGTGTCACTGTTGCTCGGTCCCTTGCTCGGCTGCCTTGGAGCTGCGGTATTCGGCTTCTTCTGCGTCCAGCTCTCCGGCGTCTACTTTGCGATGCTGACGCTAGCTTTTGCACAAATCGTCTGGTCGATCGCGTTCCAGTGGGTCGCGGTGACCGGTGGCGACAACGGCATTTTGGGTGTCTGGCCGGAAAAATGGGCCGCAGGGCCGGCGAGTTTTTATTGGCTGTCGCTGGCGATTGCGGCGCTCTGCGTCGTGATCCTCCGTCTCATCGTGTTCTCGCCCTTCGGCTATGCGTTGCGAGCGACGCGGGATTCGCCGCTCCGCAGCGAAGCCATCGGCATCAACGGCAAGCGCATGCAATGGACGGCCTTCGTTATATCAGGCACGGTCGCGGGCGTTGGTGGTGCGCTGTTCGCCTATCTCAAGGGTAGCGTCTTCCCCGATAGTCTCGGCATTTCGCTCTCGGTTGATGCGCTCGTGATGGTGCTGCTCGGCGGCGTCGAGACGGTGTCGGGCGCGGTCATCGGCGCCATCGTGTACAAGGCGCTCAACATCTGGCTGGTCAGCCAGACCGACTGGTCGAAGCTGGTCCTCGGCGCGTTCATCGTGCTGATCGTGGTCGCATTCCCCAAGGGCATTGTCGGCACGCTGGAAGCGGTAATGGGGCGCTGGCGCTCCAATTCGCCGTCGTCAAAATCCCGACTCGCCGGTGTCGAGGTGGCCGAATGAGCGGCGCGGCAACATTGCTGTCGGTCGAGGGGCTGACCAAATCCTACGGCGGCGTGCATGCGGTGCGCGGCGTGTCGTTCGAGCTCAGGGCTGGTGAGATCCTGGCGCTGATCGGGCCGAACGGCGCGGGCAAGAGCACCTGCTTCGACATGCTCAACGGCCAGAACATTCCCGACTCCGGTCGCGTCACGCTGCTGGGGCAGGACACCATCGGCCGCAAGCCCCGCGAGATCTGGCGGCTCGGCGTCGGCCGCACCTTCCAGATTACCGCGACTTTTCCGACCATGACGGTGCGCGAGAATGTACAGGTGGCGCTGGTCTCCTATGGGCAGGCGCTGTTCAACTTCTGGGCCTCGACGCCTCAATTCGCGCGCGAGGAGGCAGGACGGCTGCTCGATCTCGTCGGCATGGACGGCTATGCCGCGCGGCCCTGCGGCGAGCTCGCTTACGGCGATCTCAAGCGGCTAGAGCTTGCGGTCGCGCTCGCCAACCGGCCAAAACTCCTGCTGATGGACGAGCCGACCGCCGGCATGGCGCCGCGCGAGCGCGTCGAGTTGATGCGGCTGACAGCGAAGATCGCGCGGGAGCAGGCGATCGGCGTGCTCTTCACCGAGCACGACATGGACGTGGTGTTCGAGCATGCCGACCGCATCCTCGTGCTCAACCGCGGCAGCCTGATCGCGGAAGGCACGCCCGAGCAGGTTCGCGCCAACCCGCAAGTGCGCGCGGTCTATCTCGGCGAGGGCCTGGTCTACGATGCGCGGCACCGCGAGGGAGCACACCCATGAAGCTCCAGGTCGCCGACCTCAACAGTTTCTACGGACCGGCGCATATCCTGTTCGACATCGCGCTCGAGGTCGGCGAGGGCGAAGTGGTAGCGCTGCTCGGCCGTAATGGCGCCGGCAAGTCCACCACGTTCCGCTCCATCGTCGGTCTCGTTGCGCAACGCTCGGGCCGCATCCTGTTCGAGGGCAGGGACGTCTCGCGCGAGCCGACGCACGCGATTGTGCGCGACGGGCTCGGCTATGTGCCGGAGGAGCGGCGCATCTTCACCGACTTGACCGTCGAGGAAAACCTCGAAGTCGGCCGGCAGCCGAAGCGTGCCAACGCGCCGCACTGGACGCGGGAAAAATTGTTCACGCTGTTTCCCAATCTCGGCGAGATGCGCAACCGGCCGGGCGGACGCATGAGCGGCGGCGAACAGCAGATGCTGACCATTGCGCGCACGCTGATGGGCAACCCGTCGCTGGTGCTGCTGGATGAACCTTCCGAAGGGCTATCGCCGAAAATCGTCGAGCAGATGGTCGATGCGATCCTCGCCATGAAGAAGGAAGGCGTCAGCATCGTGGTCTCCGAGCAGAATTTGCATTTTGCGCGGCTGATCTCCGACCGCGCCTACATCATCGAGCGCGGCCGCATCTGTTTCGGCGGCACGATGGCCGAGCTCGACGCGCGGCCGGACATCCGCGACGCGCATCTGTCGCTGTAACGGGAGGGGGACATGGGCAGGGCCGTTGCAACCAAACGAAACGCCAAGCCGGCGAAGCCGACTTATGTGCTGGACGAGCAGATCGGCTTCATCCTGCGCCAGGTCTCGCAGCGCCACGCCATGATCTTTGCCCGCGACATCGGCATCGACCTGACGCCGACGCAGTGGGCGGCATTGGCAAAACTGCAGGAGACCGGGCGGTGCTCGCAGAACCAGCTCGGCCGGCTCACCGCGATGGACGTCGCCACCATCAAGGGCGTGATCGACCGCCTCACCGCGCGCGGGCTGACCGAGACCTCGCCCGATCCGGAGGATGGCCGCCGGCTGCTGGTGAGCCTGACGAGGGCGGGACAGCAACTGGCTGAGAAGGCTGCGCCCAATGCGCTGGCGATCTCGCGCGAGACGCTGGCGCCGCTCGATGCCAAAGAGCGCGAGGTGCTGATGGGGCTGCTCAGCAAGCTGCGGTGACCATCGTCATGATTCGGCTATCCCGATTTCGCGCGCGAAAACGTCAGTAAGGTTGACGTCAAGTCGGCGCGGGAACGAGCTATACTCCTCGATCAAGCTGCCCGTTGGATGTGCCGAACGTCCCTTCGTATCAGTGGCAGTGATCTTGCCGTCGGCAGGCATCATTCTCGACCCTCCATTTCTGGTCGATTCCGAGCACACAGTGTACGCACAAGAAAGGGAGACAAAGATGCCCCTATTCGTCACCTATGCCTCATACTCGCAAGCCGGTACAAAAGGCATTGTCGACAAGCCCGCCGATCGCACCGGACCGGTCAAGGCCGTCGTCGAGAAAGCGGGCGGCAAGCTGGTGGCCCTGTACATGACGACCGGACCGCACGACGCCCTGCTCATCACCGAATTTCCGGACGGCTCGGACGCGGTTGCGGTCGGAATGGCCGCGGCTGCCAGCGGCGCCGTCTCGGAAGTCATGACGGTGCGCGCGTGGACGCCGGCCGAGTTCAAGGGCATCGCCGAGAAGGCCGCCAAGTGCGCGAGCGCCTATACGGCGCCGGGGCAGTGACCCGGCAAGGCAGCGCGAGACGCTGGCCCCGCTCGAGCCGAAAGAGCGCGACGTGCTGATGGAGTTGTTGAACAAGCTGCGCTGATGCGCCGGGCGGCGGGTCAGCGAGGCCCGGAGTGCCTAGGAGTCCGGGCCTCGCGACCAAACAGCCCCTGAAGCATCCGGTGTGATGCCCGAACGCTCTCCTCCGCTGTCCGCGAGCCGGCTTATAAGCACGATCGTGTAAGCGACTAAATCCGGGCCATTACGGTATTCCATCACGATTGCGTGGAGGAAGGCGCGCCGTGGGAGCGCAAGCGCCTCATGGATCTGCTCAAACAAGCTGCAGTGATGCTTCACCTTCCCTTGGGAGTGAAGCAGCGGGCGGGCCGCAGCACTTCTGTCACGCGATTTACATAATCGATAGCGGTTTGGAATCATTGCGCGATTCTGCGGGGCTTTCTGACGTGGAGCGTTCCGGTGATGAAGCGCGGTTTTGGCGTTCTTTCGACTGAGACTAAAGTCGATCGCTTGAACGAAACTTTTTCGCGCCAGGCGAAACTTAGCGCGGTCGAACTGCGTATGTTACCACTGACTGATAGCCATGTTGCTTGCAGCAAACGGGCCGTAACTTCTAAGTCACTGCACGGAGCGATGTCGCTCCAAAGGCGAAAGGGCGGCGCAGGATTCTGTCCGGGCGCTTGGTGGACGCTCAACTTGGTTCGCTTGAGGCATATCTTGGTGTCTTGCCGGCCGTCGTCGCCGGAGCTTTCGCCTGCACAACCGTCTGTGTGGCGGCAGGCTTCGTCATGATGATGGAGATAACGGCTGACGGCGGGATTTGCTGGCCCGATCGCGAAGATCTGTCACTGGAATTCACCAGGCTGTTGGGCAGCGCGCAGGAGGGCGGGTCGACCGTTTCCGAGTGCTGGCTGGCCGCAAGTCGCGTCGACCCGGCGGATGACGAATCCTGGTATCGGGAATGGCGTGCGCTCGCCGTCGCCAACAACATGCGCGCTGCGGCGGCTTTGTCGGGTGGCAATCTGGCGACGGCCAGGCGCAACTGGCTCCGCGCCATGAACTACTACCAGGCGGCCGCCTATCCCATCGACCTGTCGGAGGACCGCCGGAACGCCGCGGTCACGGCCATGCGGGACTGCGCAACCAACTATCTGCGCCATCGCCAACCCGTCGGCGAGGTAGTTTCGATCCCCTGGTTGCAGGATTTCCCGTTGCAAGGGTACTTCCTGCCGTCGCCAGCCGGAAAGGACCGTTCCCCCGCCGTGATCTGCATCGGCGAGCCCGGTCACCGCAAGGAGGAGTTTCTGTTCAAGGTGGCGCATCACGCCTGCGAGCGCGGCATTGCGCTGCTGGCGGTGGACCTTCTCGGGGAAGGGACCGAGGTCAGGTTCGAGGAGATCCTGCAACGGCACAAGCTGGAGTCCGCTATCCATCGCTTTGCGGACTACCTGGAGGGCCGCGACGACGTCGATGCGGATCGCATCGCGATTCTCGGCGACAACTGGAGTTCTTCATTTGTCGCGCGCGGCATCGCGTTCGATCAGCGCTTCGCCGCTGCCGTTTGTGACGGGGGCCTCTGGGATGCGCATGAACGCGCCTTCATTCGGAAGCGCGCATTGCCCGTCGCGCGGGATACCGATCGCAACTGGGAAACCAACCGGTTGTTGCGAAGCATCCAGTGCCCGGTGCTGGTCACCGTCGGCGAGAAGGGCTGGCTAGAGAGCGATCGTGTGATCGAGCTCACCGATCAAGCAAGGGCCGGAGATCGTGACCTGACGCTGAAGATCTTCCGGCAGCGCGAAACGGCCGCCGCGCAGGGACACCTCGACAATCCGACCCTCGCCAACGAGTTCATTTTCGACTGGATTGCATCGAGGCTGCGGAGGGTCCGTCCGCGGCAGGTCTGATCGAGGATTGCCCGCTCAGAAGTCGACGGCCACTTTCATGCAGGCCTTCTCGAGACGCTTCTTGAGCGCCGCCAGCTTGCCGGTCAGCTCGTTGATCTCGCCGGCGCTGAATTCCGAGAAGATGAATTCGTTCAGGGCTTCCTGCTGCGAAGCGAGGTTTGCCAGGTGTTTATAGGTCTTGTCGCTCAGCGACATGTTTACGATCCTGGCATCCGCCGTGGAGGTCTTGCGGCGAACCAGACCCTTCTTTTCCATAAGCTTCGACTGCGTCGTGACGAACGAGGGGTCGACGTGCAGCATTTTGGAGACGGCGTTGACCGGGACGCCTTCGCCTTCGTCGAGGTCAGCAAGCGCCATGACGATCATCCATTGCGGGCCGCTGATTCCTAACGTCTTCGCCCAGAAATGCCGCAATTCCTCAAGGTACACGCTGATCGACGCGATCTCCCAAGTGAATCGTCGAATGACGTCCTGATTCTTCTTGGCGGAGTGATTCATAGAAACGGTGCTCAGTTTCCACTTATCCAGATAACGGATGTTTGCCGGGAGCGACACGAGTAAATCGGCAGGATACGGCTATATGTACTCGATTTTCGCGCGAAATCTCTCTTTTTGCTAACGCAGCAGTTGCTGAAATACCACATGGTTCCGCAAATCAATATATGATTTACTAAACTAATTTGATTATCTAAGCAACGCATGCATAACTTTTGCGCGACGGAGGGGGGCTCCTCAAACCGTCTCGTCTCCGGTGGTCCGCAACGCCACCGGCTCAGAAAGATGCGTTGATCTTCAACGTTTTTTCGCGGGCGACAAATCCGCTTTGTACTCACAAAGCACACACTTGGAGGTTAACATGAAGATGGTTAAGAGCCTTGTCCTCGGCTCGGCGGCGGGTCTTCTCGCCGTGAGCGGGGCACAGGCTGCTGATCTTCCCGTCAAGGCCAAAGCGGTCGAATACGTGAAGATCTGCTCCCTGTATGGTGCAGGATTCTATTACATTCCGGGCACCGACACCTGCATCAAGTTCGGTGGTTATCTGCGCATTGACACCACGTTCAACGGCAACATCTATGACGGTCCGGCCTGGAACGGCGATCTCGGTCAGCAGAACCGCTATCGCGATTACTTCGCCGCTCGTTCCCGTTTGGCGCTGACGGTCGATACCCGCACCGCCACGGAATACGGCGTGGTCCGCACCTTCGGCCAGGGCGACTTCCAGTTCTCGACCCAAGGCGGCTCGTCGGTCAACCCGAACACCTTCACGGGCTCGCCGGCCACCGGCACCACCTCCGGTCTGCTGAACGGTCCGGGTGAAGGCTACGTCGCGGTCGAAACGGTGTTCATCCAGTTCGCTGGGTTCACCTTCGGTAAGTCGGCGTCCGCCTACTCTACGCCGTGGCATGGCTTTCCGGGCAACAACAGCTCCTTCCTGCTCGGCGGTCATGACACCGTTACCGGTGTGAACAACATCCAGTACACCGCGCAGTTCGGCAACGGCGTGTCGGCCACCATCGGTCTCGATGAGCCGACCGTGTTCAACCGCACCTCGGTGT
>Ga0081455_10007165_pt1 | contig 11789 bp, 8 predicted proteins | sample TabmetS3T2R1_FD_70207 | JGI IMG/M metagenome (GOLD analysis project Ga0081455, IMG submission 70207) | Tabebuia heterophylla rhizosphere microbial communities from the University of Puerto Rico - S3T2R1 | ecosystem: Host-associated > Plants > Roots > Rhizosphere ...
AAACTACTGGATTGCCGCTTTGCCGAACTCTACTTCCGCGCGCTAGCGACCCATTTGCGCGAGCCGGTGCGCGCCCCGCGCGCCTGGCGCGCCCTGTTTCAGGCGCGGTCGGACCGACGCATCAACCGACTTCAGTTCGCGGTCGCCGGCGTGAACGCGCACATCAATCGCGACTTGCCGGTGGCGCTCGTGACAACATTCACGGAGCTCCACGGAAGACCGCAGCGCGGTGATGCGCGCCACGAGGACTATCAGCGGATCAACCGGATCCTCGCGCGCGTGCACGCCGAAGCCAAGAGCGTGCTGGTCACCGGCGTGCTCGAGACCGCCGATGCGCTGCTCGGCGACGTCGACGACGTACTCGAGATTTGGAGTCTCGAGCGTGCGCGCGATGCCGCCTGGGTAGCAGGCGAAGTGCAATGGGAGCTGCGACCGATTCCGTTCGTCGCCGAACAGCACCTCGCGACCTTGGATCAACTCGTCGGCCTGACAGGCCGCGCGCTGTTACGGCCGTTCGAGCCTTGAACCGTACGTGGCGCCAGGTATCTTGCAAGCCACTCACGTGCCGAGCGAAGCCAGTCAGCCAGATCCTGCGCCGGACGCGTCGATCTGCGCACGCTGCGGCGACTATGCGCAACTGAGGCTTCACTGGGGACGGCTGTGGTGCAACAGTTGCATGGATCGCCGGGACGCGATCGAGCTGGCGCCCGCGACCACCGCGAATCTCGCGAAGCACAGCCTGACACTCAGCCTACGCATCCCAAGATCTGCTCTAGCCTTGACGTTGCTGATCGGAGGTGTGCCGGCGTTGTTGACGCGGCACAGTCAGCTCGGCTCGATCGTGTACCAGCTGAGTGTCGCGGTGATCGCGCAAGCCGTGTTGCAACGTCTGGCATTCTTGAAGGTCGTGGCCCAGAAGCCAATCGCTTTTCGGGAGGTGCTATCGCTCGCAATCAAACGCTACCCCATCTTGCTCGTTACCTCGTTCAGGATCGGCATCGAGGTCGTGCTGCTTTCCGTTGCTCTCATCGTGCCCGGCATCGTGCGCTGGCTCGACTACGCAATCGCGGTACCGGTCGTGCTCAACGAGCGCGTCGACTGGGATGTGGCGCTCGCGATCAGTCGCACGCTGATGCCACGGCACCGCCTCGATACCTTTGTCGCCGTCGTCATCCTGCAAGCCGCACCGCTGTTGGTCCAGACGATGATCGCCTATACGGGCGCCAAGCACATCACAGTGCTCGGGCTGAACAACGAGTTCGCCGTGGCGAGCGCATTGCTCGTCGCGACCGTGTTAGGCGTTCCGGCTCAGTTCCTGCGCCCGGTGTTGCATTTGAAGTTGTCGCACGCGCGGGATCAGCTGCGTACCTCGCCGCCAGCAGCGGCAGCCGATGCGAGCGCGTGATCGCCGCCAAGTGGCTGCGCTTTTTCGAGCGAGTGGATATCTCACACCTTGGGAACCGCTATCGCTCGGCATGCTTGACCCACTATCGAGACATCGGTCGGTCGCTCGCCACCAATGCCACCGCTTCTGACCGCGCAAGCGCAGAAGCGTGAGGCGCGCGCGAGTACGATCGCCGCGAAGCCCGCGCGCACACATTCCGAGTCGTGCCGAAACTGGCACGTGGGTGCCGACTTTGACATTCATCGCGCCAAGACTGGCAGCGACGTGACCGCGTCGAACTCGAGACTGCTGCTGGATCCGCCGTGTGATCAGAGTTTCTGGGTTGGCACGCTCTTGGCTTCAGCAAGTGCTCGCGATCGGCATGTCGCCGGTGCGCGGACTGCCGAGGACATCACATGAAGCGAACGAGCTGTCCTGTGCGCCCCCTGCCGTCGAGTCGCTCGATACTGCGCTCGAGGTTGGTCAGACTGCTGATCTGCGGCGGTAGCGCCGCTGCGAGCACAGGTTGTGAAACCGAAGCGGAACGCGAGGTTGGCGCTGATATCGCCGCGCTCAGCGTAGACGTCGAACCCAGTGCAGTCACAAAGGCACTCAGTACCCGGCAGCGACAGCTGATCGCCGCCAAGATTGGCGCCCGGGAGCAAAGCTTGCGATTGTGGCATGGCGTTCGTTTGACGCTGCCTCTCACCGGCAAGCGTTTCAATGCGTTCAAGGCTTATGACACTGAGCGCGATCGCACTGAAGACGTTGCACTAGATGCGACGGACAACTTCGTCGATCGACGCGCGCTCCTGGCCGAGGAACAGCGCGCGAGGCGAGCAAAGTTCGGGGCAGGCACTGAGGCATTGCACCAGCGACTCGGAGAGAAACGTGACCAGGACTCGATCCGGGTGATGCTGAAATTGAACGTTCCTGAGTCGCTGCCTGACAAGACGCAGTTTGCGGCCGACGGACCGGACGACGCACAACGACAGATGCTGAACCAGCAACGCCAAGCGACGGCTACGACTGCCGCCGCAAAGCTGGCTGGCTTGCTGCAGCGCGTTGATGCCGCCGGAACACGCGCAGAGAGTGACGGACCGTTCGTATTCATCGACCTACCTGCTGCAGCACTCAAGCGCGCAGTGTTCGACAGCGAAGTTTCGTTCGCCGACACATTGGACGACGCTGAGGTGCTGGACGCACCGACAATATCCCAATCGCTACCAGCGACGAAGCTCGATTTCCTGCAGTTCTGGGGTCTGCGCGGGAATGGAGTCAAGATCGCGCCCATCGAGACCGGGGTGCTCAACTTGCCCAACACCTGCTTTCATTTGACCGACCAACAGTCCACGAATGCGTCGCCCGCGGACCACGTGACGAGAGTGGTTGGAATCATCGGCAATCGATATGGGAACGGCAATTGTCAGGCATCGACGTACGAGGGCTACGCACCCGATGCGTCGATCTACCATGCCAACGCCGGCACTAACTCGAACTACGCTATGCGTTGGGCATGGGCTCGCGATCGCGGCGTGAATGTAGCGACCATGAGCTGGCATTTTGCGGCCGAGGAAACAGATGGCGCGCTGAGCGCTCGCGACGTCTACTTCGACTATCAGGTCACGCAACCTCCGTATCCAACCGTCTTCATGTCGGCAGGTAACGAGGCGCCGTCGTCGTACGCGATCGGCAAGGGCTACAACAGCATAGGCGTTGGAAATATCATCAACGACGGCGATGGAAATCGCTGCAACGACACGATGGGGTCGACGAGCAGTTACAAGAACCCGACCAGCCCGCACAGTGATCGCGAGCTGCCGCCCCTGGCGACCGTCGGCAGTGATCACGCCCTGTTAGGGACAACACTCGGGGGTACGAGCGCGGCGACGCCCGCAACAGCCGGTATTGCGGCGGTCGTGATGCAAGCGAACACGGCGCTGATGAAATGGCCCGAAGCCATGCGCGCCATCTTGCTGGCTACGGCCACCTACCAGAAGGCGGACGGCGCGAACTGGGGGTTGGGTTCCGAGGGCAAAGATGGCACCGGTCTCACGAATGCCAAACTCGCAGCAGAAGCTGGAGTTCTGCGTTGGAACGGAAATGCAGTCTACGCCAGCCACGACTACGGTTTGCTGACCAACACCAAGTTCTCCAACGGGGCTTACACCACGACCTACCAGATCTCTGTCACGAAGACCAACGCACGAGTTCGTGTGGCTCTGGCATGGGATAGCAAGACGACTGGTAGCACGTCGAGCGTGCTCGACACCGACCTCGACCTGCGCGTGTTTGGCCCAAACGGAAGCGCGTTCGCATCCTCGTCCTATGACAACAGTTATGAGTTCGTGGAATTTCAACCACCGGTTACCGGCACGTATACAGTGACCATCCAAGGCTTCACGCTTCCATCGAATCTGAGCACGTTCTTCGGCATAGCCTGGATCGTCCACGACGAGATCTGCCCGTGACGCGCCGGACCGAACAGCTCGCGGCCGCGCACGGTCGCGCAGGAGGGAACATGCACCGTTACAATGGCGTGCCTTTCACGGTGTCGATAGGGCTGCTACGACGATACGCGGTTGCTGCTGTCGCTGTTGGCGGCATGACGATAGGGAGTGCGCCGGCGCGAGCGACACCTACGTGTGAAGTTGGGTCCAGTCCGTGTCCGAGCATGACGTGGCCGAATGGCCAGTACTTCGTCAATATCAACGTCAGCTCGTTCCAGAACAACTTGTCCGGCCTGTCTATGACAGCGGACGAGGTCAAGTTCTGGATTCCTTATTCGCTGAGCATGTGGCGCGAACGAACGGGAGTGCAGGACGGCCTGTCGTTCGCAGTCGGCACGACCACGGGCACACCGGACTGCAACACCACCTTCAACGGCAGCAACGAGGTCTATGCATCGCCCGGATGCGCGCCCGGACAATCGGCGCCCTGCATGAGCAAAGGGACGACACGCATCCGGCGCAACGTGACCTCGAATACATACCTCGAAGCTGACACGTGCATTTGGGGAGCCTCCGTCGGCCCGACGTCGCTGTGCACCGGAAGCTGGCGGGTTCGATCCGACGACGTGGGACCTCTGGACTGGGACCTGCGGGGCACGTTGGTGCACGAGTTCGGGCACGCGCTCGCGCTCGATCACAACACGAGCCCAACGGTGATGTTGGGAGGCGGTGCCTGCGGCTCGACTTGGTGCCGCTATCCTTTCGGCGAAGACATTCAGGGCATGCGTGCTTCGTATCCGCCAGCGTCGGGCGACATCGCGCGCTGGCGCGAGTTCTCGGATGGCGCTTGGGGTCCCGAGAACACCGCACCCGGTGTGGATGGAGTGTGGGGCGTCCATACTGCGATCGGTCGCAGTGGCTCCGGCGAAAAAGTAGTTGCTACCGAGCTCAGCGACGACGGAACAACGATCGGTTTCAATCGCTCCGCGTACCCGTTGTCGTCGAGTTCGACCTGGAGCGCCTCATTCGCCACGGTCAACACTTGGCGCCCGATCGCCGTAGCCGCGCGTCCTTTGAACGATGGCAACGGTGAGTTATGGGTCGCGGCCGTGAGTCGGGAACAAGTCGTCGCCTCGGACTGCCCCGGTCTGCGCATCTATCGCTCGAGCAACACATTCTCGAGTCGTTCCAGCGTAGACATGACCAGTCAGATTTGCGGCAGTGCGCATGAGCCGGCTTTGACGTACGACCGTTCTACCGGCCGATTCGTGCTGTTCTACGTGCTGCGAAACAGTCCATCGGGGGATCAACTGCAGAACGATAAGATCTTCGCGACGACGTCGACTGACGGTGTCACTTGGACAGCGCCGCAGGACTTGACGATATTTTCGGTCGACGCCGTCGATGCTGCGTGCCCGGATCAATTCAGCAAATGCATCCTTTCTTTCATGAACGGAAGCACTTCGCCGCCTCGGTTGCGCAACACGTGGTTCTCAGTGAAGACCAAGAGTCCGTATATCCTGCTGCATCCGTCGGGCAATGCTGACACAGCCGACCGTACCCCGGCGGCGGGCGTGCGCACTGTGAATGGAGCGCCCGAGTGGTTCCTCAGCCTAGCGACGGCCACCCCTCTGTTGAGCGAACGCGCGAACGGCACGACGCTCATGTTTACGACTTCGAGCGCGTCCAATCCCATCACGTTCTTCCCGTGGATCTCGGTCGCCGACTCCGATGTTCAAAGTCACCAATCCTCATTCGCAAGCACTCCCGCGTCGGACAAAATTTACTTCTGGTACGTGAGATAGGAACACCAGCCATGATCACGCGAATCGTCACCATCGGTTTTTGCGTTTTGTCCATGTGGAGCTGTGCTTCCGACATCAGGCGCGAGCAGAGTTCGACTACAGTTCCGGGGACATCGCATGTCGAGCAGATACCCAGCCCGTCATCGGAGCGTTGGAACCGCACCCCGTACGAGGCAATCTTCGCGGGCTCTCATTCGGATTCGCAGCTCGTGTCGTTGTGTACGCTGGTGCGGCATCCCCAGTTCGGCGGCGGCGGTCTGTATCGCGTGGATGCACTCACTGGCTATACGGAACGCTTGCGCGACAAGCGCGACGAAGCCATCACTTATGTTGAATTCACGCTTGTCGAGGATTGGTTCAAGTCGGGTAAACGCTTGGTAGCCCGCATTCCAGGCGGGCCCGCTGGGCCTGATTCGGAGTTGCTCTGGGAGTTCAACCTCAAGGTAGGCGATATCGTGGGCGTGCTGTTCAGGAAGCATCGCGCCGACAACGCGGGCTACGCGGATCTCGATCCTCTGGGCGTATTCACGCGGCGCGAGAACGGCGGGTACAGCAATGGACAACTTTTCACGAAGCAATCCGTCACGGCCTCGCGGCTCGGCGACCTGGTAAAGGGCCTGACCGGGGGCACCCTTCGGGACAGCTGCCCGTACGACGAATGGCCAGACCTATTGGCGAATAGTGAGCAGCCCACCGTCGCGCTGCCAAACTGAGGCGTCGGGTAGCGCCTAGTCGCCGTCTGTATTCAGCTCGCGTAAACAATACGCGCAACCGTTGTAGCCCTGCGCAATCGGCCGCGCCGTATTCTCGAACGCGACCTTGTTGCGCGGGCTGATCTGGCGCGCCCATTCGCAGCTCGCGACATGCAGCTCGAGACTGCCACGGTTACCCATATACGGGAACGCGCCGATGTTCAAACGTTGCGTCACGCGTCCAACCTCGTTGCCTTCGATGAGCTGACGCAAGGAGAACTGGTATGCGCCGCTCGGCGTCTGGGGCCCAGTGCTGATGCTCAGCACGACTGCGGACTGATCGCTAGCGCGCAGCGCCATGTCGCGAACGCGCGCGGTCCCAAGCGCGGTCACTCGGCACGTGATGTGTTCACTCGTGGTGTTGATCGCTTCAAGCTGCTCGACCGTGGCCTCGATCGTCAGGCGTTTCAGTAGCCGCAGCTCGACGCGGGTGCCCGCCGGCAACTGCGCAGTGTCGAGTTCGAGGTCGCTCCGGTAGGGAATGCGCGGCCAGCCGCGAATCACGAACGAGTAGCGCGCGATGCTGTCTGCGAAGAAGTTCTCCACGTCGAAATTCTTCCAGGTGACGTTATTGCGCTTGCGAACCAAGGCGTAGAAATCGTCGATAGTATGGACAGCGCTCAGATCAGGCTTGGCGTCGCGCGGCGTGTCGACCACTGCGATGAAGCAGTAGTGTCCAGCTTGCGGCACCGTGTCCCAGACGAGCGGCCCCGCGACGCGGAACTCGCCTGGCGCGACCGGGCTCGACGTCTGGATGGCACCGATGCGCTGCCAGCTCGCGGGCGTGGGCAAACTCGAAGCCAGGCTGTAGTAGACATCGATCGTCGCATCCGCCGCCGCAGAGCCGCGGTTCTGCAAGCGCACGTAGATGTAGTTGGGCTGGCCGAACTCCGCGCGTTCGAAAAGGTCGTCGCGCGCCTTGGCACTCGCGCTGCCGAGCGCAGCCTGAGGATCTGCGAGTTCCTCGCGGAAGTGATTGATGTCCGGGCTGCACGAGATCCCGCCGCGCGGCAACGGCTCGAGGCCTTGATCGTCGAGGTTATCTCGCAGGTACAAGTCTTCCTTGTAGCAGACCGAATACGGCGGACCTTCCGTGTCCAGGAAGCGCTGCAGTAGACGATTGCGGTATGTGCCCATGTCGCTCTGCGTCAGCGTGTAGTTCGGGTCCGTCGTCGGGCCGCCGAACTTCATGTACAGGCCGCGCTCCGAGATACTGGTCACGGCGTCCGCCGAGTGCTGCGCGTAGAACCAGACGTCGAGTGGAACCGGAGTCGGGAACAATGCAGGGTCGATGACCCAGGTTTCGACCGCGCCGGCGATGGAAACGGCCAATACCGGTGCAACGTGCCAGCCCCAATCCACCCCGCAGCTCGGATGGTTGCTGGTGTTGGCATGCAGCGCAGTCGTTCCGCGCCTGATCCAGACCTTCAAGCTCTCTTGTCCTGCATTCGCCATCAGCCGACACATTTCATGCGCTCTCGCCCAGCAACCGTCGTCTGGATACATGAACGGGACGCAGGGCGCATCCGGATCCGCCGGCGCACAGGTGCCCGCCCCAGCGAGATCGAACAGCTCTTGCGCCCGCGCCGGCGTCACCGGCGTCAAAGTCTGGATGCCGACGTCCCGAGCTAGGTCACGGGCTTTTTTTGCGAGTGCGTCCGGCAGCGCTGCGCCGCGTACATCCACGATCTCGTGCGTATCGTTCGTATCGGTGACCAACAGGGCCGTGCCGCGCTCGAGTGCTTCGCGCAGAAGTGCGGAGAACTCGGCGTAGCGCGGGTGCGAATCTCGCAAAACCTGCACCGCAGCCGACAGCGTCAACTCGATCGCGAGTCCGGGCGGAGCAACGTGCGGGCGTAGCGCGCGAACGGTCGAAGTAAGCGGAAAAAGCAGCCTGCGCAGCTCGGACGTGTTGGGATCGAGATCGACGTAAACGGGTTTACCAAGCCGCTGTTGTGACTCGAGGATCCTGCTCCAGCCGCGGTGTCGCGCGTCGCTGAGGTTCAGCGCGATGCTCTGTCCGCCCTTGAATCTGACGCTGACGGGTGCGGTCGACCGCTGACTCCGCGCTTGTTGGATGTTGCCGGAAAAGCCAGCGACCTCGTCGATGAACGTGTTCTGAGCCATGACTGTCCCCCTGACAGTGCAGGACTAACCGGTCGTTTTAGGGACCACTGTTACTTGGATCTCAGCGCCAACGCTTTGTGCCGCCTCGCGCTCGCCTATAAGGCGCACCACGGCTTGGATCTACCTGGGCACTTCGAGGCTTCTGCCGTGTGGAGAAACGCAGGAATTCACCGCGGCCGGGATTCTCGACCGAGCCGACGACCCGATAAGTCGCTTACTGTTGCCAGTGCTCAGGCCGCAAATGGTGTCATGCCGCCTTGCGATGCGCTTTTTTTCGAGCCACTGACTAACAGCCAGCACTCACACCGGAGGGAGGCAGTTGCGATGCTCATCGGCGCTCGTGGTTCCCAGATTGCTGCGCTTGCGCTCGCGCCTTGGCTGTCGGCTTGCGCGGAAGAACACGTTCACGTTGGGACACCGGTCTGGGCCACCACCGACGAAGCGATCGAGGTCGATTGGTGGTCCGCTTGGTCCGGCGACGCCAAGTTCAAAGGCACCTGGAGTCAGCTCACAGTTGAGCAGCAGCGATCGCTGCGCGTCATCGAGCGCGTGGACCATCCGGAGCTCGCGTGCGTTTCGGACGCCGCGTCCGCGACGTTAATCGTCACGGGCCCGCATGCGAGTGTGCGCAGTTACGTAGCCGAATCCGATGCAGACAATGCCTGCGATGTAGAGGACGGGTTCGTCCACGTGCGCTTCGCACAAGTCCTTGCATTGCTTCGGGCGACCTCGTGCTTGCCCACGCGGTACTGGCAAGACGGCACGGTCGCCACGGCGCATCACATCGGCGTCAGTGACGGCTGTTATCACGGCATTTTCGGCTCCGCCGACCAGCCGATGCAGCGCTGGTACAGCGTTGACGTTCGCAGCACCGGGTCACATCGCTTTGCCGTTCATGACTGCGGGGAACACCCGTTGCGCTTGGCGGTGTTTGACGAGGCCGGTGTCGAAGAACTCGAGAGCATTGCAGGGCTCGATGAAGGCTGTCCCGTGCTCCACTTCGAGGCGCCGGGCCCTGGCACGTATGCATTTGTTGTCGAGCAACTCCGCTGGGTCAGCGGCGATTTCTATCTGACCGTCGATCGCGTGCTGTAGGCCGGACCTGGCGCAGGCGCTCTGCATCAAAAACAGTAGCGTGGATCGCTCGCGCGAGCGCTGTCGCAATCGCTGTTCAAGGTAGCGCAATCGGGCTGCGTCGAGCACGCGCGCACGCAGCGGCTGGGCAGCGGCTGTGAATTGTAGTCGATTATGCCGCCTACGAATGCGACGCCAGCGCCGCAGTCACTGGCCGTACTACACGTCCGTGTGCACACGCCCCGCTCCTTGAAGAAGCGGCCGAAGCATTCCAAGCCCGGGTCGCAATCGCCTGCGACTCGGCAGCGCGTTCCAACCGCGCCAACATGTCCAGTTCCGATGCCGCCACTGCCCGAACTGCCGGCGCTCGAACCACCGCTGCCAGCCGATCCGTGCGACTCTGCCTGAGTGCACGCGGCGGACAAGATTCCGAAGATCACCGCGCAGAACGTGGTTCGACGACGCATCATCGCTACCCCCGAAATGATTCGCGTGAACAGTACCGTGGAACGGTTGGGGGCGTCCATCGTGCTCTCGACCCACGCAAGCGAGGTTTGCGACACGCGCCGCGTGGGTGTTAGGCTTTCGTTAGTCGTGCGATCAAAGCCGCTGTCGGCGGCCGCGAGATCGCGAGGGGGCATGGGTTCGAGAACCTTCCAGGTTTGGATCACGACCTTGGCATGTGTCGTGCTGACTGGGTGCAAGGCACGCCAGTGAACATCCGGACTGGGTCGGCCGCCTTGCGCTACTCGATGTGGCGGGCACGCTGTACGCACGCGAATACTTGCGACAAGTCCTGGGCCACAGCGACGACAATCCGTTCGGGCAAAGGCGACTCGACGGAGCAAGCAGAGTCCTACTCGAGATCGCCACGCTGCCCCTCGAACGTGTATTGGCCGAGCGAGGCTGGCTGTCGCATCTCGCACTCTCGACCCACGCACGCATCGCGCTGCGCTTCATCCGCTACGACTTCGGGCCTGCGCTCCAAGCTATCGAGAAGAAGGATTGCGCGTGCGTGGCAGCTCGCAGCTGACAGCCTCCGTGAGTAACGTCGCGCACGTCGGCAGCCGGCGCGCGATGCACGGCGAGTACCGGCTGGCACCGAACTCGGCGCCCGAGTAATCGACGGTCGACTTCACGCGATCGAGGGAGCGCCGTTGTTGGTGCCAACTGAATGCGAGTCACAACTCGTCGTGGCGCCGCGCGCGCGAGTGCCTGAACCCTCAAACCGGGGAGCGTTTGACCGATCCGCAGGTGCGGCTGTGTGCGTGGATCTGCCTTCACGTGTGTCGCAGCAGGTGTCCACGCACGCGCATCTGGCCTGCCCATGTCTTGTGCGGTTTGGGTCACGGAACAATACTCTCGGTTCCAGCACCGGTGTGTCCATGGCGAAGAAAGACCTTCGCAAGCAGGCGGAAAGCGCCGCGCGGGCAGCTGCCGCGCACGGGCTAACTGTCACCGATGCCGAGACTCAGCGGCTTTTGCACGAACTCCAAGTTCATCACATCGAACTGGAGATGCAGAACGAAGAGTTGCGTGCCGCCCAACTCGAATCCGAGCGCGCACACCATCAGTACCACGAACTGTTCGAGGCCGCGCCTGCTGGTTACGTGATGCTCGATTCCGCCGGCCAGATCATCCGCGCTAACGCGTCTGCAGCGCGCATGCTCGACGCACCGCTACAGCGCCTCCTGGGCCGGCGTCTGACCTATTTCGTCGACCATCAGGAGCACACGCGCGTGCACGATCACCTGAACGCTGTGCGCATGCGCGCCCGCGACATGTGCGAGGTGCGTCTGAGCGTCCGCGAGCGCGCACCCTATCTGGTGCGGCTCGACAGTTGTCTGTTGCCGAGCAGCCCGAGTGAGTGCTTGGTCGTGCTGACGGACATGTCCGAGCGCCAGCGCCACCAAGACGAGTTGGAACACTTGAATCGCGCGCTCGAGTCGCGCGTGGCCAAACGCACGGCCGAGCTTGCAGCTCAAAACGAGATGCTGCAGGCCGAGATCAGAGTGCGCACGCAGAGTGAGGAGACCAGACGCGAGCTCGAGGTGCGCCTGCGTTCGGCGGAGCGGCTGCAAAGCCTGGGCATGCTGGCCGCGGGCATCGCACACGACTTCAACAACCTGTTGATGGGCGTGCTGGGCAACACTGAACTGTTGATGATGACACCGGAGTTACCTAGCGAGTGGCGCGA
>Ga0081455_10007166_pt1 | contig 11787 bp, 12 predicted proteins | sample TabmetS3T2R1_FD_70207 | JGI IMG/M metagenome (GOLD analysis project Ga0081455, IMG submission 70207) | Tabebuia heterophylla rhizosphere microbial communities from the University of Puerto Rico - S3T2R1 | ecosystem: Host-associated > Plants > Roots > Rhizosphere ...
GGCTGTCCGGTGTGCCGGCAAGCGCGACGCGAAAACCGGCAATTGCAGAGCACGCAGGCGTCGATCGCGGTCAGCGCCGATGGCGAGCACTGGTACCTCGTCAACGCGTCTCCCGACCTCCGTCAGCAGCTCATTGCGACGCCGCAGCTTCATCCCAAGGCCGGCCTGCTTCGTCACAGCCCGGTTGCCGGCGTCATCCTGACCAACGGCGAAGTCGATGCGGTCGCGGGGCTGTTGTCGATGCGCGAGGGTTCGCCCTTTACGCTCTATGCGCATGAGCGGGTGCTTGCGATTCTGCGATCCAACAGCATCTTTAACGTGCTGGGCGAAACCAACGTGAAGCGCCGGCCGATCGAGATCGACACGGCGTTCGAGCCGGCCCTGCCCGATGGCTCGCCATCAGGCATGGAAATCCTCCCCTTCGCGGTTCCCGGCAAGGGCGCGTGGTATCTCGAAGGCAAGGCGCACCCGACCGGCGGCGACGCCGCGGGCGACACGCTCGGGCTTCGCATTCTGGACAAGACAAGCGGCAAGTATTTCTATTTCCTGGCCGCCTGCGCCCGAATGACCGACGATCTGAAGTCACGGCTTGCGGGCGCCGCGCTGGTCTTCTTCGACGGCACGGTGTGGCGCGATGACGAACTGATCGTGCAGGGCCTCGGCACCAAGACGGGACAGAGCATGGGCCATATTTCGATGTCAGGCGAACACGGGGCGATCGCGAGCCTTGCCGGCCTTGATATCGGCCGCAGGATGTTCCTGCATATCAACAACTCCAACCCTGCGCTGCTCTCCGGCTCGGACGAGCGAAAGGCGTTGGAACAGGCCGGCTGGCAGATCCCAGCCGATGGAACGGAGATCACGCTGTGAATGTCGTCCCCACCAGCGGAATGACCGCATTGTCGATCGGCAAGGGCGTCACGCTCAACAATGCCGAGGAACTCGAAGCGATGCTCCGCCACATCGGCGCGACGCGCTATCACAATCTGCATCCGTTTCATCGGCTGCTGCACGGCGGCAAGCTCAACAAGGGACAGGTGCAGGCCTGGGCGCTGAACCGATATTTTTACCAGAGCACGATCCCGCTAAAGGACGCGATGGTGATCTCCAGGTTCCGCGACCGCGCCACCAGGATCGAATGGCGCCACCGCATCGAGGATCACGACGGCGATATCGGCTCCGAAGGCGGCATCGAACGCTGGCTGAAACTGACCGAGGGTCTCGGGCTCGACACCGCCTATGTGGAATCGACCGAGGGCATCCTCCCCGCCACGCGATTTGCGGTGGAAGCTTACGTGCACTTCTGCCGCGACCGGACGCCGCTGGAGGCCATTGCCTCCTCACTGACGGAGCTGTTTGCGCCGAACCTGCATGAGGAGCGCATTTCCGGCATGCTGCAGCACTATAATTTCGTCAATCCTGACATCATGAGCTATTTCAGCCGCCGCCTGACGCAGGCGCCGCGCGACGCAGGCTTTGCGCTGGAGTACGTCAAGGCACATGCAAAGACGCCGGCCGAACGCGAGGCGGTCGCCAACGCGCTGATCTTCAAGACCAACGTGCTATGGGTTCAGCTCGACGCGCTGTATCATGCCTATGTCGGCGGCCACATTCCGCCGGGCGCGTTCGTGCCCAAAGGGGACTAGCCATGGCGTTAAGCCGCAACATCAGTGTCAGCGAGGCGAGCCGGCCGAAATTGCCGCGGCACACCCGGCTGAAATTCGATGAGACGCGGCAGGTCTGGGTCATCCTTGCGCCGGAGCGCGTGCTGGCGCCGGACGAGATCGCGGTCGAGGTGCTGCAGCTCTGCGACGGCGTGCGCAGCGTTGCCGAGATGGCCGACCAGCTCGCCGCCAAATATGCCGCGCCGCGCGAGGCGATTTTGACCGACGTCGTCGCGATGCTGCAGGACCTCGCCGACAAGGGTTTTTTGACCGAAGCGCGTGAGAAGACGTCATGAGCGACATTCTCGCAGATGGCAAAACCGCCGGCACCGCCGTACCCAGTGACGGGCTCGCGGTGCTCGAGCAGAAGCGGTCGACCGCGGAGACGTTCGGCATTCCCCTCGCCGTACTCGCCGAGCTGACCCATCGCTGCCCGCTGCAATGCCCCTATTGCTCCAATCCGGTTGAGCTTGACCGTGCGGGCGCTGAATTGACCACCGAGGAATGGAAGAAGGTCTTGAGCGAGCTCGCCGAAATCGGCGTGCTGCAGATCCATTTCTCCGGCGGCGAGCCGACCGCGCGCAAGGACCTGGTCGAGCTGGTGCAGCACGCGACCGATGTCGGGCTGTACAGCAACCTCATTACCTCGGCGGTGCTGCTGACGAAGGAGAAGCTCTCGGCGCTCGCCGATGCCGGGCTCTGCCATGTGCAGATCAGTTTTCAGGGCAACGAGCCCGTCGTGGCCGACCGCGTCGCCGGATTGAAGAATTCGCATGAGAAGAAGATCGAAGCCGCGAAGTGGACGCGTGAGCTCGACATGCCGCTGACGGTGAACGCGGTCATGCATCGCCAGAACCTGCACCAGCTCTCCGACATCATCCAGATGGCGGTCGATCTCGATGCCGACCGGCTCGAAGTCGCCAACGTCCAGTATTACGGCTGGGCCCTGAAGAACCGCGCGGCGCTGATGCCAACGCTCGAACAGATCGAGGAAACCAGCCGCATCGTCGAGGAGGCCGCGACGCGGCTGAAGGGCATTCTCGCCATCGACTATGTGGTGCCGGACTACTACGCGCTGCGGCCGAAGAAATGCATGGGTGGCTGGGGCCGGCAGTTCTTCAACATTTCACCCGCCGGCAAGGTGCTGCCCTGCCATGCCGCGGAAAGCATCACCGGGCTCGAATTCGAATCCGTTCGCTCGAACCATTCAATCGCCTGGATCTGGCAGAATTCCGAGGCCTTCAACCGCTATCGCGGTACCGGCTGGATGCCCGAGCCGTGCAAGAGCTGCGAATTCCGCGAGATCGATTTCGGCGGCTGCCGCTGCCAGGCCTTTGCGCTGACGGGTGACGCCGGCAATACCGATCCCGCCTGCACGCTGTCGCCGATGCATGAGCAGATCTTCAAGCAGGCCGAGCGCGAGGCCGCCGCGCACCAGGACCGCTTCCTCTATCGCAATTTCGCCGGCGGCACGCTGGAGACGGAAGGCGAGCATGGCGCCTGACGCCGACGCCGGAAAATCCATCAAACGCGCCGATCCGTTTGCACCGCTGACGTCGGAGCAGCTCGCGGTCAGCGACGGTCACGACATCTATGTCGAAAGCGTCGGCTGCGCGAGCGGCATTCCCGCGGTCTATCTGCACGGCGGGCCCGGCAGCGGCTGCCAGCCGGACCATCGCCGGCTGTTCGATCCCGAGCGCTTTCATGCGGTGCTGTTCGACCAGCGCGGCGCCGGCCGCAGCCGTCCCAAGGGAAGCCGCGAAGCCAACACGCTGCTGCATCTGATCGCGGACATGGAGGCGATCCGCGAGAAGTTCGGCTTCAAGCGCTGGATGGTCATCGGCGGCTCCTGGGGCGCGACGCTGGCGCTGGCCTATGCAGAAGCCCATCCCGAGCGCGTCACCGGACTCGTGTTGCGTGCGACCTTCCTCGGCACATCAGAGGAAATCGAGAACGGATTTCTCAACACGTTGCCAAGGTTTTATCCCGGCCTTTACGACGACTTCCTGAGCATGCTGCCCGAAGACGAACGCGCGCAACCGCTGCAGGCCTATTTTCGCAGAATCCTTGACTCCAATCCCGACGTGCATATTCCCGCAGCGCGGGCCTGGGGCGAGACCGAGCGTATTCTTTCCGAACACACGCCAAACCGCACCCGCCTCGATCTGACGGCGCTCAATTCGTCAAAGAGCACGCCGGCCACGCCGTTCATGGAAGCGCACTACTTCTCCAACGACTGCTTCATGCAGCCGAACCAGTTATTGCGCGAGGCGGGCAGGCTCAAAGGCATCCCCGGCATCATCGTGCAGGGCCGCTACGACCTGCTGTGCCCGCCGGCGACTTCGCAAGCGCTAGCGGCGATCTGGCGCGAGGCCGAGATCCGCGTGATCGAGGGCGCCGGCCACACGCTGTACGATACCGGCGTCCGCGACGCCGTGATGAAGGCGATCGCCGACATGGCGTCCCGAACCAGCGAATAGGAATCAAGAAAATGCCGATGGCGGGAAAAGGCATGCTGCTGACGTCGATGAACGTCGACGCCGAGCACGAAGCCGAGTTCAATCGCTGGTACGACCGCGAGCATCTCGAGGAGCGTGTGGCGATCGAAGGCTTTCTCGAAGCCCGCCGCTATGTCGCCCATGACGGCAATCCGAAGTACTTGAGCCTCTATTCCACCGAAACCTTTGAGGTGCTCGACAGCCCGGCCTATCGCACCGCACTGGCGAACCAGACCGCGTGGTCGAAGGCCAACATCGCCCGCTTCCAGAATATGATCCGCGCGGTCGCTCGCATCACGATCAGCCGGGGTACCGGCCGCGGTGCAGCGCTCGGCATCATCCGGTTGCGGCCATCGGGCGGCGAGGACAAACTGCGCGTCGCGGTACACGAGCAGCTCGATCCCGCAGCACTCGACGGCATCATTTCGCTGCACCTGATCGAGAGCGATCCGGCCCTTTCGAAACCGATCACCGACGATCCGTCCACGCCCAATCCCGGTGCCGGCGACTGGTTCGTGCTGATCGATGCCACGGATGTCAGCGCACTGCCAGCCGCTATGCAGCGCTTTGGCGGCAACATCGCCTTGAAGCCGCTGACGGTCTCGAGCGGTATTTACCGGTTGATGTGGGATCTGGCGAAGAGCGATATCGGCTAGGCGCTCTCGCTGCCGCCGACGGCTGCGCGAAGTTGCGTGGGCGATTGGCGACTTGATCGGGACGTTCCGGAACGGAAACTGGCAATGTCGCTCCGTAGAACCACGGATAAGGTGCTGTTAACATGACTTCGGTAAACCGGTAGCTGAGACTGGCCCTCTCGCAAGGCTTGCTCGGTTCAGAGCGGGTCCACACGCCCAGCACTTGCGCCAGGCGATTTCGATTCCTCTTCGCACAATGGTCGAACGCCCTGAGAAGGCAGATGAGAATATCTGCCGAAGTCTCTCACATTCCTTCCAATTGTGTTGCTAATGTTGTCTCTGAGCTGACGCGGGATCGGCGAAGAGCGATATCGGCTAGGCGCTTTCGCCGCTGCCGACGGTTGCGGAGAGCTTGAGTGGCCATCCGAACCGACTGGCGCGTCCCGACAGGAAATCGCGGACCCATCGCTGCACCGGCCGTTCAACATAGCGCCAGACGATCCAGGCCAACAGCGTGACGCCGACGACGATCGCCACGACCGAGAGCACCGCATTGGCGGGCGCCTGCCGGGCAAACAGCACATAGCCGAACTGCATGTGCAGGAGATAGAGCGGATAGGTCAGGCCGCCAGCTGCAAGCACGAGCGCCGGTGGCAGCGGCACGTGACGGATTCGCGTGGCGAGGAAGATGATGGCGATCGACGCGACGCAGATTGCCGCCACGGTCCATTCATCGAACGTACCGCCGGTATGCGGCGTCAGCTTCAGCGCCTTGTGGATGGATTGGAATACCGCCGTGCCGATCGATAGTGCGAGCAGGCCGTACAGTGCCAAGCCACGGCGTCCGCGATAGAATTGATAGATCAGGAGCCCGACGGCAAAGAAGCCGCTGTCGTCGGTCAGGAACAGCTTCTCGACCAGCGGCGCATCGACGGTCAACTCATTGGCAAAGGTGATGCCGAGCCAGATCGGGATCACGATATTGATGCCGCGCGGAAACAGCCCGGCCGCGATCAGGAGAGCGATCCAGGCATAGAACATCACTTCGATCACCAGCGACCAGTAGGAGGTATCCATATAGGGCTGACCGAGTGCAGGCGCCGCCATGAACAGATTGGCGAGCCATTGCGCCAGGCTCGTCTCGAAGTGCGGCACGCCGAGAAATGCGATCGCCAGGAAGGTCAGCGTCATGCAGAAGAAGAAGGTCGGATAGATGCGGCTGAAACGCGCGATTGCAAAGCCGGTCGCCGTTCGGCCCTCGGCCGAATAGGCGATCACGAAGCCGCTGATGACGAAGAAGGCGGGCACGCCCAGATAGCCGTATTTGGCTACCGGCGTCAGCCAAGGCAGCGCGACCTGCGGCGTCCCGTGCGAGGCCGGGCCCCAGAAGCCGAAGTGATAGAGAACAACGGCTGCGACGGCGACGAGACGCAGCAGATCCAGCGCTTCAACGCGCAGCGTTCGATTTTCCGCCAGCATGAGATTGGGTGTTCCAGCGCGCAAAAAAGCAGGCGCCGCAACGATATGTGCGACCCGTGAAGGTGCTGTTAATGAATGCCTGAGCTCACCGATCTGCGCGGGAAGCGGCCATTGACCATGCGGACGCTAATGACCTTGCACGATCAGCGCTGGGCGGGCTGAAACAGTTCGACGAGATTGCCGGAAGGATCGATCAACAGAATCTGCGCTCCCCCGGGTCCCCTCACGATTTCGTTGCGAAACCGCAGGCCGGCGGCGCGCAGCCGCGCGACCTCGGCCGACAGATCGTCAACGACGAGGTGAATTCGATTCCAGCCGCCTGCTCGCGGTTGCTCGCCATCCGGCATCGGTCGCCCCGCTGAACTTGTCGGCCCGCTCAACAAGAGTCTCAGGGAGCCACGGGTTACGTCGGCAAATGCCGGGGCTCGATTGGAATGCAGATCAAAGCCGAGATGGGCCGTGTACCATGCAACAGCAGCGTCCACGTCATCGACCATATATCGCACATTGACGGTTTCAGACGGCATGCTTGCCTCCACCTGCAGGGGCCTTGCCTAAATCCAACTCCTGATCGCGGCCGTACTTTCCCGTTGGCGCGCAGCCATCAACTAATCCGGCGTGAATTGGCCGAGGTCGGCGATTCCCATCTGCTTCTCCAGATCGGCCACGCGACGCGCCATTTTTTCAAAGCCGTCCTCGCCAAACAGTTGATGCTCCTTCTTTTCGAAGTCTTCGGCCATCGCATCATACTCGTGAGCCGACACCACATCCTTCAGAAGCGGAAAGAGATCGGTATCCTCTCGCGCAGCATGTGGGCGGTACATCCTGATGAACGAATGAATGCCGGCTACGAGTTCGCGCCGGTCATCGCCATCCTTGCGGCTGCCTGGCGCGCGTCGGAGGATGGTTTGCGTGACCTTTCGACCCGCCAGGTGCTGGGCCTGCAGCGTATCGACGAGACTGACCATCTTCCCGGCCTTCCTGAAGCGAGGAAACACGGCCTCCTCTTCCGATTTCTCGTGATAGTTTTGTATGAAGTCGCGCACGATTTCGGCCGCATTGACGAGAACCAGGGGATCGAAATCCTCGTTCGTGGCGAACTTTGCCATGCCCGCTTCATAGACCAGCATCACACGGTCGAGCACGCCGTGTTCGCGCATCAAATCTTCCGGCGGCGTGACTTCAGCCTCGCGCTCTTTCTTGCGCTTGGGTTCGGCGGCGAAAACGGCCGGCACAGTCAGGCCACCCACAACGACCGTTCCCGCCAGCGCTGCCATCAATTCTCGTCTTCGGGGCAGAAAGGCATGGTTCATGCGGGACCTCCGATACCGAGGCGCAAATCAAGGCGAGGAAGCGGCTGGGATCAACTCTTGCGCCACGCGGCTTCGTTCTTCTTCTCGTAGTCGTCAAATGCCTTGGTCAGCCCCGCCAGCACTTCCGCCGACGTCTCGAACATCGCCTTGAGTTGCGGTTCATCGACCTTGTCGATGTCCTGGCGCAGGTGAGTAATGGTCTCGTTGAATCGCTTCTTCATGTTCTGGGTATGGTGCAGAGGGGACCGGTCTGCCGAGGATGCCATGTTCGTTTCCCTTGCTGGAGATTGACGACGACAAAACACTTGGCGACAGTATCGGTTCCCGATAGCGTCAGCCGGCATCCGAGACTCGATCACATGACGTTGACCGATGAAGTTCCACGATCTGGTGAGCGGTTTTATCCGGCTTCATATTCTGCACCACGCAGCCGAGCAGGAAATTTACGGACAGTGGATGATCGACGAGCTCGGCCGGCACGGATACCGGCTGAGCCCCGGCACACTGTACCCGATGCTGCACGCGATGGAGCGCAAGGGCTATCTGACATCACGGGTGCAGCGGAACGGCCGCACGGCCAGGAAGCTTTATCGCGCCACGGCCCTGGGCAGGAAAGGGCTTGCGACGGCGAAGCTGCGGGTTCGCGAATTCACAGGCGAGGCAATGAGCTAATGTCACCCGCGATCGGCGCTCAATGAACTCAGAAAAATCTGCAGGCAGCATTGGCGAGATTTTCGCCGCCTTCCTCAAGCTCGGCCTCACGTCGTTCGGCGGGCCGATCGCGCATCTCGGCTATTTCAGAACCGAATTCGTCGAGCGGCGGAAATGGCTGAGCGAAAGCAGCTATGCCGACATTGTTGCGCTGTGTCAGTTCCTGCCGGGGCCTGCGTCCAGCCAGGTCGGCTTCACGCTCGGCATCTTTCGCGGCAACGGCCTGCTTGGCGGACTGGCGGCATGGTCCGCTTTCACGATGCCCTCTGCTGTCGTCATGTTCGCCTTTGCGCTCGGCGCGACGGTCTTCACCGGCCCGTTCGCCGAAGGCGTGCTGCACGGGCTCAAGCTGGTCGCGGTTGCCGTCGTGGCGCAGGCGATCTGGGGCATGGCCAGAAGTCTCACGCCCGACCGCGAGCGCGCCGCCATCGCGCTTGCGGCCGTTGCGATCGTGGTCTTCATCGGCGGATCGTTTGGGCAGATCGGCGCCATCGCCCTTGGCGCGGTGGCCGGCCTCTGGCTGTGCCGTGGAGCAGGACCTGAGCCAACCGGCCATCTCGGATTTTCCGTGTCGCATCGGCTTGGCGTCGCCGCGCTTGTGCTGTTCGCGGTGCTGTTCCTGGTCACGCCGCTGGTGACAGCAAAAACCGGCTCGCAGGGACTTGCCCTGTTCGACGCGTTCTACCGTTCCGGCGCGCTGGTGTTCGGCGGCGGACATGTCGTGCTGCCGCTGCTGCAGGCGGAAGTGGTGACGCCGGGCTGGGTCAGCAATGCGGACTTCCTCGCCGGCTATGGCATGGCGCAAGCCGTGCCCGGCCCCCTCTTCACCTTTGCGGCCTATCTCGGCGCTGTCACGGGCCCTGCTCCCAATGGCCTCGCGGGCGCGGTGATTGCGCTCGTCGCCTTGTCGTTGCCGGGACTGCTGCTGGTCTACGGCATGCTGCCGTTCTGGGACGCCTTGCGCCAGCGTCCCACCGCGCAGGCCGCGATGCGCGGCACCAATGCCGCCGTCGTCGGCATCCTCGGCGCCGCGCTCTACAATCCAGTCTGGACCAGCGCCGTTCTCACCCCGCGCGATTTCGCGGTGGCGCTTGCGGGATTCCTGCTGCTGACGGTTTGGAAACTGCCGCCATGGATCGTCGTCGTCATTCTCGCGGCGGCTGGCGCTGCGTTGCGGATGATCTGACCCTGCCTGTTCATTCAGCATTGAATAAAAAGCTGCACTGCACATGCTGCAGTGCCGCATCAACGCTGCGACGCTAAGTCCACGCCTCCATGCATTTGAAAGCGGCAGATCGCGCAAAATTGCCTTTGTGCCGGGTCTGGAATGGCTCTAATAAGATAAGCCTATGATCCAATTCAAAAACCACAAGAACGCTCGCTAAGCGCTCCATAAGCAAAATAAGGCCGCGTTCCGGTTGTTGGCGCGGACAAGGTAGGAATGAAACCGACTGATATCTCGGCGCCAGACTACTTTCACAAGGTGGTCGATTGCCAATGGGCCTGCCCCGCACACACACCGGTTCCCGAATATATCCGTTTGATTGCCGAGGGGCGTTATAGCGACGCCTATATGATCAATTGGAAATCGAATGTGTTTCCCGGAATTCTGGGACGCACCTGCGATCGTCCATGCGAGCCGGCATGCCGACGCGGACGCGTCGAGGATAACCCAGTCGCGATCTGCCGCCTGAAGCGCGTTGCCGCCGACTTCAAGGACGACGTCAGGCACCGCATGCCGAAACCTGTCGCGAAGAACGGCAAGCGCATCGCGCTGGTCGGCGGCGGTCCTGCCTCGCTTGCGGTGGCGCGCGACCTCGCGCCGCTCGGCTATCACTGCACCGTGTTCGATTCCGATCCGAAGGCGGGCGGCATGATGCGGAGCCAGATTCCGAAGTTCCGCCTGCCCGATACGGTCATCGACGAGGAAACCGATTACATCCTCAACCTCGGCGTCGAGTTCAAGGGCGGCCACCGCATCGACAGCCTGAAGAAGCTGCTCGCCGAAAATTACGACGCGATCTTCATCGGCTCCGGCGCCCCGCGTGGCCGCGAACTCGATATTCCCGGCCGCAAAGACGCCGCCGCCAATATTCACATCGGCATCGAGTGGCTGGCTTCGGTCTCGTTCGGCCATGTCGAGAAGATCGGCAAGCGGGTGATCGTGCTCGGCGGCGGCAATACTGCGATGGATTGCTGCCGCACCGCGCGCCGGCTCGGCGGCGTGGACGTCAAGGTCATCGTGCGTTCCGGCTTCGAGGAAATGAAAGCGAGCCCCTGGGAGAAGGAAGACGCCATCCACGAGGACATTCCGATCCTCAATTACATGGTGCCGGTCGCGTTCAAGCAGGTGAACGGCAAGCTGATCGGTGTCACCTTCCAGAAGGTGAAGGCTGAATACGACGCCAAGGGCCGGCGCAGTCTGGTTCCCTCCGGCGAGCCGGACCAGACCATCCCCTGCGACGACGTGCTGGTTGCGGTCGGCCAGGAGAACGCCTTCCCCTGGATCGAGCGCGATTGCGGCATCGAGTTCGACAAGTGGAACATGCCGCAGGTCGATCCCAAGACCTTCGTGTCGACCAACCCGAAGGTGTTCTTCGGCGGCGACGCCGCGTTCGGCCCGAAGAACATCATCTGGGCGGTGGCGCACGGCCATGACGCCGCGCTGTCGATCCACAAGATGATCTCCGGCGAGGACATCAACGAGCGCCCGCTGCCTGAAGTGCACGTCTCCTCGCAGAAGATGGGCATCCACGAGTGGAGCTACGACAACGACATCTCCGGCGACAAGCGCTACAAGGTGCCGCACCGCGACAAGGTGATCGCGCTGAAGGACATCAAGACCGAGGTCGAGCTCGGCTATGACGTCAAGCTCGCGCTCGGCGAGGCGCAGCGCTGCCTGAACTGCGACGTGCAGACCATATTCTCGGCGCCGGCCTGCATCGAATGCGACGCCTGCGTCGACATCTGCCCGATGGACTGCATCACCTTCACGCAAAACGGCGAGGAAGAGGATTTGCGGCAGCGGTTGAAGGCGCCGTCGCCGAACCACGACCAGGCGCTCTATGTCGCCGAAGGGCTCAAGACCGGCCGCGTCATGGTGAAGGACGAGGACGTCTGCCTGCATTGCGGGCTGTGTGCCGAGCGCTGCCCGACCGGCGCCTGGGACATGCAAAAGTACCTCATCGATATGACTCACGCAGGTTCGACATGCCAGACCAAAGCCCGATCAGCAGCGTAAACGACTTCGTCGTCCGCTTCGCCAACGTCAACGGCTCGGGTTCGGCGAGCGCCAACGAACTGTTCGCGCGCTCGATCCTGCGTCACGGCGTGCCGGTCTCCCCGCGCAACATCTTCCCCTCCAACATCCAGGGCCTGCCGACCTGGTACGAGGTGCGCGTCACCGAAGCCGGCCATCTCGGCGCCCGCGGCGGCGTCGACATGATGGTGGCGATGAACCCACAGACCTGGGACAAGGACGTCGCCT
>Ga0081455_10007167_pt1 | contig 11786 bp, 17 predicted proteins | sample TabmetS3T2R1_FD_70207 | JGI IMG/M metagenome (GOLD analysis project Ga0081455, IMG submission 70207) | Tabebuia heterophylla rhizosphere microbial communities from the University of Puerto Rico - S3T2R1 | ecosystem: Host-associated > Plants > Roots > Rhizosphere ...
ATGATCCTGTTCATCGCTTCCGAAGTGATGTTCTTCGTCGCCTGGTTCTGGGCGTTCTTCAATTCCGCGCTGTTCCCCGCCGACGCCGTGCATGCCACGCGCGATGCGATCTTCGGCTGCGGCCCCGGCACCGCCGCGGGCGCCTGCGCCGTGCCCGGCACGTGGCCGCCGAAGGGCATCGAGACGTTTGATCCCTGGCATCTGCCGCTGCTCAACACGCTGTTGCTTTTGACCTCAGGCACCACGGTGACCTGGGCGCACCATGCGCTCTTGGAGAACGACCGCCAGGGCCTGAAATACGGCCTGATCCTGACCGTCGTGCTCGGCGCCGCTTTCACCTGCGTGCAGGCCTATGAATACGCGCACGCCACGTTTCACTTCTCCGGCAACATCTACGGCGCGACCTTCTTCATGGCGACCGGCTTCCACGGCTTCCATGTGCTGGTCGGCACCATCTTCCTGCTGGTCTGCCTGTTCCGCGCCTATGCCGGCCACTTCACGCCGAAGCAGCACCTCGGCTTCGAGTTCGCTGCCTGGTACTGGCACTTCGTCGACGTGGTCTGGCTGTTCCTGTTCGTCTGCATCTATGTGTGGGGCGGCGGCGCCGAAGCCGTCGGCCACGCCGCGCACTGATTGCGGAGATTGTGCTAGGAAAGGGCGGCCGCAGGGCCGCCCTTTTTCTTACCCTCTCCCCTCGCGTCTGCCGAAGCCTTGGCGAAGGGGAATGTGGGAGAGCGTCGCTTTCTTCCTTCTCCCCTTGTGGGAGAAGGTGGCCATAGGCGGCCTTCGGCCGCCGTTCTTTAAGAACGCCGATGCTTTGCATCGGCTATGTGCAATCCGCGCCGGATGAGGGGTCTCTATCCGCGGAGACAGACCCCTCACCCGTCCGCGATGCTTCGCATCGCGTCCACCCTCTCCCACAAGGGGAGAGGGGAAGAGGAGTCGCATGAACGACACGCTTCCCACCCTCACCGAGAGCGCGCTGCGCGGCATCGCCTGCAAATGCCCGCGCTGCGGCAAGGGCAAGATCTATTCCGGCTTCCTGACCTTGCGGCCGAGCTGCGAATCCTGCGGGCTCGACTATGCCTTCATGGATTCCGGCGATGGGCCTGCGATCTTCATGATCATGATCGCAGGCGCGATCGTCGTTGCTGCCGCACTGGTCGTCGAGATCAAATACCAGCCGCCGTTCTGGCTGCACGCAGCACTCTGGCTGCCGCTGATATTGGCAACCACGCTGTTGCCGCTGCGCGCGATGAAGTCACTGCTGATCGCGCTGCAGTATCATCACAAGGCCGCACCGGGCCGCCTGATCGATCGCGCGCCGAAATGAATGCGCGGCGCCTCGGCTTTGGCCTGTTTACGCTCGCAATGGTGGCCGTCCTCGTCGGCCTCGGCGCCTGGCAATTGCAGCGCCGGGTCGCAAAGCACGCGCTGATCGCAGCACTCGACGAGCGGGTTGCCGCCGCTCCTGTGGCCCTGCCGCAGGCAGATGCATGGGCCGCGCTGTCGCCGGCAAAAGACGAATTCCGCCGCGTCACGTTTGCCGCGACCTATGCGCCATTGCCGGACGCCATGGTCTATAGCTCGGGCTCCGGCGTGCGCGACGACATCACCGGTCCGGGCACCTGGGCGTTCCTGCCGGCGCGCCTCGCCTCTGGCGAGATCGTCGCCGTCAATGCCGGCTTTGTGCAGAACACGATGCAGGACCGCGCCCAGCAGGACCGCGCGGCAGGCCGCCTCGTCACCGGCCAGCCCCTCACGCTGACCGGCTACATCCGCTTTCCCGAGAGTTCTGGCTCGCTCACGCCGAAGGATGATGTTGCAAAGCGCCTCTGGTTCGCGCGTGACGTTCCCGCGATGGCGCGTGCGCTCGGCTGGAGCGAAGGCGGCAAGATGATCGCGCCGTTTTACATCGATCTGGAATCGCCGGTGCCGGACAGCGGCATCCCGAAGCCTGGCCCGCTGCACGTCCACCTGAAAGACGACCACCTGCAATACGCCATCACCTGGTTTGGGCTGGCAGCCGTCGTGACGATCGCGTTCGGCTTCTGGCTGCGCGCGCAGCGGCGCGGGTGAGGACGTAAGAGAAGCCCGGCTTTCGCCGGGCTTCTCTTTGTTCAATACCAGTGTAGATGGTGATGGTGATGATGCTTCCAGTGCCCGCGGCCGCGGAACCATCCATAATGATGGCCGCGTCCACGATGCCAGCCGCGGTGGTGGCCGTGCCCATGCCCGTGTTTCACCTGAATGATCGCGTCATCCTGCACGGCAAGCGGCATCCCCAGCCGGGCGGATGCCGTATTGCCCAAGGCCAGCACCACTGCGATCGCAGTAGCGACAATCAACGTCAGCCGATTCATAGTGTCCTCCAGTGGCGCCCATGCGCTCGGGGAACACAATGGCGATTAGGCAAGATGGTTCCTTACCACCTCGACGACCACATCGGCCTTGACCCGAACATGTCGTTTCTTGAGCCGAACGCGTCGCCCCTCTGTCCGAACCACTCGTTTCGTGGTCCGAACATGTCGGCGTCTGGACCTGCGGGTGCGCGCGCCACGCGCGGCGAGCGGCGGACATGCGGCTTCGCCGGTTTGGCGGCCTCCGCAGGCTTGACCGCAGGCGTTTCCTCGGCGAGCGCGTAAGCCTCGCGCGCCGGATTGGGCGGCGGCGGTGGTGGCGCAACCGCTGTCGTCACCGGCGGCGGCACGATGGTGGGCAGCGTGGTGTCGATGACCTCCGCCTTCGGCCACTTCTGCGCCGAATGAATGCGGATGGTGGGGTGGTCGACGTCGGAGCGCGCCTGGTCGGCGTCCACCGGCGGGAGATACCAGTTGAGGATGAGCAGCAGAGCGAACAGCACGCCGCCGATGTACAGGAAGTAGCCGCGGAGGGGCATGGAACAGGGAACGCCTCTTAACCTGCCTTGAGGTGTGGGTCGCAACGTCCGGCTGCAAGGTTGGTTCCTAATTTCGTGATCGGCAGTTGCATCGTCTCGGGCGAACGGGCGGAACCCGCGCGCTTCCCGGTCAGGCGCGCTCCGGCGCCGACACCGTCCTCGACCAGAAAAGCGCGAGCGGGCCGAGCAGGATGCCGAAGGCGAGCACCGCAAACGCCGCCGTCCAGGCGGAAGCGCTGGCCGGTCCGCCCGCGGCATCGAGCGCCACGCCGACCGCCCAGGCGCCGAGCGCGGACAGGCTGAAGCCGACGGTCGAGTGCATCGCCATGGTCGCGCCGCGGTTTTGCGGATCGGCGGCCATGGTCATGCCCGAGGTCAGCGCGCCGGAGTCGGCCGGCACGGTCAGCGCGTAGACCAGCAGCAGCGGGATCAGCACCCACGGCGACTGGTCGGACAATGACCCGATCGCCAGCGCAACCGCGGCCGAGGTGAACATCACCGCCGAGATGGCGCGGTGCCGCCCGAGTTTCAGCGCCAGCTCATTGCCAAAAATGCTCGCAGGCATTGCGAGGATCGAGAAGACGAAGCTGACGATCAGCGGCGTCAGCACCGACGGATGCCGTGCCACCACGAAAGTCCAGAAGGCGACGATCCAGGTCCGGATGCCGTAGAGCTCGAAGCAATGCGCGCCATAGCCGAGCACAAATCCCATCGCGCTGGTGTTGCGCACCACGGGCGCAAAGTTCAGCAAGCGTCCCGCCGCGGGCTTCGGCGCGACCGGCTTGAGCAGCGCGCTCGCCGTCAGCATCACCAGCGGACCGATCGCGGTGATGAAGAACGCGGCGCGCCAGCCGAGATTCTCAGCGACAAGCTGGGCAACCAGGAACGAAAGGCCGACGCCGAGCGAGAAGCTCGACGTGTAGAACGTCACTGCACGGGAGGAATCGCCGGGCGCGAGGCGATCGGTCAGCGCTTTCAGCCCGGGCATGTAGGCGCCGGCAAAGCCGATGCCGGCAATCGCGTTGCATAGCGCGCCGGACCACAGCCCGGTGGCGAACAGGCCGAACAGCACGGTGCCGAGCGCACTCAGCGCCGATCCCGCGATCAGGATCCGGCGTGCATCGATGCGGTCGGTGAGTGTCGCCAGCACCGGCACCGCTAGCATGTAGCCGGCCGCGCCCGAGCCGGACAGAAGCCCGGCCTGCGCGCCCGACAGATGCCACTCCGGAATCAGGAAGCCGGCGAGGATCGCGGGCACGACAACGTGCGGCAGCAGGCTCCCCAGCTGCCCCAGGCACATCGCGACGATAACGGGCTTTCCTTGCAGTCTGATCTTCCTACCGATCCGGTCGGGGTGCGTCAGCCGCACCCGCAACCGGCCTTTCCTTGTTGTTTGGCCTTGGCCCTTGCATCAACCACATGCGCCGCGGCGGCAAGTCCGACCGGGTCGACACCAACGATCGCGACCGTCTTGGGCTCCCTTCTCCCATAAAGCTAGAAGTATCAAAGCTAGGATCATGCCGCGCTCCTGACATCCCTGCGAAAGCGTTAAGTCTCGACCGCACTTCGGAGCAACTAGCTGCAGCAGGAAGGGGCGCAACAGGACGCTTTCTCCGGCTTGGTCGCCCGGATGAACGCGCTCATGAATTTGCCGTCGACATCCTTGGCCATCGCGTCGACGTCGATGCCCTTGCCGGCGAGGAATTCGCTGAAGTCCGCAATCTGGTAGACGCGGGTCGGCTCGACGCCGACCTGTTCGAAGCCCGCGGACTTCAGCTTCGCGCTGTAATCGCCCTCGTCGAGCGCGCCCGCAATGCAGCCAACCCAGAGCAGCATGTCGCGCCGCAACTGCGCAGGGACTTGTCCGCGGGTGACGACGTCGGACACCGCAAAGCGGCCGCCGGGCTTGAGCACGCGAAACGCCTCGCGGATCACCTGATCCTTGTCGGCGGAAAGATTGATCACGCAGTTGGAGATGATCACGTCCACGGAGTTGTCGGGCAGCGGGATGTGCTCGATCTCGCCCTTGAGGAATTCGACATTGGTGGCGCCGGCCTTCTTCTGGTTCTCGCGCGCCAGCGCCAGCATCTCGTCGGTCATGTCGAGGCCGAAGGCCTTGCCGGTCGGACCGACCCGGCGTGCCGACAGGAGAACGTCGATCCCGCCGCCCGATCCGAGATCGAGCACCGTTTCCCCTTGCTTCAGTTCGGCCAGCGCCGTCGGGTTGCCGCAGCCGAGCGACGCCAGCACCGCGGCCTCCGGCAGCGCTCCGGTTTCCTGGTCGGAATAGAGGTTCGAGGTGATGGGGTCCGACGGCTTGGCGCCGCAGCATGAGCCTGCGCGCACCGCTGCCTGGCTGTACTTCTCGCGGACGGCTTCCTTGATGTCGGTCATGTCTTCTGCCCTTTCTCCATATTACTAGAAATATCGAAATTCAAAGTACGGCAAAGTCACGCCGCGCTCTTGGCATCCCCGCTTTCGGCGGATTCGCAGCAGCACTCGGCCACCAGGAAATCCACCAGTTCGCGCATGACGTCGTAATTGGCGTGACAGACCAGCGTCGTGCCCTCGCGCACCTGCGCCACCAGGCCCACCACGACAAGGGCCTTGATGTGGTGGGAGAGGGTGGAGGGCGCGATCTTCAGCCTGTCCTGCAGACGCCCCACCGGCATTCCGGCCCCTCCGGCGCGGATCAGCGCACGATAGATTTTCAGCCTGGTCGGATTGCCAAGGGCTTCGAGATGGGCGGCGGCGTCATCGAGTTTCATGACGGCAACATGACAGAGGTCGCCTTCGTTGTCAACGATATTTCTAGAATTATCGAAATATACGCCGGTACCCATCTATGTCGTTGACAAGGCGCCTGATATATCCATAACTCCAGATATATGGAAACCGAACCCGCCATTCTTGCCCTGGCTGCGCTGGCGCAATCCACCCGGCTGGACGTCTTCCGGCTGCTGGTGAAGCGCGAGCCCAAGGGGCTTGCGGCCGGCGAAATCGCAAAGGCTCTTGCCGTGCCGCAGAACACGATGTCGGCGCATCTCGCCGTGCTGTCGCGGGCTGGCCTCGTCACCGCACGCCGTATCAGCCGTTCGATCGTCTACCGCGCCGATCTCGCCCGCTTTCAGGCCGTGATGTCGTTCCTCGTCAACGACTGCTGCGACGGCCGACCGGAAATCTGCGCGCCGCTGATTGCGAGCATCACGCCCTGTTGTCCACCGAAGCGGAAGGGGAAGGCCAATGCCCGATCACATGTTTAATGTCCTGTTCCTCTGCACCGGAAATACGGCCCGCTCTATCCTCGCGGAGTCGATCCTGCGCAAGGAGGGCCGTGTGCACTTCAATTCGTTCTCCGCCGGCAGCCAGCCCAAGGGGACGGTCAACCCGTTCGCGATCAAGGTTCTCCGCGACATGGACTATCCGGTCGACGATCTGCGTTCGAAAAGCTGGCAGGAATTCGCGCGCGCAGATGCGCCCCTGATGGATTTCGTCTTCACGGTCTGCGACAACGCGGCGGGCGAAGCCTGCCCGATCTGGCCCGGGCAGCCCATGACCGCGCATTGGGGGATCGAGGATCCGGCCGCAGTCGAAGGTACCGATATGCAAAGAGAGGCTGCTTTCGTCGAAGCCTTCCGCTACCTGAAGAACCGGATTGCCATCTTTACCAGCCTGCCGTTCTCCAGCATCGACTCCCTGTCGCTGGGCACGCGGCTGCGCGACATCGGCCGCATGGATGGCGCGACCATCGGGCAAGGAAAGGCGAGCTGATGTCCTCCGAATTCGATCTGCCCCACAGGTTGGCTGCGGAAGCGCTGGGAACGGCCTTGCTGGTCGCGACCGTGGTCGGCTCAGGCATCATGGCGGAAACCCTCAGCAAGGACATCGGCCTTCAGCTGCTAGGCAACACGCTTCCGACCGGCGCCATCCTGGTCGTGCTCATCGCCATTCTTGGGCCCATATCCGGCGCGCATTTCAATCCGGCGGTCTCGCTGGTGATGGCGCTGAAGGGCGACATCGGGGGAAGCGACGCGGCGCGCTACGTCGCCGTGCAGATTCTCGGCGGCATCGCCGGCACCGCGCTCGCGCATACCATGTTCGGCCTGCCGCTGTTTGACTTCTCCATGAAGGCGAGAACCGGCAGCGCGCAATGGCTGGCCGAGGTAGTCGCCGCCTTTGGCCTCGTCGCCACCATTTTGGCCGGTATCCGTTTCAACCGGCCGGCCGTGCCGTGGCTGGTCGGTCTCTACATCACGGCGGCCTACTGGTTCACCGCCTCGACGTCGTTTGCCAACCCTGCCGTTGCCATCGCGCGCTCCTTGACCAATACATTCTCCGGCATCCGCCCCATCGACCTTCCAGGCTTTATTGCCAGCGAGCTCGTTGGCGCCGTGATTGCATTGATGGTGATGAGCTGGCTGCTGCGCGGGGCGGACGCGCCGGCCACTATAACGAAAGAGGCTTCGCCGTGACGGTCACGATCTATCATAATCCCTCCTGCGGCACCTCGCGCAACACGCTGGCGATGATCCGGCAGAGCGGCGAGGAGCCCGAGGTGATCGAATATCTGAAAGCGCCGCCGAGCCGCGCCCGCCTGACCGAGCTGATCAAGGCGATGGGAATTCCGGTGCGCGCGTTGTTGCGCGAGAAGGGCACGCCCTACGCGGAGCTCAACCTCGCCGATCCCAAATGGAGCGATGACGAGCTGATCGATTTCATGCTGGCCCATCCGATCCTGATCAACCGGCCGATCGTCGTCACCGCCAAAGGCGTGCGCCCGTGCCGGCCATCGGAGCTCGTGCTCGATCTGCTCGACAAGCCCGCGACGTCCTTTGTGAAGGAGGATGGCGAAGTGGTCGCGAGGGAAAAGAATGGCAAAATTGGCGATTCAGCTTGAATCAACGCTGACATGTCCTGAATGCGGGCATCAATCGACGCAGCGGATGCCGACTGACGCTTGCCTGTTCTTCTACGACTGCGCCGGCTGCAGCGCGCGGCTCAAGCCCAAGGCGGGCGACTGTTGCGTCTTTTGCTCTTATGGATCGATGCCCTGTCCGCCGGTTCAGCAAAGCGGCAAGTGCTGCTGAATTCGTCCTCGTACGGTCTCCCGCCTGCACGAACGCTGCACTAGTGCCCCCATCGTTGCACCAGGGGATGGCGGAGCATCGCGTGGACAATGAGCGGCAGTCCGAACGCCAGCGGCAGCAGCCAGTACATGAAATGCGGAAGATCCCGCCACAGTGGCAGTTGCTTGCCGTTATCGACGTAGAAGGCAATGAGCATCAGCACGTAGGAGGATCCCATCCCGGCGATGTGGAGTCTTATCCAGTCTGACCAGCGGCGGCGCAGCATGGTTCGCCCGAACCACGCAGCGGCAAAGGAGAGAAGACCGAGGACAAAGAGGTGATAGTTCTCGGCCCAGCGCATGATCGCCAACGCCGTGGCCGAACTAAACAGCGCCAGCTGCCCCCAGTAGTAGATCGTTCCTGCGCTTGAATGCCGTCCGCGTCCCTTCGGCAGTAGCATCGCCGCTGCCCCCGACACCACGCAGAGCAGGCCAAGCGGGATGTGAACGGCGAAGACGATCGCCAGAAACAGCGGATCGACGGAGGGTACTTCGATCCCGGCAAAGATTGTGCTGCCGTTCATGCTCGGCACCGCCGCGGGAATTTGGCTTTGCTGTAAGGCTAGAGAAATTCGTCAGCGCACGCCAGCACAGCCCTTGCGAAACCCATCACGGCTCGGAAACAAACGGCTGACGCGGCGCTATCGCGAAAAACGCGAAACCTGACCCGGCTTGGCGGAGGCACGGCTTTGCTGACCGGATCGATGTGCGATGCGCGCGCGAGGCAAGTCGGCAAACTCGGATGAGTGGTAGTCGCGCCCTTCCGGAGTGATGATGTGGATGTTGTAGCAACCCGTCCGGGACATCTCGTGCGCCTTCCTAAGCGCTGCCTCGGCGGTTTTGCGGCGGTGAACCAGTTCGCCGTGCTTGCACATTGCCTTGATGGAAAAGCTCATTTGTTCTTCTTGTTTTTCTGCTTCTTCTTCTGTTTCAGGACATCGGCCTGGGCCCGGAAACCTTGCGCCAGGGCTCTCATCTGTTCGGCCACATAAGCATCAGCCGTAGTCGCAGCGACCCGTTCGGCCTTGGCCGCTTGCTGCCGGATTGCCTTGACCATCTTCATGCGGGGTCAATTCCCGTCCTTGGGGATGGTTCCCGTTGCACGAGCCCGCGGCATTAGCGCGCCAGGGACAGGCTGATGCGCGTCACAACATCATCCCATTGGCGTTCTTCCGCCGCAGGGTAATTGATCAATACGCAGTTCATGAAGCCGTTCGCCCGATTGCAGCGGTTGTACCAGGTCCGGCCGTCTCGAATGCTGGATACGGCGAAGAAGCGCGAAGTGACCCTTCTGTACTGCATCTCGGCCGGCGGCCGCTGCTTTTCGAGAAACGCGGCAGGAGAATCGTTGTCGGGATTCGGAATCGACGTGACGGTCAGATTTGCCCGGCGGTCCCGCGTGAAGAAGACGCGCCCCGTCGTCCCTTCGGGCGATCCCCCGTCCTCCGAAAATATCGTCACGGGAACGTCGACACTAAGCCCGGTCGTGGGAACAGCGTATCTTTGCCATTCCGCGGCGGCCGCAGATGTGCCCGCTGCGGGAATCATGCCGAGCAGAATGAGGGCGAGCAGCTGACGCGCGACCATGTTGGGCGATCTCCGGCAGTCCTCGCCTTCAACAGAAGCCGCCAATATTCGTTCCAGCGCCGCGCATTGGCCCTTATGGCGCAAAGCAGCGCGTAGGATGGGTTGAGCGCGAGCAAAACCCATCTTGGCACTCGAACAAAGGCGATGGGTCTCGCCAAAGGGCTCAACCCATCCTACGGGCCTTGTCAGCGGAGCCCTAGGACCTCGCGCCCGGCGCTATCCGGCGGCGCGCGCCGGTGAAAGGCTCAGCTCGTTCGTCGCCTGTCGCATCACCGCAACTGCGCCTTGCAGCGCCAGTGCGGCCATGATGCCGGCGACGATCACGTCCGGCCAGCCAGTGCCAGTGCCGAATACGCCGAGCGCGGCCAGCAGCACGGCCAGGTTTCCCAGCACGTCGTTGCGCGTGCAGATCCAGGCCGAGCGCATGTTGGCGTCGCCGTGACGATAAGCCCAGAGCAGGCCGAAGGAGGCGGCATTGGCGAGCAGCGCGGCGACGCCGACGGTTCCCATGGTGAAAGCGTTCGGCAGCGTCCCGTGCAGCGCGTGCCAGATCACGGTGCCGATCACCCACAGCCCGAAGGCGGCCATGGTCGCGCCCTTGGCCAGCGCTGCGGATGCGCGATAGCGCAAAGCCATGCCGACGACCATCAGGCTGATCGCGTAATTCGCTGCATCACCCATGAAGTCGAGCGCATCCGCCTGCAGCGACGCCGATCCCGCCGCCAGTCCCGCGGCGACTTCGACCGCGAACATAATGGCGTTGATCGCGAGCACCAGCCACAGCACGCGCCGATAGGCGCGGTCGCGCTGGTCGTTCGGGCCGCCAAGGTTGAGCGGAGGGGGTGCGCAGCAACAATCGTCCATTGCGCCAATATGGCGGCGAATCCTTCCCTCTGCAAACCGCAAGCGGGAATATCGGGTTTGCTATTGATGGTGCGGACGGTGCTGCGTCGTCCCGTATCCGCGCAGTTCCGCGTAGGTCTTGATCTGCGCGGGGCTGAGCAGCGCCGCCGTCGAGAGGTGATATTTCAAATGGGCCTCGCGCAGTTCGCCTTGCGTGGTGGCGACCGCGGCCGTTGCCGATTTCAGGCTTTCCGGCGTCACCGTGCGATCGGCAAACTGCCTGTCCAGCTCAGCCTCGCGGCGGATCAGCTCGGCGCCGAGCGGCAATGCTTCTGCCCTCATCGAATCGAACAGGGTCTGAATCTGCGAGCGTTGCTCCGCGCTCAGCGCCAGCCTGTCCGCCAGCTCGATCACGTGGGAGGGGCCTGGATATCCGTTGAGCTCTGCCGCAAGTGCCAGGCCCATGCCACGTCCGGCCGTTAGGTCGGCCACCTGTTGCTCCGACAGGGCCTTGATCGGGCGCGACTGCATCCCAGCATAAGGCGTTTGCGCCAGCGCCGCGGTCGATGCCGCAATCGCCGCCAGAACAATCCAGGTCTTCATGCCATTCTCCGTCCCATTGCGGTTGAGTTCGGCAAGTACTGAGGGGACATTGGCTGCTTTGCCCAATCAATTCTTGGCGACATGACGTGCCGGTCCCCATGGGGTGCGGCTCTCTCGTCGTCGCCCCGGCGAAGGCCGGGGCCCATAACCACCGATGTCAATTGTTGAAGCGGGCTGGGGCTCCAGCTCGGCGTAGTCACGCGCATTCGTGGTTATGGGCCCTGGCCTGCGCCGGGGCGACACGCAGTGTTGCAAATTCAGCACGACGGGCAAATCATTCTGTTTCGCGGAATCGTGTCAAGCCCCGATATCAAAAATATTTCGCTTTACTAGAATTCTGATTTACGGTATCAATTCGCCCAGCCCGCGCCACCATGAGGGACGTTCGCGCGATCGTCACGGAACGTGGTGCGGGTTGCGATGGACGCTGTGGACGTCAGGTGCTTGCACCAGACGAAACGTCGCGGCGTACGGCGAAATCGTGTGGTCCTGGCGCCGCGACCCTGGCGCTACGTTGGCGGGAGCAATCTCGCCGGCAACGGGGGCAAGAAAGGCCGCTTCCCCGGGGAGAGCGCGTATAAGCCGTAACACCATTGCGCGGGGAAAGCCGGGATGTCTCGGCTGTACCTGTCAAATCCGTGTGCGTTCTTTACTACCGTTGCACACGGTGCTGCGGGCGCAGTCGGCGCCCGGCTTTCCCTGCGCCCTCTTCATGGAAGAGGGCCCAAG
>Ga0081455_10007168_pt1 | contig 11786 bp, 4 predicted proteins | sample TabmetS3T2R1_FD_70207 | JGI IMG/M metagenome (GOLD analysis project Ga0081455, IMG submission 70207) | Tabebuia heterophylla rhizosphere microbial communities from the University of Puerto Rico - S3T2R1 | ecosystem: Host-associated > Plants > Roots > Rhizosphere ...
CGAGCATCCGCATAAGTGGGCCGGCAAAGAGCGCTGGGTGCAGGAAGAAGTGCTCAGCCACGAACTCTATAATCTGGGCCATTTGTACGAAGCGGCAGTCGCTTACTATCAGGCCACCGGCAAGCGCACGCTGCTCGATATATCTCTAAAAACAGCCGAGCTGTTGTGCAACACATTTGGTCCGGATAAGCGCAAAATCTATTCCGGCCACCAAATCGTAGAGATGGGGCTCGTAAAGCTTTACCGGGTCACCAATGACGAGCGCTATCTCAATATGGCCAAATTCATGCTGGATTCACGCGGTGCGGGCGACCCCTACAACCAGGCGCATCAGCGCGTTGTCGATCAGCGTGAAGCAGTTGGACACGCAGTGCGCGCCACGTATATGTATTCAGGCATCGCCGATGTCGCCGCGATCACCGGCGACAAGGATTATGTGGTTGCGATCGACGCTATCTGGGAAAACGTGATTTCGAAAAAGCTCTATTTAACCGGCGGCATCGGCGCTTTGCATAAAGGCGAAGCGTTCGGTGAGAATTTCGAGCTACCCAACGCCTCGGCCTACAACGAAACTTGCGCTGCGATCGGCCACGATTATTGGAACCATCGCTTATTCCTGCTGCATGCCGATGCGCGCTACATCGACGTGATGGAACGAACCCTCTATAACGGGCTTATTTCCGGAGTCTCGTTGGATGGCAAATTGTTTTTCTACCCGAATCCGCTCGCCTCCGTCGGCGACTATGAGCGCAGCCCATGGTTTGGCGTAGCCTGTTGCCCGGGGAACATCACGCGTTTCATTGCCTCAGTGCCGGGCTATATGTACGCGCATCAAGACGATACACTCTATGTCAATCTGTTCGCATCGAGCTCCGCTCAAATCGAAATGGCCGGCGGCCGTTCGGTGAAAATGACGCAAGAGACGCGCTATCCATGGGACGGAGCAGTTCGAATCACTGTGTATCCGGCAAAGGCCTCTACATTCGCGATCAACGTGCGCGTGCCGGGTTGGGCTCGCGGAGAAGTTCTGCCTAGCTCCCTGTATCGCTATGCCAATTCATCCTCACAGCCGGCGACCCTAAAAGTCAATGGCCGCGCGGTACCGGTCAAACTTGAAAAGGGTTACGTGAGCCTGCGCCGCAAATGGCGTTCCGGCGACAAGATCGAATTGGATCTTCCGATGGAGCCGCGGCGTGTCCTTGCCTCTACGGAAGTCTCGGCCGATCATGATTTAGTGGCGATTGAACGCGGCCCTATCGTGTATTGCGCCGAGTGGCCCGACAATCCGCACATTAAAGTGCTCCAATTGGCTTTGCCGGACGACGCTCCGCTAACCGCCGAGTTCAAGCCGGATCTGCTGAACGGAGTGACCGTTGTGAAAGGCAAAGGACTACACGGAACGCAAGCTATCGAGTTCACCGCCATACCCTACTACGCCTGGGCTCATCGCGGAAAAGGCGAAATGGCCGTGTGGCTGCAGAAACGCGCGGCCGGTTGAACAAGTACCGCGCGCCCGCAAGCAGGAGCCCTATGTATACGGCATTGTATACAATGTGGCGATGAAGCATCTGAGATGCATTGCGGTCGTGATTTCGCTACTAGCTTCGAGCGCCGCTTTGGCGGCCGACATGCAGCCGCTGCTCGAAAGCTTCACGGCGGATCGGCGCGATCTCGAACGCTTCTACAACGTCGAACAATCGACCGAACGGAGGGAACGTCTCGAACGGTTTTATAAAAGCTGGCTCGAACGGCTGCCCCAACTGCATTTCGACGCGATGAAACAAGACGACAAAATCGACTACGTCGTGTTTCGCCATGCACTAGAACATAATCTGCAGGCGCTCGAAATCCGCGCGAAACAAGACTCCGATGCAGAGTCCCTGATTCCGTTCTCCTCTACGATCATGCGCCTCGAAGTGAGCCGGCAACAGATGCAGCCTTTGGATCCGCGAGCGGCAGCGGAAACAATGTCGAAGTTGGCGCGGAGTATTGCGGACACGCACAAACAGCTCGAGGCGGAGCTGAAATCATCAAATAGTTCGGAAGCGGTGCGCTTGCGAAAAATACGCGCGGCTCGCGCCGTAGCGGCGGCCGGCAGCTTGCGCGCGATTCTACGCAACTGGTTCACGTTCTATAACGGCTACGATCCGCAATTTACCTGGTGGGCTGCAGCGGACTACAAGAATGCAGACCACGCGCTGGAGCTTTACCAGGCGTTTTTGAACGAGCGCGTATTGGGTCTGCATCCGACAGCTCCTGCCGACGCCCCAAGCGAGCCAACTCGCGGAGCCGGCCGCGAAGGTTCTAGCGCGCCGCGAGCCACGGCGGCGCGAGCCGGCGATGCGAACGACATTGTCGGAAATCCTATCGGGCGCGAAGCATTACTCACCGAATTGGCTTACGAAATGATCCCCTACTCACCCGAGGAGCTGATCGCGTTTGCCAACAAAGAATTCGCGTGGTGTGAGAACGAGATGAAACGCGCCTCGCGCGAAATGGGCGATGGCGACGATTGGAAGAAGGCGCTCGAAAAAGTAAAGAACATGTACGTGGAGCCGGGCAAGCAGCCGCAACTCATTCGCGAACTGGCGATCGAGGCAATCGAGTTCATGGACGCTCACGACTTGGTGACCATTCCACCGGTAGCTCGCGAAACCTGGCGTATGCAGATGATGTCGCCCCAGCGGCAGTTAGTGAATCCGTTTTTCACAGGCGGCGAGACGATTTCGGTCTCATATCCGACGGACGGTATGAGCTACGAGAGCAAGATGATGAGCATGCGCGGAAATAACCGGCCGTTCTCGAAAGCGACCGTATTTCACGAACTGATTCCGGGTCATGAGTTGCAAGGCTACATGTCGCAGCGCTATCGCCCTTATCGCGGTGCGGCATTTGGTAGAAGCGCTTTCGTGACCGAAGGCTGGTCGCTCTACTGGGAGTTGCTCTTGTGGGACATGAAATTTCAAAAGACGCCGGAAGAACGGATCGGCGCATTGTTTTGGCACATGCATCGTTGCGCGCGCATCATTTTCTCGCTGAGTTTTCACCTGAACAAGATGACGCCCAATGAGTGCATAGAATTTCTGGTAGACCGCGTCGGCTTCGAGCGCGAAAATGCGGTAGGCGAGGTGCGCCGCTCCTTTGCAGGAGACTACGGCCCTCTCTATCAAGCCGGGTATCTGCTAGGTGGCCGGCAACTTTACGCTCTGCATAAAGAGCTGGTTGATTCCGGCAAGATGACCAACCGCCAGTTTCACGATGCCATTCTGAAGGAAAATTACATTCCAGTGGAAATGATGCGCGCCGGCTTAATGAATCAACCGCTCACGCGCGATTACAAAAGCAATTGGAAATTTGCAGGCGCCGCACCCTAATTACCAGCTTCCGCGCTCACCCAAATTATCGATCACGCGGGAAAGACGCTGCGCGCCGTTCTGCCAATTCACCTGAATCCCGAGTTCGGCCGCGTCGGCATCTCCCTTTGAGATAGCGGAAATGATTTTTTCGTGCTCGGCAATCGATTTTCCCAGTTCATCCAGAATGGCTCCGGCATACAAGCGCCAGTAACGTTCGGCCTGAGGCTGAACGGTTTTGTGCAGCTCGATCAGACGCGGACCGGCGCTCGCAGCGACTACGGTGCGATGGAAATTGAGATCCAGCTCGAATATACGATTGGCGTCGGCGTGCCGGGCGCGGGCAAGTTCCGCTAAACCCGCGTTGTAGCTCTTGAGACGCGCGATCGCTTTGGCCCGCTCGGCCGACGGGAGACCCGCGGTCAGCCTCGCCGCGAGCCCTTCGAGATGACCGATGATCGAATACAGCTCATGGGCGTCTTCTTTCGTTAAAGGAGCGACCAGCATGCGGTTTTTGCTGCCGTTCGCGGCGGCGACCACGTAGCCTTCCCGTTCAAGCCAGTGAAGCGCTCCACGAATGGGAGTGCGGCTAAAACCTAGGCGCGCCGCCAGATCGGCTTCGATGATCCACGTTCCGGGCGCGAGTTTTCCGCTGACGATCATTTCCCTCAAGCGCTGGAAAGCCGAGCGCAGGCTTTGGCCGCGTTCCGGTTCCTCTTTCGACTGTGCGGCTTTCCTCTGTCGAGCGGCGGGGCGGCGATGGGCAAGCGTAGGCATGTCTTCGACTCATTATCGCGGAGATCACAGATACGGCGCCAGGTTGCAAGCGCTTGCGATTTTGCTTGCAGCCTGGTTTACATCTATGTTACCTATTTTTGTATACAACGTTGGATACAATCCAACGGCGGGAGGGCTTCGGCATGATAACCCGGCTGTTGTGTGCAGGTTTGATACTTGCCTGTTGGATTCCGGCGCAGACCAGTACTTCGGGAAGCGTCGATGTGAGCGTAACGGATGCGAGCGGGGCCATTGTGCCGGACGCCAGTCTCGAACTCCGAAACCTGGAAACAAACGACTTGCGAAAGGCTAGCACCCAAGCGAACGGCGTCTACCAGTTTCAGGCGCTGCGATTCGGGAGGTACCGGCTGACGGCCAGCAAGGCTGGCTTCGATAGCGCCGTGTTCGACCCGGTAGAAGTGCAAACCGGCCGTATTACGGCAGTGCGAGCGACGCTCACTATCGGACGCTCGACCCAGACGATCCAGGTCAACGAAGCTTCGCCGCTCGTGGAACCGACCTCCAGCATGCTTTCGACGACCATCGACACCAAACAGGTCACAAATCTTCCCATACAGGGACGCAATGTGATGAGCCTGGCGTTTTTGGTGCCGGGCTGGTCAACAACAGGAGTAGCCACCGCCGGTATAGGCGGCGCGGCGAGCACGGCGGGCACGTGGAACAACATGCCGGGAGGCGCGGTTGTGGGCGCGGATTTCGACGGCACCCCAGGCATCAGCAATCGCTTCCGCAGCGGCGGATTTAACTACGGAACGACCTCCACGTTACCGAGAATCGAAGACGTCGGCGAAATGACGATCTCCACCGGCCAGCTCGATTTGGGCGGAACCGGGACCTCAGCGATGCGCGTCAGCATCGTGAGCCGGCACGGCACTAATCAGCTTCATGGGCGTCTGTTCGAGGATTTCCGGAACACCGCGCTGAATGCGAACTCCTGGCTGAACAACGCGCGGAGCCTGCCGCGAAACGTCCTAATACTGAACGATTTCGGAGTAAGCGTGGGCGGGCCGATCATCAAAAACAAATTATTCGCTTTTGGAACTTGGGCACAATCCATCCAGCCCGTTACGAACAATGCAAATGCCGTCGTGTTGAGCGCCGCCGCGCAACAAGGTAATTTCAGTTATCGAAATGCAGCCGGCGCGCTGCAGACTGTCAATGTTTTGCAGCTCGCTGGTAAATCGGGTTATCGCTCGACGGTATTACCCGAAATCTCCAATCAACTGCAAAAGATCAACGGCGTCTTGAACCAAGGCTCGCTCACACCCACATCTGACCCTAATTTGAGTACGCTGAGCTTTCTGGTTCCGGCACGGACAAACACTTATTTTCCGGATGTGCGAGTCGATTACAACGCGACGGACAATTTGCGATTCTACGTATCGTACTCGCAGCGGAAGACTAGTCTCGAGCATACGAATACGCCGAATTTTCCGGGCGGCATCGACCCGACAGACTACACCTCGAATAGCAACAATAACCGCATTGCGGGCGTGGGTATCGATTGGACGCTTCGCCCAACGCTGATCAATCAATTTCACGCGGGCTACATGTACCAATACAGCGCGTTCGTCACCGAAAATAAAGGGATCGATCTGACCTCAATCTCGCAGCAGGTCTGGAACTATGGCGCCGGACTTTACAGCAACAACGGAACATACGGATCTCTGGCTTATCCCAGGTTGCCGATTTCGTCGTTTTATCCGATGCTGAGCGCAAACGACAATCTGAATTGGCAGCATGGTGGGCATTCGATGGTATTCGGCGGATCCTGGTTCCGAGAGCACGATCATTACTGGAACAATCCGGGCGGTTTTCCAAACTACACCTTCGGGATCTCCTCGCAAGATCCGCTTGGAACCGTTTTCGCAAGCGCATTTTCGAACACATCCACTACGAACTTAGCCAACGCGCAGAACTTGTACGCGGAGCTGACCGGACGAATCAGCGGTGTGACCATCAACACCGGGCGTCCGCTCGATCCGGCAACAAAGCAGTACAAGCCATACGGCCAATACAATCTGAATGAGGCGCAGACTGCCTGGGGTCTCTGGTTCCAGGACAGTTGGCGATTGCGGCCGAATCTCACCTTCAATTACGGGCTTCGCTGGGATTTCGTCGGCGACAACCACAACATAACCGGCACTTACAGCACTCCGGGAACACTCGGTGATTTGTGGGGACCGACGCCCGTGGGCGCGATATTCAGCCCCGGCGCCTTGGGCGGCGTAGCCAATCCGCAATTTCAGGCGCAGGTGCATGCCTACAATTCGTCCTACATGAATCCATCGCCCGCAGTCGCGATCGCTTGGAACCCGAAAGGTGGCGACAGCTTCTTTGGCAAGCTTCTAGGCAAGAACACAGTGATTCGCGCCGGCTATTCGCTACGCCACTATTTGGAAGGCGCACAGAATTTCTGGGCGTACGCTTCGAACTCCGGTGCATTCTTCTATCAGGCCGGATCGCTGAGTTCCAATCCAGCCACTGGGCTGGGAAACTTCGCGCCCGGATCCCTCACCCTCGGAGATGCGCTGCCCCCATATTTTTTGAGTCCGGCGACGTACTCGGCAACCACACCGGCAGCCAATCTTTTCCCAGGCACAACCTGGGGCATGAACCGCAACATTATCCAGCCTTATGTGGAGCAATGGAATTTTGGAATTCAGCGCTCGCTCGGCTCGAACAATGCCATCGAGATTCGCTACGTAGGCAATTTGTCGCTGCACCAGTGGCTCGGATACAACATCAACGAGGTGAACATTATCGAGAATGGATTCTTGAATGAATTCAAGAATGCACAAAACAATCTTGCTGTGAATCGTGCCGCCGGACGTGGCAGCACATTCGCGAATCTTGGCTTGCCGGGAGATGTACCGCTTCCGATTTTCGCGGCAGCGTTCGGCGGTCCGGCCTCGTCGAATTTTTCGAATGGCACATATGTCACGAATTTAACCACCGGCGCCGCGGGCACATTGGCCAATACGCTCGCAGGAACAGGCGGCAACATCAATTTCTTCTGCAACCTGGTAGGCACCGCGACGTTTCCCGCCTGCGCGAGCAGAGTCGGCAATGTTCCAGGCGGAGGATACCCGATCAATTTCTGGCAGGTAAATCCATTCGCGGCTGGACGGAATGTGAACTATCTCGACGCCGCCGGAAGCTCGAACTATCATGGCTTGCAAATAGAGTTTCGGCAAAGGTCTGTGCATGGCGCACAGTTCAACGTGAACTATACGTGGAGCCATTCGCTTGGAATCGCCTCGCAGAATGGTATTCAGGGACAAAATCCGCTCATTTACTACACCGATCGTAATTTCGCGTTGAACTACGGGCCAAGTCTGTTCGACATCCGCCATGTGCTGCACGCGAGCGGCACATACGATTTGCCGTTCGGCAAAGGCAAGGCGTTTCTGAGTAATAGCGGATGGCTCGATCGAATCGTCGGCGGATGGACGCTTGGAACGATTCTGGTGCTGCAGAGCGGAACGCCCACGCAGATCCTTGGCGGCTACGCCACGCTCAATGCCAATGCTGGCTCCATCAGCGGGAGCGTTGCAGGCGATTCCGGAATTTATTTCAACGGCGCTACCGCCGCGCAAGTGCAAAACAGCGTCGGTGTATATAAGTCCGGCAATCCGTGGGTCACGGTAGTAGGCCCGCAATGGATCGCAAGTAGTGGAGCGGGCGCAAGCGCGCTAGCCCCGGCTAACACGCCCGGTGTACTCGGTTACCGGCCCTATATCTATGGGCCGCATTGGTTCAATGATGATCTGTCCGTAAATAAGGCTGTGCGAATTCGTGAGAATATCAACCTGACGCTGCAAGCCGAGTTCATAAACGTGACGAATCATCCTACGTTCTCGATACTCAACGGCGGCCAGAACGCTCCGCAGAGCTTGAACGTCCAAAACTTGAACTTTGGGCAGGCCACGGGTGGACCGACACAGCCCCGGGTGATCGAATTTCGTGCGAATTTAGTGTTTTGAGGTGAAAAGAAGTATGAACGACGTCGGCCGCCGCGGTTTTGCCGCAACATTGGCGACCGGAATGTTGGCAGCGAAGCAAGCGGCTCCCCCTGCGGCACAGCCGGCGCAGAATACGAGTACGCCGCCAAGACGCGAGTTGCCGCCCGAGACGCCACCGTTTGGCGAGGCAATCGAGTTCAAGAAGAAGCTTGTGCCGGCGAAGGTGCATGCATTCCGGATGTCGCAAGTGCGGCTTTTGCCAAGTGTATTCGCCGATTGCCAGCAGGCGAATTTCCGCTATTTGAAGCGACTTGATTCCGACAGGCTGCTACACAATTTTCGGGTGAACGCGAGCCTCGCCTCATCGGCGCAGCCCCTCGGCGGCTGGGAAAAACCCGATTGCGAGCTGCGCGGGCACTTCGTCGGTCATTATCTTTCCGCCTGCGCGCTAATGTATTCGTCGACCGGCGACAAAGAGATCAAAGCCAAGGGTGACGCGCTGGTCGCCGAGTTGGCCAAGTGTCAGCAGAAGTTAGGTGGCGGATATCTAAGCGCGTTTCCCACGGAATATTTCGATCGAGTGAATGCACGGCAGAAGGTGTGGGCGCCGTTCTACACGGTTCACAAGATTATGGTCGGCATGCAAGATATGCACGAACATTGCGATAACACGCAGGCGCTCGAGGTGCTGAAAGGCATGGCGGATTGGGCCGATCATTGGAGCGCGCCGATACCGGAACCGCACATGCAGGATGTTCTCAACACCGAGTACGGCGGCATGAACGACATTCTCTACAACCTTGCTGTACTAACCGGAGAAGATCGATACGCGGCGGCCGGCGACCGGTTCACGAAGAAAAAATTCTTCAATCCACTCGCTCTGCACCGCGATGAATTGCGCGGGCTGCATGTGAATACGCACATCCCGCAAGTAATCGGCGCGGCGCGGCGTTATGAAATTTCGGGCGACAACCGTTTTCGGGATGTTGCGGAATTTTTCTGGTGGGATATTACGACGGCACGCGCCTACGTCACGGGCGGGACGAGCAACGGCGAAGCCTGGCTCGTAGAACCGGCGCGACTCGGAGCGGAATTGAAGCGTGGCCCTAACACTACAGAGGACTGCTGCGCCTATAACATGCTGAAGCTAACCCGGCATCTCTATCAATGGACGGCGGATCCGCGCTACTTCGATTACTACGAGCGAACGCTATGGAATCATCGGCTACCGGCTATTGACCGCGAGACCGGAGCGACGCAGTATTATCTCTCCATCGCCCCGGGAGCGTGGAAAACTTTCAACACGGAAAACGAGTCGTTCTGGTGCTGCACGGGCACGGGCGTTGAGGAATTTTCGAAGCTCAACGACAGCATTTATTTTCATGACGCGGAGGGATTGTACGTCAATCTCTTCATCTCATCCGAACTGAACTGGAGCGAAAAAGGCTTAAAAATTCGCCAGGAGACGAGTTTTCCGGAAACGCCCGAGACTATGTTCACCATCAGCACTTCGGCGCCTGTGAATATGCCGCTGCATCTGCGTATTCCGAGCTGGGTGGGTTCCGGCGTGTCAGTAAAGGTGAATGGCAAGGCTGTAGATGTAATACCGAGCCCGGGAAGCTATTTTACGCTCGCAAGGAAATGGAAGAACGGCGACCGCATCTCGATGGCATTGCCAATGCACCTGCACGTAGAAGGCATGCCGGACGAGCCGACAACGCAAGCGATTCTCTATGGTCCGCTCGTGCTTGCCGGGAAACTAGGCGCGGACGGATTGACGAAAGAAATGACCGTAGGGCCGCTCGGGCCGAGCCTTCGGCGGCACCCGATCGATGTACCGGCATTTCGAGCTTCCGGCGCGGACGTAAGCGCCTGGATTCAGCCCGTCGCAGGTGAGCCGCTCACATTTCGCACTACCGGACAGGCAAAGGACGTCACACTCGTTCCTTTCAGCAGATTGTTCGGCGAGCGGTACTCGATTTATTGGAGCGTGACTTGAGTAGAAAGCACCGGTCCATCCGATTCGTTCCAATCCGGAGGCTCAACGCCGAGAAGATGGTGCACGAAGAAATCGTAGTGTTTGCGCTCGCCATATGGGCCGCCCGGCGAATGCCTCATTCCTGGAACCAGTAAGAAGTCGAAAGTCTTGCCCGCTTTAATGAGAGCGTTGACAACCTGATAAGTCGAGGCCGGATCTACGTTGTCATCCAGTTCGCCGACCGTGAGCAGTAGTTTACCTTTGAGACGCCCAGCATTCTCGACGTTCGAAGCTGCCACATACTCGGGGCCAAGCGGCCATCCCATCCATTGTTCGTTCCACCAGATTTTGTCCATTCGATTGTCGTGGCAGCCGGAAGCCGCGATCGCAACCTTATAGAACTCCGGGTGAAAGAGAACGGCTCCGAGCGCATTCTGGCCGCCCGCCGACGTACCGTAGATACCGACACGGCTGATGTCATAGTACGGATATTTCGCCGCTACTGCCTTGTGCCATAGGACGCGATCCGGAAAACCGGCATCCTGCAGATTCTTCCAGCACACGTCGTGGAAAGCTTTCGAACGGTTGGAAGTGCCCATACCGTCAATCTGGACGACAATAAAACCCAGCTCGGCAAGCGACTGCATCGCGTTGTACGCCGAAAACGATTTCGGCACGAATGAATCCTGCGGACCGGCGTAGATGTTCTCGATGACCGGATATTTTTTCGTGGAATCAAAATTCATAGGCCGAAAGATCACGCCCCAAATCTCGGTCTTTCCATCGCGGCCCGGAGTGTGAAACGATTCGGGCACGGGCCGTTCGGATTTTCCCGTTTCAAGACTAGCGATCTTTTTGCCGTCGGCCGCATTGTGCAGCTCGGAAATAGTGGGCAAATCTACACGCGACCACTGGTCCACGTAATACTTCATGTCCCGCGAAAAAGAAACCACATGATTGCCGTCGGCTTCGGTAAGAGACGTCAACGCGCTGCCATCGAAGTTGATGCGGAAGTAGTGATTGAAGTAAGGATCTTTCCCAGCGTGCATGCCGCTCGCGTGAAACCAGATCTGCCTGTGTTCGTCGTCCACTTTATCCACTCCGCGGACCACCCATTCCCCTTTCGTGATCTGATTTTTTACTTTGCCGGTTACGCCGTCGTAGAGATAAAGATGATTCCAGCCGTCGCGCTCCGACATCCAGACAATCTCTTTACCGTCATTCACGTCATGGCGATATTTCTTTCCCGAATAACAGAAAAATGTTTTGGATTCTTCATTGACGATGGCGCGCGGCTGCGCGGTTTGGGCGTCCACTTCCATTACCCGGTAAACCTGGTGGCCGCGCTGGTTGTATTCGAACGTGAAGCCGCGGCTGTCTTTCCACCACACGGGCCGTGTTAGCGCGAAGGGATTGGGAAAAAGCGAGCCGTCGATAAAGTGCGCTTTCCGGTCCGCAATTGTAAAAAGAACCGGCTGCTCGATATCGACCGTATCACCGGGCTTAGCGTACTCAATGGTGAGGTATTTCGGCTGCACTTGATCCGCCGGCGCGGAGTCTTCAAGCGTGATCGTGCGATGTTGACCCGGTTTGACGCGAAATACTGCTATTTTCTGCGAATCGGGCGACCAGACAATCGAACGAACGTCGTAGTAGTTGCCCTCGGAACCGTCAAAGCTCAGAGCGCTCGCA
>Ga0081455_10007169_pt1 | contig 11785 bp, 6 predicted proteins | sample TabmetS3T2R1_FD_70207 | JGI IMG/M metagenome (GOLD analysis project Ga0081455, IMG submission 70207) | Tabebuia heterophylla rhizosphere microbial communities from the University of Puerto Rico - S3T2R1 | ecosystem: Host-associated > Plants > Roots > Rhizosphere ...
TACTGCACGGACAAGTGGGCTACCTATGCGTCGGTCATCCCACAGGACAAGCTGGTGCAGAGCAAAGCAACGACCCATGATATCGAACGGAATCACTGTCGGCAACGTCACTGGTTTGGGCGCTTCAAGCGCAAGTCCATCATTGTCTCGAAGTCCAAAGAGATGGTCGATCTCACTATGGCACTCTTCGCCAAGTTTTGGGTCAATGGGAACCAGGATGAACTCTTATCACTACTTGATTGACACTCTCCCGAAATTTATCGCCTCAAAGGCGAACTCCTGTTACAGCAGCATACAGACAATCAGGCTGAAGCGGAAACCTGCTTCCAGCAAGCCGTTACAATAGCCCATGCTCAACAAGCCAAGTCCTTTGAGTTACGAACGGCTACCAGTCTGGCAAAGCTTTGGCAGCAGCAAGGCAAACGCCAGGAAGCCCATGACCTGCTTGCCCCGGTGTATCACTGGTTCACGGAAGGCTTCGAGACCTTAGACCTCCAGGAGGCCAGGACACTCCTGGAAGAGCTAGGAGGATAACACTGGCGTCACACCACGACGCTGATCCATTTTGCCCAACACCGTCTCGCACTGCTGACACTGCTGCGATCGGATACGCCCTGCCGGAGAGTGCATCACAATGGAGGCTCTACTGTGCCTTCGACGACAGGAGGCACAGATCATGGTGCGTTATCGCGATATTTCAACCCATGCTATGATACACTCTCGGCGACGCGAGGGCGTGGACGACGGGAGCGCCCCGCTGAGCCGAGGCATTGAGAGCGATACAGAAGGAGCCCCGCATGGACCAGCTGACGGAGCGATTGGTGGAGTACGCGCTGGCCCTCTCCTACGAGGACCTGCCACCGGAGGTGGTCGAACGGACCAAGCGCCTGATTCTGGATACCGTTGGATGCGCCCTGGGGGCCGCGCCGTGGCAGGCGCCCTCCGTCGCCCGCGCCCTGGCCGCAGACGTGCAGTCCCGCACCCCGGCCACGGTGATGGTGGGCGGCCAGCAGACCTCGCCCGATATGGCGGCCTTTGCCAATGGCGTAATGACTCGGTACCTGGACTACAACGACTACTGCTACACCCGTGGCCGCGGCCACCCCAGCGACACCATCGCCCCGGTGCTGGCGGCGGTGGAGGCTGCTCGCGGTGACGGCAAGAGCGTGATCCTGGGCACCGTGATGGCCTATGACCTGCTCTTGGGCCTGTCGGACAGCGCCGCACACGGCGTCAGCCGGGGCTGGGGCGGTGCGAGCTTCCAGGTGATCGCCGCCGCTACGGTGGCCTCACGTCTATTCGGTCTCACCCGCGCCCAGATGCGCCAGGCCATCGGCATGGCCGTCTCGTCGCATATCTCCCTGCACCGCAGCCGCGGCGGGCAGATCTCCCACTGGAAGGCAGCCACCTCGGCCAACGACTCCCGCAACGGCGTGTTCTGTGCCCTGGCGACCCGGCTCGGGATGACCGGGCCGGTGGACGTCTTCGCAGGCAAGGGCGGCTTCTTCCAGAATACCGGCAGCCAATTCGAGCTGCTGCCCCTGGGCGGCCAGCACGGCACCCCCTTCCGCATCATGGGCGCCGAGATCAAGGGCTTCCCGGCGGGCTATCCCAGCCACACGGGCATCGAGGCGGCGCTCGCGCTGCACCCGCAGATCCCGTCGGCTGCGGACATCAAGGCGATCCGCCTGTTCACCGGCCCCTCCGGGATGGGCTACGCCTCTGAGGCGGCGTGCTGGCACCCCGAGACCCGGGAGCGGGCCGACCATAGCCACCCCTTCCTGCTGGTCCTGGCGTTGACCGAGGGCAGCGTGGAGATCTGTCACTTCGAGGAGGGGTACTACACGCACCCGAAGATCGTGGCGCTGATGCAGAAGGTGCAGGTGCAGGTGGGGAACGAGCCGGAGCACCAGCAGGCTGGCCCCGGTATGCCCACCGCAGTGGTGGAGGTGGACCTGCACTCCAGCGCCACGCTCCGCATGAAGCAAGGCTTCAACGCCGCTCGCGCCGCGTACCTGCGCACGGACCAGGGGCAGGACGAGAAGCTACGCCCCATGGTTGAGGCTCTGCTCCCCACGGCGCAGACCGACGCATTGTTCCAGAGCCTGCGCACCTTGGAGCAGCAGCGGGACATTCGTGACGTCCTGGCGCTGACCATCGCGCCCACGGACAAGCGATAGGGCACGTCTGGAGCGGGGGCGAGAGCCTCGGCCCGCATGCAAGTGACCCCAGCAGGGGCTGCGTCTGCAGCCTGTCCAGGCAACAGATGCCTGCGCCTCTACGGCCGAGAGTGCAGGGAGATGTCATCAGCGGCAGCCGCAGGGAGATGCGACATGGGCCACGCCACCACACCGCCACGCCGCACCTGCCGCATCGCTCCGACCACCACCAGGTGCGACACCGCCTGCCTACCGCCCGGCCAAATACGACTCGGTGGCCCGTCGCAAGCCCGCCCGCCGGTTGGCTTGCAGGGTGTCCTTCATACTGGCGGACCTCCGGTTGGACGCGACAATGCCCGTCAGACTGCCCTGGAACTGGGGTATGACGTAGCGCGCCATGAGTTCGTAGCTCCGGTGCAGCTTGTCACGAGGGGCCCAGTCCTCCGCCCGCACGAGGAGTCCGCCGAACCCGCCACTGGCCTCCTGCAGACGGGCAATACCGGCTACACAATCATCCGGTGTCCCCACGATCCACTGGTGATGTTCCACCATGTAGTCGACCACCTCATTGGCGGGCACCGGAGGAATCGGGTTGCCATTGGTACCGCCCGTGTATTCGGTGACGACGCGCCCGGCTCCCACCCGAATATCTTCGAAGGCCTGTTCCCGCGTTTCTGCCAGGTGACACCCGACGGACAGCCGCCAATCCTCGCGGCGCACCGTCTTGCCGTGTGCGGCGGCCGCCTCTTCCGCAATCGCCCACTGCTCCTGCAAGCTGGTACTGCGGATCACGTCTCGGGGCACGCTCAGTGAGATCACCGAGACGCCGTGCTTGCCTGCCAGCAGCACACCAGCCGGCGACTGCACCGACGCCACCGCGACCGGCAGGGTGGGCTTCTGGTAGGGCCTGAGCTGGAGCGTCGCGTCCCGCAACTGAAACCAGTCGGTTTGGCACGTGACCGGCTCGCTGCCGTCCAAGAGCTGCATAATCACCCCCAGCGACTCGTCCATCATCTCCCGCTGCCGTTCTGGATCAATACAGAACATATACGCGTCAGAGGCCAGCGCCCCAGGGCCCACGCCCAGCATGACGCGTCCCCGGGTCAGGTGGTCCAGGAGCACCATGCGATTCGCGACCATGTAGGGGTGGTGATAGGGCAGGCTGATGACGCCAGTGCCCAGGCGAATATGACGGGTGCGACCTGCGGCGGTGGCAATAAACACTTCCGGAGAGGCGATCGTCTCCCAGCCGCCGCTGTGGTGCTCGCCGATCCACGCTTCATCGAAGCCCAGGTCGTCCAGCCACTCGATCAACTCTAAATCGCGTTCCAGGGCCAGGGTCGGGTTCTCGCCCACGCGGTGAAAGGGAGCCATGAACGTCCCGAAGGTCATGTTGTCCGTGAGCACCGTCATGTCTTACTCCTCCATTGTGGTCATTGTGCCTCGATCGCTGCGGCAGACTGCCCAGGTTGTGTTCGGACTGCAAACGTATGCCGAGGTGAACAGGAGCGTCATCGGTTGTCGCGCTGTGCAGACCTGCTCCGCGGCTAGCCGCCAAGATGCGTCATCAGGACCCACATGGGTCTCTTGCCCACGGGATACGTCTCCAGGGGCGTGAGCGCCCCAGTATCGCTGTTGACCCGGTACGAGGCCAGGCGGTCCGTCTCCGAACCGGCGGCGAACAGGAAATGGCCCGCAGGGTCCAGGCTGAAGGCGCTGGGCCGGGCTTCGGTGGCGACGTGCCCGATGGCCATCAACCGGCCGGAGGCGGCATCGACGGCGAAACCCGCGATGCTGTTGTGGCCACGGTTGGGCGCGTACAAGAATGTCCCGGAGGGCGTCATCTGAATTTGGGAGCAGGTGTTGCTGTCCTCATAACCGGGGGGCAGGGTGGAGATGGTCTGGAAGGCGCTCAGGGTGCCGGTGGCGGGGTCGCAGTGGTACCCGGTGACGCTCGAGCCCTGCTCGTTGGAGAAATAAAGCATGTCCTTGCTAGGATGGAAGCAGAAGTGGCGGGGTCCCGTCCCCGGTGGCTGGCCCACCCGCGGCGAGGCGTTAGGCGTCAGGTGCCCGGTCATGGGGTCGAACGTGAACTGGAAGATGGCGTTGGGGCCGCCCCGGTTGTCGATATGGGGCACAAAGGCAAACTGGTTGGAGGGGTCGGTCTGGATCGCATGGGCGCCAATGGCCGTCTCCAACCATGCGATGGGGGGGCCTCCGACTGCGCCGTCAGGCCCCACCGGGTGGACTGCGGCATGGGCGCCTTGATAATAGGCGGACAGTACATACCGGCCCGTGCGGTCGGTGGACAGAAAGGTGGGCGCGGCCTCCGGCGCGACCGTCCCACTCTGCGTCAGCGCTCCCGTGGCTGGGTCAATCCGCCAGCTGGAGATCCCTGGCACCGTGCGATGCCCAACGTAGAGCACCTGCCGGTCCGGGCTGATCGTCAGGGGGGATGGGCCCCCTGAGACAGGCACCTCGCCCTGTGGTGTTAATTGTCCGGTCCCGGCATCCATGGTGAAGACCGCTATCTTGTCATCGTCCTGGAGGGACACGTACATGTAGTATGGCATTGCCCAACCTCCTCCCGATGCGCGTAGGCTTTCGAGAGTCCAAGTCACGGTAAAACGTGTATTCCTGATTCCTCTCAGCCAAGGCCTTCAGCGCATTCCCCATGTTGGCTGTGGATGTTGTGTCAGAGGTCGCTCCGTCTTGCGCCGCTCCCGCCGGGACAGCATCCGCTCCGGCAGCAGCCGCATGCCCAGCACCGTGTGAGCATGTGCACGAGACGCTCCGCCGTCCTAGTCCTTCAGGAGGACGTAGACGGCGGAGGACGGGCTGCGGTCAACGTGGGTATGCCCGCGACCGGTCACGTCTTCCATGAGGCGAATGTCGCCGGCGCGAAACACCTGCTTGGAACCATCACTGGTGCCAATCTCAACTTCGCCGGACAGATGAATGATCAACCGGCGTTCGGGCAGTGGGTGGAAGTCTCGATTTCTGGTTCCGTCAAACTGTTGCACCCGGACCTCGTGGATATTGGTCAAAGCGCCCAATGCAGGGTGCTCCTCCAAACGCAGTTCCTCGATATGGCTTTCCCCGTCGCTCCCTGCAAACACGCGATAGATGCCCATAGCGCTCCTCCGCAAAGCCTCGCACGACTGTTGAGCTCTGGTCTGCGCGTGGTCTGACAGACGATTTCGTCGGCGCAGTATGCTCTCGCTTGCCATCATGCGGGAATAGTAGCCGCAGGGAGGCGGATTGTCCATCGCTCTGCCTCTGGCACAAGCCGGGTGGCCTCGGGGCACAGCGACGTTGATGGTACCCTGAGGCGTGTATCCCCCACGTGCACCATGCTCCAGAAGTACAAGCGTCATACTTGGATTTGTTGCCACACAGGCGTATAGTGTGTTCCCACGATGGACAAGGCCATGGTCCCACCGCTGTCTCACGACACGGGCATCATGCTGGCACTGAGGAAGGAGGAAGCGTCATGGCAAAACCGAAGAGAGTCGGCCATATAGTCCTTAATGTCAAGGATTTGGCGGCGTCGACGAAGTTCTACACCGAGATTCTCGGGTTCCAGATCTCCCGCCAGCGGGAAGCGGGCACCTTTTTGACCTGTGGGAAGATTCACCATGACGTCGCCTTGTTCCAGGCTCCCGCCGGCGCGTTGCCGGTCACCCCGGGGCAGCTTGGCCTCAACCACTTTGCGGTGCAGGTCGAGAACCTGGCGGACCTGAAAGAGGCCTACGCAGAGTTTCAGGCCAAGGGTGTCAGATTGGACCACAACACCGACCACGGGATGACCTCCAGCATGTATTTCTTTGATCCCGATGGCAACCGGATCGAGTATTTCTGCAACAATCAGGATGACCCCGCCGTCGGGTTAGCGCTGATGGGCGACGTCACGCGGCAGAACAAAGCCCTGGTGCTGTCGTAGCCGGCGTGTGTCCTCTGGCGATTGCTTGGAGCACGAACACGCCACACGCCCTGGCCACCATGGGTGACAACGCCATGCACACCCCATCAGCCAGTGGCGTGTGCAGCCACCCGAGGAGGGAGAGGCATGGTATTGCACGAGGTGCGGGTGCATCCCAGTGCAGCGCGCCTGCCACGGGAAGCCCAATTGACCTGGAAACTTGCCGAGGTGGCTGCCGCGGCGCCCCCGCCGGAGGCGGACGTGGCCGCTATGGTGGCGTGCCGGGTGGTGGACAATGCGGGGGTGGCCCTGGCGGCCATCAATCGCCAGCCGGTCGCCACGGCGCGTGTCATGGCGCTAGCCCACCCGCGGCCCCATGGGGCGACGCTCTTCGGACTGCCTGCGAGCCTCAGGGTGCAGGCCGAGTGGGCGTGCTGGGCCAATGCCACGGCCGTGCGCGAACTGGACTTCCATGATTGTGTGTCGCCGGGGGCCCATCCGGGCGACAATATCGCGCCGCTGATTGCGGTGGCGCAACAGATGGGCTGTGATGGGGCCGCGCTGGTCCGGGCCATTGCGGTGGCCTATGAGGTCCAGGTGGCACTGGTCCAGGGCATGCCCCTGGCCCCCACCCAGAAGGAACAGACCGGGCATTTGTGCCCGGCCACGACGGCCGGCCTGGGGGCGCTGCTGGGGTTGCCCGTCGCGACGATCTATCACGCCCTGAATCAGGCCGTGCTGCTGGCGTTCTCGCCGCGCCAGACGCGCACCGGGGACATGACGTCCTGGAAGGCCTTTGTGCCGGGGTATGCCGGGAAGCTGGCCATTGAGGCGATGGATCGTGCCATGCGGGGCGAGGCGTCGCCCAGTCCCGTGTACGAAGGGCAAAGCGGGGTGATTGCCTACCTGCTGGACGGACCAGAGGCCCGCTATACGGTGGCCTTACCGGCACCTGGCCACCCGCTCCGGGCGATCCTGGAGACGTTTACCAAGGCGCACTCGGCGGTCAACCATGCCCAGGCCTTTATCGATCTGGCCTGTGCGCTGCGGCCGCAGGTCGATCTGCAGCAGGTGCGTGAGGTGGTAGTGCACACCAACAGTGCAGTCCATCAGATCGTGGGCAGTGGGAGCAACGATCCGGCAAAATACGATCCCGATGCGAGTCGGGAAACCCTGGATCACTCCCTGGCCTATCTTGTCGCCGTCGCACTGGAGGACGGCGGCTTGCACCACGAACACAGCTATACCTCCGCACGCGCCCACCGGCCCGCGACCATCGCCTTGTGGCGCCGGGTGCACTCCGTCATCGACCCTGCCTGGGAGGCGCTCTACCGCCAGGCGTTGCCGGATCGGCCAGCCCTTGGTGGTCGGCTTGAGATCCACCTGAACGATGGTCGGGTCATCAGCGGCGAAAAAGCCGTCGCCGATGCCCACACGCACGGTGCCCGCCCCATGGATCACGCGGGCTATGTCGCGAAATTCCGTGCCCTGGCGGGCCCGATGTTGGCGTCTGAGGTGTTGGAAGCCTTTCTCCACCTGGTCCACCGATTGCCTGAGGCAACGCCGGAAGCCCTGTCGCGCCTGAATCCACCGGTACCCCCTGGGCGACTCCACGCCGACACCCTGGACGGCAGGGGCATCTTCGATCACGGCTTGGCGGTGACGGACCGGTAACGTGGACCGCTGGTCGTCCTGGGACAAGACCCTCGACACACCTGGCCTGGTTGATGACATGATGCCGTCCTTTGCGCTGCGGGGGGGCTAAGCCTGCGCCGGCGGTGGCAGCAGCCGGCCAAGCAGACCGAAGTGCATGCGCTCCTGGCGCCGATCGATGCATGGTGCACCGAGGGCTTTGACTCCGCAGCCCTCAAGAAGGCCAAGGTGTTGCTCGAAACATTGGCAGGATAACGCGGTAGGGACAACGCTCCGCGTTACACTACGCCCAATTTTGGCACGAGATCTGCGGTCACTCACCTATCTTGGTGATTCCTGCACGTGCGGTGTGCCGACTCTGGGTGACTTGGGGTAGCGAGCGTCGCCGATGGTGTGAAGCCGTGGCATGCCTCCTTTGCCTCCCCTGCCTGGAGCCCTCTGTGGCGTTCTGGTATGATACGCTGCACGGAAGGTGTCCTGTAGAGTGACCCGCACGCGGAGGAGCCGCTGTGACGTTCAATGAGGTCCTCAGCCAGACGATCGCCATGCTCCACCAACACGGCCGCGTCTCCTATCGCGCCCTGAAGCGCCAGTTTGCCATTGATGATGACTATCTTGCGGATCTCACAGACGCCATCCTCTTTGCCCATCCTCAGGTGAGGGATGAGGAGGGGCGCGGCCTCGTCTGGATGGTTGACGCTGGCACCGGAGCCTCCCCCACCTCGGCCCCAGTGGAGAGCCCTGGCCAGGCACCCCTCACCTACACGCCTCCCTATCTGGCGGAGAAGATCCTCACCTCCAAAAGCGCCCTGGAAGGCGAGCGCAAACAGGTCACGGTGCTCTTTGCCGATCTCAAAGGCTCCACAGAGCTCATTCGCGACCTCGACCCTGAGGCCGCACAGCACCTCCTCGATCCCGCCCTCCGCCACATGATGGATGCCGTGCACCGCTTTGAGGGCACGGTGAATCAAGTCCTGGGCGATGGCATTATGGCCTTGTTTGGTGCACCGGTGGCCCATGAAGATCACGCCGTGCGCGCCTGTTATGCCGCTCTGGCGATGCAGACCGCGATGCGCCAGTATGCCGAAGCGGTGCGCCGGTCTCACGGCCTGGAGATGCAGGCGCGGGTGGGGCTCAACTCGGGCGAAGTCGTGGTGCGAGCGATTGGCAACGACCTGCATATGGACTACTCCGCCGTGGGGCAGACCACGCACCTGGCGGCGCGGATGGAACAACTCGCCACCCCGGGCAGTATCCGGCTGACGGCGACGACCCTCAGGCTGGTCGAGGGCCTGGTGCAGGTCAAGGCCCTCGGGCCGTTTCCGGTCAAGGGCCTGCCAGAGCCGGTCGAGGTCTTCGAGCTCGTGGGGGCGAGTACCTTCCGGCAGCGCTTGCAGGCCGCCGCAGGGCGGGGGCTCACCCGCTTCGTGGGCCGGCAGCCCGAACTGACGGCACTGCAGCAGACGCTGGCCCATGCTGGCATGGGCCATGGGCAGGTGGTCGCCATCGTGGGAGAGGCCGGTGTGGGCAAGTCCCGCCTGGTCTATGAGTTTGTGCATGCCCATGACACGCAGGGTTGGCGGGTGCTGGAGAGCGCCTCGGTCTCGTACGGTAAGGCGACGCCGTATTTCCCCATTATCGACCTGCTGCGGCGCTATTGTGCGGTTGACGACCGCGATGACCCGCGGACCGTACGCGCCAAAGTCACCGGGCAGGCGCTCACCCTTGATGCAGCGCTGCAGGACACCATCCCGGCACTGCTCGCTCTACTGGAAGCCCTCCCCGACGACAGTCCCTTCCGCACACTCGATCCGTCCCAGCGCCGCCAGCGCACCCTGGAGGCCCTGAAGCGCGTGCTGCTGCACGAAAGCCAGGTCCAGCCACTCGTCCTGGTCTTCGAGGACCTGCACTGGATTGATGCGGAGACGCAGGCCGTGCTCAACAGTCTGGTCGAGAGCCTACCGACGGCCCGCATCCTGTTGCTGGTGAACTACCGGCCCGACTACCAGCATACCTGGGGGAGCAAGACCTATTATAGCCAGCTCCGGCTCGATCCCCTGGCGCCGGACAGCGTTGAGGCGTTGCTCCAGGCCCTCCTGGGAGACGATCCCAGCCTGATGCCACTGACGCCGGTCCTGATCGCACGCACGGAGGGCAATCCCTTTTTTCTGGAGGAGAGCGTGCGCACCCTGGTCGAGACCCAGGTGCTGGTGGGCGAGCGCAGCGCCTATCGCCTGGCCCAGGCGCTCCCGAGCATTCAGGTCCCCGCCACGGTACAGGCGGTCCTGGCCGCCCGTATCGACCGCCTGCCCCTGGAAGAGAAAAATCTCCTCCAGGCGGCCGCAGTCATTGGCAAGGACGTCCCCGCGGCACTCCTCCACGCCACTGTAGAGGTCCCCTGGGCCGACGTCCAGCGCAGCCTGGCACACTTGCAGGCGGCAGAGTTCCTCTATGAGACGGCCCTCTTCCCAGAGCTGGCCTATACCTTCAAGCATGCCCTGACCCAGGAAGTGGCCTACAACGCCGTGCTGCTGGAGCGGCGCCGGAGCTTGCATGAACGCGCCGCACAGACCATCGAGAGGCTCTTTGCTGTGCGCCTACCGGAACACTACAACGCGCTGGCGCATCATTACAGTCGCAGCGGGAACACCACCAAGGCGATCGATTACTTACATCGTGCCGGGCAACAGGTGGTGGAGCGCTCAGCCTATACCGAGGCAGTCCGTCACTTGACCGCCGCCCTCGAGCTGCTCGCCACGCTGCCCGAGAGCCACGAGCGCAGCCAGCAGGAGCTCGTCGTGCAGATGACCCTCGGCATGGCGTTGCGGGTCACGCAGGGCAGTGGCGCCCCAGAGGTGGAACGGCTGTATACTCGCGCCCGCCTGCTCTGTGAGCAGGTAGGGGAGCCGCAGCAACTCTTCCGCGTGCTGTGGGGCCTGTGGGGGGTTCAGAACGCACGCGGCGAATATCAGGCCATGCAGACGATAGGAGAGCAACTCTTCAGCCTGGCCCAGGACCTGCACGACCCGGACCTCGTGCTCGAAGCCCACCACGCCCTGTGGACCAGCTTGTTCAGCCGTGGGGAGCTCGTCGCGGCCCGGGCGCATCAGGACCAGGGGCGTCGGCTCTATGACCCGCAGCGGCACCCGATCTATGCCGTGCTCTACAGCGGGCATGACCCTGGCGTGTGCTGCCACTATCGCGCGGCGCCGGTCCTCTGGCTCCTCGGGTATCCCACGCAAGCGGTGGCCAGCAGCCAGGCAGCCATCGCCCTGGCCCAGCAGCTCGCGCACCCGTATAGTCTCACCCAGGCCCTGTACTGGGCTGCGGTGCTGCACCATCTGCGTCGGGAGGCGCCGCTGACCCAGGCACGCGCCGAGGCGGTCATGACCCTCGGCACCGAGCAGGGCTTCTCAGGCCTAAGCGTCGCGCAGGCTCGGCCCCTGCGTGGCTGGGCGCTGGGCGCGTGTGGGCACGTGGAGGAGGGCCTCGCCCAGCTCCAGCAGGCGCTGGGCAGCGCTGGCGGGAGCGAGACGATACGGGACCGCGCGTATCATCTGAGCCTCCTCGTCGAGGTGTTGGCACAGGCGGGGCAGAGCGCCACCGGGCGAGCAACGTTGACGGAGGCGCTGGCCACGCTGCCCACGACCGGGGCGTGCTGGTGGGAAGCCGAACTGCATCGGCTCAGGGGCGTCCTGCTGCTCCAGCGGACCGGGGCGCAGCCAGAGGAGGCCGACGCCTGTTTTCACCAGGCCCTCACGGTGGCACGCCGCCAGCAGGCCAGGTCCTTGGAACTCCGGGCGGCGATGAGCCTGAGTCAGTTGTGGCAGCAGCAGGGCAAGCAGGCCGAAGCCCGCGAACTACTGGCACCGATTTACGGAGACTGTAGTAGAGCTACCGGGTTTATCCAGCTCGTGCACGATGAAGTAAGGCAAGGGTGTGTTGCCGGCCTTCGGCTTGAGCTTCACGCCACATATCCAACGCCAGACGCGCACGGATCTGCGCTTGCGTCCGCACCCGGTAGACACTCTTTTGCATCTTGCGATAGCGC